>PJUL01000602.1_pt1 | contig 23255 bp, 20 predicted proteins | sample 1512221 | NCBI WGS metagenome assembly PJUL01 (sample SAMN08177667, study PRJNA422409) | Feces metagenome, whole genome shotgun sequencing project.
AGGACAGTGAAACGACTTTGCGCCGATGATAGTGCGGGTTCCCGTGTGAAAGTAGGTCATCGTCAGGCTCTTACAGCCCAGAAAACCCCAGTCCACAAAGGACTGGGGTTTTTTGCTTTGCAGACATTGAACTATCCTGAATACCAAGGATATTGATCAAGAAGATTCTTCGATGCAGTTGCAAGACATTTTGTATTCCCAGGGATTTGGTACCCGCAGGGTATGTTCAGGCCTGATACAACAGGGTTGGGTGGCCGTACGCACACAAGACGGTGAAGCGGATTTCTATTCTTGCAGCGACGCTTCCGCCGAATTCGAGCTGTCTGGACTCTTATTGAAAGTCCAGGGTGTGGAGTGGGAATGCCACACCAAGGCGTATGTGCTGTTGAACAAACCTGCCGGTACAGAGTGCTCACAAAAACCTTCTACCTACCCCAGTATCTACACTTTGCTTCCTCCGCCGTTGCGACAAAGGCCAACAAAAAGTGCTGTGCAGGGTGTACAAGCTGTGGGGCGGCTTGATCAAGACACCACTGGAATGTTGCTATTGAGCGATGACGGCCAGTTCATCCACCGACTCAGCTCCCCCAAGAGGCATGTTCCCAAGGTTTACCAAGTTACAACGAAGCATCCAGTAGACGCTTCTCAGGTATCACGCTTGTTGGCGGGCGTGGTATTGGACGATGACCCGAAACCAGTTCGCGCTGCCGCGTGTGAAGTGTGCGGTAGCCACAGATTGGATCTGACTCTGACGGAGGGCAAGTACCACCAGGTCAAACGCATGATCGCGGCAGTGGGGAATCGTGTGGAAGGTTTACACCGCTCGCGCATTGGTGGGTATGAGCTGCCCGACGATCTGCCTCTCGGCGGTTGGAAGTGGCTGAGTGAAGCGGAGCTTAGGTTGCTCTCCCATGCGGATTGATTGAATTCGAAGCTGAGGCGAGGACCGATTCGTCGGCATTGACACCCTGTCCAAGGCGATGAAGAAAGGGCGGTGAGACTCTTAGCAGCGCTTTGGCGACATTACATTGAGCTTGGGTCAAGGATGTTACGTATTGAGCCTGTCTGAGCCATCGCGGGCACAGATAAACTCGCAGGCTCAACCGAAAGTTGTTCTGTGAAGATTTTTTCGATCGCGCGTTTGGGTGTTCTCCTGGGAGGACTTTGGGCTTTTTACGGGGGCGCCTCTGCAACTGTTCCGCCTTTGTTCGTGCTGAACTCGCTGGAGGCCAACGTTAGCGTTATCGACCCCGCGACATGGACAGAGACCGCTCGCATTCCCACGGGGAAAGAGCCGCATCACCTGTATATGACGCCCGATGAAAAGTCGATCATTGTGGCCAACGCGCTCGGGGACACTCTGACGTTTGTCGACCCCCGCACTGCGCAAGTGCAACGGACAGTACGGGGCATCGTGGACCCTTACCATCTGCGGTTCTCGCCGGATATGAAATGGTTTGTCACGGCAGCCAACCGGCTCAACCACGTGGACTTCTACCGCTGGGATGGCAAAGATCTCACGCTGGTGCAGCGAGTGGCAACTTCGCGCACCCCGAGCCACCTGTGGATCGACAGTCGAAGCACCACGGTCTACGCAACCATGCAAGACAGCGACGAACTGGTTGCCATTGACATTGCCACGCAGGCCATCAAGTGGCGGGTGAAGACAGGCGCCATGCCGGCGGACGTATATGGTTCGCCAGATGACAAGCGCGTTTTTGTGGGCTTGACGGGCAGCGACAGCGTGGAGGTGTTTGACGTCTCTGGCCGTACACCGGCAAGCGTTCAGAAGATCAAGACGGGCAATGGCGCCCATGCCTTCCGTGCCGCGGGCGATGGTCGTCATTTTTACGTGAGCAACCGGGTGGCCAATACCATCAGCAAGATTGACATGGTCACGAATCAGGTCGTGGAGTCTTACCCTGTTCCTGGCGGCCCGGATTGCATGGAGGTTTCTGCAGATGGCCGGTTTATCTACGTCAGTTCGCGCTGGGCGCGCAAGCTGTCGGTGGTGGATACGCAGGCCAAAAAGGTGGTGCGACAAGTCACGGTGGGCAAGTCTCCCCATGGTGTTTGGACGCTGCAACATGCTCCTCGGTGAAGGCGATCATGAAGCGGTCTGCTTTGGGTAAGCGGGGCGCTGTTGCAAAGGTGTGGTGCGGTGCAGCCCTTGCCAATGTCCAATATGCCGCTATTTTTTTGATAGCTGCTTGCGCTGGCGTATCAAGCGCTAGTGCCCAAAATGATTGCAAAAACTCTGTGTACCTGACCTTTGACACAGGGCATATGGAAATTGCACCACTCGTTGCCGATGTCCTTCGGCGGCAGCAGGTCAAGGTGACTTTTTTTGCCGCAAACGAACGCACGAAAGAGGGCGACGGCAGCTTGGGCGAGCATTGGGCGCCATGGTGGCGTGCCAGAGCATCAGAGGGGCATGAGTTTGCCTCTCACACCTGGGAACATACCTACTGGCGGGCTGATGTGGGCACGCCACAGTCGCCTGCATTCCGTGTGCGACCTTCGGCGGGGTCGCGTGAAGGGCAAGACTTTGAGCTGTCTGCGGCCCAGTATTGTCAGGAACTTGGCAAGGCAGCCGAGCGGTTAAAACAGGTGACCGGCAAAACACCGCTGCCACTCTTTCGGGCGCCTGGGGGCAAAACGTCCCCGCAATTGCTGGCCAGCGCCCGAGCCTGTGGATATGCCCACGTGGGTTGGTCTCCGGCAGGCTTCCTCGGCGATGAACTTCCCAGTGAGCGTTTCAGCAACGCAGAGCTTTTGCGCAAGGCGTTGCGTGACATTCGGGACGGCGACATCCTGCTCGCGCACCTGGGCATCTGGTCGCGCAAGGATGCGTGGGCGCCCGCGGTGCTGGAGCCGTTGATTGGGGGGCTGAAGTCACGGGGGTTTTGCTTCAAAACACTGCGTGAGCACCCGGCGTATCCCTTCACGGGGGCGCCCCAGCGCGACCGCTGACCTCCGGTGTGGTTCCATCATTCCCAATATGCGCATTTCTTCGGTTGGTCGCATCGGGCAGACAGTGCGCCTGGGCACAGGCAGACACAAAAGGACGTGAGCCATGGGTTGGCTAGGCAATTGGTTTGATGGTCTGCAGCAGCAGCTGTTTGAGGGCGTGCTTCAGCCATTGATGTTTCACATGGGCTTGGGCAACCTGCTGGAAACGGGCTATTCGGCCGCTGGCTGGCTGCTGGTGGGCGTGCTTCAGCTGATCGTGATCCTTGCCGTCATCGGCCCGCTGCAGCGCCTTTGGCCCGTTGAGCCGGTCACCGATCGCGCCACCATCCGCACGGACATTCTCTATACGCTGATCCACCGGCTGGGTTTGTTCCGCCTGGGCCTTTTTTTCGCGGTAGACCCGTTGGCGGATGATTTTTTTGGAGCGCTGAGGGTGGCTGGCATCAGCACCTTTCAGCTGGATGGGCTTTGGCCCGGTGTGACCGACATTTCTTGGGTCAGCCTGTTGATCTATCTGGTGATCTTCGACTTTGTGGATTACTGGATTCACCGTGGGCAGCACCAATTTGAGTGGTGGTGGCGCCTGCACTCGCTGCATCATGCTCAGCGCCAGATGACGATGTGGAGCGACAACCGCAACCATCTCCTGGATGATCTGTTGCGCGACACTATTTTGGTCGTCGTGGCCCAGTTGATCGGGGTGGCGCCAGGGCAGTTCATTGCGATCGTGGCGATCACGCAGCTGAGCGAAAGCTTCCAGCATGCCAACGTGCGTTTGTGGTTCGGACGCTGGGGCGAGCGACTGTGGGTCAGCCCGCGGTTTCACCGGCTGCACCACAGCATTGGTTTGGGGCACGAAACCCTTCTGCCAGTTGCGGGTTTGACCGCTGATGGATCGTCTGCGCAACAGCACCGGGTGGTTCTGGGCGGGCACAACTTCGGTGTCCTGCTGCCTTGGTGGGACATGTTGATGCGAACCGCCAATTTTGAGCAACGCTACGATCCTACAGGCATCCGTGATCAGGTCGAGCCTGGGCCTGACGGCCAGGTGCGTGACTACGGCCGGGGTTTCTGGTCGCAGCAGTGGCGTGGCGTGCTTCGCCTCTTGGGCAAAGCCTGAGTCGCACCTGACGGGCTTGCCCTTTCGCTGGCGGTGAGGTGGCCAACAACCCTTTGCAGAAGGAGCTTCCACGCACCGCCGCCGCCCAACCATGGCTGTATGCTTGCCGCCCATGGGACTATTGCTTGACTCCTTCTGGCGCGCGGCCGCTTATTGCATGCGCCCGCGCGTAATCTTGTTATCGTTGCTCCCCTTGCTTCTCATGGCTGCAGGTGGGTTGGCGCTGGGGTACTTCTACTGGGATGCAGCGGTGCAGGGTATGCGCTCGCTGCTGGATGCATCTGCGTTGCTGGTCAGCTTTTGGGGCTGGCTGGAGAGCTGGGGTCTGGGTGACTTCACCACAGTCATGGCCCCGCTGATGGTGGTACTGGCCGTGACGCCGATGCTGGTCGTGCTTTCACTCTTGGTCGTCGCGGTGTTGATGACGCCGGCGTTGGTGGCGCTGGTGGCTAATCGGCGTTTTCCGGCGCTGGAGCGCAAAAAGGGCGGGTCGTTCATCGCCAGTGTGGCGTGGTCGCTCAGTTCCACGTTGTTGGCGCTGGTGGCGCTGGTGGTTTCCATTCCACTGTGGCTGGTGCCGCCGCTGGTGCTGATCTTGCCGCCTTTGATCTGGGGGTGGCTCACCTACCGGGTCATGGTGTTTGATGCGCTGGCCGATCATGCCAGCAAGGAGGAACGCCAAGAGCTGTTTCGCCGCCATCGCAGCAGCTTGTTGGGCATCGGCATTCTCACGGGTTATTTGGGAGCAGCGCCCAGCATTGTCTGGGCGTCTGGCGTGGTGTTTGCCGCAGCCTTTTTTGTGCTCATTCCCCTGGCGATCTGGATCTACACGCTCGTCTTTGCATTTTCATCGCTGTGGTTCTCGCACTACTGCCTGGCTGCACTGCAGCGCCTGCGCGCTGAGCGCGGGGCGCCTGCTGTATCAGAACCCATTTCTGTAGTGCAGCCTGATCACGCTGTCTCCGTACCGATTGGTCATGGGGTTGAAGGAGCGGCTACTGCTACCGAGGATGCTCAGCCTTATCCCACCCCTCCCGTTTTGCCGGCACCCGATTCCTCCCGTGGAGCATCCCAACCATGACCCCTCAATTTGGCCTCATCATCGTCGGTGACGAAATCCTCTCCGGCAAACGTGCCGACAAGCACATGCCCAAGGCCATTGAGCTTCTTGCCGCCCGCGGGCTGGCGCTGGCGTACGCCGACTATGTGGGGGACCATCCTGACCGCATCACCGCGACGTTGCAGCGGGCCTTTGCATCGGCCGACGTCGTGTTTTCTTGCGGGGGCATTGGCGCCACGCCAGACGACCATACGCGCCAGTGTGCCGCGCGTGCTTTGGGTGCCGATCTCGCACTGCACCCAGAAGCGGAGGCATTGATCCTGGAACGCATGCAAGACGTTGCGCGCGAGCAGGGCGTGCCCTACGAGCCGGACAGGGCTGACAACGTGCACCGCCTCAATATGGGTGTGTTTCCGATGGGCGCGCGCATCATTCCCAACCCCTACAACAAGATTCCGGGCTTCAGCTGCGGCGGCCCCGGCGGTGGGATGGTGCACTTCGTTCCGGGTTTTCCTGTCATGGCATGGCCCATGATCGAATGGGTGCTGGACCACCACTACGCCGCGCACTTCAATCGCAAACCCCAGACCGAGCAGTCGGTGGTGTTGTACGGGGCGATGGAGGCGGCGCTCACGCCGCTCATGGAGCGCATCGAAAAACTGCATCCCGAGGTGCGGGTGTTCAGTTTGCCCAGTGTGGATCATCCACAATACGGGCGGCATATCGAACTGGGTGTCAAAGGCCCTGCGCAAGCAGTTCCGGCGGCATGGCAAGACCTGAAATCGGGATTGCACGATTTTGGTGCAACTATTGGCCCCGAATTGGTGCGAAACCTTTGATGCTCAAAGTCGGACTTCGGATAGCACCGTTTTGGTGCTTTTCGCTGTGCGTGCGACAGATACGCAGCGCCTAGTGCTCCTACATAGTGCGGCGCCTGCACTTGGCTGGCACGCAAACTGCTTTTAAATCGGCAAATTCTTTTTTTCAACAAGCGCTTTACCCAGGAGAACCTGATGGCCAAGACCGTTGCAGACGTGATGAAGATGGTGAAGGAAAACGAAGTCAAGTTCGTTGACTTCCGTTTTACCGATACCCGTGGCAAGGAGCAGCACGTGACTGTGCCCGTGTCCCACTTCGACGAAGACAAGTTCGCGTCTGGCCACGCATTCGACGGCTCTTCCGTGGCCGGTTGGAAGGGCATTGAAGCTTCGGACATGCAACTCATGCCCGACCCCAGCACTGCCAACATCGACCCGTTCTTTGAAGAAACCACGCTGTTCCTGCAGTGCGACGTGATCGAACCCGGTGACGGCAAGGCCTACGACCGCGATCCCCGCTCCATCGCCAAGCGCGCTGAAGCCTACCTGAAGGCCTCCGGCCTGGGCGACACCGCCTACTTCGGTCCTGAGCCAGAATTCTTCATCTTCGACGGCGTGCGCTGGAGCAACGAACCCGGCCGCGTGTTCAGTGAAATCGAAGAATACGAAGCGCCATGGAACTCGGGCGCCAAGCTCGAAGGCGGCAACCGTGGCCACCGTCCCACCGTCAAGGGCGGCTACTTCCCCGTTCCTCCCGTCGACAGCACGCAAGACATGCGCGCTGAAATGTCCCTGATCCTCGAATCCCTGGGCATCCCCGTCGAAGTGTTCCACCACGAAGTGGCGGGCGCTGGTCAGAACGAAATCGGCACCAAGTTCAGCACGCTGGTCGAGCGCGCCGACTGGACCCAGGTCCTGAAGTACGTGGTCTGGAACGTGGCCAACGCCTACGGCAAGACGGCTACCTTCATGCCCAAGCCCTACGCTGGCGACAACGGCTCCGGCATGCACGTGCACCAGTCGATCTGGAAAGACGGCAAGAACCTGTTCGCTGGCGACGGCTACGCCGGTCTGTCGGACTTCGCTCTGTATTACATCGGCGGCATCATCAAGCACGCCCGTGCCCTGAACGCCATTACCAACCCCGGCACCAACTCGTACAAGCGCCTGGTGCCTGGCTTCGAAGCCCCTGTGAAGCTGGCCTACTCGGCCCGCAACCGCTCGGCATCGATCCGCATTCCTTACGTCGCTAACCCCAAGGGCCGCCGCATCGAAGCACGTTTCCCCGATCCATCTGCCAACCCTTACCTGGCCTTCTCGGCCCTGATGATGGCCGGCCTGGACGGCGTGGAAAACAAGATCCATCCCGGCGAAGCCGCCACGAAGGACCTGTACCACCTGCCGCCCGAAGAAGACAAGCTGGTGCCGACCGTGTGCCACAGCCTCGACCAAGCCCTGGAGTATCTGGACCAGGACCGCAGCTTCCTGACCAAGGGCGGCGTGTTCACTGATTCCATGCTCGACGCCTACATCGAGCTCAAGATGGGCGAAGTCACGCGCTTCCGCATGGCCCCTCACCCTGTCGAGTTCGACATGTACTACTCGCTGTAATTGTCTTCCATCAGGCGGTTGCAACAACCGAAAGGCGGCGCAAGCCGCCTTTTTTCATGGCGGTGCCGTAGGCAGTGCGCAGGCTGGAACCAACGGGGGCGGGCCGAGTCCCTACGCAAAGCCCCGTCGCCGCGTGCCAGTGTGTCGTTGGCGATGTGTGGCGATTGGGGGATACTTCCCCGAAACCTGCCCGGCAGGCTGTGCGAGGAAACCGAATGAACAAGACGCTCATCACCCTGATACTCATTGCCGCAACGGCCCCAGCCACCTGGGCGCAAGACCGTATCTACCGCTGTGGCAACGAATACACCAACAATGCGACCCAGGCCAAGGAGCGTGGCTGCAAGCTGGTGGAAGGGGGCAATGTGACGGTCGTGCAAGGCACGCGCCCCGCTGCGACTGCCGCAGCACCAGCAGGCGGAGGTGGAAGCGGCACCGCGGCCGCGCCCGCCGCCTCGCCACCCAGCGCTCCGCGTGTGAGCAGCAACGACCAAAAGGCACGCGATGCGGATGCCCGCGCCATTCTGGAATCCGAACTGCGCAAGGCCGAGTCGCGCCACGCCGACCTCGTGAGGGAATACAACAACGGCGCCCCTGAGCGCAACGCCCTCGATTTGCGCAACCCCCAGCGATACATCGACCGCACTGCTGAACTCAAGGCCAGCGTGGCCCGCAGCGAGAGCGACATTGCCGGCATCAAGCGCGAACTTGCCCGCTTGCCCGCTGCCGCCACCACCAACTGACCGCCAGAGTGAGCTCACTACTTCCCGAGGGCCCGATCACCGATACGGGACGCTTTCATTCTCTGGACCTGATGTCTACCCTGGTGGCCGTGCTGCGCTCCGACGGCGCGGTGCAGTTTGCCAATGCAGCGCTGGAGAACACGCTGGGCCTGTCGCGTCGCATGCTTGAAGGGGCCGACTTCTCCACCTTTTTCACCGACCCTGCGCTGTTGCAGACCGCACTGGCTGGCGCGCGGGGCAAGGATTTTGCCGCGCTGCGCTACGAGGCCAGCTTGAAACGCCTGCACCAAGACCCGGTGCCCGTGCACGTCAACGTGGCCGATGCCGAGCAGGTGGGCGAGATTTTGGTGGAGCTGTGGCCTTTGGAGCAGCAGGCCCGCCAAGACCGCGAAGAGCGCCTGCGCGACCAGGCCCAGGCCAACAAGGAACTGATCCGCAACCTGGCCCACGAGATCAAGAACCCGCTGGGCGGCATTCGCGGCGCGGCGCAGCTGCTGGAGATGGAGCTCGAAAGCCGCGAGCTGACCGAATACACCCAGGTCATCATCCACGAGGCCGACAGGCTGCAGAGCTTGGTAGACCGGCTGCTGGCCCCGCACCGGCATCCGCACCTGGTAGGTGACGTGAACATCCACGAAGTGTGCGAGCGCGTGCGCTCGCTGGTGCTGGTGGAGTATCCGCAGGGCCTGAAGGTGATGCGCGACTACGACACCTCGATTCCTGAGTTTCGGGGCGACCGTGCCCAGCTCATCCAGGCGCTGCTGAACATCGTGCAGAACGCAGCGCAGGCGCTGACCGACCGCATTGCGGCCGGAGACGCCGTCATCACCCTGCGCACCCGCGTGGCCCGACAAGTAACGTTTGGTCGCCAGCGCTATCGGTTGGCACTGGAATTGCATGTCATCGACAACGGACCGGGCGTGCCCGATGCCATCAAAGAGCGTATTTTTTACCCTCTGGTATCGGGGCGGGACGGCGGGTCAGGGTTGGGGCTCACGCTGGCACAAACCTTTGTGCAGCGGCACCACGGGTTGATCGAATGCGACAGCGTACCGGGTCGCACCGATTTCCGAATCCTGATTCCCTTGCCCTGACAGCCCACGATGGTCCCTGACACGCAACCACAGGGAAGGTAAGAAAAACATATGAAGCCGATCTGGTTAGTAGACGATGACCCTTCGATCCGCTTCGTCCTGGAAAAGGCGCTGGCCCGTGAGAACCTGCCCACGCGCAGCTTTACCCACCCGCGCGAAGTGCTGGATGCCCTGTCGGACATCGCTGCAGGCGACCCCGCCCGGCAAGGCCCTCAGGTCCTGGTGAGCGACATCCGCATGCCCGGCGGTTCGGGCCTGCAGCTGCTGGAGAAAGTGCGCGAACTCCAGCCTGGCCTGCCTGTGATCATCATGACGGCCTATTCCGATCTGGACAGCGCCGTATCGGCCTTCCAGCGCGGCGCTTTCGAATACCTGCCCAAGCCGTTCGACCTGCCCAAAGCCGTGGAGTTGATTCGCCGCGCCGTGGAAGAAAGCCAGCGCGAAGAAGTGACGGAAGAGCGCCAATCGGAAACTCCCGAAATGCTGGGCCAGGCACCCGCGATGCAGGACGTGTTCCGCGCCATCGGCCGCCTCAGCCAAAGCCAGGTCACCGTGCTCATTACCGGCGAATCCGGTTCGGGCAAGGAACTGGTGGCCCGTGCACTGCACAAGCATTCACCGGTCGCAGACGGCCCGTTCGTCGCCATCAACACTGCTGCCATCCCCAAGGACCTGCTCGAATCCGAACTCTTCGGCCATGAGCGCGGCGCTTTCACCGGCGCGCAGACCCAGCGGCGCGGCCGCTTCGAGCAGGCCGAAGGCGGCACGCTGTTCCTCGACGAAATCGGCGACATGCCGTTCGATCTGCAGACACGCCTTTTGCGCGTGCTGTCGGACGGTCAGTTCTACCGCGTGGGCGGCCACGCGGCCGTGAAGGCCCATGTTCGCGTGATTGCCGCCACCCACCAGGATCTGGAAAAGCGCGTGAAGGAAGGCGGGTTCCGCGAGGACTTGTTTCACCGCCTCAACGTGATTCGCCTGCGCCTGCCAGCGCTGCGCGAGCGGCATGAAGACGTGCCCATGCTCACGCGCCACTTTCTGCAGCAAAGCGCGCGGCAACTGGGTGTGGAGCCCAAGCGCATCGCCGACTCGACCCTTGCCCGACTGGAGCAGTTTGCGTTTCCAGGCAACGTGCGCCAACTGGAAAACATCTGCCACTGGCTCACCGTGATGGCGCCGGCGCAGGTGATTTCTCTGCAAGACCTGCCACCCGAAGTGTTGGAGGCGCCGGTGTACCAGCCCCCCGTGCGCATCGGCACCAGCGCCGCGGATGCACCCCCGCCGCTTGCGGGCGCTCCCGCCGCGCTGACGCAGCCCCTGCCTGCGGGCGAGCGTGTGCCAGAGCAGGCGCCAGAACGCGTGGGCAGTGCACACCCTTTTACCCCTGCCAGTACACCGTTCGGTGGCGCAGCGGCCGATGCAGCAGCGTCGGCTTGGCAAGGCGCTGCCGACATCGCCACCGCGCCTGCGTCTGCAGTGCCCACCCCTTCCAGCAGTTGGGAGCATGCGTTGGAAACCGAGGCGCAAAAGCTTCTTGCCGGCGGCCAGACCGAGGTGTGGGATGCCCTCAGCCGCCGCTTTGAATCACGCCTGATCCGCACTGCGCTGGTGGCCACCCACGGCCGGCGCATGGAGGCTGCGCAACGCCTCGGCATTGGCCGCAACACCATCACGCGCAAGATCCAGGAATTGGGGCTGGATGCACCGGATGAGGTGTGAATGGGCATGTATATAGTTTGAAATGGGCTTCAGCGCTTTCTGGTAAAGCGCTGCAAGCTATGAAAATGGGAGCATCTGCTGTGTTGAGAGCGATGTTGGCTCGGCACAGGTGCGCAGTGCCTTCCTCCTTGTAGCCTCCGTTGGATATGCATCCGCAGCCGTATGCAGTGTGAGGGGCCGGGGTGCCGTGGCAGGGTGCCAGGCATGTCCCCTACGTCCTACATGCAGGCCCTCCTTGTGCCGACCCGGTGCTCTGTTGACCGCTTCAAAAATGAAGTCACTGTCAACCAACCGGAGAACCTTCTATGTCGGATTTCAACGATGCCAACCGTGATGCCAACCGCGACCCATTGACCAACGAGCCCGGCTCCCACCCTGTGGGCACCGGCGTTGGCGCTGCCATGGGCGGCGCGGCCGCAGGTGCGGCAGCAGGCGCTTTCGGCGGGCCCGTGGGCGCAGCCGTGGGCGGTGTAGCCGGTGCTGTGGCGGGCGGGCTCGCAGGCAAGGCCGCTGCCGAAGCCGTGAACCCTACCGCTGAAGACGCCTACTGGCGCGAGAGCTACAACCGCGAACCCTACTATGTGCAGGGCCGCACCTACGACCAATACCGTCCCGCTTATGAACTGGGCTGGTCGTCGGTCGGTCGGTACGAAGGCGACTTCGATGCCGTCGAGCCGCGTCTGGCCGATGACTGGCGTGCACGCCACGCCGCCGACGGCCTGGCCTGGACGGACGTGCGCCCCGCCACCCGTGCGGCCTGGCACCGCGCTTCGGGCGCCACCCTGGCCAGCGACCGCCCGTTGGACGTGATGGACAACGACGACGTGATCGACGTGCTGAACGATGTGCTTGAATCTGCACGCGATGGCGAATACGGCTTTCAATCGTGCGCCGAACATGCCGATTCCAGCCAGCTCAAGACCATCTTCCAACGCCACTCCCGCGAGTGCGCAGCGGCAGCCGTAGAGCTGGAGCACGAAATCCGCCGCCTGGGGGGCGACCCTGCATCTGGCGGCTCCGTGGCCGGTGCGCTGCACCGTGGCTGGGTCTCGGTGAAGACGGCGCTGTCCACCAGCGATGACAAGGCCGTGCTGGCCGAGTGCGAGCGTGGTGAAGATGCTGCCGTGGCGCGCTATCGCAAGGCGCTCAAGTCCAATCTGCCGGCCGATGCGCGTGCGCTGCTGGAGCGCCAGTTGCAAGGCGCCCAGCGCAACCACGACGAAGTGCGTGCGCTGCGCGACGGCTTCCAGGGCTAAGCTGAGGTCACTCCGGGTGCGCTGAGCGCTTTGCGTTCAGCGCCATCGCCCGGTACCAGGCTTGAACCCTCACCAGGGTTCACACAAAGAAAAAAGCTGCAAGGCCATGCCCTTGCAGCTTTTTTCTTTGGCGTGCGGCCTGAGCCGTTGGGTGCCGCGCTTTCTTTCTTATGAAGGCGTAGAAGACCTTGATTCCGGCGTTTTGCGCAGCGTGCCGGTAGCGAGGGCGTATGTCTTTGGCTAGGCCAGTGTGGCCACCACCGGTGCGTGGTCGCTGGGCTGGGGGTTTTTGCGCGGGGCACGGTCCACCACGCACGCCGTCACCGTAGGCTTCAAGGCTTCGCTGACCAAAATGTGGTCGATGCGCAGGCCGCGGTTTTTCTGAAAGCCCAGCATGCGGTAGTCCCACCACGAAAACGTCTTTTCGGGCTGGTCGAACATGCGAAACGCATCGGTCAGCCCCAGCGCCAGCAGATCCTGAAAATGCTGGCGTTCTTCCACCGTGTGGTGGATGGTGTCCTTGAGGCCCACCGGATCAAACGAATCGCGGTCTTCGGGCGCAACGTTGAAGTCGCCCAGCAGCGCCAGGCGCGGATGCGCCAGCAACTCTTCGCGCAGCCAGCGGTGCAGCGCAGTGAGCCACAGCATCTTGTAGGCAAACTTGTCGCTGCCAGGCGCTTGTCCGTTCACGAAGTAACCGTTCACCAGCCGCAGCGGCCCAGCGGGTGTGTCCAGAGTGGCGGCAATCACGCGGGCCTGCTCGTCCGTGTGCCCAGGGATGTTGCGCACCACATCGCGCAGCGGGTGGCGGCTCAGGATGGCCACACCGTTGTACGTCTTCTGCCCAAAGGCCACTGCCTCGTAGCCAGCTTCCTTCAGTGCATCGTGGGGAAATTTGTCGTCGGTGAGTTTCAGCTCCTGCAGGCACAGGGCGTCAACCGGATTTGCCGCCAGCCAGGCCAGCACCTGAGGCAGGCGCACTGAAAGGGAGTTCACGTTCCAGCTTGCAATTTGCATGTTTTTGGCCTCCAGCGCTTGATGGACAAGCGCTAACTGCTATGGATTTGGTAGTTTGTACAGGATAGGACCAGTGTCACCACTGGGCCGATCATCGCCGCTCGTAGCGCACAAAGCTGAACGGCAGGCCGTTGCTGCTCACGTGCTCGCTGCGGGCGGTGGGCTCCCACTCAGGCCCCAGCACCGGCGCGTAGGCGTCGCCCTCAAAGTCCTGCGCAATCTCGGTCACTTCCACGCGCTGGGCCAGCGGCAGCGCCTGGGCATAGATCTGCGCGCCGCCCATCACCCACGCCGTGCCTTCAGCGGGGCATTGCGCCAGCGCGTCGGCCAGGCTGGCTGCTCGCAACGCGCCGTCGGCCTGCCAGGCAGGCTGCCGGGTGACCACAATGTTGGTACGCCCTGGCAGCGGCCGAAAGCGCGGGGGCAGCGAATCCCAGGTCTTGCGTCCCATGATGACCGGGCAGCCCTGCGTGAGCTGCTTGAAATGCGCCATGTCCTCAGGGATGTGCCAGGGGATGGTGTTGTCCTTGCCGATCACGCCGTTGGCGGCACGGGCATAAATGAGGGCGATGTTTTTTGCGGTGGTCATGCTGCGCGTGTCCGTCACACCGCCACGGGTGCTTTGATGGCAGGGTGGCACTGGTAGTCCAGCACTTCAAAGTCTTCGTATTGGTAGTCGAAGATGCTGTCGGGCTTGCGCTGGATGTGCAGTGTGGGATAGGGGTAGGGCGTGCGCGCCAACTGTGTCTCTACCTGCTCGTGGTGGTTGCTGTAGATGTGGCAGTCGCCGCCGGTCCAGATGAAGTCGCCCACGTCCAGATCGCACTGCTGGGCCACCATGTGGGTCAACAGTGCGTAGCTCGCAATGTTGAATGGCACACCCAGGAAGATGTCGGCGCTGCGCTGGTAGAGCTGGCAGCTCAGTGTGCCGCGCCCGCTGGGCTCTTGCGCAGGCGCTACGTAGAACTGGAAAAACGCATGGCAGGGCATCAGCGCCATCTTGTTCAGCTCGGCCACGTTCCACGCGCTCACGATGATGCGGCGCGAATCGGGGTTGGTTTTCAGCGTCTTGATCACGTCGCTGATCTGGTCGATGTGCCCGCCGTCCGGGGTGGGCCAACTGCGCCACTGCACACCGTAGACGGGGCCCAGGTCGCCATCCTCGCGCGCCCATTCGTCCCAGATGGTGACGCCGCGCTCCTTCAGCCAGTTGTTGTTGCTGGAGCCGGTGAGGAACCACAGCAGCTCCTGGATGATGGAGCGCAGGTGCACCTTCTTCGTGGTGACCAGCGGAAAGCCTTCCTTCAGATCGAACCGCATCTGGTGGCCAAAAACGCTGCGGGTGCCTGTGCCCGTGCGGTCGGCCTTTTCGACGCCGTGGGTGAACACATGGCGCATGAAATCTTCGTATTGCGAGCGGACGGGGCGGGCGTGTTCGGTCATGGCGGTGGGAAGGCGAAAGACGCGATTTTAGGGCGCCCGGGTGCTGGCAGTCCGGCTAAGCTTGCAGACCTTCGCGTCCCCTGCCTTTCCAGAAAGAACCTCCCACATGCGCCCGGTTTCCCCTGCCTCCGTCTGCCACACCACCTTGGCGGCCCTTGCCCTGGCGTTGCTGGCAGGTTGTGGAGGCACCGCGCCCACGGTGCCCGCCGCCCCCGCTGCGACCAGCGTATCCAGCGCGTCGGGAGGTTGGGGGCGTTCTGCAGCCACCACTACAGCCACTACTACAGCGACTGCTGCCGCCACCAAAGAGGCCTACCCCTGGCCCAGCCTGCAGGCGCAGGTGGGCCGCTACCCGACCGATGGCACCGACTACCTGCGCACCGGCCCGCTGGCCGACCGCCTGCGCGGGCTGCTGGGGTCCACCAACTACCCGGTGTTGCTGAGCAACTTGGCTGTCAGCAGCCCGCTGCGACAAGAGGGCGCCATGCTCTACATCACCGGCAACCGCCCGCACCAAGGCAGCACCGAGGCAGCCGCCGTGGTGATCCACCCTGCGACGGACGCGGTGCGCGTGTGGCTGTTGACCGGTGGCGAAGAATGGGATGTGCAGGACCAGGGCGCGCCAAAGACCGTGCCTGCCGACGTGGCCACGATGATGGAAAACGCGCGGCGCTGAGCCCTCACCCCCTGGGCGGGGGCGACGGGGCGAATGGATTTTCTATAATCGAGAATCATTCGCAAAAACAACCGCACCATGCCCGCCGCCCATCCCCTGCATGCGCTCTACAGCGACCACCACGGGTGGCTGCAGTCCTGGCTGCGCCGGCGCCTGGGTTGTGCCGACGACGCGGCGGACCTGGCCCAGGACACCTTCGTGCGCCTGCTGGCCCGCCCCGCGGCCATGGCGCCCGGTGCCATGCGCGAGCCCCGTGCCTACCTGAGCACCGTGGCGCGTGGCCTGCTGGTGGACTACTGGCGCCGCGGCGAGCTGGAGCGCGCCTACTTGGCCGACCTGGCGCAGCAGCCCGAGTTGCTGCAGCCCTCGCCCGAAGAGCGCTTGGCCGCCGTGCAGATGCTGCAGGCGCTCGACGGGCTGTTGCAGCGGCTCACCCCCAAGACGCGCGCCGCCTGGCTCATGAGCCGGCTCGACGGATTGACGCACGCGGAGATCGCCGAACATTTGCAGGTCTCGGTGCCGCGCGTGCGCCAGTACCTGGCCAACGCCCTGCGCCACGCGTACCACCTGCGGTTCGGTGGCGCGGCATGAGTGCCCTCTGGCCCTCTGGCAGCCAACCCGGAGCAGCGGCAGACCACCGCCCGGTGTCGTCAGCGGTGCTGGAGGCCGCCATCGACTGGCAACTGCGGCTGGCCCCGACGCGCGACGGTGCGGCCACACCCGCCGACCTGCAAGCCCTGGCGGACTGGCTGGCCGCCCACCCCGACCATGCCCGCGCGTGGCGCCAACTGGGCGATATCGACGCGCAGTTCGCCCGCCCCGGTGACCCCACACTGGGCCCCGCCACCCGCGCCGCGTTGCTGCAGCACCGCCGCCCGGCGCGTGCCGCGGGTGCCGTGTTGGGGCTCGCGCTGGCCGTGGCGTGCGGCGTGATGGTGCTCGACCGCTTTCAGCCCGTGGGCCAGTTGCTGGCCGACCACCGCACTGCCACCGGTGAGCGCCGTACCCTCGTGTTGCCCGACCAGACCGTGCTGCACCTGAACACCCGCAGCGCCGTGGATGTGGTGTTCACCCAGGACCAGCGCGCCATCCGCCTGCGGGCGGGCGAGGTGGCCGTGGAAACCAGCCACGCGGACCCGGCCGAGCAGCGCCCATTCGTTGTGCTGACCGAAGACGGCAGTCTGCGCGCGCTGGGCACGCGCTTTACCGTGAGCCGCTGGCCGCACGGAGGTGATTCGATGCATGCCGACCCAGCCAGCACCGAAGTCGCTGTCACCCAGTCGGCCGTCGCCGCCCGCCCGGCCGGCTGTGCGGTGGCAGCGCCCGAGCCTTGCACGGCCGAGCGCATCGTGCCGGCGGGGCAGGGCGCGCGGCTGGTGAACGGGCGGGTAGAGCCGTTGGCGACGATGCCCGATGCCGATGCCTGGAAGGACGGCATGCTCGTCGTCGACAACCAGCCGCTGGGCGACGTGGTGGCCACGCTGGCGCGCTACCGGGCCGGGCGCCTCAGTGTCGATCCCCGCGTGGCCGGCCTGCGCGTCACAGGCACGCTGCCGCTGGCCGACACCGACCAGGCGCTGTTGGCGCTGACCGCGGCGGTACCTGTGGAGGTGGTATCGGCCACACGCTGGTGGGTCACGCTGGCGCCGCGTTCTGACCGCTGAATCTCCAGCATTTGAATGAAAATGCGCTGTAGCGCTTGATGCATAGGCGCTGGTAGCTATTGAAAAGTGAGTGATTCGCGGCTCCGTCCAATCTGCGCATGGGTGGCACGGCTCGCGTAAAACGCCGTCAGCGGGCGCCTTTAGTAGCGGGGCAGGCGCGGAAAAACACCCAGCCGTTGGTTGCCGCGCCAGATCCATCCGCCCCATTTCTCTTTTTATTTCCAGACACCCCTCTCACTTTTCTGCGCTCGTTCGGCAACCAGACAGAGACCGTGCATTTGCGCGGCTGTTCTTGTTCTTCTTTCTGATGTGACCGTTACGGAGCCTGATCCATGCCCTCTGCCGTTCTCCCTTTCCCGCTGAACCCCCGCGCCGCCGCGCTGCTGCTCGTGATGGCGGCCTTTGCCGTGGTACCTCAGCCCGCTCTGGCGCAGGCCACCACGGCCACAGCCGCTGCAGTGCGCGACTACGACCTGCCCGCAGGTCCGCTGGGTGGCACCTTGAACCGCATCGCCCGCGAGGCGGGCCTCGCGCTCACTGCCGATGCGCAACTGGTGGAAGGCCTCAACGCGGCGCCGGTGCGCGGCCGCTTCGATGCGCCCGAGGCGCTGCGCCGCGCGCTGGCGGGCTCTGGGCTGGCGCTGCGGGAGGCCACGGGCGGCATCTTCACGCTGCGCGAGGCGCCGCAACCTGCCGCGCAGCAGACGCCCCGGCTCAGCGATGCCGCAACCCTGGGTGCCGTCACGGTCACGGCCAGTGCCGAGGCAGAGCCCGGCGCATTGCCGCCCGCCTATGCCGGTGGCCAGGTTGCCACCGGCAGCCGGGTCGGCGTGCTGGGCAACCAGAGCCTGATGGACACGCCGTTCCACATCACCAGCTACACGGCCGCACTCATGCAGGACCAGCAGGCGATCACCGTGGCCGATGTGCTGGCCAACGACCCCTCGGTGCGCACCGTGTCGTACAGCCTGACGAATGCGGCCGCCGGCGGCGACATCTTTCTGATCCGCGGCTTCTCGGTGCAGGACTCGGTGCTGTTCGACGGCATTGGCGGCATCGCCACCAACCGTGCAGGGGCGGTTGAGGCGGCAGAGCGCGTCGAGGTGCTCAAGGGCCCCAATGCGCTGCTCAATGGCATGGCGCCAGGGGCGGGCGGTGCGGTGGGCGGCGCCATCAACCTGGTGCCCAAGCGGGCAGGCGATGTGCCGCTGACCCGCCTGACCACCACCTACTTGTCCAAGGGCAACCTGGGCGGCCATCTGGACGTGGGCCGCCGGTATGGTGACGACCACCAGTGGGGTGTGCGTTTCAACGGCGTCTACCGCGACGGAAAGACCGCCACGCAAGGCCAGTCCGTCGAGTTGGCGGCGGCAGCGCTGGCCGTGGACTATCGCGGCAGCCAACTGCGGGCCTCGGTGGACGCCGGTCACCAGACGATGAACAACGAAGCGCCCCAAGGCGCTGCGGGCTTTGGCATTGACGACGGCATTGCCATCCCCAGGCCGCCACAGGCCAGCCACCGCATCGCCCAGGACTGGGAATTCGCCAGGTCGCAGAGCAACTACCTGTTGGCCAAAGCCGAGTACGACCTCAGCCCGGACTGGAGGATCTCGGCGGCGGCGGGTGGCAGCCACACGCGGTCCCGCTACCTCTCCACCGACGTGTTCGTGACCAGCGTGCAAGGCGATGCGCAGGCCACCACGTACTTCTGGCCCAACTGGACGAACTACCGCACTCTGCAGGGCGGACTGCAGGGCACGGTGCGCACGGGCGAGCTCACGCACCGCATCAACCTCCATGTGTCGTACCTTCAGAAGAACAGCGGCTACACGGCGGAGTACTACGGCTTCGACAGTTTTGGAACCAACATGTATTCGCCTGCCGTTGTCGCACCTCCGTCCATCGGTGGTTTTTCTGCGCGGCCACCCAAGACGGATTCGCTGCAGCTTCCTTCGGTGGCGCTGTCGGACACCATCTCGCTGTGGCAAGACCGCCTGGCCGTCACGCTCGGTGCGCGCTACCAGCGCGTGAAGGTCAGCAAATACGACACGACCACCGGGGCCGGCAGTACCGCGTACGACGAGCATGCCGTAACCCCTGCGCTGGCCGCCGTGTTCAAGCTCCAGCCTCACCTTTCGGTCTACGGCAACGTCATCGAAGGGTTGGTGCAGGGGGATTCGGCGCCGCTGGGCACCACCAATGCCGGGCAGGTGTTTCCGCCCGTCAAGACCAAGCAGCGGGAGGTGGGCGTGAAGGCCGACTTTGGCCGCTTCAGCACCACGGCCAGCGTGTTCCACATCCAGAAGCCGAGCGGGCTGGTCGCAGCCAACGGCGATGGCACCTTCACCTACCAAGTCGGTGCAGAGCAGCGCAACCGCGGAGTCGAGTGGAACGTGTTCGGCGAGGTGGCCCGGGGCACGCGGCTGTTGGGCGGTGTCACCTTCAACGATGCCAAGCTCACCAAAACCGAAGGTGGCTCCTACAACGGCAACGCTGCGCCAAACGTTTCGCGCTGGCAGTTGAACCTGGGCGGCGACCACGACGTGGCGGCCATTGAGGGCCTCACGGTGTCTGCACGCATGATCTCCAGCAGCCCGCAGCATGTGGACGCCGCCAATCTGCGGCGCATCCCCGGCTGGGCGCGCTGGGACATCGGGGCCCGCTACACCACCCGGGCTGCCGGACGTCCGCTGGTACTGCGGGCCAACGTGGACAACCTGTTCAACCGCAACTACTGGTCCAGCGGCTCCGGAAACTGGCTGTACGTGGGTGGGCCTCGCACGGTCACGCTGTCTGCCACGGTCGACTTCTGAGCTGCCGGGCGAGGCCAGCGTGCCCGGGGTGTTTGGCGGAGCGCTGGTTTCGCGGCAGCGCTTTAGTAGAAAAATTATTGATTAAATTGGCACTTTGCGCTTACTGGGAAAGCGCAGGTAGCTATGAATTTAATAGTTTGATGCCTGCGCTGTGACATCCGGGCGGCGGCGGGGGGCATTGCACCGCAGACGGTGTTCTAGATACCCAATTGATAGGTCTAGGTATAAATCCTGATTGGTTGGTGCATAAAAGTATCTGAGTGGACTCTGGGAGTACCAATCAGGCATCGCAGCATCGGTATCGTTCAGTCCGTCAATGCCAGCATGCCTTGCGCCGGTGTTGAAAGGCTGATTTCCATACCAACTACCGAGGAGACATTCCGATGCCACATTCCCCCCGTGTCGCCGTGCCAACGCGCCTGGCTCTGGCCGCTACCCTGGCCCTGTCGCTGTGCGGCGCCGCCAGCGCGCAGACCGAGCTGGTCATTGCCACCGTGAACAACGGCCACATGATCGAGATGCAAAAGCTCAGCAAGAACTTCGAGCAGGCGAACCCCGACATCAAGCTCAAGTGGGTCACGCTCGAAGAAGGCGTGCTGCGCCAGCGCGTCACGACCGACATCGCCACCAAGGGCGGCCAGTTCGACGTGATGACCATCGGCATGTATGAAGCACCCATCTGGGGCAAGAAGGGCTGGCTGCAGGAACTCAAGACCGACGCCGCCTACGACGTGGACGACCTGCTGCCCGCCGTGCGGGGCGGCCTGTCCATCGACGGCAAGCTGTTCGCCGCGCCGTTCTACGGCGAAAGTTCGATGCTCATGTACCGCAAGGACCTGGCCGACAAGGCCGGCGTGCAGGTGCCCGAGCGCCCCACCTGGCCGCAGATCAAGGATCTGGCCGCCAAGATCCACGACCCCAAGAACGGCGTGTACGGCATCTGCCTGCGCGGCAAGCCGGGCTGGGGCGACAACATGGCCTTCCTGTCCACGCTGGTCAACACCTTCGGCGGCCAGTGGTTCGACATGCAGTGGAAGCCGCAGCTTGAATCTAAGCCCTGGAAGGAGGCGATCACCTTCTACGTGGACCTGCTCAAGAACTACGGCCCGCCCGGTTCGTCGGCCAACAGCTTCAACGAGATCCTGGCGCTGACCAACTCCGGCAAGTGCGGCATGTGGATCGATGCGACCATCGCCGCATCGTTCGTGAGCGATCCCAAGCAGTCCAAGGTCGCCGACCAGATGGCCTTTGCCCAGGCGCCCACCATGAACACCCCGAAGGGCGCCAACTGGCTGTGGTCCTGGAACCTGGCCATCCCCGCCGGTTCGAAGAAGGTGGACGCCGCGCAGAAGTTCATCACCTGGTCCACCAGCAAGGAATACGTGCAGCTCGTGGCCAAGACCAACGGCTGGGCCAACGTGCCCACCGGCACGCGCAAGAGCACCTACGCATCGCCCGAGTTCCAGAAGGCCGCGCGTTTTGCCGCTGCCGAGAAGGTCGCCATCGACTCGGCCAACCCGACCGATTCGACCCTGCCCAAGAGCCCGTACGTGGGCGTGCAGTTCGCGGCCATCCCTGAGTTCCAGGCCATCGGCATCGCCGTGGGGCAGCAGATGAGCGCCGCACTCGCGGGCAAGACGACAGTGGATGCGGCGCTGAAGGCCTCGCAGGTGTCGGCTGATCGCGAAATGAAGAAGGCTGGGTATTACAAGTAAGAGACCAGGTGTGGGGCCGCGTGGAGACGTCGCGCGGATTCACCTGGCCCCTGCTGTCACTTGCTCACCGTTCGCCCTGAGGCTGTCGAAGGGCCGTTCTCACAAGACGTCCCGGCTTCGACAGGCTCAGCCTGAACGGTTTTTGGGAGGCTGGCGGAGTTGCGGACTTCGCCGCCCATCGCCCATGCCACTGCCTGCCATTTCTCCGCTGCTTTGACGGATTTCCCATGAACCGCCGCCTGCTCCCCCGCCTGCTGCTCACGCCAGCCATGGCCACGCTCTTCCTGTGGATGATCGTGCCGCTGGTGATGACGATCTATTTCTCGCTCATCCGCTACAACCTGATGCAGCCCGACCAGTCGGGTTTTGCGGGTCTGGAAAATTTCGAATTCTTCGTCACCGACCCATCGTTCGGTACGGCGGTGGTCAACACCATCTTGCTGCTGGGCAGTGTGATCCTCATCACCGTGGTGCTGGGCGTGGCGATAGCGCTGCTCATCAACGAGCCGTTTCCGGGCCGGGGCATCGTGCGGGTGCTGCTGATCTCGCCGTTCTTCGTCATGCCCACGGTGAACGCGCTGATGTGGAAGAACATGATGATGAACCCCATCTACGGCGTGCTCGCGCAGGTGTGGATGTTCTTCGGCGCGGCGCCGGTGGACTGGCTCACCGACCACCCGCTGTTCTCGGTCATCGTCATGGTGTCTTGGCAGTGGCTGCCGTTCGCCACGCTGATCTTCATGACCGCGCTGCAGAGCATGAACCACGAGCAGCTGGAAGCCTCGCGCATGGACGGCGCCAACTACCTGCAGCAGCTGCGCTACCTGTACGTGCCCCACCTGGGCCGCTCGGTGGCCGTGGTGGTCATGATCGAACTCATCTTCCTGCTCAGCATCTTTGCCGAGATCTACACGACTACCGCCGGTGGCCCTGGCGATGCGAGCACCAACGTCACCTTCCTGATCTTCAAGCAGGCGCTGCTCAACTTCGACGCGGGCGTGGCCTCGGCCGGAGCGCTGTTCGCGGTGGTGCTGGCCAACATCGCGGCCGTGTTCTTGATCCGCATGGTCGGCAAGAACCTCGACAAGTAAGACCCAGGGGCAACGATCATGACAACCACAACACGACGCCGATCCAAGTTTCCGCTCGGTCTGCTCGCGCTGCGCACCGCAGCTGCCTGGGGCGTGGCCCTGCTGCTGTTCTTTCCGCTGGGGTGGCTGTTTCTCACGGCCTTCAAGACCGAGCTGCAGGCCATCGCCGTGCCGCCGCTGTTCGTCTTCACGCCCACGCTGGAGAATTTCCATGAGGTGCAGGAGCGCAGCGACTACCTGCTGTACGCCAAGAACTCGGTGGTCACCAGCGTGCTGTCCACCTTGCTGGGCCTGCTGCTGGCCGCCCCTGCGGCCTACGCCATGGCCTTCTTCAAGGGCAAGTACACCAAGGACATCCTCATGTGGATGCTCTCCACCAAGATGATGCCCGCCGTGGGCGCGCTGGTGCCCATCTACGTGCTGGCGCAAAAGAGCCACCTGC
>PJUL01000603.1_pt1 | contig 23230 bp, 18 predicted proteins | sample 1512221 | NCBI WGS metagenome assembly PJUL01 (sample SAMN08177667, study PRJNA422409) | Feces metagenome, whole genome shotgun sequencing project.
GGCGGTCTGCTGGCTGATGGTCGAGCCGCCGCGCACCTTCTTGCCCTTCTCGTTGTTCTCGTAGGCCTTCTGCAGGGCCTCGACGTCGAAGCCGTGGTGCTCGCAGAAGCGGGCGTCCTCGGCCGCGATCAGGGCGCGCGGCAGGCTGGGCGAGACCTTCGACAGCGGCCGCCAGCGGTGATCCCAGCCCTTGCCCTCGGCGGCGCGGATGACCATCAGCGGCGTCGCCGGCACCGGCACGAAGCGATAGACCAGCACGGCCAGGATCGGTCCTGCGATCAGCAGGATGAACAGCGCCAAGAAGATGTTGCGCAACAAGACCTTCAAAACCCGACGCCCCTTGCCTTGACCTTGCGGCCGGATGCTAACCAACGATGGAGACGCTCGATAGGGTGCGTTGGTTAGGGAGGCCTTGATGCCGGAGACGATGAGCGTGTCCGAGGCGGTGGCGCGGCGGTTTTCGGCGCGGGCCTTCAACGCCGATCCGGTGCCGGGACAGACGGTGCGGGCGATCCTGGAAGGCGCGGCCCGCGCGCCGTCCGGCGGGAACCTGCAGCCTTGGAAGGTGCACGCCATCGCCGGCGAGGTGCTGGCCGAGTTCAAGGCCAAGGTGGCCGCACGCCTGGGCTCGCCCGACGAGGCGCAGTACGCGGTCTATCCGGCCAATCTGTGGGAGCCGTTCCGCAGCCGCCGCTTCCAGGTGGGCGAGGACCTCTACGGGGCCCTTGCGATCCCGCGCGAGGACAAGATCGGCCGCCTGCGACAGTTCGCCCGCAACGCCGAGTTCTTCGGAGCCCCCGTGGGCCTCTTCTTCTCCATCGACCGCAACCTCGGCCCGCCGCAGTGGTCGGACCTGGGCATGTACATGCAGACGGTGATGCTGCTGGCCGCCGAGGCGGGCCTGGCCACCTGCGCCCAGGAGTTCTGGTCGGCCTACGGCGCGCTCTCGGCCGAGTTCCTGGGCCTGCCGGAGGATCACATGGTGTTTTCCGGCATGGCGCTGGGCGTCGCCGACGAGGCCGCGCCGGTCAACGCCTGGCGCTCGCGGCGCGACGATTTCGAGGTCTGGGGCGAGCTTCGCGGGTTCTGACGGCGGTTCCCGCCGCAAGGGAGCGCTTCCACCTCGCCGCGAGGCTCTTCGGGCGCGAAATCCCCTGCCCCACAAGGGGCCGCGCGCGAGAAACATAAATTTCGCTCAGGGCAAGGAGACGGTTGATCACTTAAGGTTGCGGGCGTAGCGTCGCCAAAAGCGTTGGAGGAAAGCACCCCATGAAGATGATCCTCGCCGGTCTGGCCGCCCTGTCGTTCGTCGCGCCGGCCGCGGCCCAGGAGTGGCCCAAGCAGGATTGGCGGGTCAGCCGGATCTCCAACCTTTCGGCCCAGACGCCGTCCTTCTACGAGCCCGACGGCGGCGCCCGGCCGATCCAGAGCGTGTATTCCACGAGCGTCACCTTCCGTCAGCCGGCGCCCACCGGCCGCTCGAACATCGCCCTGGACGTCGGCTCGATCCGCCGCGAGGGCAAGGTCGCCCTGGTCAGCTACTTCGTGTGGCCGGACGACAAGTCGAGCTACACCGAGATCTCGTCGCGCATCGACTGCGGCAAGACCGGCGAACAAATCAACGCCGTCCGCCACTACGACCAGGACTTCGCCCTGGTCGGTGGCCACGACATGCGCCTGCGCCGCACCGACTCCACGGCCCGCGCCGTGGCCATCCAGGTCTGCGGCGCGGCCCGCACCAACGTCAGCGGCAAGTCGCTGCCGGAACTGGTCAAGGGCGGCTGATCCTTCAACCGCCGACGGACAACAAAAAAGCCCCGGCCTTGCGGCCGGGGCTTCTTCGTTTCGAGGGTGCAGGCTGCGCTTAGGCGGTCTGCTTGACGCCGGCTTCGGCCAGCCACTCGACGATCTTGCTCTTGGGCATGGCGCCGACCTTCATCGAGGTCATCTGGCCGCCGCGGAACAGCATCATCGTCGGGATGCCGCGCACGCCGTAGCGGGCGGGGGTCATCTGGTTCTCGTCGATGTCGATCTTGGCGACCACGACCTGGTCGGCGAGCTCCTCGGAGATCTGCTCCAGGGCCGGGGCGATCTGCTTGCACGGGCCGCACCACGTGGCCCAGAAGTCGACGAGCACGGGGCCCTCGGCTTGCAGGACGTCTTGTTCGAAGGTGGCGTCGGTCACCGCAACGGTGCTCATGGTCAGGCTCCTGGCTGGCGCGGCGGGTCGGGGGATCGCGGCGCGAAATTGAGAACAGTGGCGGTTGCGACCGCCTCTTGATCGAAGATGTAGGCGCGGGGGGCGCGTCCGGCAATAACTCAGAAGAGGCGCGAAAGCGCCGCGGCCCGCACGTTTTCTGGAACGACCATCAGTTTGGGACCATCCGTCCACACGATCGCCGCCTCGATCCGGCGGCCCGGGAAGATCTCGGCCAGCACCGCCGCATAGACCGCCATCTGCGACAGATAGGCCGGATCGGCGTCCTCGATGCGGTCGGGCGAGGGGCGGTTGGTCTTGTAGTCGACCACCAGCACCCGCTCGGGATCGACCACCAGCCGGTCGACCCGGCCCGAGATCGCCATGCCCGCCGGCAGCTGCGCGGCGGCCCCGGCCAGCGAGGCCTCGGCCCGCGAGCCCGGCCCGAACACGGCGGCGAACCGCTCGTCCTCCAGCACCCCGAAGGCGGCGGCGGTCATCTCGGTTCTCTGGGCGTCGGTCAGGTCGCGTTCGGCCGCCAGCAGGCGGGCGGCGGCGGCCCGCCGGCCGGCCGGCGCGATGTCGGGCAGCAGCTGCAGCAGGCGGTGGATGATCTCGCCCCGGCGATAACGGCCCAGGCCCTCGATCCTGGCCAGGGGCGAGGGCGCCGAGCCTGCCGCCTCCTCCTCGGCCTCCAGCGCCGAGGGCGCGGCCCAGCGGGCGCCGGCCGAGACGGGATCGGCGGCCCGCCGCGCCCAGTCGGGCAGCAGCGCGGGCGGCGCCTCGACCAGCTCGGCGGCCGGCGGCGCGGGCGACGGATCGGGGCCATAGCGCAGGATCCCGGTCTCCGCGTCGATCGTGCGCACGTCCTCGGCGATCCGGGCATGGGCGAAGGCGGCGCGGGCGGCGGCGTACCAGCCCCCGACGTTCTCGTCCTTGGTGCGCGCGTCGATGCGGCCGCACAGCACCAGGCGATCGCGCGCCCGGGTCAGGCCGACATAGAGCAGGCGATAGGCCTCCTGCTGGGCCTTGTCCTCCCGCAGCTTGCGCGCCGCCGCCGAGGCCTCGCAGTCCTGCTTGCCCGAGGCGCACCAGAGGAAGCCCTTCTTCTCGGTGGCCAGCAGCGGCGAGCCGCGCGCCCCGCCCTTCATCGTCGTCTCGGGCAGGAAGACGATCGGCGCCTCCAGGCCCTTGGCTCCGTGGGCGGTCATCACCCGCACCTGCCGGCGCACGCCCTCCATCTCGCGCTTGACCACGATGTCCAGCGCGGCGAACTCGGCGACCAGGGTCTCCAGATCCCGCACGCCGCGGGCCTCGGCGTTGGTGATCTGGGCCAGGAACTCGTCCAGGGCGTCGGCCGCCTCCTCGCCCAGGCGCGTCAGGGCGCGGGCGCGGTTGCTGACGCCGTTGATGTCCAGCTTGCCCAGGAAAAGGGCGTAGAACTCATACGGCTGGCGGCGACGGCGGGCGGTCAGGGCCCAGTCCAGCAGGGCGTGGGCCTCGCGCCAGGCCGGACGCTCGTCGGCCCGCGCCGACAGGACGCCCCACAGCGTTCCCTTGCGCCCCTTGGCCAGGGCGTAGAGATCATCGTCCGTCAGCGCGCAGAACGGGCTCTTGAGCAGCGCCGCCAGCGTCAGATCATCGTCCGGGAACAGGCAGAAACGGCCCAGCGCCAGCAGGTCGTCGAAGACTATGTGGGCCGACAGCGACAGCCGGTCGGCGCCGGCCACCGGCACGCCGCGCCGCTTCAGCGCCCGCAGCACCTCCTCGAACAGCGCCTTGCGCCGCCGCACCAGCACCAGCACGTCGCCATAGTGGGCCGGACGCCAGACACGGGCGTCCTTGTCGAACACGCCGTCGCCGCGCTCGACCAGGGCCTTGATCTCGGCGGCGATCCTTTCGGCCAGGCGGCGGTTGGCGCCCTGCTCGGTCTCGATGTCGAGCGGGGCGTCCCAGGCCTCGCGCTCGGCGGCCACCGGCTCGCGCTCCAGCGGCCACAGGTCGACGCAGCCGGGATGATCCTTGCGGAAGGCCACGTGGGCGGGGATGTCCTCGCCGGTGGGGGCCAGGCCCAGCCGCGCGTCGGGCGCCTCGAACAGCGCGTCGACGAAGTCCAGCACCTGCCGGGTCGAGCGGTACGAGGTCGACAGCGGCACGGCCTTGCCCACCCGGCCGACGGCCTCGATGCGGGCGATGTAGTCCTGCGTCTCGATCAGCAGGCGCTCGGGCTGGGCGCCCTGGAACGAATAGATCGACTGCTTCTCGTCGCCGACGATGAACAGGGTGCGGCCGTCCGCCGCCTTGCCGTCGCGCCCCGGCGCCCCGGCCCCGGCGAAGAAGTCCTCGGTCAGGGCCGACAGGATCTCCCACTGCTCGGGCGCGGTGTCCTGGGCCTCGTCGAGCAGGATGTGCGACACCCCGCCGTCCAGCTTGTAGAGCACCCAGGCCGCGTCGACCTTGCGGGTCAGGAGGTCGCGGGTCTTCTCGATCAGGTCGGAGAAGTCGAGCGCCCCCTGCGCCTGCTTCTCGGCGATGAACTCGGCCAGATACAGGGCCGCCAGCCGCATGGCCGCGACGCTGTCCTCGGCCACCCGGGCCGCGCGCAGGAACTCGCGGGCCTCGCCCAGGCGCTCCTGCTCGGCCAGCAGGCGTTCGCGCAGGTCCTCGCGGCTCTTCAGGCCCGAGGTCTTGCCCGGCCACGTCGCCGGCGTGCCGACGCCCTTCTCGGTGAACAGGACCGCCAGGGCCTCGTCCAGCGTGGCGGCGGGGTTGGTCGCCACCGCCCGCATCTGGTCGGCGCACTTGATGTCGGTCTTGCCGCCGCCCGACAGCACGTCGGCGACCGACCGCCAGAACGTCGGGTCCAGGTCATCCATGGCCTGGGCGGCGACCGCCTCCACCGTGGTCGGCTCGGCGAAGCCGCACAGATCCCAGATGTCGGCGATCACGCCTTCCAGACCGCCGGCGCGGTCCAGATAGGCGGCGATGTTGGCCCGCTGGTGCTCGAACGTGGCGAACATCGCCTCGAACGAGGCGAAGTCCAGCGCCACCGAAAAGCGGGCATAGGCCTGGGAGAATTCGTTGTCGGTAGCGGTGACGAAGGCGGCCAGCTTGTGCAGGGCGGCCTGGGCCACGGCGGCCGAGGCGCCGTCGTCCATCACCTCGAAACCGGGCGAGACCCCGGCCTCGATCGGAAAGCGCCGCAGCAGCTTCTCGCAGAAGGCGTGGATGGTCTGGATCTTCAGGCCGCCGGGCGTCTCAAGGGCTTTCGCGAACAGGCTGCGGGCCTTCGACAGGGCGACCGCGTCGAACTCGCTCTGCGGCCGGTCGACCAGGCCGGCGATCTCGGCGCGCAGGGCGTCGTCGGGCGTGACGCACCACTTGCCCAGGCGATCGAACAGCCGGTGCTGCATCTCGGCGGCCGCGGCCTTGGTGTAGGTCACGCACAGGATCGCCGCCGGCTCGGCGCCGCCTAGCAAGAGGCGCGCGACCCGGTCGATCAGGGTCTTGGTCTTGCCCGAACCGGCGTTGGCCGTGACGAAGGCCGAGATGGCCGGATCGGCGGCGATGCGTTGGGGGTCGATCACAGGGAACCTCCCCCTCTGGGGGAGGCGATCGCGCAGCGATCGGTGGGGGGAGTCTTTGCGGCGCAGGCCAGCGCGGCGGCAGTTGAAAACGCCCCCCCACCGGCCTTCGGCCGCCTCCCCCACAGGGGGAGGTTCCTCGGGGCCAGGTCCAGCGCCCTCATTCCCCGTCCCCCTCATCCCCGCTGGTCGACCACTCGAACACCCGCGCCAGGTGGCCGTAGTCCCCGGCATGGTCGTGCACGAACTGCGGCGCGGTGCGCGACAGGTAGGGGCGGTCGGGTTCGTCGTACTTGCGGATCAGCTCGACCAGGCCGTCGAAGGCCTTGCGGGCGGCCTCCTCGCTTTCCGGGCCGGCGGCGGCGCGCACCTGCTCCTCGCCGGCCGGGCGGCGGCCGGTGACGCGCACATAGGTCAGGTCGCCCGGCGCGCGCGCGCCGATCTCGCCAAAGCCGCCGTTCTGCAGGATCGCCGCCGTCAGGGTCAGCTGCGGGGAGAAGCCGGTGTCGACCTGCTTCTGGCTGGGGGCCGCGCCGGTCTTGTAGTCGAGGATGTGGGCCGCCGCGCCGTCGCGCGTCGGCTCGATGCGGTCGGTCTTGGCCGTCAGGGTGAAGAGGCGGCCGTTCACCTGGAAGGTGATCTCGCCGGCCGCTTCGACGATGATCTTCTGCGCGCCCGCGCGGCGGCGGGCCTCCAGGTCCATCACCCACAGCGCGGCCTCGCGGGCCAGCGCCCGTTCCCGGGCCAGGGCCGAGGGCGGCATGCCGGCGGCGACCAGCTCGGCGATGTACAGGCCCTCGAAGATCTCCGCGCCATTGACCGGCAGGGCGTCGGGATAGGTCAGGGCGAACACCTCGAAGGCGGCGTGGATCGCCGTGCCGCGCGCCCGCGCCTCCACAGGCTCGTCGGGCCGGTCGAGGGGATAGAGCTTGAGGATGTCGCGCGCCCACACGCTGTAGGGGTCGCGGGTCAGGGCCTCGACGCGGGTGACGGCCATCCTGCGCGGCCGGTCCTCGACCGGCGGACAGGGGGCCGGGCGCTTGACCGGGGCGTAAGGGCCGGGGGCGTCCAGGGCGCGGGCCCAGTCCAGCACGTCGGGCCGCTCGGTCAGCGTCAGGCCCGCGCCACGCGCCAGGGTCTTCATCCGCCACAGCCAGCGGCTCTCGACGGCCGGCGCGCCGCCCCGGCGCTGGCTGTGCACCAGGATGACGTCGGGCGCGCTGGCGGCCTGGGCGAAGTCGTGGGCGGTCAGGCCGATCTTGCGCTCGGGCGGCGGCAGGCCGAGCTTGGCGCGCATCGGCCGCGACAGGAACGGGTCGATCGGCGCGGCCTGGGGCCAGACGCCCTCCTCCAGCCCGGCCAGGATCAGCCGGTCGGCGCGGACGAGACGGGCCTCGATGGCGCCCAGCATGCGCAGCTGCGGATGGGTGGCGCCGCCGACGCGCAGGGTCTCCTCGTCGACCAGGCGTCCGAGCAGGTCGAGGAAGCCCAGCGGATTGGTCGGCGGCAGGGCCTGGCCGTCGTCGATCAGGGCCGAGATCAGCGCCGCCAGGGCCTCGCCGCCGGATCCGGCCCACAGCGAAGACGGCTCGACCAGGCTCTCCAGCGCCTTGGCCAACGCCTCGGCGGCCAGGTGCGGCGGCGCGACGGGACCGGCGGCGTAGGGCGCGCAGGCGATCTCGACGGCGGCATGGATGCGGCGAGCCAGGTCCACGGCCTCCGGGAAGGCGGCGATGCGGCGCTCCAGCGCGGCGGCGTCCACGGGCGCTGGCCCGCGCAGGCCCTTCAGTTCCAGCGTGCGGGCGGCCTCGTCGGCCTTCAGCAGCGGGTGCTTGGCCACCGACAGCAGGCCGACGGGGTCCAGCGGCGCCAGCACCAGGCCCGCCAGCTTGCGGGCCAGCACGGCCGGGGCCGAGGCCGCCAGCGGCGCGCCGGCCGAGCTGTCGGGCACGACGCCCCAGCGGGCGAGATAAAGCCCCGCCCGGCGGGCCAGCTGCTGGTCGGGGGTGACCAGGGCGGCGGTCTTGCCCGGCGTCTCCAGCGCCTCGCGCAGCAGCAGAGCGCAGGCCAGCGCCGCCTCCTCCTCGCCCAAGGCGTTGACCAGCGACAGGCCCGACAGGCCCTCGGCGATCGGATCGACCTTCTCGGACTCCGCGCGCAGCTTGGCGATCTGGGCCAGCCAGTCGGCGGTGGCCTCGGCTGGGCGCAGGGCCTCGTTGACCAGGCGGCGGCGCCAGCGCCCCCGGCTGTCGGCCTCGTTGCGCCAGCGGCGTACGACGCCGCGATCCACGCCCGCGCGGTGCAGCAGGCGGCGCATGGCGCCCTGCGGGTGCTGCTCGCCGACCTGGTCCCAGGCCTCGCCGGCCAGGTCCTCGTCCAGGCCCGGCAGCACCACGCAGCCCTGCGGGGCGCGCGAGACGGCGATCAGCAGGTCGGCGGTGGCCGGCGCGGTGCCGGTCGAGCCGGCGGCGACCAGCACGCCCGGCGGTGGATTGGCCGTCCATTGCTTGGCCAGCTCGCGCAGCAGCGCCACCCGGCGGGCGCTGACGTCCATCATCTGCAGATCGGAAAGGCGCTGGCGCCAGCCCTCGACCATGGCCCGGATGAACCGCGCCGAGACCTGCCAGTGGGCGGCCAGATCGCCGTCGGCCAAACCATCGAGGCGCTCGATGATCGGCACCTCCTCGATCTGGCAGCTGTCGAGCAGGTCGGAGACGGCTTTCGCCATCTCCAGGGCCTGGCCGGCGCTGGGCGGACTGTCCAGCAGCGAGGCGTTGTCGTGCACCAGGCGCGCCAGCTCGAACCGCCGTCGGCGGCTGGAGACGGCGGGCGGCAGGTCCAGCGCCAGGTCGCCCGGCTCGAACGGCGGCTCGCCCTCGTCGAGGTCGCCCAGGGGGCGGATCTGCGGCAGCAGCACGGCCCGTCCGCCGTTCACGGCCAGGAAGGCGTCAGCCAGGGCGCGCGCGCCGCGCCGGGTCGGGGTCAGCAGGGTGGCGTGCGACAGGGCGTCGGGGCCCAGGTGCGACAGCCGCTCCACGAGGCCGGCGGCCACGTCGTCGACGAACGGCCGGTGGGCCGGGATCGAAAACCAGCCGGAGCCGGCCAGGCCGCTCATCCCCCGGCCAGCTTGGCTTCGGCCTCGTCGCGCGCGCCGGGATCGCCGACGTGCATCCAGAAGCCGTCCATCACCACCCCGTGCACGCGGCCCAGCGGCGCCAGCTTGCGCCAGATCGTGGCGAGCGAGAACGCGCCGTCCGGGCCGTCGTCGACCAAGCCCGGCTTGCAGATGTGCACGCCCATATAGGCGAAGGGCGCGCTGGGCGCCTCGCCCCGGAAGGTCAGCGCCCCGTCCTCGGCCAGGAAGAAGTCGCCGGCCCCGTCGAAGCCCAGCGTGCGGTCCAGCCGCGCCAGCAGCAGGCAGACGTCCATGCGCTCCGGATCCCAGGCCTGGGCCAGGCTGTCGATCGCCGGCGCGCCGTCTTCGTTCCAGACGGAGTCGATGTTGGCGACGAACACCGCGTCCTCGCCCAGCAGCGGCCGGGCCTTGCGCAGGCCGCCGCCGGTTTCCAGGAGCTCGCCGCGCTCGTCGGAGATGACGATGGCCGGGGCGCCCGTGCGGGCCTTCAGGTGGGCTTCCAGCCGGTCGGCGAAGGCGTGGACGTTGACCACCGCGGTCTCGACCCCGGCGTCGGCCAGGCGGTCGAGCATGTGGTCGATCAGGGTGCGGCCGGCGACCTCGACCAGCGCCTTGGGGCGGTCGTTGGTCAGGGGGCGCATGCGGGTGCCCAGGCCCGCGGCCAGCACCATGGCTTTCTTCGGAGAGGTCATGCTCGGACCTCCGCCGGGACGTGGGCGTCGAACCAGGCCTTCAGGCCCGAAAGCGCCGGATCGGCCAGGCAGCTGTCGAGATAGCGCCACAGGCGGGGCATGAAGCTTTCGTACTTCGGCTTGCCGTCACGAGTGACCAGGCGGGCGAAGATGCCGAGGATGCGGGCGATGTTGAGCGCCCCCAGCGCGTGGTAGTCGGCCAGGAACTGCGTGCGGTCGAGGTCGGGCCGGGCGGCCAGGTAGCGGTCGAGGCCGCGCTGCTCGATCTGCGGCGACACATCCCGACGGGCGTCGTGCAGCAGCATCGAGAAGTCCCAGGCCGGGTGGGCGACCACCGCGTCCTGGAAATCGATCAGGCCGACGCGCGCCGGCCCCTCGCGATCGGGCAGCCACAGCAGGTTCTCGGCGTGATAGTCGCGGTGGCAGAACACGCAGGCGCCGGCCTCAGCCCGGGCGCGGATCGGCGTCCACAGCGCCTGCCACTCGGCCAGGGCGGCCGCGTCGAAGGCCACAGGCTTCAGCTTGGGCAGCCACTCGACGAACAGGTCCTGGGCCATCTGCAAGGCCAGGTCGTCATAGGTCAGCAGCGGCCAGGTCGAGCCGCCGGCCTCCAGCACCGACGGGGGCCTGGCCGCGTGCAGGGCGACCAGGGCGTCGACGGCGGCGTCGTACATCAGGGGCTCGTCGCCGCCGTTGGCGATCACACTGGCGTAGAGATCATCGCCCAGGTCTTCCAGCACGGCCAGGCCCAGGGCCGGCTCGGCGGCCAGCACCTCTGGGGCCGAAAGGCCCTGCGCGCGCAGCCAGCCGGCCACGGCCACGAAGGCGTCCACCCGGCCGGCAGCCAGGCGATAGGCGGCGTTGAAGCCCAGGGCGCGGCGCTCGTCCGGCGTGGCGCCGGGCGGGCACGGCGCGGTCTCCAGGGCCGGCGGCTGGTCCATGAAGATGAAGGTCGCCTCGCCGCGATACAGGCGCTCGTACGACCGGGTCGAGGCGTCGCCGCCCAGCGGCTGGCGGCGGACGTCGCCATAGCCGTGACGGGCCAGGAAGTCGGCCTTCAGGGTCTCGCGGTCAGAGCTCAAGCTTGCGTTCCTTGAAGGCGCCGTACGGGGTGATGCGGACCAGGCGCGCCTCGCCGTCGGGCGCGTCCAGAACGGGCGAGATCTCTACATCGAGTCGGTGCGGCGGCAGACGGCCCTCCAGGCGCTGGGGCCACTCGATCAGGGCCGCGCCGTCCTCCAGCGCCTCAATGAGGCCGATCTCGTAGGCCTCGTCCGGGTCCTCCAGGCGATAGAGGTCGAAATGGGCCAGCGGAAACTCGGCCGCCTCGTAGAACTGCACCAGTGTGAAGGTCGGGCTGGGCACCTCCTCGTCGGGCGAGGTCAGGGCGCGCACCAGCGCCCGGGCCAGGGTCGACTTGCCCGCGCCCAGCGGGCCGTAGAGGCACAGGGCCGCGCCCGGAAACAGGATCGCGGCCAGCCGCGCGCCGAGCGCCTTGGTGGCCGCCTCGTCGGGCAGGTCGATTTCGAGGGAGGCGGCGCCCCCGGGCGCCTGTGGCGTAGACATCGCGTCAATCTAGAGTCCCCCACGCGGGCCTCAAGCGGCTTTCAGGAATTTTGCCGTCGCCGGGGCGCGCGGGGCGTCCTATCACCAGCAGAACAATCCCGAGAGGATCGGTCGAGATGAAGAACTGGAAGCTGTGGGCCGGCCTCGCCGCCGTGGTCGTGGTGATCGGCGCCGGCTGGTGGGCGTGGTGGAACTTCGAGCTGCGCTGGCGGCCCAAGACCATCACCAGGAACCAGGCCGAGATCGCCAAGATCCTGGAAGGCTCGGGCTGGGTGTCGCCGGGCCTGCCAGGGCCCAAGCTCTACATGATCAGCTTCCGCACCTGCCCCGACTGCGTCCGCTTCAAGAAGGAAGAGTACCCGCGCCTGCACAAGGCCGGGATCGACACCCGCCTGATCGAGATCGCCCGCGCCGACCGTAACGGCGTGCCGAAATCGACGCCGGTCGAGCGCGCCACCGTCGCCGAGCTGTGGATCAACCGCTCGTGGGCGCTGTCGGAGAAGTGGGACGCCACCCCGGTCGACGCCTGGACGGCCCCGGGCCTCAAGCCCGCCGACGGCGACATCGCCCGCACCGCCGTGATCGAAGCCGGCCGCAAGTCGGTCGAGGACCTGGTTCCGCTGCTCAAGCAGAACGGCGTGAACTTCGCCTATCCGCTCCTGGTGTGGTGGACGCCCGACGGCCAGATGAAGGCCTGCGCCTGCGAGAAGCGCGAGACCTATCGCTTCGTGCGCAAGGACCTGGGGCTCTAGGCCCGCGGGTGGGCCTTGCCGTAGGCCGCCAGCAGGCCTTCGGCGTCCACCTGGGTGTAGCGCTGGGTCGTCGACAGCGAGGCGTGGCCCAGCAGGTCCTGGATCGAGCGCAGGTCGGCGCCCGCCCCCAGCAGGTGGGTGGCGAAGCTGTGGCGCAAGGCGTGGGGCGTGGCGCGGTCGGACAGGCCAAGCCGCCCCCGCAGCAACTGCATCGACGCCTGCACGTGGCGCGGCGACAGCGGCCCGCCGCGCTTGGCGCGGAACAGCGGCTCGTCGGGCGAAAGCACGAAGGGCAAGGCGGCCAGATAGGCGTCGACCGCCGCCCGCACGGCGTCGAGCACCGGCACGATCCGGGTCTTGCCGCCCTTGCCGGTGATCCGCAGCGTCTCGGCCAGCGGAGCGTCGGCGCGGGTCAGCGACAGGCCCTCCGAAATCCGCAGGCCGCATCCCCAGAGCAAGGTCAGCACCGCCTCGTCGCGGGCGGCCTCCCATTCCTCGCGGTCCGGGTCGAGCGCGATCTCGGCCAGCAGGCCCCGGGCCTGGTCCTCGGAGACCGGACGCGGCGCGCCGACCTTGATGCGCGGCCCCCGCACCAGGCCGATGGCGGCGTTGGGCGTCGACAGGCGCGCGTCGAGAAAGCGGTGGAAGGCCCGGATCGACGACAGGCTCTGGCTGACCGAACGCGGCGACAGCGGATGATCGCCCGAACGCCGGAAGGCCAGATAGGCCCTGAGGTCGGCGGCCGAGACCGCGCCGAGGTCGTTCAGCGACAGGCTTCCGCCGTTGTGGCCCTCGATGAAGTTCAGATAGGCCAGCACATTGTCGCCATAGGCCCGCACCGTACGCTTTGAGGCGCGGCGCTCGTCGGCCAGGTGCGTCAGCCAGGCGGCCAGAGCTTCGCGTGCGCGCATCTAGATCCTCCCCCTCTGGGGGAGGTGTCGGCGAAGCCGACGGAGGGGGGAGTGGGGGCAAGGCTGGTCAGCCTCGCGGAAGCTGAAAACGCCCCCCCTCCGGCCCTCTGGGCCACCTCCCCCAGAGGGGGAGGATCTTGAGGTCAGGGAACCGGCCAACGTTCGGCCGTGCGCTCGACGACGCGGGCGAGGAACGCCACCAGGTCGGAGCCCATGTCGGGGGTGAAGGCTTCGGGATCGGTCGAGCCGAAGGCCAGGACGCCCTGGCGCGAGGGCTCCCACAGGGCCATGCGGACCAGCGCCATGCTGCGGATGGTGTCGAGCTTGTCGCCGAACAGGCCCAGCGCCGGAGCGAAGAAGCCCATGCGGGCCACGCCGTGGTCGCCCATGATCATGTCGACCTGGCCGTCGACCAGGGCGTGCCAGCCGGCCGGCACCCGGGCGGGGCCTTCCAGGGCCACCGTGCCGGCGGCGAGGCTGAAGCGCAGGGCGGCCATCTCGTCGACCCGGCGGGCGAGGTCGGAATGGTTGCGCGCGTCGAGCAGGTCGATGACGGCGGCGTGCACCTGGGCCTGGGCCGACATGTTGGCCTCCGCGGTGGCCTCGATGGTCTTGCGCACCTGAGCCTCGCGTTCGCGAGCGGCGGCGGCGCGGGCGATGGCCACGTGGCCGAACTCGACGACGTTGCCGGTGTCGAGCTTCAGGCCCAGGTCGGACAGCAGGTCGGTGTCCTCGCGCAGCACGTCGGGCTGTTCACGAAGAAAGTCGCGGACCAGATCGGGATCGATCTGGGGCTGGACCATCGCCTGGCTGGATTCGCTCATGACCCCTCGCAAAAACGATCGCCTGCACGCGTCAGGCGAGGCCGATGAAGCCCTGTTTCGGTTAACGCCGGCTTGATGACGACGCCTGCGGCCCCATCTCGACGCGGCGACGTTTCCGTTGCAGAAGGCGGGTCCCATGCCGCGCATCGCCTCCGTCCTGCTGCCCATGCCGCTGCCCGAGGCCTTCGACTATGCCGAGCCGGAGGGCCTGGAGCTGGTCGTCGGCGACCACGTGTCGGTGCCGCTGGGTCCGCGCACCGTGCGCGGCGTGGTCACCGCCCTGCGCGACGGCGTCGGCGGCAACCGCCGCCTCAAGCCCGTGCTCGCCCGCGTGGACGATCCGCGCCTGCCGGCCAACGTCATCACCTTCGTCGAGTGGGCCGCGCGCTACAGCGTCGACGTGCCCGGCTGGCCGCTGGCCATGGCCCTGCGCGGCCTGCGCCACCCGCCGGCCAAGCCCGAGAAGGCCGTCGCCCTCACCGGGGTCCAGCCCGCCCGCATGACGCCGGCCCGACTGAAGGTGCTGGCGGCCGCCCAGGCCGGCCCGTTGAGCGCCGCCGAACTGGCCCGCCAGGCCGGGGTCTCGGCCGGGGTGGTCAAGGGCCTGGTCGACGAGGGCGCGCTGGAGCCGGTCCTGGTCGCCGCCGACGACAGCGTCGCCCAGCCCGACCTGTCCCTGCCGCCCCAGACCCTGAACCCGAGTCAAAAGGCCGCAGCCGACGAGATGGCCCACATGCTGGCGGCCGGCGGCTTCCAGGCCGCGCTGCTGGACGGCGTCACCGGCTCGGGCAAGACCGAGGTCTATCTCGAGGTCGCCGCCGCGGCCCTGGAGGCCGACCCGGCCGCCCAGGTGCTGGTGCTGCTGCCCGAGATCGCGCTGACCCAGGCCGTCATGGGCCGCTTCGAGCAGCGCTTCGGAGCCGCCCCGATCGAGTGGCACTCGGGCGTCTCGCCGCCGCGCCGCCGCCGCGCCTGGGAGGCCGTGGCCGACGGCCGCGCCCGCATCGTGGTCGGCGCCCGCTCGGCGCTGTTCCTGCCGTTTACGAACCTCAAGCTGATCGTCGTCGACGAAGAGCACGACGGCTCGTTCAAGCAGGAAGAGGGCTTCATCTACCAGGCCCGCGACCTGGCGGTGGCCAGGGCCAAGATCGAGGGCGCCCTGGTCGTCCTGGCCAGCGCCACGCCGTCGCTGGAAAGCCTGTGGAACGCCCACCAGGGCCGCTATCGCTGGCTGCGCCTGGGCGCGCGCCACGGCGCGGCCCAGTTGCCCGACGTCCACCTGATCGACATGCGGGCCACCCCGCCCGAGCCCGGTCGCTGGCTGTCGCCGACGCTCGTGAAGGCCGTTTCCCTGACCCTGCAGAAGGGCGAGCAATCCCTGCTCTTCCTCAATCGCCGGGGCTATGCGCCGCTGGTGCTCTGCCGGGCCTGCGGCGAGAAGCTGAAGTCGCCCGACAGCGACAGCTGGCTGGTCGAGCACCGCTACACCGGGCGCCTGGTCTGCCACCTGACCGGCTTTTCGATGAAAAAGCCCGAGGCCTGCCCGCACTGCGGGGCCAAGGACAGCCTGGTCTCGATCGGCCCCGGCGTGGAGCGGGTCGAGGAAGAGGCGCGCTATCTCTTCCCCGACGCCCGCATCGCGGTGTTCTCGTCGGACACGGTGTTCGACCCGGCCGGCGCGCGGGCGCTGGTGGACTCGATGGCGGCGGGCGAGATCGACATCCTTGTCGCCACCCAGGCCGCCGCCAAGGGCCACAACTTCCCCAACCTGACCCTGGTGGGCGTCATCGACGCCGACCTCTCCCTGCGCGGCGGGGATCTGCGGGCCGGCGAGCGGACCTTCCAGCTGCTGGCCCAGGCGACGGGCCGCGCCGGCCGTCACGAAAAGCCCGGCCGCGCCTACCTGCAGACCTATTCGCCCGAGCACGCCGTGCTGCAGGCCCTCAAGGCCCAGGACCGCGACGCCTTCGTCGAGGCCGAGATGGCCATGCGCGAGGAGGCGGGCCTTCCGCCGTTCGGACGCCTGGCCGCGGTGATCGCCTCGGGCCCCGACGCCGAGGCGCTGGAGGCCTATGTCCAGGCCCTGGCCGCCGCCACGCCCAATGCCGAGGGGGTGGAGGTCTACGGCCCGGCCGACGCGCCGCTGGGCCTGGTGCGCGGGCGCCGCCGCAAGCGCTTCCTGGTGCGGGCCGGCCGCAATGTCGACCTGCCGGGCTTCATGGCCGCCTGGCGCGCGCGGGCCAAGGTTCCCAACTCGGTGCGCGTGACGATCGACATCGATCCGTACTCTTTCCTGTAGCCCCCTCCCCCGCGCCACGGCAAGGAATGCCCCTGGCGCTTTTCTTTTACATGTGTAATCTCAACCTCGAACGAGGAGGAGACACCGTGTCCAAGACCGCGCGCCTCGCGGGCGTCAGCCTGCTGTCATTCCTGACCGCCCTTCCCGCCGGCGCGATCACGCCGGCGCCCCAGGCCCAGGACGGTTCGCCCACCGCCGCGGCCTGCGCCGCCCTCGGCTATCCCAGCGTCGGCGAGGTCCCGGGCCTGCAGCGGCGTTCAGGCGTCCAGGCCCGCCCCGCCATCGCCCCGCCGCCCTCGGTCACCCCGCCGCCGCCCCTGCCGATCCCGCCGGTCAAGGAACGCGCGGAGCGCAGCGCCGCCGACACGGCCGTCCTGGCCTACGCCCCGCCGCCGCCGGCCATGGTCCGCTCGCCGTCGTCGCTGCCCATGCCCGCCCCGGCGCCGCGCGACACCGAGCGCTATCCCAGCGCCGTCGCCAACCCGATCAAGCGCACCGCTGACGAGCCGGTCTCGACCTTCTCGATCGACGTCGACACCGCCGCCTACGCCAATGTCCGCCGCTTCCTCGACGACGGCCTGCCCGTGCCGCGCGAAGCCGTGCGGGTCGAGGAGATGATCAACTACTTCGACTACGGCTATGCCCGCCCGGCCTCGGCCGAGACGCCGTTCCGGGCCAGCGTCGCGGTCGTGCCCTCGCCGTGGTCGTCGCAGCGCAAGCTCGTGCACATCGGCCTGCAGGGCTATGAGCGGCCCCGCGCCGACCAGCCGCCGCTGAATCTCGTCTTCCTGGTCGACACCTCCGGCTCGATGTGGAGCCAGGATCGCCTGCCGCTGGCCAAGAAGGCGCTGAACGTGCTGGTCGACCAGCTGCGCCCGCAGGACCGGGTGGCCATCGTCGCCTATGCCGGCTCGGCCGGCGCGGTGCTGGCGCCCACCGACGGCCGCTCCAAGCTGAAGATGCGCTGCGCGCTGGAGGCCCTGCGCTCGGGCGGGTCGACCGCCGGCGGCCAGGGGCTGGAACTGGCCTACGCCCTGGCCCGCCAGAACTTCGACAAGGCCGCCGTCAACCGCGTGATCCTGATGACCGACGGCGACTTCAACGTCGGGGTCGCCGATCCCTCGCGCCTCAAGGACGTGGTCGCCGACCAGCGCAAGAGCGGGGTCTACCTGTCGGTCTACGGCTTCGGGCGCGGCAACTACAACGACCTGATGATGCAGACCCTGGCCCAGAACGGCAACGGCACGGCGGCCTATGTCGACAGCCTGCGCGAGGCCCGCAAGCTGCTGCGCGACGACTTCGCCAGCAACCTCTTCCCGATCGCCGACGACGTGAAGATCCAGGTCGAGTTCAATCCGCGCGAGGTCTCCGAGTACCGCCTCATCGGTTACGAGACCCGCCTCCTGAACCGCGAGGACTTCAACAACGACCAGGTCGACGCCGGCGAGGTGGGGTCGGGCGCCTCGGTCACCGCGCTCTACGAGATCACCCCGGCGGGCGCGACGCCTTCGTCCGATCCGCTGCGCTACGGCGACGAAAAGCCCGCCCCGGCGACCGGCAAGGCGGGCGAGCTGGCCTATCTGAAGGTGCGCTACAAGCCGCCGGGCGGCAGCGCCTCAAAGCTGATCGAGCGCCCGATCGGCCCGGCCGACGCCTATGCCCGCCTCGGCGCCGCCCCGGAGGCCACCCGCCTGGCCGTCGCGGTCGCCGCCTACGGCCAGAAGCTGCGCGGCGATCCCTGGCTCGACCCGTCGTTCGACTGGCCCGCCGTCACCGCCCTGGCCCAGGGCGCCCGCGGCGAAGACCCCTACGGCCTGCGGGCGGAGTTCGTCCAGCTGACGCGTGCGGCGGCGGGCGTGAAGGGAGACTGACAAAGCAAAACCCTCCCGGCGGGGCCGGGAGGGTTCGACGTATCGAAATCCTCCCCCTGAAGGGGGAGGTGGCCCGGAGGGCCGGAGGGGGAAGCGGCTGCTGATGCGCCGCTGGAACTTCCCCCTCAGTCGCTTCGCGACAGCTCCCCCTTCAGGGGGAGCATCTTCAGCGACCTACTTCTTCACCCAGCCGCCGCCGAGCGGCTTCCAGTACTGGCCGGCCGCCAGGCGGGCGTAGAGCTGCTTGGCGGTGGCCTGGCCGGCGGCGTCGGCGGTGACGCCCGTCTTGGCGGCGGTGTCCTTGTAGACGGCCGCGCGGCCGGTGTTGATCTCGGCCACGGCGGCGCGCAGGTCGGCGTCGCCGCCCGACACGATGCCCAGGAAGCCGTCGGCCTGCTCGCCGACCGTGCCGGCGGCCTTGGCGGAGTCCACGGCGGCCTTGGCGGCGGCCGACTGGGCCATCACGGGGGCGGCGGCGAAGGCGCCCAGGGCGGCGGCGATGGCCAAAACCGTCATCGTCTTGCGGATCATGGCGGTTCTCCTTGCTTAGAACAGGTTCGGGTTCTGCTGGATCAGCGTCTGGACTTCCTTGTCCAGCCGCACCCGCACGTCGGCGTCCAGCTTGGCGTAGATGTTGATCGGGTCGACCTTGACGCGGACGGTCGGGGTGCAGGCCGCAAGGCCTCCCGCCGCCAGCAGGGTCGCGATCAGGACGCGCTTGTGCATGGCTTTGTCTCCAATTCGGGCTTCAGGGTCGTCGTTCACGGCTGAACCGGTGCTGAACGGCGTGTTTCTTCTGTCTCTTCGGCGAAGCGACGGCCCCAGGCGGCCAGAAGCTCGTCGAAATTGAGCGAGGTGTCGAGCGTCAGGTCCACCGGCGTCTTGGCCGGCAGCGGGATCCGCCGCTGGAAGGCCTTGCCGCGGATCAGCTCCAGAATACCCACCCGGGCCTTCTCGGCGACCTTCGGATCGTGCTCGCCCTTGATGTGGAACAGCATGCCCAGGCGCCCGTTCGGCGTCGAACTGACGCCCGCCTCCAGGGTGTCGAACGACAGGTTCTCCATGGCCTGGTAGGCGAAGTCCTGGATGGCGTTGACCGGCGCGTCGGCGGCCGGCTGGTTGTTGGGATTGCCCGGGCTGTCGCTTTCGCCCTGGTTGGCCTCGACGCCGGTCAGGGCCTCGCGGGCGATCGAGATGCGGCCGGGCTTGATGGCCGACAGCTTGCCGTCCAGCAGCTTGAAGCCCTTGTCGCTGAACTGGAACGGCAGGCGGCCCGAGACCACCGCGTCCAGCTTGACCTTTTCGGCCAGGGTCGAGCCGGCGGTCAGTTCGCCCAGGTCCAGGCCGTCGATGACGATGACGCCGCTGATCGGGCCGCCGTTCAGCGGCACGTCGACGGGCTCGATCGAGATCTTGCCCTTGGCCGCCGTCAGGCTGGCCTCGCTGACCTTCAGCGAGGTGGCGCCCAGGGTGAACACCGCGCCCACGGCCTCCAGCGGCACGATGGAGTCGATGCGGGTGATCTTCAGGCTCTGGTCGGGGACGCTGGTCAGCGGCGCCAGGCTGTCGAACTTCACGTCGCCGGCCAGGGTGGCCACGAAGCCTAGCGGGCTGGCGCGGAAGTCCAGGCCCTGGGTCGAGACCTCGCCGCTGCTGGTCACGCCCTTGTCGGTCCAGTCGAAGCGGCCCTTGAAGCTGGCCTTGCCCTCGGCCTCGCTGGCGAAGGCGGCCATCGGGCTGACCGCCACCGGCTGCAGGCCCGCCTCCTTGGTGAAGACGATGTTGGAGGCGTCGATCAGCGCCGAGCCGCGCCCGCTCTCCACCCCGTGGCGGATGTCGATCCGGCCCAAGCCGAAGCCGCTGGCGGTGCCGACGTCGACGCCGCCGCTCCACACGCCCGAGGCCAGGTTGAGCTTTCCCGTCGCCTTCACCGGCTCGAAGCGCTTGGCCGAGGCCGCGTCGATCAGGCGGCCTTCGGTCAGCCGCACCTCGGCGCGGTCGAAGCCCTGCCCGCCGCCGACGAAGGTGCCGGCCACGCCCTCGGCCTTGGCTTCGGCCGCCGTGATCGTTCCGCGTCCATTGGCGAAGCGGGCCTGGGCCTCCCAGCGGCCATTGGCCACCCGCACCAGCGGCGCGGCCACAGGGCAGATGTCCAGCGCGATGTCCTGGATCGGCCGCTCGCCGGCCTCGCCCGCCTCGATGGCGGCCACCTTGACCGGCGTGCAACCGGCCAGCCGGAAGTCGAACACGCCGTTGGCGGCCCGGGCCTGGCCCTTGATCGCCGCGCTGATCCCCTGCGCCGGCGGCACGTCCAGCGTCCCGGCCAGGGCCACGGGCGAGGCGAAGCCGCTGGCGTCGGCCCGCCAGTCGCTGGCGCTGAGGGTCAGCTCGGGCAGGCCGCCGCCGCCCAGCGCCAGGGTCGCCGCCCCGCGCGAGACGCCATTGACGCTCTCCATCAGCCGCCCGCCGCCGGGGGTCAGGGTCGCCTTGGCGCCGCTGGCCGAGGCCAGGGTCACCGGCTTGCCAGCGAAGGCGGCCACGCGGCCCTCGCCGATCTCCAGCCGCAGGTCGTCGGCGTCGAGCGAGAACTCGGCCAACGCCTTGCGGGCCGCGGCGGCGTATTCGGGACTGGGCAGGCCGGCGGTCAGACGCTCGGCGTCGGGGGCGGCCACCGCCCCGTCGGCCCCGGCCCGCCCGGCCAGGGTCAGGCTCAGGGTCTGCCCCGCCTGGAACCGGCCCCTGGCGTCCAGCACCAGGGCCGACAGCCCCAGGCCGTCGCGCGCCGCCCGGCCGACGCCCGCGGCCACCTGGATCGGGCCCGACACGCTCATCGGCCGGCCCTTGGGCGCGCTGAACACGAAGGTCTTGGACTTGATGTCGATCGCCGTGCGGGTCAGGGCCGCGCCGCCGGCCACCGCCCGTTCGGCCGTGCCGCGCAGCCTCGCCGGCCCCAGCACCCGCGCGCCGGCCTTGTCGAAGTCCACCCGCAGGGCGTCGCTGTCGAGCTCGGCGGTGAAGCTGCGCGCCTCGACGCCCGGCGCCACCAGCCGCCCGGCCCGCGCCTGGCCCGACAGCCGCGCGGCCGCCCCGCCTTGCGTGAAGTTGCCGGCCACCAGGCCCGCCAGGGTCAGGCGGGTCTCGACGTCCTCCAGACTGGTCTCGCCGGCCCGCAGGCCTTGCGCCTTGATCGACAGCTTGACGTCGGCCGGCCCCGTGGCCGCCAGCCGCTTGAGGTCGGGATAGGCCACGTCGGCCTCGACCCGGGCGTCGGCGCCCTCCAGGTCCATCTGCGCCGCGTCCAGGGCGTCGACCTGGGCGCGGGCGTCCACCGACAGCCGGTCGCCGCGCTTGCGGGCCCTCAGCACCGCGCCGCGCAGCTCGACCTGCAGGTCGTCGCTGGCGTAGCGCATGGCCGCGATCGCCGCATCCAGCCGCAGCAGCTGGCCGTCGTCGAGGCTGGCGTCGCCGGTCAGGCGGGCCACGCCTCCCGGGGTCCGCAGGGTGACGCGGGCGTCTTCGACCAGCACCGCCGGCCCGCCCTCCTTGGCCTCGCCGGGCGACTTCAGCGCCTCGTCGATCAGCGGCTGCAGCTTGCCGAAGGTCAGCTTTTGCCCGTCATAGCTGGCCTGCAGGCGGGGGCTGGTGATGCGCACGGCCCGGGTGTCGATGGCGAACGGACCGCCCGACCACGGGGCCTGCAGGTCGTAGGCCACCTCGATGCGCTTGGCCGAGAAATAGGGGTCGTTCTTGGGGCCCAGCCGGATCGAGCCGGAGAAGCCCGAGGCGTCCAGGCTCTCGACCGAGATCAGGCCCTCGATGCCGCGCTCGGCCAGCCACGCTTCGGCAAGCGCCTGGCTGATCTCGCGCCGGCCGGCATAGGCCGACATGCCCAGCGCGATGAACGCCATCATGGCGAAGGACGCCGCCTCCAGCCCGGCGTCGGCCAGCGCGGCCTTGCTCAGGCGCGGGCCCCGCTTGGGCTTGGCGGGTTTCTTGACGGAATCGGGGTCGGCGTGCGGCTCGGCCATTGGCCGCACCATGCCGCAACCCGTGGCGTTTGTGAGGCCCCGGTACGAGAAAAGTCAGGAAAGCGACGGTTTGGAAATGTGACGGGAGGGGCGCGCGCCCCCCAAGTCCGTCATCCCGGAAAGCCCGCAGGGCTTATCCGGGACCCAGGGGACTGGGCTCGGCGGATGACTTAACCACCCTTACGCTGGCTGGCGCAGTGCGCCTGCCCCTGGGTCCCGGCTCTTCGCTACGCTTCGGCCGGGATGACGACCGAGGGGACGTCAGCCGACGGGACGGAACCCCAGCACCTGCTGCATGTCGTAGATCCCCGGCGCCTGGCCTTGCGCCCACACCGCCGCCGCCACCGCGCCGCGCGCGAACAGGCCCCGGTCGATGGCCGAGTGGGCGATGGTCAGGCTTTCGCTCTCGCCGGCGAAGATCACGCTGTGCTCGCCGATGATGCCGCCGCCGCGCACCACCGAAAAGCCGATCGAGCCTTCCTTGCGCGGGCCGGTGACGCCGTCGCGGGCGCGGTCCTCCACTTCGGAAAGAACGACGCCGCGGCCCTCGGCCGCGGCCTGGCCCAGCATCAGGGCCGTGCCCGAGGGCGCGTCGATCTTGCGCTTGTGGTGGGCCTCGAAGACCTCGATGTCCCAGTCGCTGGCCGGCAGGGCCGCGGCGGCCTGGCGCACCAGGCCCATCAGCATGTTGACGCCCAGCGAGAAGTTGCCCGAGCGCACGATCGTGACCTTTTCAGCGGCCTTGGCCAGGCGCGCGTCCTGCTCGGCCGTGAAGCCGGTCGAGCCGATGACCAGGGCGATGCCGCCGCCGGCCGCGGCGATGGTCTCGGCCAGGGCCACCGAGGCCTCGGGGATGGTGAAGTCGATGATCGCCTGCGCGTCGGCCAGGGCGCTCTCCAGCGCCACCAGCCCCTCGCCCTCCGCCCCCGGACGGTCGAAGCGGGCCACGGCGACCGCGTCGGCGCGGCCTTCCAGCGTGGCGGCCACGGCCTTGCCCATGCGGCCCAGGGCTCCGGCGACGGCGATCCGAACGGGGGACGAGGACATGGGATTTTCTCCGGCAAGCAAGCCCGCGCCTCGTCGCCCACCCCCTCTCCGGGGTCAACGGATTTATCCGGCGAGCTTCCGTAGCGGGAGCGACGACGAACCCGCAAACCTTTGCCCAACAAGCGTTTGTACCGGTACCATTTGATATTGTCAGGTTGTAGCCGCCCATGCCCGTCGCTAGGCTGGTCCGTGCATAAGGACGCGTCGCATCGTTCGGCGGGTCCATTTCAACTGGCTACGCAGGACAGGAAACGCCGCCATGAGCGACGCGGAACGCAAGACCTTCACCGACGCGGAGGCCCTGGCCTTCCACCGCTATCCCC
>PJUL01000606.1_pt1 | contig 23155 bp, 24 predicted proteins | sample 1512221 | NCBI WGS metagenome assembly PJUL01 (sample SAMN08177667, study PRJNA422409) | Feces metagenome, whole genome shotgun sequencing project.
ATAGCCCATGTGCAGCTTGCCGCTGGGGTAGGGCAGCATCGAGCAGGCGTAGAACTTCTTCTTGCTCGCGTCTTCCGTCACACGGTAGGCGTCGGTGGCGGTCCAGTGGGCGTGCGCGGCGCGCTCGACGTCTTGGGGAGAATATTTGTCTTGCATGGGGGCTCGGGGTGAGAGAGAGGTGCAGCCGCTGGCCGCGCTGCAGGGATTTTAGGCGCTCGTGCCCGCCCGCTGGCGGGCGCGGCGTCAACGCGAAGGTGTGGGCAGCGCAGCCGGGCTGGACGCGGCCGCAGGCTCGGCCACAAAACCAATGCGCTGGAGCCCGGCCAGGTGCGCGGCACCCATGACCTCGACCACGCGTCCATAGGGCACGGCGGCGTCGGCACGCAGTTGGACTTCGGTGTCGGGGCGCTCGGTGCCAATGCGCTTCAGGCGCTCGGCCAACGCGGCCTGGGCCAAGGGCTGGTCGTCCAGATAAGCCTGGCCCGAGGCGTCCACCACCAGCGTGATGAACTGCGGCGCGGTGCCCGGCGTGGCGCCCTCGGAGCGGGGCAAGTCGAGCCGGATGGAGCTGGCCAGCAGCGGCGCCGTGAGGATGAAGATGACCACCAGCACCAGCATCACGTCCACCAGCGGCGTCATGTTGATGTCGCTCATGGGCTGAGGGCCGCTGGTGCGCTCCAATCTGCCAAAAGCCATGGTTGCAGCGGGCTCCGTGGGTCTCAGGCGGTGGGGCTGGTGTCGAGCATGAGCTCGCGCAGGTCGCGCGCAAACCCTTCGAGATCGGCCTCGATGCGGCCAATCAATCGACCGAACACGTTGTAGGCCAGCACGGCAGGTATGGCCACGGCCAGCCCGGCAGCGGTCATGACCAGGGCCTCACCCACGGGGCCCGAGACCTTGTCGATGGTGATCTGCCCCGCGCCCGCCATCGCGGTGAGCGCGTGGTAAATGCCCCAGACGGTGCCCAGCAGCCCCACAAACGGTGCGGTCGAGCCCACCGTGGCCAGCAGCACCTGACCGAACTGCAGGCGCCCCAGCACCTCGTGCAGGGCATTGCGCAGCACGCGGGTCAAGCGCTGTGGCAAACCACCAGCCGTTGCCAGGCTGGCCGGCTCGCCTGCACCAGGTTTGGTTGCGATTGAATTTGCAGCAACCACCAGAGGCAGGACAAGCGCCTCACGGTCAAAGGCCTGTAATCGCTGCGAGGCCAGGTCCAGCGAAGGGGCTTGCCAGAATGCGGCCGTGCAGCGGGCCACGTCCGCCGTCGCGCGCCGCATGAGGCGCAGCTTCCACACAATGACCACCCAACTGGCCATCGACATGGCCAGCAGGATCAGCGCGGTGCCTTGCGTGACGGCGTCGCCCTGGCGCCACCAGTGAAGTGCATCCATGGCGAAGTGCGCGCCTAGTCGTTCAGGCCGAGCACGTCGAACATGTCGAACATGCCCACCTTGTGCTGCGCCAGAAAACGCACGGCACGCAGGCTGCCCTGCGCGTAGCCCGCGCGGTTGGACGACTTGTGCGAGATCTCGATGCGCTCGCCGACACCCGCGAACAGCACGGTGTGGTCGCCGACGATATCGCCGCCACGGATGGCTGCGAAGCCGATGCTGGACGGGTCGCGCTCGCCGGTCACGCCTTCGCGGGCGTAAACGGCGCAGTCCTTGAGGTCGCGGCCCAAGGCCTCGGCAATCACTTCGCCCATCTTGAGCGCCGTGCCCGACGGTGCGTCCACCTTGTGGCGGTGGTGGGCTTCGATGATCTCGATGTCGTAGCCGGTCGCCATGGCCTTGGCGGCCATCTGCAGCAGCTTGAGGGTGACGTTGACGCCCACGCTCATGTTGGGCGCCATCACGACGGCAGTGCGCTGCGCATGGGCCGCGATCTCGGCCTTTTGCGCATCGCTGAAACCGGTGGTGCCGATGACGGCCTTCACGCCCAGGCGGCTGCACTCGGCCAGATGGGCCAGCGTGCCTTCGGGGCGCGTGAAATCGATCAGCACGTCCGCATTCTTGAGGCCCGTGGCGATGTCCGCCGTGATGGTCACACCGCTGGCGTGGCCCAGGAACGCGGTGGCGTCCGAGCCGATGCCCGGGCTGGCAGGCACATCGAGCGCACCCGCCAGCACGAGGTCATCGGTGGCGCGGATGGCTTCGATGAGCATGCGGCCCATGCGGCCGGAGGCTCCGGCCACGGCCACGCGGCACGGCGTGGTGGATGGGGCTGCGGCGTCGGGCGAAGATGTCCCTGTCATGAAAATCCTGTGCGTAGAGAACCTGAAAAATTGCCACAACACGTGCCCTGAGGGGCCTCATGCCGCAGCGCCGCTGCCAGTGTTAGCGCCCAGGCGCTTCGAGCGGTGGGTAGCTGATGGAGGCCGGCTCCAACGGAGCGGCCGTGGGCGCGGTGGGTGGGCGGGGCGATGGCGGGTATTTGGCCAGTTGCTCCGGCGTGGCCTCCAGCACGGGCACCTTGCCCTTGGCACCGCGCGAGCCCAAGGTGGCCACAAACTCGGTTTCGGTGGGCATCTCGTCGCCTTCAGAGCGCTGCAGTGCGTCGCCCGTGAAATACACGGTGAGCTTGCGGGTCTGGGCTTCTTCGCCGGGGCGTTTGATGGTGAACACGTACTCCCAGCGGTCGGCGTGGAACAGGCTGGTGACAAGGGGGGTGCCGAGGATTTCGCGGACCTGTTGACGGCTCATGCCGGGCTGGAGGGCCTCGACCTGTTCGCGCGACACGAAGTTGCCCTGCACGATGTCCACCTTGTAGGGCGTGACCATGCTGGCTATGCGGTTACTGGCACCATTGAAACTGCTGCAGCCAGCCAGGGCCGCCACGCTGGCACCAATCAAAAGGACCACCGCCTGGCGGGCGCTGCAACGGGCTTTGACGGGCATGGATAGAGGGGCTGAGGATATGATCGCCCCATTGTAGCGGCAGGCCTTGTGACACCTTGGGGCTGGGGCCCGCATCCCGAAAGACCATGCCATGACCAACATCGACGAACTCAAAAGCACGGGACTCAAGGCCACGCTGCCCCGCCTGAAGATTCTGGAGATCTTCCAGAAAGGCGCGCAGCGCCACATGACTGCTGAAGACGTGTTCCGCGTGCTGCTGGAAGAACGTTCGGACATCGGCCTGGCCACGGTCTACCGCGTGCTCACGCAGTTCGAGCAGGCCAGCATTCTGATTCGCAGTAATTTTGAAAGCGGCAAGGCGGTGTACGAGCTCAATGAGGGCCAGCACCACGACCACTTCATCTGCACTTCGTGCGGCAAGGTGGAAGAGTTCTACGACGCCGAGATCGAAAAACGCCAGCAGGCGGTGGCAAAGGCCAAGGGATGGGTGGTGCAAGACCACACCATGGCGCTGTACGGGCAGTGCGCGGCTTGCGCTAAAAAATAAGCCCCCCTGAGTCGCCTTCGGCGCCTTCCCCCCAGAGGGGGGACGCTCCCGGCGCGGCGGGGCGGCCCTTGCGCGGGAGCGCTGGCGTTGGGCGCGCCAGTTTTGGAGGGATTGAGGTCTAAATTGCCGGCAGCGCCTATCCATCAAGCGCGGGCAGCTATCAAATACAGTGCAGACTAACCACCCGTGTCGCGCTCCATGGCGCGGCGGTGGCGTTCCACAAATTCCTGGTATGTGTCGATGCCGCGCAACTGCAGGATGGTGTTGCGCACGGCGGCTTCGACCAGCACGGCGATGTTGCGGCCGGCCACCACCTGGATCACCACCTTGAGCACCGGCACGCCCAGCACATCCTGCGTGAGCGGCTCGTAGGGCAGGCGCTCGTAGTCGCGCTCCAGGGTTTCCTTGCGCACCAGGTGCACGATGAGCTTGAGCCGCATCTTGCGGCGCACGGCCGTCTCGCCAAAGATGGCGCGGATATCAAGCAGACCGATGCCGCGCACTTCCAGCAGGTTCTGCAGCAGCTCAGGGCATTTGCCTTCGATGGTGGTCTGGTTGATGCGAAAGAAATCCACCGCATCGTCGGCCACCAGGCCGTTGCCGCGCGAAATCAGCTCCAGACCCAGCTCGCTTTTGCCCAGGCCCGATTCGCCGGTGATCAACACGCCCAGCCCCAGGATGTCCATGAACACCCCGTGCATGGTGGTGCGGTCGGCAAAGTGTTTGGACAGATACGCGCGCAGCACGTCGATGACAAATGCCGACGACTCGTGCGTGGAGAACATCGGGATCTGCGCGCGCTCGCACATGGACACCAGCGCATCGGGGGCGGTCTGGTTGTCGGCCAGCACCAGCACCGGGGGCTCCAGGGTCACGATGCGGGCGATGCGGCGCTTGCAATCGTCGGGCGACGCATTGCTGAGGTAGGCAATCTCGCGCTCGCCGAGGATCTGGACGCGGTACGGGTGGATGTAGTTGAGGTAGCCAACCAAGTCGGCGCCGGAGCGCGCGGAGCGCACGGCCACTTCGTCAAAACGGCGCTCTGAAGCGCCAAGGCCGGCCACCCATTCCCACTTCAGCAGGCCGCGGAATTCCTCGAAAAGAACATCGGCACTGACAACGTTGGGCTTCACGGCGGGTCAGATGGGGTGCTGCAGCCGAACCAGAAGAGTCAGGCGGTCTGCGTGGACTGCCAGCCCGCGATCATGCCATGCAATTCGACCGCATCGGTGCAGGCCTTGAGCTTTTCACGCAGCGCAGAATCGCTCAGCAACTCGGCAATTTCAGACAGGATTTCCAGGTGCTTCTGCGTGGCTGCCTCGGGCACCAGCAAGAAGATCAGCAGGCCCACCGGTTGCTCGTCGGGCGCATCGAAGCCGATGGGGTTGAGCAGTTGGAACACGGCGGCCATCGGGGCCTTGAGCCCCTTGATGCGGCCATGCGGAATCGCCACGCCGTGCCCGAGCCCGGTAGAGCCCAGCCGCTCGCGGGCAAAAAGGCTGTCGGTGATGAGCGCGCGCGACAACCCGTGCTGGCTTTCAAACAGCAGACCCGCTTCTTCAAAAGCACGCTTCTTGCTGGTGGCATCGAGGCTCACGAGCACTTGGGCGGAAGGCAGGATGGAGGCGAGTCGGTTCATGGTGAAGGGTAACAATTATGCACAGGTTGGCGAAAACCCTGAGGCGGGGGAGCTCGACGGGCAACAAAAAAACCGCCCGGTCGGGGCGGCTGCGGTGCCTGGTCGCTCAGGGCAGACGCATCAGGCGTGCATCACGCGCTTGGCGGCTTCGTGTTGGTGGTCCTGCAGGCGGTCTTTATGCCGCACGACCTGCCGGTCCATCTTATCAACGAGATCATCGACAGCGGCGTACAGATCAGCGTGGGAACTCTCTGCGAACAGGTCATTGCCCTTGACATGGATGTTGCATTCCGCTCGCTGCCTCTTCTCTTTTTCCTTCTGCTTCTCTACGGTCAGCAAGACCTTGACATCGACAACCTGGTCAAAATGGCGGGTGATCCGGTCCAGCTTGGTGGTGACGTAGTTGCGCAAGGCGGGGGTAACTTCGAGGTGGTGACCGCTGATCGTCAAGTTCATAAATAAGTCTCCTGTAGCTCTCGGTGGAAGAAACGCCGCCCTGGATCAGAGGAGCGGCTCGGCGAACTTGGATGCATCCGTTGACGTGAGTTCACTATGCCCCCGCCCCCATCGAAATGCAATCCCTTACCGCCCCGGCATGCTGGGTTATGCCGGCCAAGGTGCCAAAGGCCCGGAATGAGCGCACAATGGGCAAGTTACCCCGGGCCCTATCGCTAAGCCACACGCTCACCGGGCGGTGGCCGTGGCCCCGTGCAGGCGCAGCCGCCCCACCACCACCATCGACAGCAGGCTGGCTGTGATGCCCACCACCGCGGCCACCCAGTAGTGCTGCACCAGCCCTTGCGCATCGCGGCTGATGATCACGCCTCCAACGAACGACGCCACGCCCATGGCAGCAGACTGCACCGAGGCGTTCAATGTCATGAACGTTCCTCGGAGCGACGGCTGGGCGGCCGAGGCGATGATCGCCATGCCCGGGATCATTCGGCCACTCACAAACGCGAACATGAGCGTGGACACCAGCAGCACTCCCCAGAGCGGAAGACCCTGCGTGAGCGTGATGCCCAGAATGCACGGCAGCCCTGCCAGGGCGAGCCAGCGGAACGTAACCACCTTGCCATGGCGATCGGTTGCACGCCCAAAGACCCGGGCGGTAAACAGCGTGGCCACGCCGCCGCACAGGTAGGCCAGCGGAATCTGATCGGCGCGCACCCCGGCGTTGGTCTGCATGTAGATCGTGATGTAGGGGATTACGGTAAATCCTGTAAACATCAGCAACCCGGAGAACAAAAACGCCCAGCGGTGGTTGGCGTCGGCCAGCACCTGCGCAATGCCGCCCAGTGCCGAGCGGCCGCTGGCCGCGTGCACATGGCCCGTCAGCGTGGGCATGGTGCGTGCGGCCAGCACGGCCAGCACCCCCACCATTGCGGCAATGCCGAAGAATGGCAGGTTCCAGCCGCCGTACTGCGCCACGATGAGGCCCAGCGGCACACCCGCCACGGTGGACACCGAGAACGACGTCATGATGATGCCCATGGCGCGCCCGCGCCGCTCAAACGGCACGACATCTGCCACGATGGTCTGCGACAGCGCCGACAGCACCCCACCAAACACCCCGGCCAGGATGCGCGCCACCATGAGCGTGCCGTAGGTGGGTGCCAGGCCACAGGCCAGCGTCGCCAAGCCGAACAGCCCATACAACACCAGCAGCAGGCGCTTGCGGCCAAAACGATCAATGTACGTGGATGCGACCAGGCCCGACGCCCCCGCAGACAAGGTGTAGGCCGACACCAAGAGGCCGAACTGCGCATCGCTGATGGAAAACAACTGGGTCAGCTGCGGCCCCAGCGGCATCATGATCATGAAATCCAGGATGTGGGTGAACTGGATGCCCGCCAGGGTCAGCAACAGCCACAGTTCGCGGCGTGGCGTGAGAAGCGGGGCAGTTCCCGGAGCGACCGGAGCGGCAGACGAGGACGAGGAGGTGGCAGACACGGACAGCGGCCGCTGGGGGCCATGGGATTGCAGGGCCGCTCAGTGTGCCGCAAGCGCGCAACGGGCGCCGGGTCTCCTCGCGGCCCCGGCAGCCTGATGGCCAGGCCCGCGCGTAAAATCAGCCGGTTGCGCCGAGCGAAGACCGGCGCCGCCCCGCCCACTGCTGCACACATTGCCACAGCGGGCACAGCGTCCTCCCCCTACCCGACACCATGACCCAGCCCAGCTCCAACGCCCTGCACACCTCTGCCCTGACCTCGCTGCCCCTGCTGGCACGCGGCAAGGTGCGTGATAACTACGCCGTGGGCGACGACCGCATCCTGATGGTGGCCAGTGACCGCCTCTCCGCCTTCGACGTGATCATGGGCGAGCCCATTCCCGGCAAGGGCGAGCTGCTCACGCAGATGGCGCTGTTCTGGTTCGACAAGCTGGGCCACATCTGCCCTAACCATCTCACAGGCGATGCCCCTGAGAGCGTGGTGAGCCCCGCCGAAGCCGCGCAGATCCGCGGGCGCTCCATGCTGGTCAAGCGTCTCAAGCCCATTCCGGTGGAAGCCGTGGTGCGCGGCTACCTGGCCGGCAGCGGCTGGAAGGAATACCAGGAATCACGCTCGGTCTGCGGCGTGCCCTTGCCCGAAGGCCTGACCAACGCAGCCAAGCTGCCTGAACCCATCTACACCCCGGCCGCCAAAGCGGCTGCGGGCGAGCACGACGAGAACATCACCTTCGAGCGCACGGTGGAGATGATCGGCCTGCCCCTGGCCACGCAGATCCGTGACCTGAGCATCGCGATCTACAAGGCTGCGGCCGAGATCGCTTTGTCCAAAGGCATGATCATTGCCGACACCAAGTTCGAATTCGGCCTGGCGCCCGATGGCACGCTGGTGCTGATGGACGAGGTGCTGACGCCCGACAGCTCGCGCTACTGGCCCGTAGAAGGCTACGAGGCCGCCCTGGCAGCAGGCCAGAACCCCCCCAGCTACGACAAGCAGTTTGTGCGCGACTGGCTGGAGCAGGCCCAGGTCAACGGCAAGCCCTGGGACAAGACCGCCCCTTCGCCCCGCCTGCCCCAGGCCGTGATCGAGAAGACCGCCGCCAAATACCGCGAAGCGCTGGAGCGGCTCACCGCCTAAGGCCTCCGGCACAGAACCTGGCGGGCTGCTGGCGGGCTGGTTGCCCTCGTCAGCCCAGCAATGTCTCAGCCGCCTCCAGCCGCAGCAGCGGTTTGCCTTCGCCATCGCGCAGCACCAATTGGTTGCCCTGCTGGCGGAAGCCCTCAACCGCCGCAAGGGCGTTGAAAAAACGCCCTTCCAGCCCCCCGCTGTCCAGGCACAGGCTGATGTTGGACACGACCTGCCCCACCCGCATCCGGGCGGCCTGCAGGGCGTAGTCGGCCAGGAAGCGATTGCACCCCCCGAACCCCAGGATGCGGCCCTCGTCCGGATGGAAAACCAGGTGTGGCGCGGCCACCCCTTCGGCCGGGCGTGGCACCGCTTCGCCCTCCAGCTCCACCAGCCGCCAATGCGTCCAGGCCAGCGGTACTGCCGCCTCCACCGTGGCCATCTGAGGCAGCACGCGCAGCAGGCGCAGGCTGACGTGGCGGTAGGCCGCATCCTGGGGCACGGGATAGCGCTGCTCGGTGGTCCACAGCACACGCCCTTCAAGCGATACCGTGGCGCGCACCTCGTACCGCCCCTTGGGCACAAAACGCGATGACGGATAGGAGATGCGCACCGCAAAGGGCGGCTGCCCGGACGGCTGGCTGCGCTGGCGGCCCAGCACCACGGGCGGCGTGTCTGGCTGGCTCAGATCCAGCAGTGTGGCTTCAAACACAGCCTCCGGCGGCAGCACCACACGCTCGCTGGTCAAGGCCACGCCGGTGACCACGGCGTCTGGCTCGGGTGGGCGCGTGGCGCAGCCGGCCAGCATCCACACCAGCACGGCTGCCGCTCCCAAACGCCCGCTTCGCCGGTGAGCAAAAAGCCGTTGGATGAACGTGAACGTCATGGGGCCACGCTGCCCGATGCTCTGCAAACCGGTGGCGACAAACTTGCAACGCAACAGAAGGCGCTGGCCCCGGTCAGCTCAGCACCACACTGGAGAGCCGGCGGCGGTAGGTGGCCACCACAGGGTCGTCAGGCGGGATCTGGCCATCGGCCACCTTCACCTTGGGCGGCTCGATGATTTCGAGGATGGCAACGTAGGTCTTGCGGGCGGCCTCTTCATTCCAGGCCTTGTCGCGCATGAGGATTTCGAGCAACTCGTCCATCGCCTGCGTCCAGCGCTGGCCAGCCATGAGCCAGCGGGCACGGGCGTACCGGGTGTCGAAATCGCGCTTGTTGGTGGCAATTTTTGAATCAAATTCGGCCCCAGCGCTTTCCCCGTAAGCGCTAGCAGCTACAAAATCGAGAGCATCCATCCAGGCTTTCAACGCACCCAGCTTGCGCGAGGTGCCGGCCTTGGCGATCACGGGGGCGAAGGCCACCTTGGCGTCGTCGTCGCGGCCCAGTTGCAGCAGGAGCTTGACGTAGTCAAACCGCACTTCGTCGTTGGAAGGGTCGGTCACCACGGCGTGCTGCAGCTTTTCCAGCGCGGTGCCGGTGTCGCCTTCGGCCAGCGCATCCAGGGCTTCCTCTTCGTCGGCCTCGGCCTCCATGGCTTCGGCCGTGGGCACGTGCTTGTCGAGGAAGGCGCGCACCTGGCCTTCCGGCAGGGCGCCCATGAAACCGTCCACGGGCTGCCCGTTCATCAGCAGCACGCAGGTGGGAATGCTGCGGATGCCGAACATGCCGGCCAATTGCTGCTCCTGGTCAGAATCGATCTTGGCGAGCTTGAAGCGGCCGGCGTACTCCGTCTCCAGCTTCTCCAGCACCGGGCCCAGCGACTTGCAGGGGCCGCACCAGGGCGCCCAGAAATCCACCAGCACGGGCACGTTCATCGAGGCGGCAACCACCTCGGCTTCAAAGTTTTCTACGGTGACGTCAATCATGGTCGGTGTGCGGGCCAGCGCCAGCAGAAAGGAAGGGGGTTCGCGCTATTTTGGCCCATCGACGGCGCCCGGTGCCGCCGAAGGGAAACGCAAAAAGTAAAATCGCGGGTTCCACCTACAGCGGGTGCGGCAGGCCCAGGGCGGTGCCGCCCCCCTTCAACCACCATGAAACCCATCCAGATCGGCGTGGTCATGGGTTCCAGCAGCGACTGGGACACCATGCAGCACGCGGTGCAAATCCTTGAGCAGTTCGGCATCGCGCACGAGGCGCGCGTGGTGTCGGCCCACCGCATGCCCGACGACATGTTCGCCTACGCCGAAGCCGCGGCGGGCCGGGGCCTGAAGGCCATCATCGCGGGCGCCGGTGGCGCCGCTCACCTGCCCGGCATGATCGCCGCCAAGACCCCTGTGCCCGTGCTGGGCGTGCCCGTGGCCAGCCGCCACCTGCAGGGCGTGGATTCGCTGCACAGCATCGTGCAGATGCCCAAGGGCATCCCGGTGGCCACCTTCGCCATCGGCACGGCGGGCGCTGCCAACGCGGCCCTGTTCGCCGTGGCCCTGCTCGCCAACGAAAGCCCCGAACTGCGCGCGCGCCTGGAAGCCTTCCGTGCCGAGCAGACCGAGGTGGCGCGCAACATGACCCTGCCGCCCGCCGCATGAGCGCCAGCAGCCAACCCCTCCTGCCCGGCAGCACACTGGGTGTTCTGGGCGGCGGCCAGCTGGGCCGCATGTTCGTGCACCAGGCCCAGGCCATGGGCTATTTCACCGCCGTGCTCGATGCCGACCCGACCAGCCCTGCCGGGCTGGTGAGCCACCACCACATCCAGACGGGCTACGAAGACCCGCAGGGCCTGGCCGAGCTGGCCCGCCTGTCGGATGCGGTGACCACCGAGTTCGAAAACGTGCCCGCTGCCGCGCTGGCGGCACTGGCCGCGCAACGCCCCGTGTCACCCGCCGCCAGCGCCGTGTCGGTCGCGCAGGACCGTGCCCGCGAGAAAGCACACTTCGTGGCCTGCGGCGTGCCTTGCGCGCCTTATGCCGTGATAGAAACTGCCGAGCAACTGGCTGCCGTTTCAGCGGATCTGCTGCCAGGCATCCTGAAAACCGCCCGCATGGGGTACGACGGCAAAGGCCAAGTGCGCGTAAAGACGCCCGCCGAGCTGGCTGCCGCCTGGGATTCGGTCGGCAAGGTGCCCTGCGTGCTGGAGAAGATGCTGCCCCTGCAGCTCGAATGCTCGGTGATCGTGGCGCGCGGGCATGACGGCGCCATGGTGCACCTGCCCGTGCAGCGCAACCTGCACCGCGACGGCATCCTGGCCGTGACCGAGGTTTATGAACAAAATCTGCCTCCAGCGCTTGCTGATAAAGCGGTAGCAGCTGCGAAATCTGTAGCAGATGGTTTGTTGTATGTGGGCGTGCTGTGCGTGGAGTTCTTCGTGCTGCAGGATGGCAGCCTCGTGGTCAACGAAATCGCCCCGCGCCCCCACAACAGCGGCCACTACAGCCAGAACGCCTGCGACGTGTCGCAGTTCGAACTGCAGGTGCGCACCATGGCCCGCCTGCCGCTCACCCAGCCCCGCCAGCACAGCCCCGCCGTGATGCTCAACCTGCTGGGCGACCTGTGGTTTGCCCACGGCGATACCGCACAGACACCGCCCTGGGCCGCCGTGCTGGCCCTGCCCGGCACACACCTGCACCTGTATGGCAAGCGCGACGCCAAACGCGCCCGCAAGATGGGACACCTCAACATCACCGCGGCCACGCCGCAGGCCGCCCGCGCCACGGCTCTACAGGCCGCGCAGTTGCTGGGCATCGCCCCGTTCTGAGGCCCCCGCACCCATGATCCTGGACGGCCAAGCCTCCTCCTCCATCGCCGCCGCGGCACGCGCGGTGCGCAGCGGCGCCCTGCTGGGCCTGCCGACCGAAACGGTCTACGGCCTGGCCGCCAACGCCAGCAGCGATGCGGCGGTGGCGCAAATCTTCGCGGCCAAGGGCCGCCCGAGCGACCACCCGCTGATCGTGCACGTGGCCAACGCCGAAGGCATCCGCCACTTCGCCGCCGAGGTCCCCGCCTTTGCGCAGCAGCTTGTCAATGCGTTCTGGCCCGGCCCGCTCACCCTCATCCTGCCGCGCCTGCCCGGCGTGGCCACGGCCGCTACGGGCGGGCAGAACAGCGTGGGCCTGCGCTGCCCTGCCCACCCGATGGCCCACGCGCTGCTGGTGGCCTGCGCCGCACCCGGAGACAGCCCGGAGCTGGGCGGTCCACCCGTGTGGGGCGTGGCGGCGCCCAGCGCCAACCGCTTTGGCCGCGTGAGCCCCACTACCGCCCAGCATGTGCAGAACGAGTTCGGCGCGGACTTGCTGGTGCTGGATGGCGGGCCTTGCGAGGTCGGCATCGAGAGCACCATCGTGGACTGCACGCGCGGCGCGCCCGTGCTGCTGCGCCCCGGCGCCATCACCCGGGAGCAGATCCAGCGGGCCTGTGGCATGGCCCCGCTCTCAAAAGAAGATTTGCCCGAGCACACGCCCCGCGCTTCCGGCACGCTGGAGGCGCACTACGCGCCGAACGCCAAGGTGCGGCTGATGGACGCCAAGGCGCTGCAGACCGGCCTTGACCTGCTGGGCGCCGAGGCCCGCAACATTGCGGTGTATGCGCGTGCGGCCCTGCGCACCCAGTCGTCCGAGCTGGTGATGCGCCGCATGCCCGACGATGCCTCCGCCACGGCCCAGCAGCTGTTTGCCGTGCTGCGCGGCTTTGACGATGAGGGCGTGAAGCTGATCTGGATCGAAACGCCCCCGGCCACCCCCGATTGGGAGGGCGTGCGCGACCGCCTGCAGCGCGCGGCGGCATCGTAGCCCTGGCTTTACATCCCTTGACTTTGCGTCGTTAAACTAGCGGCCACCTTATCTGGAGAAATACATGGCAGCAAATTGGATGCGCCGCACCGCCCTGGTCGCCGCAGTTGCATCGTCCGCCCTGCTGGCGGCCTGCGGTTCCAGCACCACCGAATCGGCCATCACGCCCACGCGCTTCATTGCCTTCGGCGATGCGAACGCCGACGTAGGCCAGAACGGCTCGCTCTACACGGTGAACGATGGCAGCATGAACAACTGGACCCTGCAGGTGGCCGCCAACTACGGCAAGACCCTGACCCCCGCCTCTGCAGGCGGTCTGAGCTATGCCGTGGGCAATGCCCGCATTCAGGCCAAGCCGGACGCGGCGGGCAATGCCAACACGCGCACCCTGGCCGAGCAGATCGACGCCTTCGTGGTCAGCGGCAGCTTTGGCGCCAGCGACGTGGTGCTGGTCACCGGCGGCATCAGCGACGTGATCGCCGGCATGGCCGCTGTGAACGCCGGCACCCAGACGGAAGCCGCCATGGTGGCCGCCGCACGCAAGGCCGGCGAAGACATGGCTGCGCAGGTTCGCCGCCTGGTGCAGGCCGGCGCCAAGTATGTGGTGGTGGCAGGCACCTATGACCTGAGCAAGACCCCCTGGGCCAAGGCCATCGGCCGCGAAGCCCTGCTGACGGATGCCAGCAGCCGCTTCAATGACGGGCTGCTGGTGAACATCGTGGACCTGGGTGCCAACGTGCTGTATGTGGACCTGGCCTACTACGTGAACCTGTACACCGGCGTGCCCGGCAACTATGGCTTCAACAACGCCACGGACGCGGTGTGCACCTCGGTGGACGCGGGCAATGGCATCGGCATTGGTGCAGGGCAAGTCAACTCGTCGCTGTGCAACACCTCCACCCTGCTGCCCAGCGCCAACACGACGGCCTATGTGTTTGCCGACCGCGTGTACCTCACGCCCTCGGCACAGCGCCAGTTCGGCACCTACGCCTACGACCGCCTGCGCGCACGCTGGTAATCCGGCCAGCGCATGCCGGTCCATGCAAAAAGAAGAAGGCCGACCCTTGGGTCGGCCTTCTTCTTTGGGGGGCAGCCTGGGATCACTTCACCGTGTCGAACCAGCCTTTGGCCTGCGCTAGGCAGAACGGGGGTTCGTAGGCGCCGTGGTAACTGCCGTAGTAGGTGGCAAACGCAGCAGAGGTGGGATCGGTGGGTGCGGCGCCGTTGATGCCATAGACAGCTTGCACGTACGGGTCCACGTCCACGGACATCACGTTGGTCACGCCACGGCTGTCGAAATCAGCCTTCATCACATTCTGGTGGATCGCGGGAGGGACGGTGGGGTCGCCCGAACCGCCGCACAGCAGCACCTTTGCCTTGGGCGTCCAGCCAAACAGATCGTTCTTCTTGGCCGCCACATAGAAGGGTTGACTGTCATTGGTTTTGACAGCGTCCAGGTAGCCGGGCTGGAACAATGCGTCGAGCGCCGCGGTGGCCGTACCTCCTGGCAGCAGGCCACTGCTCAGCAGAGCGCTATTGCCCATCGTGGCGTTGGGCATCAGCGTCTCGATGTAGTCCGAGTAAGGTGCCTTGAACACGGTCTTGACGTCCGTGTAGACGTTTCCGTACACCTTCTGCAGGGAGGTCAGCATGTACGGCGCGAAAAGCTGGGCACCTGCCGCTGGCTGGGGTGAGCGCAACGAGCCGGAGAGGTTGTAGGGTCCGGCCAGATGGGCGCCTGCCACGACGTTGAACTCGTTGCCGTAGTCCCGCTCGGCGGCGCGCTGGGCCGCCATGGAAGCGTGGCCACCCTGCGAGTAGCCCGTGAACATGACTTTGCCCGACAGGCTGGCCGCCACCGCCCCCGCCGCATTGCGCGCAGCGCGCACCGAGTCAATGACCGCAGTGGCCTCGGAGTCGGCGTGAAGGTAGGGATGAAAGCCATATGCCGACTTGGCGTAGCCCAGGTAATCCGTCGCCACCACGGCATAGCCCTGCGCCGCAAACATTGCCGCCAACAGGAAGGTTTCGGCGTCCTGCGGGTTGGCGAGCGTGCGGGTCTTCAGGACATCGGTGCCCCGTGCGTGGGCGACCAACGGCGCCGGCTGCACGCACGCCGCACCCGTGGGCACCAGCATCACGCCCGAGGCGTTAGAGGCCTCACCGCTGCGCGCACCGGCCGTGGCGTAGTTCAGCGCCACCACCTTGACATCGCACTTGGCCTTGCCCACCAGGGGCTGCAGCCCGGAGCTGGCGGTGTTCGCATCGATCTGCGCCGCGGTCAGCGTGGCCATCGTGGCAGGAGGATCAATCAACGCGCCCCGTTCCGGGTCGTCAGAACCGCCGCAGGCGACAAGCAACGCCGCCGCAGCGGCAACACAGGTAAGGCGCAAATACGTCATGAAAGCTCCTTTTTTCTAAAAACAACGGCGCATCGTGCGCGCACCTGCGCTGCACCATCCATAGGGGATAACGCGGACCCTCCCTGCCTGCTGACACCTAAGCGACATGCCGCTTCGGTGCCGAGCCTCACCGGGCTGCACCGGCCCCGTAGGCGAGGTTCATCCCCAGGATCGTCCCGGCCAGCGCCAGCGTGATGGCATTGGCCGCCACGATGGGCCAGGCCGACAGGGTGAGGCCGTACACCAGCCACAGCGCCACGCCGGTGGTGAACACGCTGTACATGCCCAGTGAGATGCCGCCCACATCGCGCGTGCGGAAGGTGTGCCAGGCCTGCGGAACGGAGCTGCAGGTGGTCAGGAAAGCGGCGGCGTAGCCGATCAGCCCCGTAGAGGCCATGAAGGGATGGAGGGAAGGGAGAAAACGCCGTGAGCCGCGCGGCCAGGCGGCGGGCTGGGCGCATTGTTCACTGGTCGCGTGCCGTCCAGTCGATCAAGCTGTCCAGCACCGGCCGCGCGGCGCCCGCGTTAGCGTGGTTGACGATGGCCACCAGCACGTAGCGCCGCCCGCTGGCGGCGTGCACATAGCCTGCCACCGCCATCACGTCGCGCAGACTGCCGGTCTTGAGGTGCGCGGTGCCCGCGCGGCTCTGGCTGCGGCGCAGCGTGCCGTCCACCCCCGAGATCGGCAACGATGCGACCAATTCCGGCATCACCGGCGACGCCCAGGCTACTTGCAGCATGCGCCCCAGAGCCTGCGCGGTCAGGCGGGCATCGCGGCTCAGCCCGGCGCCGTTGTCGGCTACGGGCACATCGGGATCACCCACCCGGGCCAGCCACCACTGGCGCAGTACCTCGCGTGCGCCGTCAAAGGTGGCCACCCCATTCTTCTGCAACGCCAGGGTCAGGAACACATGCTGGGCCATCACGTTGTTGCTGAACTTGTTCACGTCGCGCACCACCTCGGCCAGCGTGGGCGAGGTCACCACGAAGGCAGGCTTGAGGCCCGCAGGCACCTTGCCGTCGCGCACGCTGCCGGTGAGCTTGCCGCCCAGCTCGCGCCACATGCCCTCCACAGCGCGCGCGGCAAACCCGCGCGGGTCTGCGGCGGCCACGGGCCACACGCGCTCACCGCACGACGCTGGATACACCCCCTGGAAGCTCACCTTGGCGGGGCCTGACAAATCGGCCCGCAGGCCGCCCCGCCAGTCGCCACAATCCACGCCCGCTGCTGCCAAGGCCACCGTGCCCTGGCGCTGCACGCCCGCCAGCGGCGGGTCGTATTGGATGCGTGCCAGCCCGGCAGCCGCATCGGGCACAAAGGTCATGACGGACGACTTGTAGTTCAGCAGCAGCGCATCCGGCGCCGCGTTGTAGGGGCGCAGGGGCTCGCCATCGAACCGCGCCGGGTCGTGCTCGGGCACTTCGAACGCCGTGCGGTCCAGCACGATGTCCCCCACGATCACCTGGATGCCCTGGCCCTGCAGCCGCCGCATCAGCAGCCACAGGCGTTCCATGACGAGCTTGGGGTCGCCCTGGCCCTGGATGTAGACATTGCCCCGCAGGCTGCCGTCCTGCACCGTGCCCTGCAGGTAAACCGGCGTGTTCCAGACATAAGCTGGCCCCAACTGCTCCAGCGCCGCATACGTGGTCACCAGCTTCATCACAGAAGCCGGATTGACCGGCACCTGGGCACGGTGGGCCAGGCGCGGCGCGGTGCGGGCGGTGCCTTGCGCATCCACCACCAGCACGCTGAGCGAATCCCGCGGCAGCTTGGCGCGGGCAAGTGCGCTCTCGACCTCCGCGGGCAGGGGCGCGGCCGTGGCTGCGGGCGCCTGTGCCCACACGCTGGTGGCCCCACCCACCCAAACGGCCATCGTCATCACCGCCACCACTGCAGCCGGCCCACAGGCAGCTGAGGTCGGCCAAAACTTCGTCTTTTTTGTCATGCTGGCAGTCTAGCCCTGCAGCCACAGCGTCCCGCAGGCGGCACCAATTTGGACCTCCAAATGCTTACACTAAGAAACATTTGGCGGCGTCTACGGGAGGCGCGCGCACCCGCCAAGCCTGTTTCGCGCCGATCCATCGCAAAGTCGACCATGAGCCTGTTTTCCAATCTTTCCGTTGCCAAACGCCTTGCGTTGGGCTTTGCCCTGGTGCTTTTACTGTCGATGGGGGCCATCGGGCTGAGTATTTCCCGCCTGAACGCGCTGGCCGACGCCACCGAGGAAATGATGCAGAACCCCATCAAGACCGAACGGCTGGTGAGCGACTGGTCGCGCAACCTGCGCTCTGGCATCACGCGGACAGCCGCCGTGGCGCGCAGCAGCGACGCTTCGCTGGCAGAGTTTTTTGCCGAAGACAGCAAGGCCTCGTCACAGAGCTCTGGCGAGCTGCAAAAGGCGGTGGAAGCCTTGATGTTTTTGGACTCCGAGAAAAAACTCTTTCAGGAGATCGGCGAGCTGCGCACCGTGTACCTCAAGAACCGCGACACGATCTTCGCCCTCAAGAAAGACGGCAAGGTGGATGAAGCCAACACGCTGCTGGAAAAGCAGTTCATGCCCGACGCTGGCCGATACGCCGCCAAGATGGACGAGCTGCTGCGCAACCAGCGCGCGCAAGTGGATGAGCTGGCCCAGGCCATCCAGCAAAACCGGCAGTCCAGCCGTCGCCTGCTGCTGGCGCTGGGGCTGCTGAGCCTGGGTGTCGGCGCGGTTTTCTCGTGGCTGCTGGCGCGCTCCGTCACCGTGCCGCTGGCGCAGGCTTCGAACTTGGCCAAGCGCGTGGCCGCTGGCGACTTGACGGCCACAGTGCCACCACACGGCAAGGATGAACTGGGCGAACTGATGTCTTCGCTGGACCTGATGCAGAACAACCTGGCGAATGTGGTGGCCAGGGTGCGCGGCGGTTCCGAGTCGGTGTCCAACGCCAGCGCGGAAATTGCCCAGGGCAACAGCGACCTGAGCGCCCGCACGGAACACCAGGCCAGCGCGCTGGAAGAAACCGCAGCGAGCATGGAGCAACTGAACTCCGCCGTGCGCAACAACGCCGACAACGCACGCCAGGCCAACCAGCTGGCACTGACCGCCTCCAACGTCGCCGTGCAAGGCGGTGCCGTGGTGGGCGAGGTCGTGGAGACCATGAAGGGCATCAACGATGCCAGCCGCAAGATCAGCGACATCATCAGCGTGATCGACAGCATCGCCTTTCAGACCAACATCCTTGCGCTCAATGCCGCCGTGGAAGCGGCCCGCGCGGGCGAGCAAGGCCGCGGGTTTGCGGTGGTGGCATCGGAAGTGCGCAGCCTGGCCAGCCGCAGCGCCGAGGCTGCCAAGGAGATCAAGACGCTGATCAGCGCCAGCGTGGAACGGGTGGAGCAAGGTACGGCCTTGGTCGACAAGGCTGGCGCCACGATGAGCGAAGTGGTGGGCAGCATCCGCCGGGTGACGGACATCATGGGCGAGATCAGCGCGGCCAGCAATGAACAGAGCGCCGGCGTGGAGCAAGTGGGCGAAGCCGTTACCTCCATGGACCAGGCCACCCAGCAGAACGCCGCGCTGGTGGAGGAGATGGCTGCCGCCGCCAGCAGCCTGCGCACCCAGGCCCAGGAACTGGTGCAGGTGGTGGCAGTGTTCCAGCTGTCGGCGCACCCGCAGAACACCCCCACGGCCACGGCAGCCCCGAAGGCGCCACGCCCGGCGGCGGGTCTGCCATCGCCTGTCAGCCGCCCGCCGGCCGCCGCCAAAGTGGCACCACCCAAGCCCTTGCCACCCAAGGCAGCGGCGCCAGCAACCACCAAGGCCGCGGCACCAGCGCTGCCCGCGTCGGGCCGCCCTGCTGCGGGCAAGGCCGGTGCGGGCAGTGAAGACGACTGGGAGTCGTTCTGATCGCCTGAACCCACCTGGGGCGCGGTGGCCTGCCCGCCCCGGCGGCGGCGCGCGCACCGCGCTCCCGCCGATAATCGGCCGATGCGTTTATCTCCCCGTGCCATCGGCCTGCTGGCAGCCGTCGTGACGGTCACCATCTGGACGGGCTTCATCGTGATTGCCCGCGCGTCGGCCCAGCGCACGCTCACCCCCTTCGACATCGCGTTGCTGCGCATCGCGGGTGCCAGCCTGGTGCTGTTGCCCTGGGGCTGGTGGATGGTGCGGCGCCGCCAAGCGGCACACCGCGGGCGAGGCGCTGCAGCGCCCGCCTCCAGCCTGCTGGGCATCTCGCCCCTGCCGCTGCGCACCACGGCTTTGCTGGGCACGTTTGGCGGGCTGCTGTATGCGCTGCTGGCGTACTCAGGGTTCTTCCATGCTCCCGCCACGCACGCTGCAGTGCTGATGCCAGGCAGCCTGCCGCTGTGGACGGCGCTGCTGGCCGCAGTGCTGCTGCGCGACCACATCACGCCCATGCGCGCTGCCGGGTTGGCCTTGATCGTGGCGGGCGACCTGTTGGTGGGCGGACGCAGCCTGATGGCGGCGTTTTCGGGTGGCGACGTGTGGAAGGGCGACGTGCTCTTCATGCTGGCCGCCGCCTGCTGGGCCACCTACAGCGTGCTGGCGCGACGCCACGCGGTGGATGCGGTGCAGGCGACCATTGCCATCACCGCCTTCGCCTGCATGGTGTACGTGCCCACCTATGCACTGCTGGTCGCACTGGGCGCCGTTGCCAGCCACCTCGCGATAGCGCCCTGGAGCGAGATCGTTTTCCAGATGGTTTTCCAGGGCGGCGGCTCCGTGGTCATCTCTGGCATCAGCTTCACCCGCATGATCCAGCACTTCGGGCCGGTGCGCTCCACCATGATCACCGCGCTGGTGCCCGGCCTCTCGGCCATCGGCGCGGTGCTTTTCCTCCACGAACCCATGTACTGGAACCTGGTGGCCGGCCTGCTGCTGGTGACGGTAGGCATCCTGCTGGGCGTGTTGCGCAAAAGCCAGGGCGCCGTGCCGACAAGGTCTGCGGCAAGCACCGCCTCTTCCATGAATTCCCGATGAATCTGCTCGCTTTCGACACCAGCACCGACACGCTCTCCATCGCCGTACAACACGGCAGCGGCACGGTGCACCACACTGCGCCCGGTGGCCCCCAAGCGTCCGCAGCGTTGATTCCTGCAGTGCAAACGTTGCTCGCGCAGGCGGGCCTGTCGTTCGACACGCTGGACGCGATCGTGTTTGGCCGTGGGCCCGGTTCGTTCACCGGCCTGCGCACGGCCTGTGCGGTGGCGCAGGGGCTGGCCTTTGGCGCCCGTGGCGGGCAGGGCGTGCCCGTGCTGCCGGTGGACACGCTGCTGGCCGTGGCAGAAGCCGCGCGCCAGCAGCACGGCTGCACCCAGGTGGTGGCGGTGCTGGATGCGCGCATGGACGAGGTCTACCACGCCCGCTGCGAGTGGGTGCCCGCTGAAGCCCGCTGGCACACCGATGCCGACTTCGGCCTGGGCGCCCCCGAAACCGTGCAGCCCCCTGCCGGGTGGACCGTGGCAGGCAATGCGCACGCCGCCTATGGCGAGCGGCTGGCGCCCGGCGCCCACCACGTGCACGCCCTACCAACAGCGGCTGCCTTGCTGAGCCTGGCCCCCGCGTTGCTTGCGGCCGGTGGGGCCATGCCGGCCAGCGATGCACTGCCGCGCTACATCCGCGATAAAGTGGCGAACACCACGGCGGAGCGCGCGGCCCTGCAAGCAGCACGATCCGCCAACACGGCCTGACATTGCATGAGCGCCCTCCCCACCACGCCCCCCGACGCCTCCCGCCCTCCCCAGCCTGAGGCGCGGTTTGAACCGCTGACGCTGGCGCAGCTGGATGCCGTGCTGGTTGTGGAACAGTCTGCCTACTCGCACCCCTGGACACGCGGCAACTTCACCGACGCACTGGCATCGGGCTACCAAGCCCAGATGCTGATGGCTGGCGACCATTTGCTGGGCTACTTTGTGGCCATGCTGGGGGTGGAAGAGGTGCACCTGCTCAATATCACCGTTGCGCCGGAGTTCCAGCGCCAAGGGTGGGCGCGCGTGTTGCTGGACGGGCTGGCCCTGTGGTCGCGCGGGCGCGGCGCACAGTGGCTGTGGCTGGAGGTGCGCGCCAGCAACCTGCGCGCGCAGCACGTTTATCAAACGCACGGTTTCCGCCGCGTGGGCGAACGCAAGCGCTACTACCCCGCAGAGCATGGCCAGCGCGAAGACGCGGTGGTCATGAGCCTGCCGCTCTGACGCCTACGTTTGCGTTGCCCCCTCACCATCCCCACATTCCACCGGCTGCCTGTATGACCCTTCACCTCGATGCGCGACAGCGCGCCATGCTGCAAGAAATGGGCATCACCGTGTGGGGGCCGCCTGAGACAAGCGCGGAAACGCCTGGAGCGCGAGGCCTGCCCGTGCACGCCACAGCCGCCGCTGCGGCCACACCGTCGCCGGCGACCCTGTCGGCTTCCCCGCAGGCCGCTGCGGCTTCGACACCAACACCAGTTCACGCCCGGCCCTCGAGCCCGCCAGCCGCACGTGCGCCTTTGCCTTCGGCGGCTGCACCTGCCCCCTCGGCAACGCCCACCGCAGCGGGCACGCCCTCGCAGCACCAACTGCACGCGGCACGCCCGCTCTACCCGGGCACTGACCCGGCACACACACCCGCAGCGCTGGGGGCGGGCTGGCTGATCGTGGCGGAGTCCCCCACCCCGGCCGACCCGCTGGCGGGCGATGTGGGGCGCCTGCTGGACAACATGCTGCGCGCCATGCAATTGCACCGCCACCCCCGCGTGTACCTGGCGGCCCTGGAGCGCACAACACCTGGCTTGGGCGCCGCCAGCAGCGACGTTGCCAGCGCCCTGGTCGATACGGTGGCCACCCTGAAGCCCGCCATGGTGCTGGTACTGGGCCACGTGGCCGCGCGCGCCGCGCTGGGCCGCACCGAGCCTCTGGGCCGCTTGCGCGCTGGGCCACACCAGGTGGCGGGCTGCCCCGCCGTGGTCACGTACGACCCGGCCTTTTTGCTGCGTTCGCAAGACAGCAAGGCCGCCACGTGGGCCGACCTGTGCCGCGCGCTCGCCACCGTGCGCGCCGCTGCGCAAGGTGGTGCGGTGCCATAATCCGCCGCTGCCGATTTTGATTATTTCTACTCAGACGGAGAAAGCTCCTTGGAAACCTACCCCAGTTGGTAGCTTTCAGCTCCCCGGCCTGCTGCTGCGGGGGTTGAAAGCACCCCCGCACCTCACCACCGCAGACGCCACATAACAAGGGAGTGAGCCCATGCTCAACATCTTCACGCTCGCCAATGGCCGGCTGTTCCAGGAAGAAATCGAATCCCTGGAAGAACTCACCCGCTTCCAGCCCATCTGGGTCGATCTGGAGGCCCCCACGCTCGAAGAAAAGCGCTGGATCAAGCAGCACTACGGCCTGTCCATCCCCGAGGATGCGATGGACGAGGACATTGAGGAATCGGCCCGCTTTTACGAAGAAGACAACGGCGAGCTGCACATCCGCAGCGACTTCTTGATTGACGACGACGAAGACCCCCGCTCGGTGCGCGTGGCCTTCATCCTGAACCAGCACAACGCCAACCTCAAGAGCCGGGGCGTGCTGTTTTCCATCCACGACGAAGACGTGCCGGTGTTCCGCCTGCTGCGCATGCGCGCACGCCGCGCGCCGGGCCTCATCGAGGACGCCAAGGAAGTTCTGCTCAAGCTGTTCGATGCCGACGCCGAGTATTCGGCCGACACACTCGAAAACATCTACGACGAGCTGGAGAAAGTCAGCAAGCAAGTGCTGGCCGGCGACGTGACCGACGCCCTTGCTGGCGAGGTGCTGGGCGCCATTGCCCGCCAGGAAGACTTGAACGGCCGTATCCGCCGCAACGTGATGGACACCCGCCGCGCGGTGAGCTTCATGATGCGCAGCAAGATGCTCAACTCCGAGCAGTTCGAGGAAGCCCGCCAGAT
>PJUL01000607.1_pt1 | contig 23127 bp, 19 predicted proteins | sample 1512221 | NCBI WGS metagenome assembly PJUL01 (sample SAMN08177667, study PRJNA422409) | Feces metagenome, whole genome shotgun sequencing project.
CTTGGTGGCCACCCGCAGGCGGCGGCCGGTCTTGGCCAGGTGCAGGTGCCCGACCTCGTCGATGTCGGCCATGGTGTCGACGTCGAGCCAGCTCTTGGGCGCGGTCACCACCAGGTCGGCGCGACCAAAGCCCAGGGCGCGCAGCAGCATCACCCGGCTGTCCATGTCGTCACCGCGCTCGCGCAACAGGTCCTCGCCGGTGACGCCCAGGTGCAGGTCGCCGCTGTCGAGGCCGGCGGCGATGTCGCCCGCCGACAAGAGGCGCACCGAAACGCCGGGCAGGCCCGACAGTTCGGCCGAATAGCCGCGCGCGCCGCCGGTCATCTCGACGCGGAAGCCGCATTCGGCCAGCCAGGCCTCGACCTGTTCCTTCAGACGGCCCTTGGAGGGGATGGCGAAGATCATCGGGGTGTCGGTGGTCATTCGCCGCCTCCGGCATAGGCGCGGGCCGGGCGCACCATGCAGCCGACAGCCCCGGTTTTCGTTTCGGCCCCGAGTCTTGCGGGCAGACCGTCGTAGCGGCCGCCGGCGGCGACCGGGCGTTCCTCGCCGAGAGCGGCGCTGCGCACCTCGAACAGGTAGCCGTCGTAATAGCCGAAGGCCCGCCCGAAGGCGGCGTTCAGGCGGATGCGCTCGATCGGAACGCCGCCGGCGACCATGCCGGCCAGGCGCTTGCGCCAGCCTTCGATCGCGGCGTCGAGCGGCGCGCGGTTGGGACCGGCCAGGGCCTGGATGGCGTCCAGCGCGGCGTCCGGCGCATCGCCGACGGCCAGGAAGGCGCGCACCTTGTCGGCTTCCGCCGGCGACAGGCGACCGGCCTTCACCACCTCGGCCTTCTCGACCAGGCGATGGGCGATCTCGGCCGGACGGCGGCCGCCGACCGGCTCGATGCCGGCCAGGGACCACAGTTCCTGCAAGACGGCGGCGGCCTCGGCTTCGGGCAGGCCGGCCAGCAGGGCGGCGATGCGGCTGCGCTCGTTGCTCCCCCCGGGGGCGGCGCCGGGAGCGGCCTCGCCCTCAAGCTCGGCCTTCAGCTGGCGCGGACGCGAGAAGGTGCGCTTCAGACGCGCGCCCAGCGGCGGGGTGAGATCGAGGCTGTCGACGAAGGCGGCGAAGAGGCCCACGTCGCCCAGCAGCAGGGTCAGGTCGTCGCGACCGCCGGCCGCGGCGCCGGCCCAGGCCAGGGCCGCGATCTCGGCGTCGGCGGCCACGGGATCGGCGGCCTCGAAGGCCTCGACGCCGATTTGCAGAAACTCCTCGGCCCGGTCGCTGCCGCGCGGGGCGACGCGGAAGGCCTTGCCTTCATAGAGGTAGCGGCCCGAAGCCGCCTCCGACGCCAAGTGTTGACGGGCGACGGCGACGGTGAAGTCCGGACGCAGGCAGGCCTCGTCGCCGCCGTCGCCGGAGACGACGAACAGCCGCGAGCGCATGGCCTCGCCGGCCAGGTCCAGCAGCAGGCCCAGGGGCTGCAACACCGGGGCGTCGGTCGGGACGGCCCCGGCCGACAGGAACGGAGCGCGGATGGCGTCGAGCGCCTCCGCCGGGATGGAACGCTCTAGCCTCAACGGATCAGCCCCCGATGATCTTCTTGACGGCGGCGACAAGGTCGCCGCGCGGAATGGTCTGCTGGCCCGGCCGCTCGGCCTTCCAGGCGGCGTTGTCGGCGACGCCCGAGGCCAGCTCGCGGCCCAGATCCAGGTCCTTGATCGTCACCGTGCCGGCGGCGATCTCGTCGCCGCCCAGCATGATGGCGGCCGGCGACAGGCGGCGGTCGGCATATTTCATCTGCGGACGCATGCCCGAGGTCCCGAGATAGACCTCGGCCGGGATCCCCGCCGCGCGCAACTGGCCAGCGACGGCGAAATATTCGCCCATGTGCGCTTGGTCGAAATTGATGATCACGACCGGACCGCGCGCCGCGCTGGCCGGCTCGCGACCGGCCGCCCGCAGGGCCGCCGCCAGGCGCGAGACGCCGAACGAGAAGCCCGTGGCCGGCACCGGCTGGCCGGTGAAGCGGGCCACCAGGTCGTCATAGCGGCCGCCGCCGCCGATCGAGCCGAACGAGATCTTGTTGCCCTTCTCGTCGGTGGTGGAGAGCAGCAGCTCGGCCTCGAACACCGCGCCGGTGTAGTATTCCAGGCCACGCACGATCGACGGGTCGATGATCGCCTGGTCGTCGGCGACGCCCAGGCTGGTCAGGGCCGCGTCGATCTTGGCCAGCTCTTCCAGACCCTCGTCGCCCTCGGCCGAGCCGGCGACGACCTTGGCGATGTTGTTGAGCGTGGCGCTACGGCCGCCCACTCCGGCCTGGACGAAGTCGAGCACCGAGTCGATGGCCTTGCCGGCCAGGCCGGCGCCCTTTGTGAAGTCGCCGCTGTCGTCGAGACGGCCTTCGCCCAGCAGCAGGCGCACGCCCTCGACGCCCAGGCGGTCCAGCTTGTCGACCGCGCGCAGCACGGCCAGCTTCTGGCCTTCGCTGGTCGCGCCTGCGCCGGTGAGCAGGCCGTTGAGGAGCTTGCGGTTGTTGATCTTCAGCACCGCCGCGCCGCGCGGCAGGCCGGCGGCCTCCAGGCCCTCGACGGCCATGGCGATGATCTCGGCGTCGGCTTCCGGACGGGCCGAACCGACGGTGTCGGCGTCGCACTGGATGAACTGGCGGAAGCGGCCAGGACCCGGCTTCTCGTTGCGCCACACCGGACCGAAGGCGTAGCGGCGGAACGGCTTGGGCAGGGTTTCCCAGTTCTGGGCGGCGAACCGGGCCAGCGGCGCGGTCAGGTCGTAGCGCAGCGCCATCCACTGGTCGTCGTCGTCCTGCAGGGCGAAGACGCCTTCGTTCGGGCGGTCGCTGTCGGGCAGGAACTTGCCAAGCGCGTCGGCATATTCGAAGGCCCCGGTGTCGAGCGCCTCGAAGCCGTAGCGCTCATAGACGGCCGAGACGGCCTCAAGGATCGCCTTTTCGGCGCGCAGGTCGCGGGCGCGCTTGTCGGCGAAGCCGCGCGGGGCGCGAGCCTCGGGGCGGAAGTCTTCGGTCTTGGGGTTCTTGGCGTCGTCGGCGGCGTCGGTCATCGTCGGTCCTTAGAAATCTCTAGGCTTCGACGGATGGCGCTTGCACTTAAGCCCCATCCGCTAGGCGGGGCTCTGGCAGGGCGTTCGCTTTAGAGCGAGCAGACCCGGCCGATCCCGCGAGGCGAGGTCGGATGGTGGTGGTGGCCGTGGTGGTGCGGCGTGCGGGTCATCGCGGCGGCGTATAGCGCAGGCTCGCGACGGTGACCAGCGCGCATCGACCTGGTCGACACTTCTCACAATACGGGACGCAGTCCGTAATTGTGAGATCGACTTGACACACGGATGGCGGTCAAGCCACATCTGCGCCCAACGATAAATTGGCCTGACCAATAAGTAGTGACTGGGAGAGGTTCATGCGGCGCCCCCAAACCCGTTCGATGCCCCGTTCGCTGGCCCAGCTGGGCCTGGCCGGCCTGCTGAGCCTGACGGCCACGCAAGCCCTCGCCCAGCGCCTGGACGCCCCGTTTAACGACGGCTGGCGGATGACGACCGGCGACGTCCAGGGCGCCGCGACGGTCGAGTTCGACGACGCCGCCTGGAAGCCGGTCACCCTGCCCCGCGCCTTCAACGAGGACGAGGCCTTCGCCCGCGACATCCATGATCACTCGACCGGGATCACCTGGTACCGCAAGCGCTTCGTGCTGCCGGCCGACAAGGGCCCGGCGGTGGGCGGCCGGGCGATCCTCGACTTCGAGGGCGTGCGCCAGGCCGGCGACGTTTACGTCAACGGCGTGCTGGCCGGCGGCCACGAGAACGGGGTCACCGCCTTCGGCGTGGATGCGACGAAGCTGCTGAAGCCCGCCCCGTTCGTGAACGTGATCGCCGTGCGGGTCGACAACGACTGGAAGTACAAGGAGCGCGCCACCGGCAGCGGCTTCCAGTGGAACAACAACAACTTCAATGTGAACTACGGCGGGATCCACCGGGCGGTGCGGCTGCACCTGACCGGCGACCTGCACCAGACCCTGCCGCTCTATTCCAGCCTGGGCACGACCGGCGTCTATGTCTGGGCCGACGGCTTCGACATCAAGGGCCGCGCCGCCACCGTCCATGCCGAAAGCCAGGTGCGCAATGACGGCGCTAGGCCCCGCACCTTCAGCTACCGCGTCACCTTGAAGGACGTCGACGGCAAGCCGGCCGGCCAGTTCACCGCCCCGGCCGTGACCATCGCGCCGGGCGAGACCAGGACGGTGTCGGCCAGCAAACGGCTGTCGGACCTGCACTTCTGGAGCTGGGGCTACGGCTATCTCTACGCTGTGACCACCGAGCTGGTGGAGGACGGCAAGGTGGTGGACAGCGCCCTGACCCGCACCGGTTTCCGCAAGACGCAGTTCAGGAACGGGACCGTCTTCCTCAACGACCGCGCCATCCAGGTGCACGGCTACGCCCAGCGCACCAGCAACGAATGGCCGGCGCTCGGCACCGACATTCCGCCATGGATCAGCGACCTCTCCAATGGCCTGATGGTCGAGAGCGGCGGCAACCTGGTGCGCTGGATGCACATCGCCCCGGCCCGTCAGGACGTCGAATCCTCCGACCGCGTGGGCCTGCTGCAGGCCATGCCGGCCGGCGACGCCGAGAGCGACGTCACCGGCCGCCGCTGGGACCAGCGCGTCGAAGCCATGCGCGACGCCATCATCGCCTTCCGCAACAACCCCTCGATCGTCTTCTACGAGGGCGGCAACGAGAACATCAGCGAAGACCACATGGCCCAGCTGAAGGCGGTGCGCGACCAGTTCGACCCGCACGGCGGCAGGGCCATCGGCTCGCGCGAGATGCTCGACAGCAAGGTCGCCGAGTACGGCGGCGAGATGCTCTACATCAACAAGAGCGCCGGCAAGCCGGTGTGGGCGATGGAATATTCCCGCGACGAGTCCGCGCGGAAGTTCCAGGACGCCTTTACCGCGCCGTTCCACGCCGACAGCCCCGACTACAACCGCAACCAGGACAGCATGGTCGCCGAGACCGTGCGCCGCTGGTTCGACTACTGGCGCGAACGGCCCGGCGGCGGCGATCGGGTCAGTTCGGGCGGGGTCAACATCATCTTCTCCGACAGCAACACCCACTTCCGCGGCGACAACAACTACCGCCGCAGCGGCGAGGTGGACGCCATGCGCATCAAGAAGGAGGGCTTCTACGCCCACCAGGTGATGTGGGACGGCTGGGTCGACGTGGAGCAGCCCCGCGCCCACATCGTCGGCCACTGGAACTATGCGGCGGGCGTCGTGAAGGACGTCACCGTGGTGTCCAGCGCCGACAGCGTCGAGCTCGTCTTGAACGGCAAGTCGCTGGGCAAGGGCGTGAAGTCGGACGGCTTCCTCTTCACCTTCAAGGGCGTGGCCTATGCGCCGGGAACGCTGGTCGCGATCGCCCGCGACGCCAAGGGCAAGGAGACCGCGCGCGACGAGCGGGTCACGACGGGTCCGGCGGTGGCCCTGCGCCTGACGCCGCGCACCGGTCCCGGCGGCTGGAAGGCCGACGCCGCCGACGTGGCGCTGGTCGATGTCGAGGCGGTGGACAGCGAAGGCCGCCGCGTGCCGACGGCGCTCGACATGGTCGTCTTCGACGTAGCCGGTCCGGCCGAATGGCGCGGCGGCATCGCCCAGGGCGACTCCAGGAGCGCGGCCAAGCCGACCGACGTCCCGGTCTCGGCCTCGGGCGAGCCGGTGACCAAGGGTCCGGCGGGCGTGGACGCCGTCACCCAGTACGCCGGCGCCAACCGCAAGGACGACAACTACATCCTGGCCAAGACCCTGCCGGTGGAGGGCGGCGTCAACCGCGTGGCCCTGCGCTCGACCCTGGCGGCCGGCAAGGTGACGGTGACCGCCACGGCCGAGGGCCTGAAGCCGGCGACCATCACGCTGGACGCCGTCGCCGCACCGGCCGAGGCTCCGCTCCTTCCCGTCAGCCTTGCGCGCGGCCCGACGCCCGCGACGCCGGCGTTCAAGATCCGCCGCGTCACGCTGGGGCCGGCGAAGATCCTGGCCGGCTCCAACGCCGACACAGCCGGCGCGACCACCGACGACGACGAGACCACCCACTGGGCCAGCGACGGCCAGCTGGCCAACGCCTGGATCGAGTACGACCTCGGCAAGCCCCAGGTCGCCGACGAGGTGGTGCTGAAGCTGATCGGCTGGCGCCTGCGCTCCTATCCGCTGCGGATCACCATGGACGGCCAGGTCGTCTACGAGGGAGAGGCGCCCAAGAGCCTGGGCTACGTCACCTTGCCCCTGAAGCCGGTGAAGGGTTCGCGCCTGCGCATCGCCCTGACCGGCGCCACGGCCGACCGCGATGGCTTCGGCAAGATCGTCGAGATCACCGGCGCCAAGGCCGGCTTCGACACCGGCGCCGAGAAGGTCAAGGCCGGCGGCGCGCTGGGGATCATCGAGGCGGAGATTTACCGGAAGCGGTAGGGCCCGCTCCCCTCCGACGCCTAGGGCAGGACGTGAAGGCCATGGCGCATCGCCGCTGCGGCCACCTCGTTCCGGATGGCGGCCGTTTCGGGCAGCAGCAGGTCGGTGCGGTTCCAGCAGCCGATCACCCGCACGGGCGCGGCCACGAAGACAAGGTCCATGCCACGCCCTTCACGCAGGCTGTGGCGTACAATGCGCTTCAGCAGGCCGCTCGACGCCGGTACGAAGCGGCGTCCGCCCTGGCGCCAGCGCGCCTCCAGATAGGCGCCTTCACGGCCGAGTTCGGCATAGAACGCCTCGAACCGCCGCTCGCCCTCCAGATAGCCCGCCATCAGGCCCTTCTTCACCGCGTCGTGGTGGCGGACGACGGGTTCGGCGATGTACTCCTCCTCCGACAGCCAGTGGTCGAAAACCGAGACGGAGAACGGCAGGTCGCCCCATTCGCGATAGGGGTTTGGCTCCTTCACCGGCTCGCCCGGCAGGGAGTCGTCCCAGTGGATACGCCGGGACAGCAGCGATTTCAGGTCGGGCGTCATCGATGGATCAATCGAAATAGTCTTCGAACCGCTCGATGCCGATGACGTGGATCTCGCGCCCCTCCTCGCCGAGGGTCTCGGAATAATCCACCAGATCGACGCCCGCACAGACGAGCACCGCCCCTTCGGCGTCGCAGACCTTCAGCGCGGCCGGATCTTCCATGAACTCGCGTTGCTCGGTCGCGCGGGCATGGCGGTCGGCGACATAGTCGGGACCAGGCTCGAACACAGCGAACGCCACTCCCATGGACGGATCCGACGGGATCAGTGTGGCGGCGCCGATCCGTGCCTCTCCCGCCAATATCTGCACCCGAAGACTGCTCATGGACCTTTCAAAACGCATCAACACCGGCAGCACAAGGAGGCCCTGGATTTCCAAGCAAGAAGGGAGACATCGATCCTGAACTTCCCGTAATGATTTCCTATATTTAATCCACATTTCAGCCGTTTAATTTGAGATCGACGCCTCCACGCGGCAAGACCTTCCCCGGGATTGAGGGGAAGTGAGATGTCCAAGTCCGTGTTGTTCGCCGGGGCCGCCCTGGCGCTGTTTGTCGTTGCCGGCGCCGCCCAGGCCGCAGATGCGCCGCAGGCCGCCCAGGCCCCGGTTCCGACCGGCCCGACCAGCCAGGCGCCGATGGACGACGCCGCCCAGAAGGGCGTGCTGGTGTTCACGCCGGACTTCTTCGCCACCCTGCGCCCCAACACCGCGCTCGACATGGTCGACCGCCTGCCCGGCTTCGTGGTCAACGACGGGGCCGGCACCCGCGGCTTCGAGGGTTCTGTCGGCAACATCCTGATCAACAACAACCGCCCGGCCTCGAAGAACGACACCGGCTCGAACGTGCTGTCGCGCACTCCGGCCAACCAGGTCGAGCGCATCGAGCTGATCCGCGGCGGCGCGCCCGGCATCGACATGCAGGGCTACGGCGTCGTCGCCAACGTGATCCTGAAGAAGGGCGTCAGCCGCCAGTCGGTGCTGACCTACAACGCCGCGATCTTCGACGGCGGCAAGGACCTCTACGGCGGCTCCTACCAGTTCACCGCCCGCAACGGCGAGAAGAGCTGGGGCGTGACCCTGTCGGACGGCATCAGCTCCAGCGACTCCAACGGCGCCGGCCGGCTGACCCGCAAAAGCGCCGTCGGCGTCCTGCTGCGCGACGAGAGCTATCTCAACGACGGCTACGGCGGCAGCACCGGCATCCGCGGCAACTTCTCGGGCCCGGTCGCCGGCGGCAAGCTGGAGGCCACGGCCAAGTACGGCATCAGCAACTGGGACGAATGGCAGGAGACCGCCTCGTCCACCGCCTTCCGCCGCAGCGCCTACGAGGAAGACAACAAGTCCGGCGAGCTGGGCCTGACCTACACCCGCCCCCTGGCCCCGCGCTGGGCGCTGGAGACCCGGGCGATCCACGAATTCAGCAGCTATGACGAGGTCGCGACCTACGGCCAGACCGTCGGCGGCGTGGCCGGCGACCAGGAGCGCTTCACGGCCGAGGGCAAGACCCAGGAATCGATCCTGCGCGCCCTGGTCCGTCACGAGCGTTCCAGCAGCCTGACGATCGAGGCCGGCGGCGAGGTCGCCTACAACATGCTCGACGTCGACCAGGCCTATTCGGTGGGCGGAACGCCGGTCGTGCTGCCCTCGGCTTCGGTCAAGGTCGAGGAACTGCGCGGCGAGCTCTTCACCAAGGGCACCTGGCGCGTCAGCCCCAAGCTGACCCTGGAAGGCGGCCTGCGGCTGGAGACCTCGACCATCAGCCAGTCGGGCGACGCCGACCAGGAAGAGAGCTTCTTCTACGCCAAGCCCCGCTTCCAGGCGACCTGGACGCCCAAGGCCGGGCACCAGGTGCGCTTCCGCTTCGAGCGCGAACTGGGCCAGCTGGACTTCGGCGATTTCGCCGCCTCGGCCGAGTTCGGCGACGGCAACGTCTATGCCGGCAACGTCAACCTCGTGCCCGAGCAGCGCTGGATCTCGGAACTGACCTACGAGCGCCGGTTCTGGGGCCAGGGCGTGGTCGCCCTGACCCTGCGCCACGACGAGATCGTCGGCGTCATCGACCGCCTCCCCCTGCCCGGCGGCCTGTCGGCGACCGGCAACATCGGCGACGGCACGCTGGACAAGCTGGCGCTCAACATCGTGGTCCCGACCGACAAGCTGGGGATCAAGGGCGGCCGCTTCACCTTCAAGAACGACTGGAACCAGACCAAGGTCACCGACCCGACCACGGGCCAGGAACGGCCGATCTCGCAGGTGCGCCCGACCCAAGCCAATATCGGCTTCGAGCAGGACATCGTCGCCTGGAAGACCCAGTGGGGGATCAACTGGCTGCCGCTGCTGGGCCAGGGCACCTACGGCCCCGACCAGACCAGCAAGTGGCGCGGCACGAACTATTACGAGGCCTTCGCCGAGTACAAGCCGACCCCGACCCTGGCCATCCGCGCCCAGCTGAACATCTGGGACGACTTCGTCGTCACCCGCACGGTCTACGCCAGCCGCAGCCCGCGCACGGTGGACTATGTCGAGGTGCGAGACATCGATCCGCGCACCTTCGTGCAGCTGCGGGTGCGCAAGACCTTCTAAGAGCAGCCGCGCCGTTGACGGCGGCGCGGGGCCGGGCCAAAGGCCGATCCTCCCGACGGAGATCGTCCATGCGTCGCCCGGTTCTCGCCCTGCTGTTCGCCTGCGCGGGCCTCGCCGCCTCGCAGGTCCATGCAGCGGCCTCGGCGGCCAACACGGTGACCATCGACCTGACGGCCGGGCGGCCGGCCAACCGGATCGATCCGGCCGCCGCCCTCGGGGCGGGACTGGACGGCATGGGCCGCGGCGAGGTCGCCCCGCTCTACACCGCCCACAATGTCGCGCGCATGCGCCAGGGCGGGCTGAAACCGATCACCTATCGCCTGCGCACCGAACTGGGCATCGAGGCCTGGCACTGGAACCCGCGTGGAAGCTGGAGCGATCCGGCCCATCGCCAAGGCTACTGGACCTCCAGCGACCAGCCCGGCCCGCCGATCCGGCTCAGCCACGGCTACGCCCTGCCCCGGCGCGGCGACAGCGTCGACAACGCCAACAACACCGGCTTCTCGCGGCTGGACGACGGCGATCCGGAGAGCTTCTGGAAGTCGAACCCCTATCTGGACCCTCGCTACACCGGCGCGCCAGCCTTGCCCGAATGGGCCAAGCTGGACCTCGGCGCCGACGGACCGGTCTCGGCCGCGCGCATCCGCTGGGGAACGCCCTACGCCGTCGCCTATCGGGTGCAGCACTGGGTGGGGGTCGACGAATACGACCCCGCCGGCCGCTGGGTGGACTTCCCGGGCGGCATGGTGACCGACGGGCATGGCGGCGAGGCGCTGCTGCGGTTCGAGAAGCCGGTCGAAGCCCAGTTCGTCCGTATACTGATGACAAGGCCGTCAGGGACCGCGCCGGCGGGCTCGACCGACGTCCGCGACGGCCTGGGCTACGCCATCCGCGAAGTCGGGTTCGGGACGATCGACGCGGCCGGCCGCTTCATCGACCGCGTCCGCCACGCCCGCTCCGGACACAGGCAGACCTACGCCCAGGTGTCATCGACCGATCCCTGGCACCGGGCCATCGACCAGGATCGCGACCTGGAGCAGCCGGGGATCGACCTCGTCTACGCCAGCGGCCTGACGAACGGCCGGCCAATGATGGTTCCGGTCGGGGTGCTGTACGACACGCCCGAGAACGGCGCGGCCCTGATCCGCTACCTGCGTCATCGCGGCCATCCGGTCACCCAGGTCGAGCTGGGCGAGGAACCCGACGGCCAGTATGTCGACGCCGAGAGCTACGGGGCGCTGTACCTGACCTTCGCCAAGACCCTGGGCGCGATCGATCCGGCCCTGGTCTTCGGCGGCCCCAGCCTGCAGAGCGGGATCGCCGACACCTGGCTGGATGAAGACCCCGACCATTCCTGGACCCGCCGGCTGATGCGCTACCTGCGCCAGCGCGGCGAGATCGGGCGCCTCGGCTTCTTCTCCTACGAGCGCTACCCGTTCGACGACCTCTGCGGCGACATCGAAGACAAGCTGCGCGAGCAGACCACGCTGAACGCGGCCCTGTTCCGGCGCTTCGCCGACGACGAGATCCCGGCCGGCATCCCCTGGGTGATCAGCGAGTACGGCTTCTCGGCCTATTCGGGGCGGGCGATGGCGCAGATGCCCAGCGCCCTGCTGAACGCCGACATCGTCGGCCAATTCCTGACCCTGGGCGGGGATGCGGCCTACCTGTTCGGCTACGGCCCCAACGTGCCGATCAACCAGCACCTGGCCTGCGCCGGCTACGGCAACATGATGCTGTGGCAGGCCGATCCGAAGGGCCAGGCGCGCTGGCCGATGCCGGCCTACTGGACCGCGCGGATGATGACGCGCGACTGGGCCGCGCCCGGCGGCGGGGCGCACGAGGTGTGGCCGGCGACCGGAGCGGCGCTCGACGCCAAGGGCCGGCCGCTGGTCACCGCCTACGCCCTGCGCCGGCCGGACGGCCGCTGGGCGGTGATGCTGGTCAATCGCGACAAGACCCATGCCCGGCGCATCGCGCTGGACCTGCTGACCGGCCAGGGCCGGCGGCCGGTCGCGGGACCGCTGGACGTCGTCCAGTTCGGCCCCGCGCAATACGCCTGGCGCGACGCGGGACCGAAAAGCCGACCCGCGCGCTCGCTGCCGCCGCAGCGGTTCACAGCGGCGGCCGGCGCGCTGACGCTGCCGGCCTATTCGCTGACCGTGGTCGGCTGGAAGGGCTGAAGCTTACTTCTTCAACCGCTGGATCAGGGCGCTGGTCGAGGCGTCGTGGCTGCCCACGGCGCCGGCTTCCAGTTCCGGCAGGATGCGGCCGGCCATCACCTTGCCCAGCTCCACGCCCCACTGGTCGAAGCTGTTGATCCCCCAGATCACGCCCTCGACGAAGGTCTTGTGCTCATAGAGGGCGATCAGGGCGCCGAAGGTCTGCGGCGTCAGGCGATCGAGCAAAACGAGGGTCGACGGACGGTTGCCGGCGAAGGTGCGCTGGGGGGCCAGGGTCGCGATCTCGGCTTCCGAGACGCCCTTGGCCTGCAGCTCGGCGACCACGTCTTGCGTCGTGCGGCCGACCATGAAGGCTTCGGCCTGGGCCAGCAGGTTCGACAGCAGCTTCTCGTGCATGCCGGCCGGGCCTTCGTCCGACTTGGCCAGGCCGATCAGCTCCATCGGGGTGATGTCGGTGCCCTGGTGCATGCACTGGAAATAGGCGTGCTGGACGTTGGTGCCCTCGTCGCCGAACACCACGGTGGCGGTGCCGCGCGCGGCCGGCTGGCCGTTCGGGCCGACCGACTTGCCGTTGCTCTCCATCTCCAGCTGCTGGAGGAAGGAGGCGAGGCGGCGCAGGCGATGCGAGTACGGAACGACCGAGCGGGCGCGGCGGTCCAGGCCGTTGCGGTTGAAGATCTGGGCCAGGGCCACCAGCACCGGGGCGTTCTTTTCCAGCGGGGCGGAAGCGAAGTGGGCGTCCATCTCGGCGGCGCCGTCGAGGAAGCCCTGGAACACGTCCCAGCCAGCGGCGACGGCCACCGACAGGCTGACCGCCGACCACAGCGAATAGCGGCCGCCGACCCAGTCCCAGAAGCCGAACACGCGCTCGTCCGAAACCCCGAAGGCCGAGGTCTTGTCGAGCGCGGTCGACACGGCGGCCAGGTGGGCGTTGGCGCCCTGCTCGCCCACGGCTGCGACCAGCCAGGCGCGGGCGGCGGCGGCGTTGGACATGGTCTCCTGGGTGGTGAAGGTCTTGGAGACCACCACGACCAGGGTTTCTTCCGGATCGAGGTCGGCCGTGGTCAGCAGGAACTCGGCGCCGTCCACATTGGCCACGAAGCGCAGGTCGATCTCCGGCTTTACCGGGCGCAGGGCGTCCCACAGCAGGCGGGGACCAAGATCGCTGCCGCCGATGCCGATGTGCAGGATGGCCTTGAACGGCTTGCCGGTCGCGCCCTTGATCGCGCCCGAGCGGACGGCGTCGGCGAAAGCCTTCATCCGGGTCCGGACGGCCTCGACATCGGCCATCACCAGCAGCCCTTGCGCCTTTATGTCGGCGTCGGCCTTGGCGCGCAGGGCGACGTGCAGCACGGCGCGGCCTTCGGAGCTGTTGATCGCCTCGCCGCCCAGCATGCGGGCGCGGGCGCCTTCGACGTCGGCGGCGTGGGCCAGGTCGAGCGCGGCTTCCAGGCCGGCTTCGTCCCAGGCCTGCTTGGAGAGGTCCAGATGCAGGCCGGCGACGTCGAGGGTCAGGGTCTCGAGGCGTTGGGGCTCGGCGTCGAAGAACTCGACGATGCGCTTCTCCCCGGCGGCCTTGGCGGCGGTTTCCAGGCGGGTCCAGGCAGCGTCGAGGTCGGCCACGGGCAACTCCATATGTGGTAAAACGGTGTTTACGGGAGCGGGCTTACCAAAGGTCAGTCTCGGCGTCATGAAGACCAATGACGTTTTTCGCCTGGAGCGCATGATGTCCTGCGACGCGATCGCCTTTTCCGCCATGTTGTGGCTGGCTTCGACCGGTTCGGCGGCGCCCGTCGACCAGGCTCCTGCCATCGTCCAGCCGGGTCAGGCCCCGGCTTCGGTGGCGGGCGAGCCGCTGTTCGCCGACATCGTCAAAAGGGCCGGCGCGCTGAAGGGCCAGACCGAGGCCTATCGCCAGGCCCTGCCGAAGGACGCGACGGCCATGGCCGTTCCGCTCTCCGGCTTCACCGCCTTCAAGGCCGAGATCGAGGCGCTGTCGGCGCTCGACATGAAGGGCCACGTCACCCTGAAGGAGCGCGGCGCGGTCGACGACCTCAAATGCATCCTGCGCGGCATCAGCCAGGACCTGCCCGAAAAGCTGTCGGCCATGTCGGCGGCCAAGACCGTCAAGGAGCAGGACCTCGCCCTGCGCGACATGGTCTATCTGCTGAACGACAACGTCGAGGTCATCACGGCGCCGCCGCAGCCGGCGGCTTGAGCTTTCCCTCTACCCTACCAAGCCCGTCATCCCGGAAAGCGCGCAGCGCTTATCCGGGACCCAGGGGCCGCCGCACTACGCCGGCCGCCGCGCGAGCGCCCAGCCTGGACGCGGCGCCCAGTCCCCTGGGTCCCGGCTCTTCGCTACGCTTCGGCCGGGATGACGAGGAAGGGGCGCGGGAGAGGTTTCCCGTTCAAGCGTCCTTGTACTTCACCGCGCAGCCATAGGGCTGGCTGGACGGCACGGCGACCTTGCGGCCGGCCTTGAGGTCGGCCAGCGCCGCGGCCACGTAGTTCTTGGCGCCGGCGATATCCTCGACCTTGTTGCTGGGCTTGTCGTCGATGGCGCCCTGGTAGACGACCTGCCCGGCCGGATCGATGACGAACATGTGCGGGGTGGTCTTGGCCTTGTAGGCGGTGGCGACCACGCCCTCGGAATCGAGCAGCAGGGTGGTCGGCTTGGCGCCCTTGGCGCTCATCCAGGTTCGGGCCTGGGCGCCGTCGGCGAAATAGCCCTGCTTGCCGGGGGCCGAGGAGGCGACGCTGAGCCAGACCACGCCGTCGGCCGTGGCGGCCTGCTGCAGGCCCTGCATGTTCCCGGAGTAGTGCTTCTTCACATAGGGACAGCCCTCGTTGACCCATTCGAGCACGACGGTCTTGCCCTTGAACTCGGCCAGCGAGCGGGTCTTGCCGTCGATGTCCCTGGCGGTGAAGCCCGGGGCTGGCGCGGCGAGCGCGAAGCTGGGCGCGAGCACGACCAGCGGGGCGCTGGCGACGATCAGGCGACGGGTGATCATGGGGAACCTCCGAGGGGCGACAGTCGGCGTTGCGAGACATTCTCACGGATCGCCCTGCGGTGGAACAGCGCACCGGACGCGCAATCTTTTGTCGCGAACGGCCAAGCTTGCCCATGAGCGCTTGATCCGCCGCATTTCGGCCGCCAGAAGACGGCATCGCTCGCCCCGTTTCTCCCCGAACGCCACGATCATGACGCTCCGCTCCAAGCTCTCCATCGTCGCCGCCCTCGCTGCAGGCCTCACCCTGGCCGCCTGCACGACGACCAAGGAGACGACCGTCTTCGTGCCGGTGGTGGCCCCGACCCCGCCCAGCTCGCTGACGCCGCAGCCGATCATGCTGTTCAACCAGGCCAAGGAGGGGCGCAAGCTCTTCACCCTGGAGGCCGAGTTCCCCTATTGCGACGTCGAGACCGGCAAGGTGATCGTCGTGCCGCGCTGGTACGTCACCGACTTCGCCAGCGTGCCCTGGTACGGCCAGGGCTTCATCGACCCGCAGGGGCCGACGGCGCGCGCCGCCATCGTCCACGACTGGCTCTATGCGGTGGGCGAGCCTGGCAAGCGGGCCGAGGCCGACGCCATCTTCCTACGCGCCATGCTGAAGTATGGGGTGAAGCCGTTCCAGGCCAACCTCGCCTACCAGGCCGTCAAGACCGGCGGCGAGCGGGGCTACGCCCTGCCCGGCGACTGGATGTTCATCGACCCGCGCCGCCAGGACGTGCGCCAGCCGCCGCCCTTCGCCCGGCCCAAGACCGGCGCGGTGCGGATCATGCCGCGCTGCCAAGGCTTCGAAGCGCTGATCCAGACCGGCTGGCGGGCCTATCCCCTGCCCCGGCCGGTGATCGCCGCGCCGCCGCCGGTGACGACCACGCGCACGCCGATCGACGACGTGAGGGCGCGCCTGCCCTGGGGCGGCGACAAGAAGAAGTAGAGGCCGCTAGCGGCGACGCCGGAACCGGACCACCGCGGCGAGGCCCAGCAGCAGCACGGCCATGATCAGCAACGCCGGGTTCGGCGCCCGCCCGGTCGTCAGCGGCCAGGCCGAAGCCAGGGCGAAGGCGACGCCGATCGCCGCGAGCGCTCCGGCGCGTCCCCGAAGGTTGCGGATGAGATCGTCCATGGGTTGAAGCTCCCACACGAAGCGCGAGCGGACAAGGCCGCGCTCTTTCCACCATTGCCGAGCTTGATCGTGGGTCGTACGGCTAGGCCATGCTCGACTTCCTGTGGACCCTGAAGGGCTCGATCCCGCTGGACCCGACGACCGCCTACGGGGGCGTTCTCGACCGCGTGGCGACCCTGCTCGAGCAGCAGAACAAGCCGCCCCGGCGCGCCGAGGCCAATGTCGTGACGTTCAAGACGCCGTTCTGGTGGCGCGAACGGAGCTGGAAGGCCCTGGTGGTCTACAACGAGGGTCGCTTCTGGACCGAGCACGGACTGGACGGGCGCGTGCTGCGCTATCGGTTGAGCTGCCTGCACCTGTTCGTGGGCTGCATCATCCTGGCGGCGGGCCTGACCCTGATCTCCCTCCAGGCCGCGCCGCTCGACGACGAGGTCGCCTATGGCAACTTCGGCTTCGTCGCCGCGGTCTACGCCGTGAACATGCTGGTGGGCTGGCTACGCGCCACGCGGGTGATCCGCGAGGCCGTGCGCGGTCGCTAGGGCTTCCTGGCCAGTCCGCGCAGGCGGGCCTTGTCGAGGCTCAGCGCCAGGCCGGCGTTGCGGCCGGCCAGGGTCGCCACCCGGTACTCGGCCGCCCCGCCGAGGATCAGCGAGGCCTCTGAGGGGGTCAGGCCATAGTCCTGCTCCAGCCACTGGATCATCGCCCCGGTCGCCGCGCGCGCCGCCTCGTCCAGCGACGAAGCCTGGCCCAGCACGGTGATCCGATCGGCGGTCTCGATGCGCGGCGCGGCCAGCGGTCGCGAGGGCAGCAGCTCGACGCTGAACTCGACGTCCAGCGAGGTCTCCAGCGCCCACTGGGTGGTCTCGCCGTCGCCTTGCAGGGCGTGGCCGTCGCCGAGGAACAGCATGGCGCCGGGCTGGAACACCGGCAGGTAGACCGTGGCCCCCTCGCCGATCTCGTTGAAGTCCATGTTGCCGCCCCAGCGGCCGCTGTCGCCCGCCGACTGCGCGGGAAAGCCGAAGTCCGGCGCCACGCCCAGGCCGCCCAGCATCGGCCGAACAGGGACGGCGTAGTCCTTCAGCCGCTCGGGCGGGTCCTCCAGCCGCGCCAGCCCGGCCGCGCGGTCCAGCCGCCAGCGGACCTGCTTGCCCAGCCCCGCCGATCGCGCGGCCAGGCCCAGCGACATGGCCCGGCCGGCCACCCCGTCCAGGCTGTCGGCATAGTCGCGATTGAGCGTCAGCTTGCGGATGTGGATCGCCAGCACGTCGCCGGCCTTGGCCCCGGCGACGAAGAACGGCCCGGTCTGGGGATTACCGTAGAGCGCCGCGACCTTGCCCTGCTCGTCGACGCCGCCGGAGTCGATCGTGCGGGTCGCCACGACGTCGCCGGGCCGGATGACCAGGGCCGGCGGCAGGTCGGCGGTGAAGGTGTTGGAGAAGCTGGCGGGCGAATAGGTCACCCGCCCCGGCGGTCCCTCCGGGATCTCCAGCCGCAGGGCGGTGAAGGCGTGGCGGGCGCGGGCCTTGTTGCTAGTGTCGGGATAATCGGCCCAGCCGGTCAGGACGCCGTCCCGCTGCGTCGCCTCATAGCGGTGCGGGACGCCGTGGCTGTCGATGGCGACGAAGCTGAGCTTGTCGCCCCGGCGGCTGCCGGTCAGGGCCCAGTCGTCGACCGCGCCCGACAGAGCCCCACCCTTGGCGTTCTTGGGGTCCTTGGCGTCCAGCGTCAGCACCGAATGCTCGGAATTGCCCCACCGGTCGACCGACATCAGCCAGGTCTGAGGCGCGGCCGCCGCCGGTCCCGCCAGCGCCAGGATCGTTCCGAAAGCCGCCCCGAAAGCCGCCAAAGCCCGCATCTCGCCCTCCGCCCCGTCATGCGGAACCCGACCCTAGAGACCGGCGGCGGAGAGACAAATGAAGGTTGTGACAGGTTTGGGGCTCAGCCCTTGGCCGCCTTCTCCACCGCCTCGATGACCAGGCCTTCGGTCAGCAGCTGGGGCAGGATGGCGGGCGCGCCGCCGCCCTTGGGATAGACGAGATAGAGCGGCACGCCGGCGCGGCCCTGCTCGGCCAGGGCCTTGGCGATCGTGGCGTCGCGCTTGGTCCAGTCGGCCTTCAGCAGGACGGCGTTCTGGGCCTTGAAGGCGTCGGCCAGGCGCGCGCCCGACAGGGCGGTCCGCTCGTTGACCTTGCAGGTCACGCACCAGTCGGCGGTGAAGTCGACCATCACCACCTTGCCCTCGGCCTGCAGGGCGGCGACGCGCTCGGGGCTCCAGGGCTCGGACGAGAGGCCCGGACCGGCGACCTGCGCCGCCTGCGAGCCCGCCGCGGCGGCAGGGGCCTGGACCTGCAGCGCGCCGACGGTCAGGGCGACGCCGCCGGCCAGGCCCGCCAGGGCGAAGCCGAAGGCGACCAGCGGGGTCTTGCCGGCGAAGCGGCGGGTCTCGCCCAGGCCATAGGCCCAGGCGGCGAAGGCGACCAGCACGGCGGCGGCCAGCAGCAGGGCCAGGGCGATCCCGCCGGCCTGCTGGCTGAACACCCAGACCAGCCAGGCGGCCGCGCCGTACATCGGGAAGGCCAGGCCGTGCTTGAGCACGTCCATCCACGGGCCGGGCCGGGGCAGCTTGCGCAGCAGGCCCGGAACGAAAGCCAGGATCACGAAGGGCGCGGCGAAACCCAGGGCCAGGGCCAGGAACACCAGCAGGGCGAAGGCTGGCGGCTGGGTCAAAGCAAAGCCCAGCGCCCCAGCCATGAACGGCGCGGTGCAGGGGGCGGCGACGATCACCGCCAGGGCGCCGGTCAGGAAGGCCCCGGCCAGGCCCGAACCGCCCGAGACGCGGCCGGCCGCCCCTTGCGCGGCGGCGCCGACCTCGAACACGCCCGACAGGTTCAGGGCCACCAGCAGCATCAGCAGCGACAGCACCGCCACCACGGCCGGCGATTGCAGCTGGAAGCCCCAGCCCACCGCCTCGCCGCCGGCCCGGACGGCGATCAGCAGCCCGGCCAGCGCCAGGAAGGTCGCCACCACGCCGCCCAGGAAGGCCAGGCCCTGCACGCGGGTCTTGCCGGCGTCGTGGGCATGGGCGGCGAGGCTCGCGGCCTTCATCGACAGCACCGGGAAGACGCAGGGCATCAGGTTGAGGATCAGGCCGCCGAGAAAGGCGAACAGCAGGGCGACCGGCAGGCCGCCCGCGAGGCCGGAAGCGGCCGTGTCGCCGCCGGCCTGCGAAGAACCACCGGTCGAGCCGGCGCCGGCCGCGGGCAGAGAGCCTAGCCCTACGGAGCCCGGAAGGGGCGCTCCCTCGACGGCGGTGATCTCGTATGAGCCGCCCTTGGTGGCCACGACGCCGACCAGTTCCTTCACCGGCTCGGTGGCCTCGGGGCCGAAGGCGAAGCCGGGAGCCAGGGTCAGGGTCAGGCCGTCGGGCCCGCGCTCGATGGCCTGGGGCGCGGCGTGGTCGATGACCTGGCCGGAGTAAGGAAAGAAGTAGGCGTCGGCGAAGTCGCCGCCCTTGAGGGCCGCCCCGGTAACCGACAGCTTCACGGCCTGGCCGTCGCGGGTCCACACAGCCTTGAGGCCGGCCGGCTTTGGCGCCTTGGCCAGCACGGTCGCGACCACCTCGCCCCACTTGGGATCCGGCTTGGCCGGGCCGGCGACCACCGGCAGCGTCAGGGTCACCACCGCGTCCTCGGGAACGCAGATCTCCTCGCAGACCAGGAAGGCGGCGGCAGCCTTGAGGGTCACGGTCTCGCCCGGCTTGGCCGAGGCCGGCACGGTGATCGGCACCGGCAGCAGCACCTCGCCGTTGTAGGCGTAGTCCTGCAGCGGCCCGACGCGCACCCGCTCCGGGGTCGGCCAGACGATGTCGCCGGCGGTCCAGCCGGCCGGCAGGGTCCAGACGATCTTGGTGGCGTCGCCGGCGTCGCCCGGGTTGCGCCAATAGGTGTGCCAGTGGGTCTGGATCTTCTGGCGCAGGGCCACGAACACCGTCGAGCCGGGCACGGCCGCGGCTTCCTGGGAAACCAGCTCGACCTCCAGATGGCCGGTCTTGACCACCTCGGCGCGGACAGGCCCCGCGACGGCGGCGAAGAGGGCCAGGGGGGCCAGGACGGCGGCGAACAGACGGCGCGACAGCATCGGCGACCTTGCAAAGAAAACTCGCGAAGACACATGGCCCGTGCGCGCGCTCTCGACAACCGTCAAGCCGTCGTGGTCAGGTCGGGGAACGCTTCGAACCAGGGGAATTCATGCCCGCTTCCTTCGACGACATCGAGATCGGCCAGGTCGTGACCCTGGGAACCACGGTGGTGGACGAGCGGGCCCTGGCGACCTTCATCGCCGCCTTCCAGCCGGGCTGGGACCTGTCGCTGGGCGCGCCCGACGCCATGGTCTTCGCTATCTGGAGCCGGCTCGACAGCGAAGCCACCGCCGACTGGCCGCAGACCAAGCGGGTGGGCGTCGACGCCCTGCGCTGGCTGCGCAATCCGCCGGCGGGAGAACTCCTGCGCGGCCGCATGACGGTGATGGGCAAGGACCCGGTCGGCGAGGGCAAGGGCATCGTCATCGCCCAGCAGGACCTGCTCGACGAGGCCGGCCGGCTGGTGTTCTCGTGCCTGACGCGGAGCATTTTCGCGCGGTAGCGCGATCAGGCCGCCGTCGGGGTCGCGATCTCGCGGGCCAGCAGCACGTGCACGGCGTCGGCCGAGCGAGCCTGGCGCAGCTGTTCGCGCAGGTCGGGCTGGCGCAGCATGCGCGAGACGCGGGCCAAGGCGCGCAGGTGCTGGGTGTTGGCCTCGGGCGGGGCGAACAAGGCCAGGAACAGGTCGACCGGCTTGTCGTCCAGCGCGTCGAAGGCGACGGGGGTTTCCAGGCGGACGAAGACGGCGCGGACACGGTCCAGGCCCGGCACGCGGGCATGCGGCAGGGCCACGCCCTGGCCGACGCCGGTGGAGCCGGCGGCCTCGCGCTCGACCAGACCGTCCAGCGCGAGGTCGGAATCGACGCCCAGCACACGGCCGGCGACGTCGGCGATGACGCCGAGCACCTGGCGCTTGTCCTTGGCGCTGACACGCAGGGTCACAGCCCCCTGGTCAAGAAGATCGCCGATCATCATGGACTTCAACTAGCTCGCTCTATGCCGGCCGCCGAAACACGGCCGCCGCGGTCCCGGAAACGCGCCGGGACCGCTTAGGCTCCAGCTAGCTCAGGGTCGAGCCGTTTCCGTTCAGCGGCTTGGTGCGCTCGGGGTCGATCCAGCCGATATTTCCGTCCGGCCGGCGGTAGACCACCGACAATCCGCCATGGGCGGCGTTCCTAAACACGATTGCCTGGGACTCGGTCAAGTCCAGTTCCATGACAGCCATCGAAACGGTCATCGTCTTGAGGGCGGCCTGGGTTTCGGCGATGACCATGGCCGACGGGGCGCCGGCGGGGTGGGCTTCCTCCGTGGCCCAATCTTCCTGGTCGCCGCCCTCCTCGCCGTCGGGCGCGCGCAGCACGTAGAAGGCCGCGTTCTCGGCCTGCTTGGCGGTGGCGGCGATCGAGTGGCTCTTGAGCCGCTGCTTGTACCGCCTTATCCGCGTCTCGATCTTGGCCAGGGCCTGGTCGAACGCCATGTGGGCGTCGCCGCCGGAGCCGTGGCTCAGAAGCTGCTGGCCCGAAGCCAGCTTGACCGAGCAATCGACGCGGAAGGCGTAACCCTCCTTACTGATCACGACGTCGGCGTCACCGCCGCGGTCGAAATACTTACCGATGCTCAGGGTGATTTCGTCGGCGACTCGCGCTCGCAGAGCCTCACCAACGTCGACATGCTTGCCGGAGATTTGGACTTGCATGCCCTATCAACGCGCCCGTCCGGGGGCGGTGTCAAGCGCGAGGAAAAGGGCCTCAGAAGAGTCCCGAAATGACCCCGATCAGGCTCTTGACGGCGGCCGTCACGACACTAGCGCTGACGAAAAGCAGGGCCGTGCTGCCGGCCGCCATCAGGTAGCCGAGCAGCGCGAGCAGGCCGTCGCGCTGCAGCAGCGCCAGGGCCAGGACGGCCACGGTCGCGCCAGGCGCCAGATTTCCCAAGGGAATCGGCAGCACCAGCACCAGGGCCAGCAGGGTGCAGACCACGCCGATGAGGCGCTCGCCGCCGGTCGAGAACAAAAAGCCCAGACGCGGCCTGGTCACCACCTCCAGGCGGCGCAGAACGGGGGTGATCTTGCGGAAAAGCCCCCTTAGGTCGTCGCGCTTAAGGGGTTTTTCCACGAGCCGCTCGGGCAGCCACGGCGCGTTGGCGCCCAGGGCGATCTGCGGCGCCAGCAGCAGGATCGGCAACGACAGGATCGTCGATGAGCCCGGCGGCAGGGGCAGGCAGTTGAGCAGGCCGAACACCAGCAGCGTCGCCCCGAAGGCCCGGCTGTCGAAGGCCTCCAGCATCTGACCGACGGTCAATACGGGCCGGGGGTCGTCGCCGAACCCCTCGATCACGTCGGACAGTTTCTCCTGGCTCATGCGCGGTCCTGTTTCACCCTTTCCTATAACGCGGGAAACGGCCGGACCGCTTGCTCGAAAGCGTCACAGGCGGGGAGAAACAGGGTGCGGCGTCGCGTCGCAGGGGACGGAGGACCTGCTCAGCACGCTTCCTTGATCAGCCGGCGGCGCTCGACCGACGAGGGGATGCGCATGGCCTCGCGATACTTGGCCACGGTGCGGCGGGCGATGTCGACGCCGGCGGCCTTCAGGATCTCGACGATGCGGTCGTCGGAATGGACGTCGGCCTCGCGCCGCTCGGCCTCGACCAGGCCCTTGATCTTGTGGCGGACGCTGGCGGCCGAGTGGGCCTCGCCGCCTTCCGACGACTGGATGGCCGAGGTGAAGAAGAACTTCAGCTCGAACACCCCGCGCGGGGTGGCGACGTACTTGTTGGAGGTGACGCGGCTGACCGTGCTCTCGTGCATGCCGATGGCGTCGGCGACGGTCTTCAGGTTCAGCGGACGCAGGTGCTCGACGCCGTAGGCCAGGAAGCCGTCCTGCTGGCGCACGATCTCGCTGGCCACCTTGAGGATGGTCTTGGCCCGCTGGTCGAGGCTTTTGACCAGCCAGTTGGCGCTGGCGAAGCTGTCGGAGACGAAGGTCTTTTCCTGGTCGCTGCGCGCGCCCTTGGAGACGCGGGCGTGATAGCGCTGGTCGACCAGCACGCGCGGCAGGGTGTCGGTGTTCAGCTCGAC
>PJUL01000608.1_pt1 | contig 23109 bp, 21 predicted proteins | sample 1512221 | NCBI WGS metagenome assembly PJUL01 (sample SAMN08177667, study PRJNA422409) | Feces metagenome, whole genome shotgun sequencing project.
GGCAGCGACACCGGGACCGGCAATAACGGCAATGGCAACGGTCAGGGCAACAACGGCAACGGTAACGGCAATGGCGGTGCCAGCTCGGGTTCGGGATCGGGCAGCGACGCGGGCACCGGCAATAACGGCAACGGCAACGGTCAGGGCGGCAACGGCGGGGCCAGCTCGGGTTCGGGCAGCGATGATGTTGGGACCGGGAACAACGGCAACGGCAATGGGAACGGCAACGGCAACGGCAATGGCGGCGCCAACTCGGGTTCGGGCACGAGCACTGATGTCTCGGTCGATGTCGGCGTCGATACCGGCATCACTCCGGGCAAGGGGAAGGGCCGGGACTCTGGTAAGGACAATGTGCGCGGCGATTGATGCCGGGCGGATGCGTTGACCTGACATTAGGGCGCCCGCGCTAGACTTGGTCCTTCGGAGCGGAACGGGCGCATGAAGGCGATCGATTTTCTAAAGGACCATTGGCGGATCGCCGCGCTCGGACTGAGTTGCTTCGTCGGCAGTGCGGCAGCGATTTCGGGCGTCGGCATCGGCGGCGAGCGGGCCCTTCGCGAGGCAGGCTGGCATCTGCGCCAGCATCCCGCCAGCGGACAGATTCATATCGTCGAGGTCGATGCGCGCAGCATCGGCGCAATCGACAAATGGCCCTGGCCGCGCAGCAACTATGCCCGGCTGATCGATCGGCTGCGCCAAGCGGGCGCTGCCTCGATCCTATTCGACGTCGACTTTTCATCGCAATCGCCGGTGCCGGACGAAGACGCCGCCTTCGCCGCTGCGCTCGACCGCGCCGAGGGCAAGGTGGTGTTGCCCACCTTCGGTCAGGAAGCGGGCGGCGGCCAGGAAGGCTGGACCGACTCGCTACCCACCGCGCAGCTGCGCGAGCACGCAACGCTCGCTGCGGTCAGCATCCTGCCCGATGCTGATGGCTATGTCCGCCGCGCGCCGGTGGGCACCATGACCGATGGGCTGCCGCGCCCGTCACTGTCGGCGATGATCGCGGGGACGGACGGCACCGCTGACCAAGATTTCCCGATCGACTTCGCGATCGATCCGAACACGATTCCGCGGCACAGCTTCATCGACATCCGCGACGGCAGCTTCGATCCGCGCGCGATCGCGGGCAAGGACGTGGTGATCGGCGCGACCGCGGTAGAGATGGGCGATCGCTATGCCGTACCCAATTACGGTGTAATACCAGGCGTGGTCATACAGGCGCTGGCTGCCGAGACGCTGCGCCGCGGCTTCCCGCGTGAGGCGGGCTGGCCGCTGCCGCTGGTGCTGGGCGCGCTGCTCGGCTGGACGATCCTCCGCATGCGCACGCGCCAGCATCTGGCGGCTGCGATCCTCGCCAGTCCGCTCATCCTGTTCGCCACGTCGGTGCTGGCCGACGCAGCCAGCCACTGGTTGCTGCCAATGATCCCTGCCTTTATCACCATTACCTCAGCGAGCGGCCTGGCGCTGGCGATGCGTGCCGCAGCTGCGGCAAAGCGCCGGCGGATGCACGACGCAGGTACAGGCCTGCCGAACCGTCTGGCACTACGCGAAGCGATGCGCAGCTACGCTGGAATCGGCGTGGTCACTGCGCATCTGGCTGAATTCGATAAGCTGGCAGTCGGGCTACCGGCATCGGCGGTCGCCGAACTGGTGCGCCGCGTTCGCGATCGCATCGCGCTCATATCGGAAGGCAGTACTGTCTACCGCATCGAGGACCGCGTGCTCGCCTGGCGTTGCTATGACGAGGAGGCGCTCGAGATCCGCCTCGCTTCGCTGCGCTCGGCGATGCTGGCGCCGGTCGAGATCGGCGGGCGACGGGTCGACGTCGCGCTGGCGCTCGGTTTCGCTTCGGAAGCAGCGGCGGCTTCGCCTGATCGCTGCATCGCCAACGCGGCGCTCGCCGCCCAGCGCGCGATGGCCTTGGGCGAGCGCTGGCATGTCCATGACGCCGGCGAGGACGAGACGATCGAGCGCGAGTTGTCGCTCCTCGGCGAGCTCGACGAGGCGATCGGCAAGGGAGAGATCCATGTCGTGTACCAGCCCAAGCTCGACCTCCGCACCGACAAGATCGTGAGCGTCGAGGCACTGGTTCGTTGGCACCACGGCACGCGCGGTTTCCTGCGCCCGGATCTCTTCATCCCGCTCGCGGAGCGCAACGACCGCATCGCCGCGTTGACGCTGCACGTGGTTGCCCAGACGATCGCCGACCTCAAACGCTGGCATGCGCTTGGCCACGGCGTTACCGGTGCGGTCAACCTTTCGGCCAAGCTGCTGAGCTCTCACGAGTTCATCGCCGCGCTGCGCGATGTTATTCGCGACGGCGGGATCGCGCCCGATGCGCTGACCTTCGAAGTGACGGAATCGGCGGCGATGCACGATCCCGACGCCGCGGTCGCTGCGCTCCGCTCGTTCCGCGACCTCGGTATCGCCATCTCGATGGACGATTATGGTACCGGGCAGTCAACGCTCAGCTATCTCAAGCAGCTGCCGCTCAACGAGCTCAAGATCGACCGCAGCTTCGTTCAGTTCGCGCACCAGAACCGGGGCGACGGCGTGCTGGTCCGCTCGACGATCGACCTTGCTCATGATCTGGGCCTGAAAGTGGTGGCGGAAGGCGCCGAGGATCCTGAATGCCTAGCATTCCTGCGGGCGGCTGGATGCGACATGGTCCAGGGCTATGTGATCAGCCGACCGGTTCCGGCAGACGAACTCGTGACGCTTCTTAGCCGCTCCTACGGCGTCGCCGCCTGACGGCCGGGCGACTTCGGCCTTAACGCGCGTCCTGTCCCCTGGACCTGCGGCGATCCGAACGGCGCAACGCCATGCTGGACAGCCGTTCTCGCACAACGAGGGAGCATGCGTTCATTGCCATGCCCAGCAGCGCGAGCATCAGCAGCACAACCAGGATCGTGGGAAAGAGCAGGATCAGCGCCATGGTCGGTGAAGCTTAGGACGTCGGCAACGAGATCGGTTTGCTGCCCGATGGGATGGGTGGGATCCCGTTGCCGACGTCCATGCGACCTATTTCCCGGTCGCATCCTTGGCGGCGTCGCCGACCTTGTCGGCAGCCTGCGTCACTGCCGTTGTACGGGCATTCTCGGCATTGTTCTGCTGAAGGAGGAAATATCCGCCGATCACGACCGCGATCAGCAGCACGATACCGAGGAAAATTAGCCCCGAGTTTCCACCGCGTTCGACCACCGTGGTATCCCGATCCGCCATCAATCCTCTCCTTTTCTATCTGTGCGACCCCATCGCAGGTCCGTGCTACTTCCCGGCACGGTGCGATCGCGCTCGAACGGAGAAGGTGTGTCGCCGGATAAGGTTCCTGCTCGCGCTGAAGGTTGGGAATTTGTATCCAAATCGCTGCGTGGGATCTCGTATTTTCGAGGAAACCCAAACTGTTGCGCGGGGGAGGATATGCCGGAGGTCGATCTATCGAGAGCCGAGGCGCCGGGTGCCACCATCCTGCTGATCGAGGATGACGCCGAGACGGCGGTGATCGTCGAAGCCTATCTGATATCGGCCGGCCTGGGCGTCGTGGTAGTGACCGACGGGTTGGAGGGACCGAGTGCCGCGCTGGCCCTGACACCCGACGCGATCGTGCTCGATCGTTCGCTGCCGGGGATGGAGGGACTTGTACTGCTGGGGCGCCTGCGCGTCGCGGGGATCTCGACACCGGCCATGGTGCTGTCGGCGCGCGCGAGCGTGCGCGATCGGATCGAAGGGCTCGAAGCGGGCGCCGACGACTATCTCGTCAAGCCCTTCGCGCTCGATGAACTTCTTGCCCGCTTGCGGGTCATGCTCCGCCGCGCCGCGCCGTCGGCGGGCCTGCTCCAGCTCGTCGCCGGCCCGCTCGTTCTCAACCTCCTCAGCCGCGAGGTTCGCCGTAATGACGTGGCGGTGCCGCTTCAGCCCAAAGAGGTGCGCCTGCTTGAGGAACTGATGCGCCACGCCGGCACCTTCGTGCCGCGCTCTCTCTTGCTCGAGCGGGTGTGGAACTTCCAGTTCGATCCCAACACCAAGATCGTCGAGACGCATATGAGCCGGCTGCGTGCCAAACTGAACGCCATCGGACCCGACCTGATCGAGACCCGTCGCGCCCACGGCTATCGGATTCTCCCTTGAGCGGGAAATACTGGCAACGGGCGAGCTATCGCATCGCGGCCAAGGCGGCGCTGATCCTCGCGCTGGCCTCGATCCTGCTGGGCGGCGGCAGCCTGTTGCTCGTGCGCTATAGCATCGCGCATGCGCTCGATGCGCGCATCGCAGCAGCCAGCTCCGCCATCGTGGCAAATGCCCAGGCCGGAGACGACGGAGCGGTGCGCGCTGCCATCGTCCATGCCATCGAACGAAAGGAGAGCCAGCTTGGCATCGCCCTGTTCGACGCTGCCGGTCGCCGCGTCGTCGGCAACCTGGAAATACCACGCCCCGCGCCGGGATGGAGCGATGTCAGCGTCTACGATCCGGTGGAGGGCAGCGATCCCGCCCGCGTGCTCGCCGTCGATGTTCCGGACGGCCACCGGGTAGCGGTCGCGGGTAACCGCCGCCCGCTCGACACCGCAGAGGAAGCTATCGGCTGGCTGTGCATTGCGGCAGCGCTGACAATCCTGATCGTCTCGCTTTCGCTCGCGCTTCTTCTTGGAAACCATCTCGACTCCCGGCTGGCGCCGATCGCCCGCACCGCCGACGCGGTGATCGCGGGCGAGCTTTCACAGCGCGTGCCGGTGTCCCGCCGGGACGACGAGTTCGACCGCGTCGCCATCTCGCTCAACGCCATGCTCGACCGCGTCTCCGAGCTCATGGCCAAGCTGCGCGGCATTGCCAGCGACATCGCACATGACCTTCGCACGCCGCTCACGCGCCTGCGCGCCAAACTGGAGTTGGCATTGGCGACATCGACCGAACGAGATGCAAGCGACTCGGTTATTCAAGACGCGATCCGCGCGATCGACGAGATATTGTCGGTATTCGGCTCGGTTCTTCGCATCGCCGAGATCGAGGAGGGTGACGCACCGAGGCGACACGAAGTGGTCGATCTCGGGGCGCTGGGAGGCGAAATCGCCGAGACAATGCAGCCGGTGTTCGAGGAGGCCGGTCTGAAGCTTTGCTTCCTCGGCGATGCGGCCTCGGCGATCCTGGGTGATCGCGAGCAGCTCGCCGCAGCGATTATCAATCTGCTGGAAAATGCGCTGCGTCACACCGGGTTCGGCACCATCGTGACATTGCGCACATTCACCTCGGCTTCGAATGTCATCGTCTCCGTCGAAGACACCGGGGCCGGCGTTCCCGAGACGGCGCTGGACCGGATATTCGACCGCTTCGTCCGGCTCGACACTGCCCGCGCCACACCTGGGCACGGGCTCGGGCTCAGCCTGGTCCGCGCGGTTGTGCTTGCCAATGGCGGCACGGTGCGGGCCGTAAATGCGGCAGATGGCTTCATGGTCGTATTGCGGTTCCCCCGCCATGCATGGCGGAAGTGACTGTCGCTCGCGATTGGTCGGGCGAATGAGGAAGCTTCTCCGGCATTTGCGGAGGTATAGCTCAGGTCGAGTTGACGCATCATCGCCTGCCAAAGCATCGTCCGCTTGGAACAGTGCTTTCACAGGTTCGCTATAAGAGGCCGGGCATGCCGAATGGCGGACGTCTGGAACCTATCAACGAATGGCCGCTTTCAGCGCTTGCAACCGCCGTACGGAACGGCAGCAACTAGGGCGCCTTCCTGACGATCCGCATCGGAGCGATCCATAGGCAGCTTTCGTCAGGAGCAGACGTTCGCGGCAAATGATCTGAACGACGCATTTTGGTCGAAAGCCGCCGGCTGATCGGAGGCCCTCAAACGGCGACTATCCGCGTGGGCGCGCCTGAAAGGTACCAAGCTGCAATCGGCAAACTGCAGACTGCGCCTTTTCACGACGCCGTTGTTTTGAAGTCTTCAGAGATCTCGTTTCTTAGCCGCGGCCCGAACTCCATGCGCCGATTGAGTGTATCGACGAACCGCTCCCAACGCTCCTTGCCCATCGCCTGCGCAGCGGTGAGAGCGGTGTCCGGCAATGGCGGATTGTTGACCAGCCAGAAGCGGACGAACAGGGCCAGGGTCTCGTTGCCGAGCTCGACATGCCAGGCCAGCTTGTCCGCCTGGCGCGTGATCCGGTCGAGCCGCCGGCTTAGGGCAGCCTCGAGATGCTCCGCACTGTCTCCCGAGAGGAACGCGGCCAGCGCCGTCTCCACGACGAGCGCCTGGGATACGCGCTTGCGCGCTGCATAGTCGGCGAGTTCCTTCGACATGGCCGGCGGCAGCCGGAAGGTGTGCTTGATGCGAAGCGCGCTCATAGCTCGATACCGTCCTTCGGATCGAGTGCGGCCTGGCGCGCGGATCCGCGCATGCGATCATCGAGGCGCCGCGCTCCTGCCGCGTCGTCACCAGCACCGTCGTCGAACTCGAACTCTCCGGGCGGCAACGGCGGCGGTGGCGGCACGATCTCCTGCTCTACCGGCAGTTCGGGCTCCCGGCGGATGCCACCATTCGCCGCGTCATCGCCTTGCCCCTTCTCGCCATCGGGGATGCCGGATCGGGCAGGCGCGGACATGCCGGTCCAGTCATTGGCGCGCACATCGCGCGGAGTTGAAAGCCTTGGCGAGCCGAGCACGCGCTCCGTCAGCCGGCGATCGGTGAAGTAGCGCACCTTCTTCGCCCGGATCGGGTGCACGCCTGCCACCATCACGATCTCGTCATCGGCCGGCAGCTGCATGACCTCGCCCGGAGTCAGCAGCGCACGGGCCGTCTCGGTGCGCGACACCATCAGATGTCCGAGCCAGGGCGAGAGCCGGTGCCCCGCATAGTTCTTCATCGCGCGCATCTCGGTCGCGGTGCCGAGCGCGTCGGAGATGCGCTTGGCGGTGCGCTCGTCATTGGTCGCGAAGCTTACCCGGACATGACAATTGTCGAGAATGGCGTTGTTCGGACCATAGGCCTTTTCGATCTGGTTGAGTGACTGGGCGATGAGGAATGCCTTGAGGCCATAGCCGGCCATGAAGGCGAGCGCGGACTCGAAAAAGTCGAGCCTGCCCAGTGCCGGGAACTCGTCGAGCATCAGCAGCACGCGGTGTCGCTTCGCACTCGGCCGCAGCTCCTCGGTCAGGCGCCGGCCGATCTGGTTGAGGAGCAGCCGGATCAGCGGCTTGGTGCGGCTGATGTCGGAGGGCGGCACGACCAGATAGAGCGTGGTGGGCCGGGCGCCTTCGACCAGGTCGGCGATCCGCCAGTCTGACCGGCTGGTGACCGCAGCGACTACCGGATCGCGGTAGAGCCCGAGAAACGACATGGCGGTGGACAACACGCCCGATCGTTCATTCTCCGACTTGTTGAGCAGTTCACGGGCAGCCGACGCCACCACCGGATGCACGCCTCCTTCCCCAAGGTGCGGCGTCGACATCATCGCGGCGAGCGTCGCCTCGATCGGTCGCCCGGGATCGGAGAGGAACGCGGCGACACCGGCGAGGGTCTTGTCCGTCTCGGCATAAAGGACATGGAGGATCGCCCCGACCAGCAAGGCGTGGCTGGTCTTCTCCCAGTGGTTGCGCCGCTCGAGCGAGCCTTCAGGATCGACCAGAACATCGGCGACATTCTGCACGTCGCGCACCTCCCATTCGCCGCGGCGCACTTCGAGCAGCGGGTTATAGGCCGAGGATGCCGTATTGGTTGGGTCGAACAGCAGCACGGTGCCGAGCCGGGCGCGAAAGCCCGCGGTCAGCGACCAGTTCTCCCCCTTGATGTCATGGACGATCGCCGAGCCGCCCCAGGTCAGGAGCGACGGCACCACCAGCCCGACGCCCTTGCCCGAGCGCGTCGGCGCGAAGCACAGGACATGCTCAGGACCATCATGGCGCAGATAGTCCCGGCCGTGCCGGCCGAGCACGACGCCGTCCTCGCCGAGGAGCCCGGCGTGCTCGATCTCGGACGGCATCGCCCAGCGCGCCGAGCCATAGGTTTCGGCGGCGCGGCGCTCGCGGGCGCGCCAGACCGACATGGCGACGGCGACGACCACGGCGGCGATCCCGCCAGAGGCGGCGATATAGGCGCCGGTGACGAAGATCGCCGGCGCATAGGCGTCATAGCTGAACCACCACCAGAAGAAGGCGGGCGGCGGATAGACGGGATAGCCTGCCAACCGGAACCAGGGCGGCCCGAGCGCGGCTTGATAGCCGAGCGCCGCCGCGGTCCACTGGGTCGCGCCCCAGACCGTGCCGAGCACGATCAGCAGCACGACGGTCACCTGTCCCCAGAGTATCTTCGAGGATTGCATGCGATCCGCTCCTACAAGCCAAGGCCGCGGCTGCGGCCCAGGGTCCAATCGACGCCGCCCGGCGTCATCGTGCCGCGCACCTGGCGCCCGAGTTGCGTATCGAGCGCGGGCCGCCAGGGCACGAGCTGGAAGCCGAGGCCATTGTCGATGATCGCGAAGCGGCCCGAGGCGAGCGTCACGCGCTCGCGGTAGATGCCGGCGACCGGCGCGCCCGGCAGGGCATCCTGCGCGGCGAGGCCGGTCCGCGCGGCGATCCGGGCGGCGGCCTCGCGCAATTCGTCGCCGCGCAGCGTTTCGATCAGGTTGGCGGAGAGCTGGACGCGACTGCCGCGCCGGGTCGCGAGCCCCTGCCCGACCAGATGATCCTCGCGCGCCGTCATCGCCGCGCGAACCTCCGCGCCGAAGCCCTGCGTTGCGGGCGCGAAATCCTGGGCGAGGAGCTGCCGGTCGAGCCAGGTGGCGCCGCGTGCCGCGATCTGGCGATCGAGCGGCAAATCGCTGCGCACCGCCAGCGACGCGCGATCGGCACCGCGGGCATCCTTCCACTGGCGCAGCTCGATGATCGCGCCGGGTGCGGCATCCCCCGTCAACTCGAGATCGGCGAAGCGCAGATGATGGTGACGGCCATCGACGCCATCGACGATCGCGAACGCGGTGCCGGCCAGCTCATCCTGCAACCCGCGCGCAACCAGCCGCCCAAGTACCGGCTCGCCTGGCGTCGTGCCGTGCAGGGCAAGCCGGCTATCGCGCACCTGGTGCCCGGCCTCGCGCATCGCGCGATGCATCGTCTTGATGATGTCGCCACGATCGCCGAGTTCGCGCAGCGTCGCTTCGATGCCAGGCTTCAGGATCCATCGCGCAGAACCAGCGGACGTCGCCAGCCCGAGGCGTTCCAGGGTGCGGGCACGGCCGGTCAGCAGCAGGTCACGCTTGCCGGGCGCTGCGCCGGCAGCGGGGCGCAGATCGACCATAGCCCGTTCATCGGCGCGACCGCGCAGTTGTCGGTCGAGACTGGTCCAACGCTCGGCATCGACTTCGCGGGCCAGGGACTGCTCGATTTGCTGCGCGCTGCGCGGGCCGAGCTCGAGCGTAACGCGAGCCTCCGCCCGGGCACGCATGCCGCGTGCGATATAGTCGCGGTCGATGACGAGGTCGCTGCCGTCCTTAGCCACGCCGCGTACCAGGACATGGACGTGCGGATTGTCGGTGTTCCAATGGTCGACTGCTACCCAGTCGAGCTCGGTGCCCAGATCGCGGGTCACATCGCTCATCAATTCGCGCGTGAAGGCACGCAGGTCGGCAAGCTCGCCGGCATCCTCGGGTGAGACGATGAAGCGAAAGTGATGCCGATCGTCCTCGCAGCGCGCCGCGAATGCCTTGCCGTCGCCCTGCTCGGAGCGCGCATCGAAGACACAGGCATCGCGGCCATCGCGGGTGACACCGTCGCGCTCGAGATAGGCGAGGTGCCGGGCGAGCGGCGCGGCGCGAAACCGGGGCCCGTGATGCCGAACGACGCGCGCCTTGATCACCACCCGGCGCGACGCGGGAAAGCGGCGTCCGGCGAGCGCCGCCGACTTCCCCCGGCCCAACCGACCGGTGCCGCTTCCCGAGCGACCCGGGCGCCGGGCATAGCCGGCCCGGGCAGCGGCACGACGAACCTGGGCCGCGAGGCTTTGGGGGCGGACGCTTCCTGCCCCTCGATTGCCCGGCTTGCCAGGGCGGACACGAAAATCGTCTTCGACGCTCATCTTGCGCCTTGCGCTGCGGGTGCCAGCGCCACAGGCTTTGAAATTACTCGGGAAATTGCCGCAAGCGCCGGCAGGGCTATCCGCGAGACGGCGCAAATTCTCCTGTCTTCACAACCATATGCATGCCCGGAGACCGCGCTGCTTTTATCTCGCCATCCCTGCCTGCCCTCCCCTGCAGCCCCCTTCCCCCTACCACCGCCCAAATTCGGACAGCGGGGAATGCTGCGAAAAGGACCGGGTCCGAAGATCATTTCGGAACACCCGTTCGAGCGACGAACAGCGCCTCGCGCATCGGTTCGACCGGGCGTGAGTCTGGCTTCTGCGCTGCCGCCGAGGAGGGCGGCGTAGGCGCGGACGGCGGCGATTCCGATTCGGCTTTCGCAGCGCCGACAAACAGTCCGCCACGCCGCCAAGCATCGGGATCGGGGCGCGGCGGCGTGCGCACTGGTGCTCCGTCGGCCATTCGAGACGTCACACGCTCGACATAGGCGACAGTTTCGATCGGCAGCGGCCGCGCACCGCGGATGTACGCTTCGTACCGTCCCGGACCTGCATTGTAGGCGGCGAGAAAGCCGGGATCGCCGTAGCGATCGAGCATCTCGCGCAGATAGGCGGTACCCGCCAGAATGTTGTCGCAGGGGTCGAAGGGATCGGGTCCCAGGCCGTGGCGCAGGCGCAGATCTTCCCAGGTTCCGGGCATGACCTGCATCAGCCCCATCGCCCCCTTGGGCGACACGACACCCACGACAAAATTGCTCTCGACCGAGATCACCGCGCGCACGAGCGACGCTGGCAACGCGAAGCGCGCCGCGGCCTCGGCGATCTGCTGGTCGAAGGGCGCTGCCGCCGGACACGCCGCCAAGGCGGCCCCGGCAGGCAGCATCGCAAGGCCGGGCAAGGTGCCCGTCGCCGCAGCGAGCAGCCGGGCAAAGCGGCGGGAGCCGACGCGCGCCACGGCGCCTATTCCGAATCCCGGCGGACCTGCCGGCGCTGCCAGAACAGGGTGTGCGGGTTGCCTTCGATGGTCGGGCGGAAGAGATTGGCGCGGATCGCGCGGGGCAATTGCGGATCGTCGATGACGATGGCGACATAGGCCCCGGCGCGTTCGCCACTGCGCTTCCAGCCGGCACCGATCTCGGGGCCTTCGCTGCTATCGCCGGCATGAACACGGTAGTCTGGCGCGTTCTTCGTGTCGCCGCGCAGCGCCGGCACGATCGTCACCTCGGTGTCGAAACCGAGGGTTACGAGATTGCCGACAAAGCCGTCGCCACGCGGCATGAATTCACCGATCCTAATCATCATATCGCTCCTTTGGTATTGGCTTGGGGGAGAGTTTGCGGGCGCGCGGAGGGCGCCGGCGCGACGGCCGGGGCGCTGCGGGAGGTCCACAAGGGCGTCAGCACGGCGACAATTCCGCGCTCCGGGACCGGCCCGAAATAGCGCCCGTCGAAACTGTCGAGCGACGCCGGATTGAGCAGGAAGACCTCTCCGACGGCGATGATCCGGCAGCCGTGCCAGGCCGACAGCGGCCGGCCGGCCCGGTCGAAGGATCGCGCTTCCGCAACCGGTTTGCCGTCGATCGTGACCTGCGTGCCGGCGCGGCAGACGCGCTGACCGGCGATCGCCGCAACCTGTTTGAGCATGGGTACGCGCAGCGGCAGATAGCGGCGCACGGCCATGAAATGGGCCACGGGCGCAGGCGCATAGGCCGCCACCAGCGCGCCGCGGGGCACCGATCGCGCCGGGCGCGCGGCATAGAGACCAAGCGGCACGCTGGCGCTGGCGTTCCACACCAATCGCGGCGCCGGCCGGACGAAGGCCGGGATGGCGATCGCAGCGATGGCGGTGTAGCCGCCGAGCAGGATCCAGAAGCGGCTCATGCGCCGAGCTCCCGGCGCATCAGCCAGGCGCGATGACGCGCCAGCGAATAGGCGCGCGGACGATACCCGGCGACGAGGCGATTATGCGCGTGGCACCAGTAATCGGGCGCTACAAAACAGGGATCGATGCCGAGATTCTCAACGGCATCGATGGCGGCCAGGCCGGCGCGGACGCGCGGCCAGCCGCCTAGATGGAGCAGCAACTCGCCCCCCGGCGTCACGCAGGGAAGCGTCGAATAGCCCTGGCCCGGTACGACGGCACGCACGATGTCGAGGCGCGACAGGAGCGTGCCATAGTCGTTCGAGGCCCAGCGGACGAAGGCGAAGACACTGTCCGCGGCGAAGGTGAGGATGCGCCGGCGGCGATCGATCACCTGGTCGGAACGCGGCGCGCCGAAGCGGATCCAGCGCTCGGTTTCCTGCTCGATCCAGGTCAGCTCGACGCTGGTCGTCCCCGCCAGGGGAGAGGCTTGTCCGCCCGAGCGGACAGCGCAGGCGGCGCCGATCGAGGCGGTCGCGGCGCTCATCGCCGCACCGGCCCCTTCTGCTCGAGGACGCTGGTGTCGATCCGCTTGGCGGGATGGACGATGCCGGCGGCGCCGTCATGGGTCGAGCGGCGCGAGCCCTGTGCCGCCCAGGCGAGCAGATCCTCGGCATCATAGACGACGCGGGCGCCGAGCTTGCGATAGACGGGACCGGTGCCGAAGCAGCGATGCTTCTCCAGCGTGCGGGCGGACAGGCCGACCAGTCGCGCTGCATCGGGCGTACACAGCAGGCGCTGAGGGGTGTTGCCGTCCATCCAGGCTCTCCGAGCGATGGCCCGGCAAGTCTGGCGGGCCCGTTCCAATCACGGGCATCCAATGGCGGCAGACGGCGGGCGTGAGGGAGCGGCCAAAGCGCGCCCCTCGAAAATGTCGCCCCTAGCCTCGCAACAGGTCGCGATAGCCATGCGAGGCGAGCGTCCGCGCCTCGGCAACGAGGCGCTGGACGCGCCGCCGCTCGCTCGTTCCCTTCCAGGCGAGCGCATCCATTTCCGCCATCCAGGGATAGACAATGCCAAGCCCGATCGCGCGGTTGCTGGCGCCGGCACGCCATGCATCGAGGATGCGCAACAGCAGCGCCAGGCGCCGGCGCTGCAAGGCGCTGGGCCGAAGTGCTGCGGCGGCATCGCCGCCGCCAAGGCCGGCGAAGAACCGGCGCGCCGCATCGCAGGCGGCGGCGCGAAGCGCCTCGCCGCGTGGCGCCAGGAGGATGGCAAGCGGCCCGTCCCCGCCCCCGATCACGCGCAAACGATGCCGCGCACCGGCACCGTCGACGACGATCCAGCGATCGCCATCCGACAGGAAATCGACGACGCGCGGCGCAGGCGGCAACGCCGCCGCGCCCGCGAAGTCGCCCGGCGCTGTGACCAGCGAGACGAGCTGCGCGGCGCAGCCGGGCAGCCAGATCGCGGGCTCGGCGCGCACCGGAAGGCCGGGATCGAAGAACCGCACCAGGCCCCAGCGGCGGGCCTCCGCCTCCCCTTCCCGGCCCTTCTGCGGACCGGCCGACGCCACCGGCCATGCCGCCCAGTCCGCGCGATAGTCCGGGTTTCGCCGCAGGAATTCCTGCGCGAAATCGGCTCGATCATGCTTGTCGAGCCGATCGGCGGCGAACGCCGGCAGAGGCGAAGAAGGTGCGACGGCACGCTCCGGCACGGAACCATTCCCGCGCCGAGCCTCTGCTCGCAGCCTGCCCCTTCGAAGTCCCGGCGACGGGAGAGGCCATGCCCGCGCCACGCACATCCGGCCGCATCACCGCGCGCCAGCCCCCCAAAGCATGCGAAAGGCGCCCCGCCGTCAGGCGGGGCGCCTTGGTCGCTCAGTCGTTGCTGGCGCGGCGCGGGCGCGACCAGATCAGGCTGTAGGTATCCGCGCCTTCGTCGTCGAAGAGGTTGGCGAAGATGGGCTGGTTGAAGCTCGGATCGTCGAGCTTGACCGAGAGGTAGGGACGGTCTTCGGCGGAGGTCTTGGTCCAGGCGGCACCGATCTCGGCACGGCCGACATAGATGCGGTGGGTAGGTGCATTGTCGCTCGGGCGGTTCTCCTCGGGGACGATGCGGACGCCCTTCTGCTGGACGCTGAGGGTGACGATCGAGCCCTGATATTCGTCGCCGACCTTCTTGAAGCTGCCGATGTTCGCCATGGTGGTAATCCTTCTGTTCCCGAGACCGCCCGATGCGGCCTCGATGGCGTCACCAGGCCGGGTGCGAAGGACGCCGCAGCGTGAGCCCGCAGCAAAGCGGAGGACTGCCAAAGCGGGCTTTCTTGCCTCGCGAGGAATGGGCGCAGCCCAGGGGAAGAAAGTCCGCGACGCAGTTGCGGCAAGGCATTCGAGGCGCAGCCGTCATGCGGCCAGACCGCCATCAGCCGAGGCCAAAGGGCGGCACGGACTGAAAGGATTGCAAGGGCCAGCGGTGCTCAGAAATGGTCCGCGCGGTCAGGCTCGACACCTTCCGGCTGTCCGGCTGCGGCGCCCTTCGCCCCGCGTTACCCCCCGAAGCGCAGCCCCTGCCCACTCATCACGATGCGACTGCCGACCCTGCCCTGGACCGAACCCTCCGCTTCCCGCCTGCCCCTTTCAAGCCGAACCCGAGCACCATTCCGGCCAATCGCTGCGATGGTGACCAAGGCGTCGAAACCATGCCGATCGTGCGACCATGCCGCTGCTCGACCGGGAGACCTGGCGCCTCGCCTGACGACGGGGCGCATTCGCATGCGGTAACCGCAATACCGACTGGCGCAGGCTAAATTCGCCGACCGACGCCGGGGCTCTTCATCTCCCAACTCGATCAACCGAAATGAGCGCGAATACAGCTCACCACCTGTCCGCGCCCGGCATCGCCGGGCGCATCCCCGCGCGCGTTCAGCGCGCGAAAGGATCATATTCGCGAACGATCAGGTCGGGATCGCCATCGAAGTCCTGTGCTTCGACGACACCATATTCCCGGATGTCGATCCGGATCACGATGACGATCGTCATCAGGGTCCGCGCGAGGGTCCAGGCGTTCTTCTGGGCGAGGCTGAGCGGCATCTCCGTAGCTCCTGTCGGGGAGCGGAGACCGTCCCCGCTCGACAGGCGCCCGAAGTGTCCGGCGCACGGCCGCAATCACCGCGCAGCCGCAGGCAAAGCGGCCGCATGCACAGCATAGCGGACCCTTTACGGGTTGATGGCGTCAGGCCGTGGGCTGGACCAAGGAAGTGCCTCAAAGAGCGGGGCAGTATTCGCGGGTTCGAGGGTTTTGAAGGAGATGCGATTCTGTCGTTTGCTCATGACGACGTTCGCGGCTGCTTTTGGGCCGGTAACGGTCCGACCGCTTTCGCACACGACGTCGCAGAAAGCGGTTATTTCCCTGTCATCATCTCACTTGACCGCGCTCGACCCAAAGAAGCTCGTTCACTCCGCTCTCGGTGAACGTCTGACCTTGATCAATGCGGGTTCTCGGGCAACGCAAGAATGACCTCATCGTCGTGAAACCAGCCGGCTCCGACGACATGCGCCTTCACGGCTGCTGGATCAGCCGAATAGGCAACCAGTGCGAGACTTGATTTGGCGCGACTGCAGGTCACGTAAAATAGCCGTCGCGTCCGATCGATTGCCGAATCCCGGCCTTCTTCGGCATTTTTGAGATCGGTCGGGCTGAGCGCCGTCGCGCCCAGCAATTTCTCATAGCCGAAGAGAAATCCCCGGGCGTCGCCATCGTCCATAAGAACCATGACCCGATCGAACTCTAGGCCCTTCACCCCTTGATGCGTGTCGAACGCGGCCTCCTTTGCGACATAGGCAGCATAGGGCGGAATGACCGAAAAGGGGCAGGCGAGGAAGTTCAGGATCGCTTCGAGGTTCCGGCCGACTGGATCGGCAGCCTCATCCTCGGCGTCCACGATCTCGTCTGCGCGCTGCGCGGCGAGCGCGGCCTTCAGACTTTCCGGAACCTGGAACAGGCCGGTGCCGGCGACATTTTTGAGCACGGCACCGCAGCTAGGCTCTCCCGGTTTCCAGAGCGCCAAAAGACTGTCGATCGCGGACTGCGCCAGTCGAAGCTGATCGAGCGGCTTCGCCGATCCCTTCAGATTGTCCTTGCTCAGCAGTGGCGAGGCATCCCGGACGAGTTTCGCGATAGCGAACTTGTCGTTGCGCTGATCAGCAGAAACCAGCGGCAGCACATAGTGCGTGAAAAACCGTGTGGCCGGAAAGCTGCCGTCCAGAAAGCTGGTGCGAAACTCGTCAACCGAAGCCAGCGCCTCGAACAGCGGCTCGAACCCCATCCGCTTGGCGGCCATGTGATGTTCAAGGGTCAGGACCTTGCATTTTGCCGGATCATTCCAAGCAACATCATTGGTCAGTGACGCCATATAAGCGCGGACCCGGTCCTCGGCGGCAGGCTTGTCACTAAGGTCGCTGGAGAAGGCGAACAGCCGAGCCCAGCCTTCAACGGCATCGTCGCGCGGTTCCTGCTTATGCTTATCGGCGCCGTCGCGGATATCGTTGATGAGGCGGACGATCCGATGCGGACTGCGGTGATTGAGGCGCTTTTCCGGAAACGCCCAGCCTTCCGGGATATCTCGCTCGATCTGTTCCTTACCGTCGAGATAGATGCGTTGCATGGTGTCGCCGATGAGTCCGAGGCAAAAACGGTCATTGTGCGCCTGCTGGACCGCGAACAGCGCATCGATCAGCGTCTTGCTCGTATCCTGGCTCTCATCGATCAGGAGGAACGGATATTTCTCCACGAACAAGCGCTGCATGAGCGACTTTTCGAGCAGGAATGCCGAGAAAATCTTGATGACCTCAGCATGGTTCAGCGCGTTTCGCTCACGATTGTCGCCGCTCGGATTGTAAGTGAAGACCTTGATCTCGTCCAAGCGACCAAGCCTGCGCTGCTTTGATTCGATCTGGATCTGACGCGCGGCAGACGCCTTCGTGCCGACACGGCCCTTCTCTTCTTCGATGATGAGGGCTTCGATCTCAGCCTGTAAATTAGCTCGAAGCCACACGCGAATGTCGGCATTAAAGTTCTGAATCTGCATCCATGCGAAGCTGTGGATCGTGCGCACCACGAACAGCGGATCATATTCGAGCCGGCGGGTGATCTCATCGCAAGCCGCATTGGTATAAGTGATCACCGCGACATGACGCGCCCGCAACTGCAGGACGTGGCGATACTTGTTCGCAACATGGCGAAGCGCGTTGACGAGGGAACGTGTCTTCCCCGAGCCCGCGCCGGCAAACATGAAAAAGCTCTGCGGGTGCTCCAGGTCGAGATACGTCGCGAGCTGGCTCTCGACATCATCATCGAGCGTGACGTTCGAAAAGGCGGGACCCTCGGTCATTCTGGCGTCTCGGATGCCGGCGCGTCATCAGGCGGGAGATCGAGCGCGAGGATTTGAGCGAGGCCCAGTTCGGCCTTTTTCCGTTCGAGCTGCGTACCAAGCCAGAGGAGGCCTTCACGAATATAGTGCGGCGGCTTCAGATCGCTGGGGTTTTCGATCTCAAGCAAGTCCAGCGCGAACTCGGCCTTGTTCCCGCTCTTCAGCGCCAGCTTCATCGCCGTGCTGAGCGCGGCAAAATCGGCGCTGTCGGCGATTGCTCCCCGAAACTTCGCAATCAGCCCGGACCCGGGAAGGTCGGCGAACAGGCCAAGATTGCCGACCACGATGGCGTCCTCAAGGGTGTAGGCAAGAGCCTCGGTCGTCTCTCCCTTGAACTCGACTTCAACCGGGCACTGGTAGGCGATCCGGAGTTTGAAGCGCTCGGCATCATAGGCCTTTTCCTTCTCGGCTTCGGGTTTATCGAGAAGGGCGTCCAGCTCGCTGATCGCCGGCCACCAGTTGCGCAGAGTGTAGTTGCCGGATGTGTGCGCGGCACCGCGCACGGGCGCTGCTGTGTTGCCATCGGCATCCTTGGAATCAATATCGGTGATCACCAACGTAGTAAGCCCGATCTTCTCGATCAGGCTGCGCAGCTTGTGCGCATGGCTGCCGCCGATTTCCAGCCAGGTGATATAGCTCTCCGACAGCTTCGCGAACTCGGCATTGGAATTCACGAAGCTGGGCACGAGGATGCGCTCAGCTGGTCCCTCGATCAACACAGCGGCGTCAGCGAAAAACAGGTCGCAATGGGTGACCTTCAGATAGCGCGTGACGAAACGCTTGGTATCCAGGTCATCGCCGAACGCATTTTCCAGATTGATGACGCAGGAAGTCGGGATCGTCTTCTGCCCGCCGGGCAAGCGGCGGAAATACCGGAGCGACTCGAAATTGCATTCATGCGCGATGTGGCTCGAGTGCGTGCTTACGACCATCTGGGTCACAAAGTTAGGATTGGCGCGCAATAGCTCGTGGTTGCGCAGGATCTTGTACGCCTGACGGATGAAGACCTGCTGCACCTGCGTGTGCAGATGCACTTCGGGTTCCTCGATCAGGACGAGGTGCAACGGCGCAATGATATCCTCTTCGGCGGCCTTGTGCTGCGCCTTGCCGACCCGCATCCAGCTGTCGCGGAACGCCATTAGCCTGAAGACCATCGAGATCAGGTTCTGATAGCCGAGGCCGTTCGAATCCTCGGGTAGAAACAGATCGACCGAATTGTCGCCGTCCTGCATCGGAACAACAAACTGCACCGCCGCGTCATGGTTCAAACCCTCGACGGGCCGGATGCGCGTCGAGATGCTGAGCTTCGGATCGGTGACCCCCGGATATCCGAGAGTGTCCATTTCGGTGAGCGGATTCTTGAAACCGTCGGTCAGCCGCAGGTTAAACGCCTTCTGCGCTTCTTCGATCGCTCTCAGCGCCAGAAGATCCTGCGCATCCGGGTTCTCATACGGGTCGAGATGACGCGAGTAATATTGCCGTAGCTGCGCCGAGAGCCGCCGGGAAGTCGCGCTGCTCGCGCTCGTCTCGCCGTCCGCGCTCACCTGCTCGCCAGCATGCCCAAAACCACGTTGCGCGCTGATCTCGTGAATACGGATCAGGCCCTTGAACGGATCACCGTCGATTGGGTCGGCACCCAAGAGTTGCTGAGGTCGGGCCAGCCCGTGCTCGGGTTCGACGCAGGCCGCCGGGTCGAGAACATAGGTTCTGACCCCGAAATAGGTCGAGACGCGACGCTGCAGGAATTCGACCAGAGACTGGGGCCAAATCGCGACCTGGAAATTTTCCGGCGCTTCGCCCTTCTCCTGCGCGAGGGCCGCGCCGGCGGCTTGGAGCTTTCGCGCGTCGCTGCGGGCACTCAGATAGTCTTTCTGAAGCTGCTCACCATCTTTCGGCTCATACCGTAACCTGACGCCCAGGCGTCCTCCCGCCCAATCCAGCGTCGGCAGGATTTTCTGGACATAGTGTACCTCATGCTCCTCGACGTGGAGCCAAACATCCAGCGACGGCAGGACATCGTCCCAAGCTGGCGGCGGCAGCGGCGCTTCAGCGACATGCGCATCTTCCCAGCTCTGCCCCATCGCGTTGATTGCCGGCCAGTGCGAAAGGGTGAAGTCGTTGAAGCAGAAGCTGGAGCGTTCCCAATCGACGAGGAAGTAGCGCAGCGCGGTGATGGCGGAGGTTTTTCCGCTGTTGTTGGCACCAACGAATACTGTCTTTTCAGGCGACAGTCCGATTCTTGTCGAAATCAGCTTCCGGAAATTGGCAACCTCAACGAAATCGATGCGCATATCTCCCCCTCTCACAAGGAAACATAGCCAAAAGACGTCCCCACGCAACGGAGTGGATAGCTTGGGGCTGAGGTTGGCGCGCTGGACGGTCGACGATGAGGACATCCTCGCCCGCCTGCTCGCATTGAACCAGACCCGTTCGACTGCGGGGGGAAGACGTCTATTGACTGCGCGAAAACGATTGAGGCCCCTAGTCTAGTTGGACACAAAGCCGCTGTTCGACATTCGCTTGCTAAACGGGGGGCACAGTCCCAATGGCGGTCGTCCATGTTGCGTTGGGGGCCGAATAAACGAACGACCGCTTTCGGGCTCGGTGATTGGCGGCGGGAACGACCGAAAATGAGGCGCAAAGCTGACGCCTGGCGAGCACTCAGCCTGCTGATGCCGCCTGAACGCGAAGGAATTCGAGTCTTTCGACGCAAAGGCTTTCGACGACATCGCGCAGCAGTTTCACCGAGTCCGCGAGCGCATTGAGATCGTCAGTGCTTATCTCATAGCTCGGCGAATAGCGGGCCTCTACATAGGCACGCTTGAGCAACTCGAAGCGACGACGATCAACGCGCGTTCCACGCGGCCACGCGCTCGCGAGGCGTGGGTCTTTGTCCTCGGATAAGGAGCGGAGAAACTTGATGTTATGCGAGCGAGGAAAGTACAACGTTCGGACTAGAAGGAAACAGGCGTAGGCGCGTTCGGTGGCTTGATGCAGCAAGAATGCAGCATCCTTGCGCCAGCCGAGATCTTCGAAACCCTCGGTACGCTGCATCTCCACGGTTCGGATCCAACGATCGACGCCGGGTAGCTGTTGGTCGAAGTACGTCTGCGCCATCGAGTACGCATCGCTCGGTGTCAGCGGTTTGGGCGCCGCGAGAGTATGGTTCGGCAGCTCGTACAGTACGACACCGTCTCGCACGATATCGACCCAGAAATACTCCCCTCGCCCAAGCGCCTTGTTCACCTCGTCCAGCGTGTGCACGATGATATTAACCGGCCTCTGCACCGCCGGATCCTGCAGAATCTTGTCCTCGGCGATGTACCAGTAACCCGCGGTATCGGTCAGATCCTCGTGACTGACGATCACCAGCAGGTCGAAGTCGGACTGGTAGCCATTCTCGGGATCATCGACCCAATCGTTGCGCGCATAACTGCCGAATAGGATGATCTTGAGGATCCTGCCGTTCTTCTTCCATGGCTGGGTCGAGGTCGAGATTGCCTGGGTGAACTCGCGCATCAGCGTCTCACGGACGCGTGCCAGTTCGGCCTGCTGGGCTTCCGGGAGATGATCGAGATCGACGCGCATATATGATTCCTAGCTGCGCTGGCCCCGGCGCTCAATCTTTGCGTGAGGGCATGGCAAATGGGCCGCCACACGATCCCTCTGGACGATTTCCTGCGTGCCGCTAAAGGCCGCGCCCTTTCCAAGGGAGAATGCGCATGAACAATTCCGATCTGACCGAGCGGCTCTCCGCCGAGTTCGGCCTGACCAAGGTCGATGCCCGCAAGTATGTCGATGCCGTTTTTGCGGCGATCACCGAGGCGGCGGCCAAGGGCGAGGAAGTGTCGCTGAACGGCTTCGGCAAGTTCCAGGTCAAGAGCACTGCAGCGCGTGAGGGCCGCAATCCCCGGACCGGCGAACCGATGCAGATCGCAGCGGCAAAGAAGCTCAGCTTCAGCGCGGCGAAGGCGGTCAAGGACAAGCTGAACGGCTGATCCGTCCACGGCGCGGCCCGGACGGGCCGCGCCCAATCAGCGCCGATCATCATTCGCTGGTCGTCGCCTGCACCAGGTGCAACATCGCACGAGCCAGCGATCGCTCCACTTCATCAATATCCATTTCCAGAGCGTCTGCGATTTCGACGAGCGTCAGCCCATCGAACCGGGCCAGCTCGAACACGATGCGATCCGCCTCCGGCATGGTCGCGAGGGCCCAGCGCAGTTTCTCCTGTTCGGTCGTCATCATGGCCTCCGGCGTCGTGGCCGCCCAGGATCGGGCAGCGCGGCCAGAGGCGGCTCGCGCATCGAGGCGCGGCGCACCGTCAGGCCGAAACGAAGTGAAGGACGCGGGGCCCTCCCCGCGTTGCGCCGGGCCGGCGCGGGCCGACACCGGCGTTGCCCGATGCCGGCGGCAGCTCATCGTCGCCGATGATCGATCACCGGCACACCAGCGATCCGGGCCTTGTCGAAGAGATTGTCCTGGATGCCGCCACCGGGGAAAATGATGATGCCGCGTGGCAGGATCGAGAGAACCTGGTCGTTGCGCTTGAAGGGTGCCGAGGCCCGGGTGTGTCGAGCGAAGTCCGGTGCAATCGGGACCTGCGGCACCTTGCGCTCCCGGGCCCAGAGGGCGGCGATATGTTCCGCACCGGTGCGCGAAGCCCCGTGGAGGAGGACCATCTGCGGATGGCGGCCATGGACATCGTCCAGCACGCGCCAGACTTTCCGGTGGTCGGAATAGTCGGACCCGCCGCTCACATAGATCCGTTCGCCCGGGGGAAGCAGCAAGCGGGCATCGGCCCATCGCCGATCGTTCACGAACTCGCGGCTCTCGATCACCGACGCGGTCATGGTGGTGCGGTTGAGCATCGACCCACTGCGGGGCAGCCACGGCTTGCGGAAGTGGGCCCGGAACTGCTCGGCAAAGGCTTCACGGAACGCTTCCATGGCGTCGCGGCGCTCGATCATCGAACGCCCTTCCGCGATCAGCGTCTCAAGTTCGACCGATCGCACTTCGGAGCCGTCCTGCTCTTGCTGCGACCGTTGCTGCGCGAGTTCGTTCGCATCGAGCTTGCGATCAACCTTTTCGGCAGCCCGGTGGAAGGTGTTGGTGAAGGCCCAGAGCAGTTCCTCGAGCTCAGGCTCCAGCCTGGTGTCGCCCAGGCAGGCGATCATCGCATCGAAACTGTCGGCCGCAGCACCATCGACCAGGCGCCCCTCTGGCAGTGGCCGCGGGTCCAGCTCGTCGTCGAAGGGCCGCCGCCCATAGAGTTCAAGCTCCTCCAGCATATGGGCGAGGTGCGATCCACCCGTGTCCCCTATCTTTGCTTCGTCATCCATCGAAACGGCTCCTTGTCGGTAGCCGCGCCCGTCGCGGCCTTCCCGGCGACAAGAGGCGGCGGCGCGGGAGCCCGCGCATGGCCAAGCGAAGCGGCCGGCACCGCCGGTGGCCGCCGAAGCGGAGCGGAGGACCTGGAAGACCGGCTATTTTGCTTCGCGATGCAAAGCGGGCGGCACGCCCGCGGCGGAAAATAGCCGGGCGGACAGGTTGCACTGGCACTCGCGCTGCTGCCCCGTCGCCCTCTGGGAAGGCCTGCGGCGCGGCCTCCAGGGCGGCCGGCTCAGGATCGCGAAGCGGAGATCAGGGACGATCCTCAACCAGCATCTGCGCAAGGACGCGCTCGCGCAGGGTATCCAGGCCGAACGCTTGCAGATCCGCATTCAGGTCGGCACCATGCGAGACGATCGGCAGGATTTCGATA
>PJUL01000611.1_pt1 | contig 23072 bp, 28 predicted proteins | sample 1512221 | NCBI WGS metagenome assembly PJUL01 (sample SAMN08177667, study PRJNA422409) | Feces metagenome, whole genome shotgun sequencing project.
CCGTCAAGGGCGGCTTCAACTTCGGCTTCTTCACCAAGTCCGACTCGACCGAGCCCGAACAGGCCGGCGTGCTGGGCGCGGTGGTCGGCTCGGCCCTGATGCTGATCATCACCGCCCTGATCGCGGTGCCGGTCGGCGTGCTGGCCGCCGTCTACCTGGAAGAGTTCGCGCCGAAGAACCGCTGGACCGACGTCATCGAGGTCAACATCAACAACCTCGCGGCCGTGCCTTCGATCGTCTACGGCCTGCTGGGCCTGGCCTTGTTCATCAACTGGCTGCACGTGCCGCGCAGCTCGCCGCTGGTCGGCGGCCTGGTGCTGGCCCTGATGGCCCTGCCGACCGTGATCATCGCCACCCGCTCGGCCCTCAAGGCCGTGCCGCCCTCGATCCGCGAAGCCGCCCTGGGCGTCGGCGCCTCCAAGGCCCAGACCGTGTTCCACCACGTGCTGCCGTTGGCCATGCCCGGCGTGATGACCGGCGCCATCCTGTCGCTGGCCCACGCCCTGGGCGAGACCGCCCCGCTCCTGATGATCGGCATGGTCTCGTTCGTGCCGGGCGTGCCGGAAGGCTTCACCGGCGCCTCGACCGTGCTGCCGGTGCAGGTGTTCATCTGGGAGAACGCTTCCGAGCGGGCCTTCCACGAGCGCACCGCCGCGGCCATTCTCGTCCTCCTGATCTTCACGATCGTCATGAACGCCGCGGCCGTCATCCTGCGCCGCCGCTTCGAACGCCGGTGGTAGGATCCCGATGACCTTCACCCATCCCAAAGCTCCGGCCCTCGTCCAGGGACACGCCATGCCGACCCAGAACCGCGACGCCTCCGTCGCCGCGCCCGTCATCCACACCGCCGTCCCGCAGGGCCACGGCGTGGTCGAGAGCCGCGACTTCAAGATCCGCGCCCGCGACGTCAAAGTCTTCTACGGCGAGAAGCAGGCGCTGTTCGACGTCAACCTCGACATCCCGGCCAAGTCGGTCACCGCCTTTATCGGCCCGTCGGGCTGCGGCAAGTCGACCTTCCTGCGCTGCATCAACCGGATGAACGACACCATCCCGTCGGCCCGCGTGCAGGGCTCGATCGAGATCGACGGCGCCGACGTCAACGCCAAGAGCGTCGATCCGGTGGTGCTGCGCTCGCGCGTCGGCATGGTGTTCCAGAAGCCGAACCCGTTCCCCAAGACCATCTTCGAGAACGTCGCCTACGGCCCGAAGATTCACGGCCTGGCCACCCGCAAGGACGAGCTGGAAGCCATCGTCGAGAGCAGCCTCAAGAAGGCCGGCCTCTGGAACGAAGTGGCCGACCGCCTGCACCAGCCCGGCACCGGCCTGTCCGGCGGCCAGCAGCAGCGCCTGGTGATCGCCCGCGCCATCGCCGTCTCGCCCGAAGTGATCCTGATGGACGAGCCCTGCTCGGCGCTGGACCCGATCGCCACGGCGAAGATCGAGGAGCTGATCGACGAACTGCGCAGCCAGTTCTGCATCGTCATCGTCACCCACTCGATGGCCCAGGCCGCCCGCGTCTCGCAGAAGACGGCCTTCTTCCACCTGGGCAAGCTGGTCGAGAGCGGCCCGACCGAGGAGATGTTCACCAATCCTCGCGACAGCCGCACCCAGGACTACATCACCGGCCGCTTCGGCTAAGCGGAAGGGGGACCAGGACATGACCGAACATACCGTCAAATCCTACGGCGAAGAGCTGAACCATCTGACCGCCGAGGTGACCCGCATGGGCGGCCTCGCCGAGGCCCAGGTCGCCGACGCCGTCGACTGCATCGCCCGCCGCGACGCGCCGCTGGCCCAGCTGGTGGTCGGCCGCGACGAGCGCCTCGACACGCTGCAGACCGAGATCGAGCGCAAGGCCTTCCGCCTGATCGCGCTGCGCCAGCCGATGGCTGTGGACCTGCGCCACGCCGTCGCCGCCCTGAAGATCTCGATGAGCCTCGAGCGCTGCGGCGACATGGCCAAGAACATCGGCAAGCGCGCCCTGATCCTGACCGAGGCCGAGCCGATGAGCGCCCTGACCCGCTCGATCGAGCGCATGGGCCGCCTAGTTCAGAGCCGCCTCAAGGACGTGCTGGACGCCTACACCGCCTCGGACCTGCAGCGCGCCATCAACGTCTGGAGCAGCGACGAGGAAGTCGACGAGCACTACAACTCGATCTTCCGCGAACTGCTGACCTACATGATGGGCGATCCGCGCACGATCAACGCGTGCACGCATCTGCTGTTCGTCGCCAAGAACCTCGAGCGGATCGGCGACCACGCCACCAACATCGCCGAGATCATCCACTTCGAGCTGACGGGCGAGGAGATCATCTCCCAGCGTCCCAAGCTCGACGTCGTCGCTCAGTAAGCTTTCGGGAGGCCTGTCGAAGTGACTCCGTACGTTCTGGTGGTCGAGGACGAGGACGCCCTGGCCACCCTGCTTCACTACAACCTCGACAAGGAGGGCTACCAGGTCGCGGTGGCCGCCGACGGCGAGGAAGCCCTGACCCTGGCCAGCGAGCGCGCGCCCGACCTCGTCATCCTCGACTGGATGCTGCCCAAGGTCTCGGGCATCGAGGTCTGCCGCCGCCTGCGCGGCCGCACCGACACCCGCAACGTGCCGATCATCATGCTGACGGCGCGCGGCGAGGAAAGCGACCGCATCCGCGGCCTGGACACCGGCGCCGACGACTACGTGGTCAAGCCGTTCTCGATGGTCGAGCTGACCGCCCGCGTCCGCGCCGTGATGCGCCGCATCCGCCCGGCCCTGGCCGACGACCGCATCACGGTCGGCGACATCGTCATCGACCGGGTGGCCCACCGCGTGAAGCGCCAGGGCAAGGAAGTCCATCTCGGTCCGACCGAGTTCCGCCTGCTCGACTATCTGATGCAGCACCCGGGCCGGGTGTTCAGCCGCGAACAGCTGCTGGACGCCGTCTGGGGCTCGGACGTCTATGTCGAGGCCCGTACGGTCGACGTGCACATCGGCCGCCTGCGCAAGGCGCTGAACGGTTCGACCGAAGCCGACCCCATCCGCACCGTCCGCTCGGCCGGCTACTCCCTGGACGTCGAGGCGGCCTAAGGGCCGTCTCGTCAGGCGTTCGGCGCGGCCGGCAGCACCTCGACGGCCACGCCGGCCGCCGCCAGGGCCTGGATGTCGGCCGCCTCGACCGGGGCGGCGACCAGGCGCACGACCTGGCGGCCGCTCTGGGCCAGTTCGATCAGATGCTGGGCGGAGGCCTCGGCCGGCGACAGCCGGTGGGCGTCGCGGCGGGCCATGGTGACCACTTCGGGATCGGCGGCCTCGTCGATGACCAGCACGTCGGCGGCGCTGAGCGCCCGCACGGCGCGCAGGGTCAGCAGGTCGGCGGGGCCCTTGCCGGCCACGAAGCGGACCTTGCCTTCCTTCTTCACGCTCTTGGCCAGGGCCTCGCGGAACAGCTGGCCGGCCTTTTCCATGTCGCCGGTCATGGCCGCCTGGGCCGCCTCGCCGGAGAGGGCCTCGCGCAGGAAGGCGCGGCGTTCGTGCAGGGTGGGCAGGGCGCCGCGCACCTCGCTCTGGAAATTGCGCATCAGCGCGGCCACGCGGCCGGCGCCCTCGGGCACCTGGGCCTCGATGTCCGAACGCAGCATCGTGGCCAGCACGGGCGCCGCGCCGCCGGTGCCGACGGCGGCCACCACCTCGCCCCGATCGATGACCGCCGGGGTGTTGAAGTCGCACATGTCGGGCTTGTCGACGACGTTGACCAGCACGCCCGCGGCCCGCGCGGCCCGTGCGGCGGCCTGGGCGAACACCTCGTCGGCGCTCGAAACGAAGGCCAGCACCGCGCCGGTGTAGGAGCCGGGCAGGAAGGCGGCGTGGCCGTCGAGGCGCACCAGCGTGGCCGGTGAGCCGTCGAACAGCCGGGCCTTGGCCTCGGCGCCTTCGCCGGTTCCGGCGATCACCACCTTACGGCCGGCGAGGGGGAAGTAGGCGGGAAAGGAGTCCAAGGCGGGGTCCTCTGGGCGGGGCGCGGGTCGAGCCCCAAAGCTAGGGCGCGTCGGCCCCGAGCGTGAGCCCTTTCTCGCAACAGGCGTTCAAGGATCTGGCGGCGATGCGGGGACGGGCGCGATCCTGACGGCGTTAATTTTCGCTGGCGGCGCATCGGGATAACGGTGTTAGCTCCGCTTCGGGGCAGGAGGGACGCAATGGCGGCGAGCTTGGACGTCAACGGCAAGACGGTGTCGGTGGAGGCCGAGCCGGACACGCCGCTCCTGTGGGTGCTGCGCGACGAGCTGGGCCTGACCGGCACGAAGTTCGGCTGCGGCCTGGCCCAGTGCGGGGCCTGCACGGTGCATGTGAACGGCGACCCGGTGCGCTCGTGCGTCACCCCGATCGCGGCGCTGTCGGGCGCGAAGATCACCACCATCGAGGGCCTGGGCGGCGCCCATCCGCTGCAGCAGGCCTGGGTCAGGCTGGACGTGCCCCAGTGCGGCTACTGCCAGTCGGGCCAGATCATGTCGGCCGCCGCCCTGCTGGCGGCGACCAAGGCGCCCAGCGACGAGGACATCGACGCGGCCATGGGCGGCAACATCTGTCGCTGCGGCGCCTATCAGCGGATCCGGGCGGCGATCAAGGAGGCCGCGACCAGCGCCGCCGCCCCGGTGGTCGCCGCGCCGCCGGTCGCCAAGGAGGCCGAGGTCGAGGCGGCCGTCGACGAGGCGATCTCGGCGGCTTCGGGCGCGACCTCGCGGGTGCAGCGCGGAGAGGTGCGATGAACGCGCCCCTGAACAGGCGGGGCCTTAGCCGCCGCGAGGTGGTGGTCGGGGCCGTGATGGTCGGCGGGGCGCTGACGGTGGGCTGCTCGCCCGCCGACCTGATGAGCGCCGGCTCCAAGGTCGAGGTCGGGGCGTTCGGCCCGTTCATCCGCTTCGAGCCCGACGGCTTCGTCACGGTGATCTCCAAGCACATCGAGTTCGGCCAGGGCAGCCACGCGGGCCTGGCGGCGATCGTCGCCGAGGAACTGGACGCCGACTGGACCAAGGTGCGGGTCGAGCAGTCGCCGGCCAACGCCAAGCTCTATGGCAACGGCGCCCTGGGCGCGCAGCTGACTGGCGGCAGCTCGGCGATCTCCAACAGCTGGGAGCCGCTGCGCAAGGCCGGCGCCGGTGCGCGGGCGATGTTCATCGAGGCCGCCGCCAACCGCTGGAACGTCCCGGCCGGCGAGGTGGTGGTCAAGGACGGGGTGCTGACCCACGCCTCGGGCAAGACCGCCGCCTTCGCCGACCTGATGGCCGACGCCGCCAAGGTGACGCCGCCGGAGAACCCGCCGCTGAAGGACCCCAGGTCCTTCACCCTGATCGGCACCGACCGCGTCCGCCGCAAGGACGCGCAGGCCAAGAGCGACGGGACCGCCCGCTACACCCAGGACGTCCGCCTGCCCGACATGCTGACGGCCATGGTCGCCCATGCGCCCAGGTTCGGGGGCAAGGTCGAGAGCTTCGACGCCGACGCGGCCCGGAAGGTCGCCGGCGTGGTCGACGTGTTCGAGATCCCCACCGGCGTGGCGGTGGTGGCCAGGTCCACCTGGGCCGCGCGCCTGGGCCGCGAGGCGCTGCAGGTGCGCTGGGACGAGGCCAAGGCCGAGAAGCGCGGCTCGGCGCAGATCGCCGCGGCGTTCCGGGACCTGGCGACCGGCAAGGGCCCGGCCGACCAGAAGTGGGAGTCGTTCGGCGCCAAGGGCGACGCGGCCCAGGCGGCTGGAGGATCGGACGCCTTCGAGGCGGTCTACGAGTTTCCCTACCTGGCCCACGCCACGATGGAGCCGATGAACTGCGTGGCGATCGTCGACGGCGGTTCGGTCAGGCTGGTGCACGGCTCGCAGGGCCAGACGCTGGACCAGCTGAACGCGGCCAAGATCGTCGGCGCCCTGCCGGGCTCGGTCGAGGTCGAGACCCTGTTCGCGGGCGGCTCGTTCGGGCGGCGGGCGACCTTCACCTCCGACTACGTGGCCGAGTGCGTGCACGTGGCCAAGAAGGTGGGGGGCGGCAAGCCGGTGAAGCTGGTCTGGACCCGCGAGGACGACATGCGCGCCGGCCACTATCGGCCGCTGGTGGCGCACGCCGTGCGCGTGACGCTGGACAAGGACGGCCTGCCGGCGACCTGGCGCCACCGCATCGTCAGCCAGTCGATCATGAAAGACTCGCCGATGCCCTCGAAGGGCGTCGACCAGACCGCCGTCGAGGGGGCGATGGATTCGCCCTACCTGAAGGCGACGCCCGTGGTCGACGCCCAGGTCGCCTTCCCGGAGGTCGGCGTGCCGGTGCTGTGGTGGCGCTCGGTGGGGGCCACCCACACCGCCTTCGTCATGGAGCACACGATCGATCAGCTGGCCCGCAAGGCCGGCAAGGATCCGGTCGAGTACCGCCGGGCGCTCTACGCCAAGGCCGGGGCTGACCGGCACCTGGCGGCGCTGAACCTGGCGGTCGAGAAGGCCGGGCCGACCGCCTCGGCCGGCTGGACGCGCGGGGTGGCGGTGCACGAGAGCTTCGGCTCGGTGGTGGCCCAGGTCGCCGAGGTCAGGCTGGCCGACGGCGCGCCCCAGGTCGGCCGGGTGGTCACCGCCGTCGACTGCGGCGTGGCCGTGTCGCCCGACCAGATCGCCGCCCAGATGGAGGGCGGGACCTGCTATGGCCTGTCGGCGGCGCTGTACGGCGAGATCACCCTGACCGACGGCGCGGTCGACCAGAGCAATTTCGACACCTATCGGGTGCTGCGGATCGGCGAGGCGCCGAGCGTGGAGACCAACATCGTCCCATCGGCCGCGCCGCCCAGCGGGGTGGGCGAGCCGGGCACGCCGGTGATCGCCCCGGCCGTCGCCAACGCGCTGCTGGCGCTGTCGGGCCAGTCGACGACGAGGCTGCCGTTCGTCCGATCTGTCTGAACGTTAACCTTGGCGCGACCGGAATTGACGCCGGACCGCTGGACGAGAGGCTGTGCTAGGACCATCTTAGCGCCATGGTCGAGCCTGCCGACAGCCTTGGTTTCGAGAAACTCACGCCGCGTGAGCGCGAGATCCTGCGCCTGATCGCCCAGCATCAGCGCTCGAAGGAAATCGCGCGCCTGCTCAGCCTGTCGCCCAAGACCGTCGAGATGCACGTCCTCAGCGCCCGGCGCCGCCTGGCCGGCATGCCGCGCCGCGACGCCGCCCTGGCCTTCGTGGCCTGGGAGCAGGCCCCCGGTAATTGGGACCCCGGTAATGACTACCGTAGGCAATCGCCAGACCTAGCCGTCGAGCCCGAGCCGGTCTCTCCTGACTTCAACAGCGGGAGCGGCCATGGCCATGAACGACAACTCACCCAAGACCAGGCCTTCGGGCACGCCTCCCGGCTCGGCGTTCTTCATCGCGAGCTGGAAGTCGTTGGAAGAGGGCCTCACCCTGATGGCGGGCACGCCGGAGCGGGAGCGCCTGGTGCCGGAGACGGTTTCGGCGCTGCGCAAGGCGCAGGCGGCTGGCGATCCTCCTTCGAAGCTGCTGCTGCGGGTTCTCGCGGCGACGGCGTTCCTGTCGGACGACAGTCCGATCCGGTCCGAACGCGGGGAGGTTGGCGCCATGACCTGACTCCCGCCCAATGGATGGGCCTGATCCTGGTTTCAGCCCTGGCGGCCGGCGTGCTGCTCAGCGTGGTGACCATGGGCGCCCATGAATTCCTCTTCGCCCTTCAGCGGTTCCGCGAGGGCTGGAGCACTCCGCCGGCGCACTGACCGGCAAAACCAAGTTCCGAACAATTCATCGCCTTGAACGTGCGGGGGGCTCCCGCGCGAGTGGGAGAGTCTTGCATGAAACGCAGCGACGCGGCCCGTGCTGGGGCCGAGAAACTCAAGCGCGCCGAAGCCGCCATCGATGCGGCCCTGCGCGAAACCGCCGAGCTGGTGGGCCTGCTGCCCTCCCTGCGGCTCGATGCGCAGCTGTCGGCCGTGATCGGCCAGGAAGCGATCGAGACCCTCGGCGACACCCTGACCCATATCCTTTCCGCCCGTCGGACGATCGTGAAGGCGCACGGCGACCTCGCCGAGGTTCGCACCCAGATCGGCTGCGGCGCCCTGGCCATCGGCGACATGGGCAAGTCCGCGGACGGCGACACGCCGCGCACCTTCGGTCTGCACGCCGTCGACGGCGGCCGCGCCGCCTAGTCCGCGGCGCCCCTCTTACCTGGAGCCAATCCATGACCGCCGTTCTCGCCGCGCTTCAGCCGGCGATTGATGAAGCCGCCGAGTTCGGCCGCTGCCTGCGTGACCTTTGCCCCGTCCAGAAACGGGTGCTGACCGCGCTGATGCACCGGTTGATCGCGATGGAGGAGGCCAACGACGCCGAAGGCGCGCTGGTCGTGATCGACGAGGTGCGACGCATCCTCGGCGAAGGGCGGCTGACGCACCACTGAAGCGCGCTCGTCCCTGAAGTGAGCACGGGCCCGGATCACGCTTGATCCGGGCCCGACTTGCGTCATGTTGCCCCCGCGAGTCGCGGGGCCCCTCCTTTGATACAAGCCTTGATTTCCTTCGGCGTGGCGATCCTCGTCTGCGGCCTGGCCATACGTTTCGGCGACAAGCCCGAGCGCCGCGTGGGCGTCATCACGCTGAGCGGCTGGATCATCTCGCTGATCGTCTTCCGCAACAGCGCGCGCTTCGCCGACATCGGCCTGATGCTGGTCGACGGCGTGGTGGCGGCGCTGTTCGTCTGGGTCTCGCTGTCGTCGCGCCGGCTGTGGACCGTGGTCGTCGCGGCGTTCCAGATGCTGGGCGTGGCCTCGCATCTGGCGACGGTCATCGACCATCGCGTGACCATCAACACCTACAAGCTGAGCCTGGCGGTCTGGAGCTACGGCATCCTGCTGGTCCTGGCCGTGGCGGTCTGGCGCAGCTGGCGCGAGCGGCGCCGGGGCGAGAGCGTCTAGGGCGCCAGGTCCTCGCGCCGGTCGACGTCGAACAGCACGCCGGGCGCGTCGGTCTCGACCACGGCCACGGGGCGCGCGCTCATCAGCCCCTGGGCGCCGCGATCGCCGCCCAGCGCCGCCAGGGCGGCAAAGCAGGCGCGCGAGAACAGCACCGGATGGCCGCGCCGGCCGGCATGGACCGGCGCGACGATCTCGGCGCCCTGGGCCAGCCCCGCGGCCAGGTCGCCGGCCAGTCCGGCCGGGATGTCGGGCATGTCGCCCAGAAACACGAACACGCCGTCGCTGGCCGGATCGAGGGCCCTCACGCCCTGCCGCAGCGAGGCGCCCAGGCCCTCGACGGCGTCGGACGCGACCAGCGCGCGCAGACGCTCGCCGGGGCGGGCCGCCACCAGGTCGGCCACCGCCGCGTCGCCGGGGCGGATCATCGCCGTGACCCGCCAGGCCGGAGCCGCCAGGGCCGCGTCCAGGGCGTGGTCCAGCAGCGGCCGGCCGCGATAGCCGGCGAGCAGCTTGCCGCCGCCGAAGCGCGTTCCCGCGCCGGCCGCCAGGACAATGGCCTCCAGTCGCATGCGATCCCTTTCCGCGACGCCTTCGGAGGCCTATTCTATGGCGGATATGACGTCCCCTGACGACAGCCCCCGACTGATCGACGGCTTTGGCCGCGCGGTGACCTATCTGCGGGTGTCGGTGACCGACCGCTGCGACCTGCGTTGCGTCTACTGCATGGCCGAGCACATGACCTTCCTGCCGAAGGCGGAGGTGCTGACGCTGGAAGAGCTGGACCGCCTGGCCTCGACCTTCGTGGGCCTGGGCGTGCGCAAGCTGCGGCTGACCGGCGGCGAGCCGCTGGTGCGCAAGGGGATCATGGAGCTGGTCGAGAACCTCTCGCGGCACCTGAAGACCGGCGCCCTGGACGAGCTGACCCTGACCACCAACGGCACCCAGCTGGCCCAGCACGCCGATCGGCTGGCGGCGGCGGGGGTGAAGCGGATCAACGTCTCGCTCGACACCCTCAAGCCCGACCTCTTCCGGCGGCTGACGCGCGGCGGCGACGTGGCCAAGGTGATCGGCGGCGTCGACGCGGCCCTGGCGGCCGGGATCCAGGTCAAGATCAACGCCGTGGCGCTGAAGCGCGACAACGCCGCCGAACTGCCCGGCCTGATCCAGTGGGCCCATGCGCGCGGCTGCGACATGACCCTGATCGAGACCATGCCGCTGGGCGAGATCGACGAGGACCGCACCGACCAGTTCCTGTCGCTGCGCGACGTGCGGCGGGAGCTGTCCTCGTACTGGACGCTGACGGACCTGGCCTACGCCACCGGCGGCCCGGCCCGCTACGCCAAGGTCGAGGAGACCGGCGGTCGCCTGGGCTTCATCACGCCGCTCAGCCACAATTTCTGCGAGGCCTGCAACCGCGTGCGGCTGACCTGCACGGGCACCCTGCACACCTGCCTTGGCCGCGACGACGCCAGCGACCTGCGGGCCGTGCTGCGCGGCGGGGCGACCGACGGCGAGCTGGTGGCGGCGATCCACGCGGCCATCGGGTCCAAGCCCAAGGGCCACGACTTCCAGGTCGACGCGCCCCGTCCGGCGGTGGCCCGCCACATGTCGACGACCGGAGGCTAGGGATGGCCCGCGTGCTGCTGTTCGGACGCCTGGCTGACCAGGCCGGCTGGCGCGAGCGCGAGGTCGCGGCGGACAGCCTGGCGGCCCTGCGCGCCCGCATCGCCAATGACGACGCCGAACTGGCCGAGGCGCTGGCCGGTCCTGGCGTGCAGGTGGCCGTCGACAAGGCGCTTGTGCGCGGCGAGGCCTCGCTGGCGGCCGCTGCCGAGGTCGCCTTCCTGCCGCCGATGAGCGGCGGATGATCACCCTGACCGAGGCGCCGTTCGAGCCCGGCGCGCTGCTGACGGCCTTCTGCGCCGGCCGCGACGAGACCGGGGCGGTGGCCAGCTTCGTCGGCCTGGCCCGCGCCGAGGGCGGGCAGGCGTCCATCCTCGAGCTGGAGGCCTATCCCGGCTTCACCGAAAGCGCGATCGCGGCCTTCGCGAAGGACGCCGCCGCGCGGTTCGACCTGCAGGACTGGCGGATCGTCCATCGCGTCGGAAAGATCGCGCCGGGCGAGGCGGTGGTGTTCGTGGCGACGGCGTCGAGGCATCGCCGGGCCGCCCTGGAGGCGTGCGACTTCCTGATGGACTGGCTCAAGAGCCGGGCGCCGTTCTGGAAGAAGGAGCACGGGCCGGACGGCGCACGCTGGATCGAGCCGACGGCGCAGGATAGGACCGACGCTCAGCGTTGGGATTGAGCCAAAGCGCGACAGCCGAAAGTGTCAGCGGTTTCGGCGCCCGTCGCGCGACAAGCAAAGAAATGGAGAAGCGGATGTCTGCAGGCCTCACCCCGGGCGGCGGGATCAAGCCGGAGCTTCCGTTCAAGCCGGTGCGGGTGGCGATCCTGACGGTGTCCGACACCCGTGACGAGGCCACCGACACTTCGGGCCAGATCCTGATCGAGCGTGTCGAGGCCGCCGGCCATGTCTTCGCCGGCCGGGCGGTGGTGCGCGACGACATCGACAAGATCCGCTCCACCGTGCGCGGCTGGATCGACAGCGGCCAGGTGGATGCGGTGGTCAGCACCGGCGGCACCGGACTGACCGGCCGCGACGTCACCGTCGAGGCGCTGCAGCCGCTGTTCGACAAGGTGATCGACGGTTTCGCGGTGGTGTTCCACCTCGTCTCCTACGCCACGGTGGGCCTGTCGACGCTGCAGTCGCGGGCCACGGCCGGGATCATCGACGGGGTGTTCGTATTTTGCCTGCCGGGCTCCAACGGCGCGGTGAAGGACGGCTGGGACAAGGTGATCGCCGCCCAGCTCGACAGCCGCCACAAGCCCTGCAACATGGTCGAGCTCATGCCTCGACTTCTGGAACGATAGGGCTCCTGGAGAAGTGAGCAAGCTGACCCACATCGACGACCAGGGCCGCGCCCGCATGGTCGACGTCTCCGACAAGCCCGCGACGGCGCGCGAGGCGGTGGCGACAGGCTTCGTGCGCATGGCGCCTGAGACCCTGGCCCTGGCCGTCTCCGGAACCGGCCGCAAGGGCGACGTCCGCGCCGTGGCCGAGCTGGCCGGGGTGATGGCCGCCAAGAAGACCTCGGACCTGATCCCGCTGTGCCACCCGCTGGCGCTGTCGAAGGTGGTGGTCGAGGTCGAGCCGGCCGACGGCGGACTGTCGGTGACCGCGCGGGTCAAGACCACCGGTCCGACCGGCGTGGAGATGGAGGCCCTGACCGCCGTCTCCGTGGCGTGCCTGACGATCTACGACATGCTGAAGGCCGCCGAGAAAGGCATGGTCATCGAGGCCGTGCGGCTTCTGGAGAAGACGGGCGGCAAGTCGGGGGACTGGACGGCTTAGGGGCGCGCGCCGCTCCTCCGTCGTCATCCCGGAAAGCGCGTAGCGCTTGTCCGGGACCCAGTGGACTGGGCGCGGTGGTCGGGTTCGCGCCGTCAGCAGCCGTCGACGCCCTGCTGCCGGCCCCTGGGTCCCGGCTCTCCGCTTCGCTGCGGCCGGGATGACGACTCAGAGAGGCACGGCTTCCGAGGGAGCCCGCCGCTCCAGCGCCGGCTGCCCGTTGCGGGTGGCGATGATCTCGCCGATCACGGCCACGGCCACCTCGAACGGCGCCTTGCCGCCCAGGTCCAGGCCGATGGGCGCGCGCAGCTTGGCCAGATCCCTTTCCGTCAGGCCGTCGGCCTTCAGCGCCAGGAGCCGCTCCGACAGCCGCCGCCGCGCGCCCAGCAGGCCGACATAGGGGGCCGGCGAGGGCAGGGCGGCCAGCAGGGCCTCGTGATCCAGCGCCATGTCGTGGCTGCACACCGCCACGGCGGTCCAGGCGTCGAGCCCGGCGGCGGCCAGGGCCGGGCCGGGCGCCTCGCGGCTGTAGCGCACGCCCGGCAGCGGCGGGGCGGCCATCGGGCCCTTGGGGCGCACCAGGGTGGTCTCGAACCCGGCCTGGACGCCCAGGCTGGCCAGGGCCAGGGCGGTCGGATCGCCGCCCATCACCACCAGGCGCGGGACGGGATCGAAAGTGCGGACGAACACGCCCGGCCAGGGAACCGGCGTCGCGCCGACCGGCGCGCAGACCCGCCTGGTCCCGTCGGTGAACCACAGGGCCGGGCGCCTTTTGCGGGCGTGAGTCAAAAGGTCGCGTACCGAGCCGTCGTCGGCGTTAAGGCGTTCGACCAGGATCTCGATGCGGGCGCCGCACAGCAGGCGGATGTCCGGCCAGGGACTGCCCTCGCCATAGACGAGACGCTTGGGAGACCCCGTCTCCAGCACCGCCCGCGCATGCAGTTCGACGTCGCCCTCGATGCAGCCGCCCGACAGGAAGCCGGCCACGAAGCCTTGCGCGAACACCATTTGCGTGCCGACCGGGCGCGGGCCGCCGCCCTCCAGGGCGACGATGGTGGCCAGGGCCGCGGGGCCTTGGGCGAGAGCCTGTTCGAGGGCGGGCCGCATGTCGTCGGCCAGGCCGTGCATGGGCCATTCGGGGCCGGAAACGGCGGCGGGATCGGTAAGGTCCATCGGCCCGATCTTAACCCCTCGGCAAGGTTCCAGAAACGCCTTCTTCAAACCTTGGCGCGTAGGCTCTCCGACATTGGTGCTTCATCCGACGCGGAAGTTCATGTCGCTCACCGTCTCCAAGCTCGGTCTTGCCGCCGCCCAGTTCGGACTGGACGGTATGAACGCGTCGCCGCGTTCGCGCTCTCCCGAGGTCGAGGCCCGCGACATCCTCAGCATCGCCGCCCGCGCCCGTCTGTCGGTGCTGGACGTCTCGGGCGTCTACGGCCGCTCGGAATCCGTGCTCGGCGACCTGATCCCGCGCCCGGTCTCGTGCCGGGTGACCCTGGCGGCGGCCCGCGCCGACCGCGGACCCGACTTCGTCGAGGCCGAGGCCCGCGCCTCGCTGCGCCGCCTGGGCCTGGAGCGCGCCGACACCATCGTCGTCCAATCGCCGTCGGAACTGTTCGGCGCCCATGGCCCGGCCATGTGGGACCGCCTGCACCGCCTGCGCGAGCAGGGCCTGTTCCGCAACATCGGCATTTCCGCCCACGCCACCGACGATCCGGTCGGCGTGGCGCGCCGCTTCAAGCCCGACATCATCCAGGCGCCCGCCAGCCTGCTCGACCAGCGCCTGCTGGCCGACGGCTCGCTGCAACGCATCGCCGGCATGGGCGTCGAGGTGCAGCTGCGCTCGATCTTCCTCAACGGCCTGCTGTTCCTGCCGCCCGACCGCGTGCCGGCACAGCTGAAGGGGGCCTCGGGCCGCCTGTCGCGCGTGCGCCGCATGATCGCCGAGGGCCGCTCGGATCCGCTGCAGGCCGCGCTCGGCTTTGCTTTGTCGCGCCCGGAAGCCTCGGCCGTGATCGTCGGGGTGACCTCGGCCGCTGAACTGTCGGCCGTCGTCGCCGCCGCCTCGAGCCCGCCGCCGGACCTGGACTGGGACGAGATGGCCATCGACGATCCGGTGGCGCTCGACCCGCGACGTTGGGTCGCCTAGCGGCGGACCCGACTCGAAGCTCAAGGTTCTAGAAAGAACCGATAAACGCCTCGAAGGGAGGCAACGCCATGATCCTCGCTGTCCTGCAGGCCCGCATGGGCTCCAGTCGTCTGCCCGGCAAGGCGATGGCCACCCTCCAGGGACAGCCGATGATCCTGCGTCAGCTGGAGCGCATCCGGCAGGCCGCCACCCTTTCCAAGATCATCGTCGCCACCAGCGACCAGCCGGCCGACGACGCGCTGGCCGGGTTCCTGGTCTCGCGCGGGGTCACCGTCCATCGCGGCGCGGGGGCCGACATCCTCGACCGTATCGCCCGCTGCGCCGAGGCCGCCGGTCCCGTCAGCCACATCGTGCGCCTGAAGGGCGACGCGCCGTTCGTCGATCCGGGCCTGATCGACCAGACCGTCAAGCTGGCGCTGAGCACGGGCGCTGACTACGCCTCCAACCGCGTCTACCGCACCTATCCGGCCGGCCTGGAGGTCGAGGTGATCTCGGCCCAGGCCCTGCGCACCGCGGCCGCCGAGGAGCGCGACCCGCTGGCCCGCATCTCGCCCACCGCCGCCATCCGCAACCAGCCCGGCCGCTTCCGCCACGCCCACCTGCGGGCCGTGCGCGACTGGAGCGCCCTGGACTGGCGCGTGAAGACCCCGGCGGATCTCGCCTTCGCCCGCTCGATCTACGACGCCCTCTACCCGGCCGATCCCGGCTTCCGCATGGGCGACGTGCTGGACCTGGTGGAGAGCAAGCAGGACCTGGGAAGGTTCGCGGCTTAAATCTCACCCTCTCCCCACGGGAGAGGTTTTATTTGGCCGGAAACCCACCCGCCCTTGCCAGGGACGACGCCGGGGCCTTGCCCAGGCGCTGGCTGATGTCGCGGCCGATGGCGATCAGGGCGTCGAGGTCGTAGCCGGTCTCGAAACCGGCCCGCTGCAGCATGTAGACCAGATCCTCGGTGCCGATATTGCCCGTCGCCGCCGGGGCGAAGGGGCAGCCGCCCAGGCCGCCGACCGAGGCGTCGAGCACGTCGACCCCGGCCTCGACGCTGGCGAAGGCGTTGGCCAGGCCGGTGTTGCGGGTGTCGTGGAAGTGCATCCGCAGGCGGGCGTCCGGCGCGGCGGCGCGGACGGCCTCGATGCGTTTGCGGACGGTCCACGGGTCGGCGACGCCGATGGTGTCGGCGATGGCGATCTCGGGCACGTTCATGGCGGCGGCCTCGCGGGCGATGGCGACCACCTGGTCTTGCGACACCTCGCCGTCGAACGGACAGCCGAACGCCACCGAGATGGTGGCGGTGATGGGCGGGCCGCCGTCGATCGCCTGGCGCTCGACGATGGCGGCCAGCGTGTCGAGCTGCTGGTTGACCGTGGCGCCCTGGTTCTTCACGCCGAAGCCGTCCGAGGCGCAGACCACGACATTGGCCTCGTCGCAGCCGGTCGACACGCAGCGCTCCCAGCCGCGCATGTTGAGCACCAGGCCGATGCGCGAGCGCTTGGGGTCCGGGCCGCCCAGGGCGTCCATGATCTCCTCGGCCCCGGCCATCTGCGGCACGCGGTTGGGGTTCACGAACGACACCACCTCGGTGCGCCGGGCGCCGGCGGCTTCCAGGCGGCGGATCAGGTCGAGCTTTTCCTCGACGGTCAGGATGGACTTTTCGTTCTGCAGGCCGTCGCGCGGACCGACCTCGACGATCTCGATGAAGCGGCTCATCGCGGGGCCTCCTCTTCGGCCATAGCCGGGGCCTCGGCGCCGGTGACGGCGTCGGGGGTCTCGACGGCCTCGTGACGACGGGGCTCGCCGCGATAGATGCGCAGCACCTCGTCGTCGCCGTCGGAATAGTTCAGGCCCTTGATCTCGCCGGCCAGGCGGGGCGCGTGGCCCAGGGCGGCCAGGGCGGCGCGGAACTTTTCGTCCTCGCGGCCCTCGACCACGGCGGGGCGGCCTTCGTCCACCGCGTCGGCCGCGCCGTCAGCATCGGTCAGCTGGGTGGTGGTGCCCAGCTGGAAGACCATGCTGGGCTCGGAATAGCCGGTCACCGCCACCGGGCCCGGCGCGCCGGCGCGGGGCGCCAGGTCGGCGCCTTCCAGTGCGCGGGCCAGGCGCTTGGACAGCCACAGCGAGTCGAGGCGCGGGGCCAGCAGGCCGGCCATGGTTCCGTGCGCCAGGATGCCCAGCACCCCGGCGGTGACCAGGGCCTTGGCGGCCTGCCTGCGCAGGATCAGCCAGCCGCCGGCGATCGCGGCGGCCACGAACAGCAGGGCCGAAAGGATGGCCAGCGGCAGGGCCGACGGCGCGGCATAGGTCTTCCACGCCACGATGCACACGGCCGCGAAGGCCACGCCGGCGATGGCCAGCAGGACCGTGCCGACGATGCGCGAGACCAGGCCCAGGGGCGCGCGCAGGGCGGCGGCCATCAGCATGGCCAGCGCCCCGAACGAGGGCAGGGTGTAGTGGGCGAGCTTCGTCGGCAGGATCTCGAACATCAGCCAGGTCGGGATCAGCCAGCACAGCGCAAAGCGCACCCCCGGCTCCTTGCGGCCGGTCCAGGCCAAGACGAGGGCGGCGGGCAGCAGCAGGGTCACCGGGAACAGCAGCAGCGGCGAGAGCAGGGCGTAATAGCCGAACGGGCCGCTGTGGCTCTCGTGGCCGCCGGCCAGCTTGGGGGCCAGATCCCCGCCCACGGCCGCACCCCAGAAGGCGCCGTCGGTGGCGATGGTGATCATGGTCGCCCAGGGCAGGACGATGGCGGCGAACAGGATCAGGCCCCAGCTCCAGCCCAGCTGTTTCAGCCAGCCGATCCTGCGGTCCCAGGCCCAGAGAGCGAGCACGGCCAGGATGGCGACCAGCAGGCCGACGGGGCCCTTGATCAGGGCGGCCATGGCCATGCCGATCCAGAAGGCGAGCTTGGGCCCCTTGCCGGCCTTTTCGCCGGCTAGCCCCGCCGCGTAGATCCGCGCCAGGCCCGCCATGGCCAGGGTGGTGAAGCCGCACAGCGCCGCGTCGGTCTTGGCGATGAAGGCCTCGGTCGACAGCAGGAAGGTCGCGCCCAGGATCGCGCCCGACAGCAGGCTCTCGCGCGGGCCGAAGAAGGCGGCGGCCCCCCAGGCGCAGGCGGCCGCCGCCAGCATGGCGCCCAGCAGCGAGGGAATGCGGTAGGCCCAGATGCCCCGGTCTTCCGGCGCCGAGACGGCCTCGACCGCCACGGCCTGCAGCCAGTGGATGCCGACGGGCTTCTTGTTGCGCGGCTGGTCCTGCAGCTTGATGTTCACATAGTCGCCCGTCTCCAGCATCTGGGCGGTGGCCTGGGCGAAGCGGGACTCGTCGCGGTCGAGCGGCGGCATGGCGAACAGGCCCGGCAGGCCCGCGATCAGCGCCACCAGGGCGGCGAACACCGGTGCGCGCCAGCCGCGTGACCAGGCGTCGAGACGGGATTCAAGCGTGGGGGCGGGGCTGGTGTTCGCGCTCATGCGTGCTGGAATAGCACGATCCTTTCATGGCGCGAGTTTTGCGGTAAAAGCGGCCATGACATCCGATAATTCCGCCGCGATCCCCGATTTCTCCGTCGTCGTGCCCGTGTTCGACGAAGGCGGGGCCGCGCCGGCCCTGGCGCGCGAGATCGCCGCCGCCTTCGCCGGCGAGTCCTACGAGATGATCTTCGTGGACGACGCCAGCCGTGACGACACCAAGGCCCTGCTGACGGCGCTGAAGGCCGAGATCCCGCAGTTGCGCGTGCTGGGCCACCGCAAGAACTCGGGCCAGAGCCGCTCGATCCGCAGCGGCATCCTGGCCGCCCGCGCCCCGATCGTGGTCACCATGGACGGCGACGGCCAGAACGACCCGGCCGACGCCCCGCGCCTGGCCAAGGCGCTGCGGGCCGGTCCCGTCGAGCTCGCTTTGGTCGGCGGCGAGCGGGTCAAGCGCCAGGACAGCAACGCCAAGCGCTTCGCCAGCAAGTTCGGCAACGGCGTGCGCAAGCGCCTGCTGAAGGACACCGCCAACGACACCGGCTGCGGCCTGAAGGCCTTCCGCCGCGAGGCGTTCCTGCGGCTGCCCTACTTCGATCACATCCACCGCTACATCCCCGCGCTGATGCTGCGCGAGGGCTACGAGATCGCCTTCCAGCCGGTGAACCACCGTCACCGCGAGACGGGCGTGTCGAAGTACACCAACTTCGGCCGCCTGAAGGCCTCGGTCAGCGACCTGTTCGGCGTGATGTGGCTGCAGTCGCGGGCCCGCAACCCGCAGGGCGTCGACGAGGCTTAGGGAGAAGCGCTCCAGCTTTCCTCCATCTTCCCGTCATTCCCGCCCTTGTGGCGGGAACCCCTCTGTCAGCGGCAAGGGCAGGAGGGGCGGACTGCCGCGCAGTCCGCTGGCGCTTCACGTGCGAGCTGAACCAGAGTTTCCCGCCACAAGGGCGGGAATGACGGGAGGTTGGGAGGCGGCTGCCTGTCCCGCTCGCCCGGCAGGCGGCCCCCGCTTCACCCGCCTGGCAAAACCGGTTAACCCTGAAAGCCGACTTCGGGGGAATTCACCGCAATGTTCGCCGCCTTTCCGCTGCTGGCCCTGCCGGTGCTGATCTACAACCTGCTGGCCCTGACGGTCGGCGGCGGGTTTTCGTCGGACGCGGCCAGCTACCGGTTCGGCGAGCAGCTGTTCCGCATCCACATGGCCTCGCGCGTCGACTGGATCGTCAGCTGGGGCGACCTCTTGCTGGGCGCCTCGCTGATCGTGCTGTTCGTCGAGCTCCTGAAGTCGACGACCAGCCGCAAGGTGGCGATCATCAACCACTCGCTGTCGATGGTGCTGTTCATCGTCTGCCTGGTGCAGCTGCTGCTTCTGCCGGCGTTCGCGACCTCGGTGTTCTTCCTGATCACCCTGATGGTGCTGCTGGACGTGCTGGCCGGCTTCATCGTCACCATCGTCGCCGCCCGTCGCGACGTCGACTTCGGCGAGATGCGCTGAGGGCGGCCGCCTTGAGCGCTTTCTTCAAGCCGCGAGCCGTCGTCCCGCGTTAGCCTCTCGCCAGGAGGCCCCGATGGACGACGACCATCCGCCGCAAGACAGCAAACTGACCCGCAGCAAGGAGGCCTGGGCCCGCTCGGGCAAGTTCCTGACCGGCGAGACGAGCCGTCCGGAGAGCGAGCGCCTGCCGCCGGGCCAGCACCTGACCCGCGACTGGCCGGTGCTGGACCTGGGCCTCAAGCCCGACGTCTCCCGCGAGGACTGGCGGCTGCGCATCGACGGCCTGGTTGCGCGACCCGCGACCTGGAATTTCCAGGCCCTGCTGGCCCAGCCGCAGAGCGCGCCCGTCTCCGACATCCACTGCGTCACCACCTGGTCGCGCTACGACAACCACTGGGACGGCGTTCTGACCCGCGACGTGGTGCTGGCCGTGGCGCCCCGGGACGAAGCGCGGTTCGTCGTGCTGCATTCGTACGACGGCTACACCACCAACCTGTCGGTCGACGACTTCGCCCACGAGGGCGCGCTGCTGGCTCATGGCTGGGAAGGCGCGCCGATCGCGCCCGAACACGGCGGGCCGGTGCGTCTCGTCGTGCCGCATCTCTATTTCTGGAAAAGCGCCAAGTGGCTGAAGCGGATCGAGTTCGTGGCGACCGACCGGCCGGGCTTCTGGGAGGAACGCGGCTATCACAACCGTGGCGATCCGTGGACCGAGGAGCGCTACGGCTGAGCGCGGCCGATTTCGACAAGCGCCGGCGCATCCGGCCTCCTATCTATCGGTAACAGACCCTCTTACGGACGCCGTTAAATGACCGCTTCCAATCTCTGGCTCGCCGCCGGCCTGCGCTCGCCCTTCGCCAAGGTCGACGGGGCGCTGGCCGCCCACGACGCCATCGAGCTTTCCGTTCCCGTGGTGAAGGCCATGCTGGAGAGGGGCGCGCGGCCCGACTTCGCCGTCTGGGGCACGGTGATCCCCAACCTGACCTGGAGCAACATCGCCCGCGAGGTGCTGCTGGACGCCGGGGCCGACCCGACCATCCCGGCCTTCTCGACCGTCATGGCCTGCTCGACCAGCATGACCGGCGTGCTCGAGGCCGCCGGCATGATCGACGGGCGCGGTCGCGACCTGGCTTTGGTCGGCGGCGTCGAGGCCATGAGCCGGGTGCAGATCGGCCTGTCGGTGCGGCTGTCGGACTGGGTCCGCCGCCTGCAGCAGGCCCGCGACCTGAAGGGGCGTCTGGCGGTGCTTTCCGCCTTCAAGGCGGCCGACGCCAGGCTGTTCGTTCCCAAGGTGGCCAACCGCACCACGGGGCTTTCGATGGGCGAGCACACCGAGATCACCGCCAAGGAATGGGGTCTGGCCCGCGCCGACCAGGACGCCATCGCCTTCGCCAGCCACCAGAACGCCGTGCGCGCCTGGGAGAACGGCTTCTTCGACGACCTCGTCATTCCGGTCGGCGAGGCCCGTCGCGATACCATCCCGCGCAAGGACAGCACGCTGGAGAAGCTGGCCAAGCTGAAGCCGGCCTTCGACAAGGTGAGCGGCCAGGGCACGCTGACGGCCGGCAACTCCTCGCCCCTGACCGACGGCGCGGCCAGCGTCTGGGTGGCCTCCGAAGCGGGCCTGGCGCGCCTGCCCGCGCGCACGCCGCGCGTGAAGATCCTCGACTACGAGGTCACCGCCATCGACCTGCGCAGCGAAGGCCTGCTGATGGCGCCGGCCTATGGCGTGCCGCGCATGCTGGCGCGCAACGGCCTGACCCTTTCCGACATCGGCCTGTGGGAGATCCACGAGGCCTTCGCGGCCCAGGTGCTGTCGCACATCGCCGCCTGGGAGAGCAAAAAGTTCCTGGCCGAGCGGGCCGGCGTCACCGCCGACCTCGGCGCCTTCCCGCGCGAGCGGATGAACCCCACCGGCGGCAGTCTGGCGCTGGGCCACCCGTTCGGCGCCACCGGCGCGCGGATCCTCAGCCAGGCGACCAAGGAACTGGCCGCGCGCGGCAAGGGCGAGAAGGCCATCGTCAGCATCTGCGCCGATGGCGGCCAGGGCACGATGATGCTGCTGGAAGCGGCTTGAGGGCTCGCTACGTCCTTCGAGGCCCGCTGCGCGGGCGCCTCAGGATGAGGAACTCAATGCGATAGCGACCTCATCCTGAGGTGCGAGCCGAAAGGCGAGCCTCGAAGGACGCAGGACGCTTGGGCGATGTCGGTGGGATACCCCAGACGTAGAACCGGCCCGAGGACTAGGGGCAACCTCGGGCCGGCGGTACGCATGTCGCGTTGTGGGGGGTGGACGCGACACGGTTAAATTGGACCCGCCAGTCCCTCCGATCAAGCGAATGGATGTCGCTCGGCGCTTTTGTCGCAGGGAAGCGTTGTCAGGAAAACGGTGTCAGGTCAGGACCGAGAAGATCAGGGTCACGACGGCCACGTCGAAGGCTCGGATCAGGATGGACAGCATAGGTCGAGACGCTTTCCGAAAAGACTCGGGCCTCGACCTAGCAAGACTGGCGCCAAGTCGGCGCGGGGCGCTAGAAATTCCATATGGCGCTGTTCTTCGATCACCAGTGGTACGACGCGAGGCTGGCCGAGCGGGGGCTCGACAGGGCGTCGCTGGCCGCCGCGGCGGGTCTGAGCGCGGCCGAGATCGGCCTAGTCTTCAAGGATCAGCGCGAGATCAGGCCGGCCGAACTGGCGGTTTTTGCCGAGATGGTGGGCGTTTCGCGCGAGGAGGCGGCCAGGCGGGCCGGCGTCGGCGCGCATGCGGCGCCGGCCGACCCGGCCGCGCGGAGGAGCGCGGAACTGGAGGCGAGGGTCGCGCGCCTGGAGGGCCAGGTGGCCGAGCTGCTGGCGGCTAGATCTCGGTCTTCTTGATCAGGCCCGCCTTGGGACGGCGGTCGGCCGGGCCGGAATATTCCGTGCCGAGATAGGTCGAACGCGCCGCGTCGAGCACTTCCTGCCCACCGCGCAGACCGCGCTTCTGGCCGGGCTGGCCCATCACCTGGGCGGCGAAGGCGGCGAACGGGCCGCGCGGGCGCGGCTGCGGCGGCGGATCGGCGGGCGCCTCTTCCTCGTCGCGGACGAACACGACCTCTTCGCCGTCCGCCTCGTGGCGGTCGGAGTCCTTGGGCGCGGCCAGCGCCCGGCGCGCGTTCGCCGCGCGTCGGATGGGGTCGATCGGACCGGTCATGGTCGCAAGGCTAGCGGCGCCTCCGTTAAGAACGAATGCGCCGTCATGGTTGATGGAAATTAGGACTTGGTCGCCAGCTTGGCGATCTGTTCCTGCATGGCCTCGAGCTGGCGCTTGAGGTCGGCCAGGCCGTCCTCGCTGGGCGCGGCCGGAGCCGGGGCGGGCGGCGGGGCGACGGGCGCCTCGGCGGCGGCGTCCTCGGGGCGGCTGTAGGCGAAGGGCGAGAACATCTTCATGGCCCGGTCGAACAGGGCCATGTTCTGGCGGATCTGTTCCTCGTAGATCGCCATGCCCGGCGCGGCCGCCTTGCCGGCGAGGCCCGGGGCGCCGGTGAACTGCTGGCGCATGCGCTCCTGCTGCTTGGAGAAGCTTTCCAGCGACATCTCCAGGTAGCTGGGCAGGAAGGCCTGCATCGAGTTGCCGTAGAAGCCGATCAGCTGGCGCAGGAA
>PJUL01000613.1_pt1 | contig 23037 bp, 18 predicted proteins | sample 1512221 | NCBI WGS metagenome assembly PJUL01 (sample SAMN08177667, study PRJNA422409) | Feces metagenome, whole genome shotgun sequencing project.
CGAGCGCTATGCCTTCAATGCCAGAACCTTCGCCGACATGTCGGTGCGTGGCCGCGAGCTCGGCATGGAGGGGCTGACGGTCTGGGGCGAGCCGTCGGACTACACTGCTACGGTCGAACTCAGTTACCTCGCCTTCTCACGCTTCGGCTGGAACCCGACGCTCAGCTGGGATGCCTTCGTCGCCGACGAGCTGGCGCCGCGGCTCGGCGGCCGGCAGCAGGCCGAGCGCTTCATCGCCATCGCCGAGGAAGTCGGGCTGATCCACGCACTCGGCGAGCGGGTCATCCGCATGAGCTGTACCGCAGCGCAGAGCTGGCCCGAGCACGTAACGCTCTCGATCAGCATTCATGCGAGCCAGTTGCGCGACAATCTCCTCGCAGCCCGCTTCCTGCGCATCCTGTCGGATGCGGGCATCGCCCCCACCCGCCTCGAAGTCGGTGTGACCGAGAGCGCCTTCGTCGCCGACCTCGACAATGCCCGGGCAGTGCTGGGAGCGCTCCGCACAGCCGGCGTGCGCATCGCGCTGGACAATTTCGGCACCGGCTATTCGAGCCTCTATCACCTGCGCAACTTCCGGCTCGACAAGGTCAAGATCGACCGCAGCTTCGTCCAGGCCATGACCCGGGAGCGCGAGAGCGCCAGCATCGTCCAGGCGCTGATCGGCCTCGGCCAGGGCCTTGGTTTCACGATCGCCGCCGAAGGCATCGAAGGCACCGATCAGGAAGGCGCCCTGCTCGGCAATGGTTGCGAACAGGGCCAGGGCGATCTTCTCGGCACGCCCCTTGATGCGCAAGCCACAGTCGCACTTTTCGATCGACCGAAAACCGGCCTCACCGGCTGACAATCAGCCCCGCCCGCTTCCTGTCAGCGGATACCTATTCGGGCTCGCGCATGAAGGCGTCGAAGCGTTCCTTCCAGTCCGGGTCCCAACGCGAGAGCGCCGGCCGGTTGGAGATGATATCGTCCATGGCCCAACGCATTCGACGCCGGTCCATCTCGGGCGTGACTGCACCATCCGGGCAGATGATATAGAAATCGCCGGCATCGATCCGTTCGACCATCAGATCGACGACCTGCCCGGCTGTCCATGCGCCATCCGGCTTCGTGCCACCCGGTGCGCTGGTCATACCCGTGAACGTCCAGCCGGGCACAAGCAGATGCGCGGTGACTGCGGCGCCCCGTTCCCGAAGGCCGTGCTGCAGCTGCTCGGTCAGCGTCCGGACAGCCGCCTTGGCCACCGCATAGGCCGGAAATCCGGGCGGGTTGGTGATGCCCTGCTTCGAGCCCGTGTTGATAATCGCCGCGCGCGTGCTCTGGGCCAGCATCGGCTCGGTGAAGACATGCACGCCGTTCACGACACCCCATAAATTCACGTCGATGATGCGGTGCCAGGCGTCGAGGCCCGTCCAGTTATCGCTGCCCGTGCCGGCGATCGCGGCATTGTTGAAGAGCACGTCCACTTGCCCGAACGTGGCGTATGCCAGATCCCGAAGACGCTCCACATCCTCGATCCTGGCGACGTCACCAGCCATGATGCGGGCTTCCCCGCCCAGAGCATCGGCAAGGCCGGAGAGTGCCGCTTCATCTCTGTCGCACAAGACCAGGCGCATGCCAGTTTGCGCGAAGCGCTCCGCCGCGGCACGTCCGATACCGCTCGCCGCGCCAGTGACCACGGCTACGCTGCCCGCCTTGAAAGGGGATGTGGGAATATCGGTCATATGGCCTCCTCGCTCCTCAGCCAAATGCAGCCGGGCACTCTTTCTTCCGGGCCTCTGCCCTAGAATCGTTGCTGGCTGGTGTGAGATCCTTGGGCAATGCGATAATCGACGGGCCCGGCCATGGTGAGCGTTTGCTGCCATACCTGGCCTGCGTAGAGGCGCTTCGCAGGCAGGGTCACGCACACCGTCGGGCGGGCGGGATCGCATTGCCTTCCTTCATAGATCTCGACGTTGCTGTTTCCGTCGTTGCGCAAGGTCAGGATATTGCCATTGCGTTCGCTGACGACTTTCACCGTTGGTCGCGCGGGGCGATAGATGACGAGCACGTCATAACCGACAAGCAGCTTCAACGCAGTGACGGGCGCACTCACCGGGCCTGCGACGGGCTTTATGGCAACCCGGTAGATCCGATCCGTGTTCCCGCGCGGAATGATTGCTCCGATGCGGATCAGCTTATGCTCGCCAGGCTGCAGGATCAGCCGCTGCGGGGTGACGAGCAGCCCCCCGACGCCGGGATCGGTGATCGCCGTCCGGGTCTCTCCGGGTAAGCCCGGCGACACGATCTCGGCAGGCTCGACCGTCACATAGGCAACTTCGCTGCCATCGTTCCAGATATCGATGTCCTGGGCAGCCGCATCGGACGACTGGATGTCGACGACGGCGCGGCTAAGAGCGATCCCGGCCGCCGCTGGCGTTGCCGCCAACGCCAGGATGATCGTCACAGCGAAACTGCATGCCATGGAAAAACGCTTCAGGGTTTGCATATAACGTCTCCAATTGCGGAATATTGCTCCCGGGATGGTTTTGCGGCGAGCTTTGCCTGGCAGGTTCGGCCATCGGCTGCGTGCACGGTGATCTGCGCGTCGCCCGGCGCCTGCAGTTGGAAATAGCCGCGCGGGTCGGTCGCAGCGATCGCCCCTTCGGTAACGATGTCGGCGTTGGCGACCGCACTTCCATCCGGCCAAAGCAGACGCCCGAACATGGCCAGAACGCTGTCCGCCTTCCAGTCGAGCACGGCGACCGTGCCCGGATAGACGTCGACCGACCGGGTCTGCGCATCGAAGCTGAGCAGTTCCGTGCCTGTGGGCTGGATGCGGACCCTGTAGCGGCGATAGGGCGTCACCGCGACGCTCAGCCGCTCCCCTTCCCGGATCTCGCCGCGCGGTGCGTCGTCGATCAGTATCTGGAAACGGGCGGTGCGGGCATTGCCGGCCACACCGACGTTGATCACGCTCTCATTCTGATCGCGCGCGCCGAAATGGAATATCCCGCCGCCCGCAGCCAGAGACGTCTGACCGCTCAACGCATATTGGCTGGCACCGCCCATGTCCCCAATCCGGTGGACAAGACTCGCCGAGGCGAAGCCCATGGGGTTGCGTTCGCTTGCGGACGCCTGGAGAACCGTACCGTCTGAACTCCGCTGGAGCGCGCCCGCGGCTTCGAAGTCGCCGCCCAGTACATTCTCGCGGTGGATCGAGCCGGAAACTTCCTGAACGCTGCTAACCCGCCGCCGATGCTCGCCCGAGCCGGTCTGGATGCCAGCCTGGGCATTTATCGAGGAGCGGCGGCGCAACAGCTGGAACTGCAGGCCAAGCGCAAAGGAATGCCCGAGGTTGGTGGCCGCATAGGCACCGTTCAAGATCAGCTGGAACTGCTGCCGGCGAAGGACCGACCACCGCACCGTCGGGCCGATCGCATAGGAAGTATCCCGTCCCCGGTCGCGGCGCAGATAGGCGCTTACCCCCAGCTGCCCACCGCCGACACGGTAGGACAGGTTCCCGATCGCCTGGGCGAAACTGGCGCCTGCGCCGTGAAATGCCTGCGCCTCGAGGTTAGGAAAGGACAGAAGGTCGCCGACATAGTCGTCGAGGGGGATAAGCGGGCCGCGCCCGGCGCTGCGCACGTAGCGCAGGTCGAGATTGTAGCTGAGTGCGCCGCCCGTCGTCGAACCCGCTTGTCCCACCGCGCCGTAATCGCCCGAAGTCGATGCCAACAGGGCAAGACGCGTTTGGAAATTGGGGGCGAGATAGGTCATGCCCAGCTCGGTGAGTCCCTTTCGATCGGTCACCATGACGGTGGTGTCCCAGGCGAGGTTCGCCCCGACGCGCCCGGCCAGCCCTGCGGACAGCAAGGGGACCTTGGCTACCGCGAGCCAGTGATCCCGGCGGTCCACTGCGAGCATGCCGGCATCGGCGAAGAAGGAAAGATGGCCGACCGGAGGAATGGCGGCGTTCTTGCTGAAGAAGCGTTGCTCGATGCGGGTCGCGCCGCCAATCTCCTGAATGCGGATTTCGACCGGGTAGGAACCATCCGGAAGCCCGCTGGTGTCGAGAGACTGGTTTCCGGCCTCGAAGCTGCGCGAGCTCACCAGACGACCCTCGACATATAGATCCACGCGCGATCGCTGGCCCAGGAAAACCACCAGCGGGCTCCCGAGTAGTTGCAGTCGATCGACACGGGTATCGAACTGGGAAGTGATGCCGACACCGACGAGACGCCTACGCCCCACCAGATCGGCACCCGGCGCGTAGAACAGTCCCGCGCGGTACCGCGTGCCCGGCCCATCCAGTTGGGCCGCCAGCGTGTCGACGTCCAGCCCGCGTCCCGACGAGAGCGATGCCTCGGACGTGAGGCGCGCATTGCCGACCGCGAGGATCGCCCGGTTGTAGAAATTGTAGCTGAGCGTCTGGCCATCGCCACCGGCAAGCGTACCGCCCAGGATATCGACGAAGGAGAGCCCTTTGCCACTGGGCTTGAGATATCGGTCGGCAGTCGCCGTGCGGATCGCGAGAACCCGGGAATTGAGATAGAGGTCGATCCGGAAGTGCTGGGGATCGAACACGATCGCCGCCACGTCCGGCTGCGGCACCGCACAGGGGCTCGATGCAGCGGTGCACAGGAAGCGGGCGTTCGCGTCCAGCGTGCCCGTCAGCGCGCGTGTGACGGTGTCGATATCGGCGACATTCGGAACCGCCAGGGCAACTGCTTCGGGGTGGGCGAACCGGACGCTCCCGGGCTTGGCCTCGACATCGAACTGGCCGATCCGGGTTCCGCCGAAATAGACATCGGCAATGAGATCCTGCGGCTGCTGGAGATCGGCGAAATCGCTTGGCATGCCCGCGGTCACCACGACGGGCTTCGCCGCGGATGGTGGTGCATCCTGGGCCGATGCTGCCGGCGGGGCCGCCATGCCGACGCCGCTTGCCAACAGGAACAGGGCCCACCCGCGGCGCACCGGTCAATCCGACGCGAGCATGATCGTGAGCGTGCCGCCATAGTTTCCCGCAGTGGCTACGCTGAGTGCCGTGCCGCGCAGGATGACGATCAGGCTCGAGTTGGTCGTCTGGAGCAACGGGCAACTGAGCAGCATCGTCTGCCCGCTCAGCGCCGTTCCCGACACGAGGTTGGTGCCAGAACTCTGCCCGGAGGTGCCGCTCCACTGGACCTCATAGGCCAGCACGCTGCCGCCATTGCTGAGCGTGAACGCGCCGCCGGCGCCGGATCCCGTCGCGGTCAGGGAATAGCGCCCGCCCAGCAAGCCGCTATAGGCGCAAACCGACTGGCTCTGGACTTGGTCGACACCGACATTGGTGATCGTGCCGAACGACACGTCACTGAGACGCGTTATCTGGACACCTTGCGCCGCGGCCGGCACCGGCAGGGCCGGCAACGCCAGCACGAACAGTCTCGCCGAGATCCACCGGCAATTGGAGCGCGCCCGCATGGCGGTTCCGGATCGCCCCCGGAAGTCTATTGTGGCGTCACCAGCAGCGTCAGCGTGCCCGTATAGCTCGCCCCGGCAGTCATGCCTTGCAGATTTGCCGAGGAGATCGACACGATCAGGCTTGAGGTCGTCGCGGCGCCGGTGCTGCAGGTCGGATTGGCCGCGGTCGTCGTCAGGCCGCCAAGCGCCGTGCCCGCGGTAAGCGCGCTGCCGCTGGTCTGGCCGGTGCTCGCGGCCCATTGCACGCTATAGGGAACGGTCAGCGAGCCATTGGCGAGCGTGAACGCGCCGCTGGTGCCACTGCCGGTCGCAGTGATGCTATATCCCTTGGTCGCGGTATTGCTCCAGACGCAATCGCTCTGCGCGCTGGTTGCAGCGGTAGCAGGATCCACGGCGGAGAAGGAAATATCGGTCAGGCCGGTGATCTGCGCCCGGTTTGCCACGCTGGCGGTGATGCTGACCGAACCGGTCGAGGTCGCACCGAGCGTACCCTGGTTGGACGAGAATGCCGGCGTGCCCGCAACCAGAGCTGCGGCCGCGATACCCAGGCAGGACATCCGGCGAATGGAGCTGGAGTCCTTGATCGAATTCATGGTCATTACGCTACCCCGATGCTGAGGCCTCACGAACACGATGTTCGCGCCATAACATCTAGGACAATTTAGGTTAAATGATTTTCGACATGACCTGCGGGATAACACCCATTGCAATAATACTTAATCACACTGAAATTACGCATATACCGTGATAATATTGGTCCGAAATCGGAATCATCTTTCTCAATCCGGACAAAACAACACAATACACGGATTATCGGCGCACGAATCGGCAAAGCTGTTTTCGAATGAGGACAGCGAATTCCAATGCGGACCGGCAGCGACAGACTCAAAATAGGCTGCCGGATAGCAAGTCCGGATGCCGAACTGTCACACATGGCTTTCGGGCGGCGAGAGCGTTTGTTCATTCGACCTGCGCTCCTGGCTGATTTTCAGGCGCAACTCTCCGGGCCCGCAAACCCGTCCGAGCCTGGCCAGCACGGCCAAGCCTCCAATTTTCTCATTTTATTTCTGATGCTTATACGAAATTGAACCCAGCCCTTGCCCACTCCCTTTTGCCGCGCTAGATGCACCGTCCGCACAGGGGCGTAGCTCAGCTGGTTAGAGCGTCGGTCTCCAAAACCGAAGGCCCTCGGTTCGAATCCGAGCGCCCCTGCCATTCTTCGCACGAATGACGCCTTCTGCTTTCGTTACAATGTCTTGTACGGGAGCTCAACGCCGCGCGCGATGGTATCCATCTCGAATATATCAGTTTTATCTGATGGCGAGCGGCTCGAGACCGACGGACATGCGGTCCGCCAAGTCGCCGATCTTCGAGAGATAATGCTGGAAATGCGAAGAAGCACGATGCGCGGCGACTGCGGCTGCATCGACATAGAGCTCGTCGAGCACGAAGCGATTCTCGTCGGTCTGATCGAGCCAGAGATCGTAGCGAAGGTTACCGGGTTCGGCGCGGCTCGGCTCGATCATCGCTTCCAGCAACGCCCTTAGCTCAGCCGTCCGCCCTTCGCGCGCGGTTAGCAAGGCGACGGTCTTCATCTGACTTGTCATGGACTGCACTCCTGGCGATCGGGGATATTCAGCGGATACCGGTCTGGCCGCGCGCCGGCACGTTAAATGCGGTGAAGAGCTGTGGGCGGTCGCGCTCGAACGCCTCATGCCACTCCCGGGATCGCAGAGGTTTTCCCCTCCGTAACCGGCAGACGCAATTCGAAGCTCGAGCCGATCTCGCACGGAAGAACGGTGATAGAGATCCCCGCCTCCCCAGCCAGCCGCGCGAGCAGCGCACTACCCGTACGCCGCTGCGCCGATCGATGGCCGATACCGTTGTCGCGGACGAGGCAGGTGATTTCCCCTTCGCCTGCCATAAGCTCGACCTGGACCAGACCGCCCGGCTCCGTGAATGCGTGACGCGCGGCATTGGTCAGCAGCTCGGAGACGATCATCAGCAACGCCCAGCCGCGCGCGGTATCAAGCAAGATGTCGCAGCTGCGCAAATGGATGAAGGCGCCCTGATCGGCGAAACGCGCCTCCGCCTGGAGATGGCAGAGTTCGCAAAGCGCATCCCCCAGATCCATCGTCGCGCTACGCGGGCGCTGAAGCATGCGCTGTATCGAAGTGAGTGCGTGGAGCCGCGTGGTTACGATCGCGAGCCGGTCCCGCGCTCGCGCGAGGGTCGCGGACCTCGATGCGATATGAACCTCGGCGCACGCGATGGCCAGGTCGTCGGCCGAGCGATGGAGGAACTCGGCAAGCAGGAGATCGCTCGTAAGCGTGTCCCCGGCGACGGAGGGAGCCGGATCGTCCGGTGATCTCGTCCCTGGCACGCGCACTCTCCCGCCCAGCGCATGGCCCGTCGCCACGCACTCGCCCACGCATAGCGCCGCACCGCTCCCGCTCGCGGTGAAGGCTGGTGAATTCCGGGGAAAATCCGCGGCGATGCCGGCCGATCAGAGGGGCATCACGCCGCTTCACCGAAAGTCACCATAGCTGACGATGCGCGGCGCCGGTTCGGGCCTAGGGATTGCTCGTCTCTTCTTCGAGCAACCTGAACGACGGAGCAAGATCATGCACAAGGGAAAGGTGGTTATCCTCGGTTCGAACGCGACACGGATCGAGACCAAGGGCGGATATTGGGGCGATACAGGCCAATATCTCAACGAGACGGTGGTGCCTGCGATGGCGCTGATCGACGCCGGCTACGAAGTCGTCCTCGCGACCCCCAACGGCAATCCCCCGACGATCGACAAGGCGTCGGACGCGCCCGCCCATTTCGGCGGCGACGTGCATGCCTATGAGCATGCCAAGGTCTTCTACGCCAACGATCCCTCGATGAAGGGCCGGACCCTGCGCTCGATCCTCGACGAGGGCCTCGACAAGTGTGACGGCATCTTCATCCCCGGCGGCCAGGCGCCGATCGTCGATCTGATGCACGACCAGGAGATCGGCGAGATCCTGCGCCATTTCCATGAGCATCAGAAGCCGACGGCGATGCTGTGCCACGGCCCGATCGCCTCGGTCGCAGCCATGCCGTTCGCACGCGAGTTTCGCGCCGCGCTGATCGCAGGCGATCCGGACAAGGCGAAGGAATGGGCCAGGGACTGGCAATATGCCGGCTACCGGATGACCGTCTTCCAGAAGAGCGAAGAGAAGGTGATCGAAGACACCATCCTCCACGCCAAGATCTATTTCGACATGCCGTACGCACTCGGCCTGGCGGACGCGATCGTCGATACCGGGCCGGACTTCGAGCCCTATGTCATCGAGGACCGCGAGCTGATCACCGGGCAGAACCCGCGCTCGGACCATCCCATCGCCAAGGCCCTTATCGCCGCCCTGGATCGCAAGCTCGGCCACGCCTGAGGGCGAAGCGATCCGGATACCCCACCGGCGATGCGCGCCCTCTGCCCCGATGCCTCCCCAGAACGTCCGGGCGGAGGGCGCGTCCCCACCGCATAACCAGGAGTGAAGTCGATGAAACATCTGATTGCAGGAGCATTGCTTGCCATGACCACCATCTCTTCCGCCGACGCCCAGACCCGCGCGCCCGACAAGCCCGTCTCGATCGTCCTGGTGCACGGCGCCTTCGTCGATGCCTCGGGCTGGAAGTCCGTCTACGACATCCTGACCAAGGACGGTTATGAGGTGCTGGTCGTCCAGAACCCGACCGTGACGCTCGAAGGCGATGTCGCGGCGACCCGCCAGGTCATCGCCAAGGCGACCAAGCCGGTGCTGCTGGTCGGCCACAGCTATGGTGGTGCGGTGATCACCGAAGCCGGCGCCGATCCCAAGGTGAAGAGCCTCGCCTATATCGCGGCGTTCGCGCCGGACGTCGGAGAGTCGGTGTTCGAGCTCGCCACCAAGCCCATTCCGGGCGAATCCGGCCCGCCGCTGTTGCCGCCCGACAATGGGTTCATCATCGTCGATCCCGCCAAGTTCCCGACCTCGTTCGCGCAGGATGTCGACATCTCGGTGACGGGCTTCATGGCGGTGGCGCAGGTCCCCTGGGGCCTGGGCGCGGTCCAGCCCAAGCTCACCGTGGCGGCGTGGAAGGACAAGCCGGTGCGGTACATGCTGACGACGCAGGACCATATGGTCTCGCCGACCACGCAGCGTTTCATGGCGACCCGCGCCAAGGCCAGGCTGACCGAGATCCACAGCAGCCACGCCGCGATGCTCTCCCACCCCAAGGAAGTGGCCGCCTTCATCGAGGCAGCCGCCGGCGACGCCAACTAGTCCGGCCGCTCCGGGGCGGCGCGCCGAGCGCCCGCCGTCCCGGAGCATCGCTGACCCATATTGGAGGCAGATATGAAGACAGCCCTCTTTCTCGCGCCCTTGCTGCTGAGCGGGCTCTGCGCCACCGGCGCCCAAGCCCAACCGGCCGCGCCCGCCGCCGCGACCCGCCCTGCTCCCCCCGTCATCCACTACCGGACCGAGACGATCGACGGGGTGAAGATCTTCTACCGCGAGGCCGGTCCCGCCGATGGCCCGGTCGTGCTGCTGCTGCACGGCTTCCCGACCTCGTCGCACATGTTCCGCAACCTGATCCCCTATCTGGCGGACAAGTACCGCGTCATCGCGCCGGACTATCCCGGCTATGGCCAGAGCGACGCACCGGACCGCACCAAATTCACCTACTCGTTCGCGCACTATGCCGACATCGTCGACACGCTGGTGCAGCGGCTGGGTGCGAAGCGTTATGCGATGTACGTCATGGATTATGGCGCGCCGGTCGGCTACCGGCTTGCGCTCAAGCATCCCGAGCGGGTGAGCGGCCTGATCATCCAGAACGGCAACGCCTATGAAGAGGGGCTCCGGGATTTCTGGAACCCGATCAAGGCCTATTGGGCCGAGAACACGCCGGAACGCCGCAAGGCGCTGCTCGGCCTGGTCTCGCTCGATATCACCAAGTTCCAATATACCGACGGCATGGGCGATGTGAGCCGGATCAGCCCGGACAACTGGGTCCATGATCAGGCACTGTTAGACCGGCCAGGCAACAGCGATATCCAGATGGACATGCTCTACGATTATCGCACCAACGTGCCGCTCTACCCGCAATTCCAGCAATTCTTCCGGGACCGCAAGCCGCCGGCGATCATCGTCTGGGGCAAGAACGACACGATCTTCCCGGCCGAAGGCGCCCATCCCTATCTGCGCGATTTGCCCAATGCGGAATTCCATCTGCTCGACAGCGGGCATTTCGCGCTCGAGGACCGCCTGGCCGAGATGGCACCGCTCATCCACGATTTCCTGGACCGTAAGGTCGCGGTACGCTGATCCGTGGCCGGACGCGATCGTGTCGACGTGCTTATCCGAAGCGCGATCTTCCGGGGACGTTTACTGGAAGCGCTGGATCGTTGTGGGGCGCTTCCTGGAAGCGCCCCTTTTGCGCAGGTGGCGAGGACGGGCGGCGTGCTGGTGGTATCGGAGGGGTTGGCATACAATCGCGACCTCCGCTGTCCCATGCTCCTGGAGCCCGCGCTTATGTCCGGCGTCGCCACTCCCACACCCTTTCGCGTCCTGATCGTCGACGATCATCCCATCGTTCGCGACGGCATCACCACGCTGCTTTCAAGCCAGGACGACATGCAGGTCGTCGGCGAAGCCGGTGACGGTGCCGAGGCGGTGCGCCGTTTTGCCGAGCTGTCACCGGACATCACGCTGATGGACGTGCAGATGGATGCGATGGGCGGGGTCGAGGCGGCCCGCGCCATCCGCGCGCTGGCCCCGGCCGCGAAGATCCTGATGCTCACCACCTATGCTGGTGACGTGCAGGCAAGCGCCGCGATCCGGGCTGGTGCTGCGGGATATATCCTGAAGAGTGCGATCCGGAAGGATCTGCTCGATGCGATCCGCGCGGTGGGCTCGGGCAAGCGCGCCCTGAGCGCCGAGGTCGCGCACAATCTCGCGCAGCACGCGCTCGATGACCCGCTGACCCCGAGGGAACTGGACGTCCTGCGCCTGGTGGCCGAAGGCCATGGCAACAAGATGATCGCCATCCAGCTCAATCTGGGCATCGACACGGTCAAGGCGCATCTGAAGTCGGTCTTTTCCAAGCTGGACGTGGATGACCGCACCCACGCCGTGGTCGTCGCATCGCGGCGCGGTTATATCGAATGCTGAGATGGAACTGACGGATAGAAGCCGACAGGCATCTGGCGCGGCGCGAGACGGTTCGAGAGCGTCGGCGCGATGAACCGGTAACCCCGCCCGACGATCGTCGCGATGAACTCCGGAGCCTCCGGCCGATCGCCCAGGACACGCCGCAGATGCGCGACGTTCGTCTTGAGATTGCACTCCTCGACGCAGAGATCCGGCCAGACCCGCGCGATCAGCTCCTGCTTGCTGAAGAGTTCGCCGGGGCGCTCCGCGAGTGCGGTCAGTATGTCGAGCGCGCGTCCGCCCAGCCGCACCGGCACGCCGTCCTTCAGCAGGAGCTGGCGCTCCGGTTCGAGAACGAAGGGTCCAAAGGCGTAGGACCGCGCCAGCGAGCCGAACCGCGCCGACGCACTCAGCATGACTACGGGGCCGGAACAGGCCGCAGGCAGGATTCTGGTAGTTACGGTCAGCATATCTTTCCGCCTTCCGTTCGCTTCGTGCCGCAGCGGCCGGGACGCGGGCCCGCCCCGCATATCGCCGCTCGACATCATCGGATTTGAAGATAGCCTGCGAACCCGTGCAGGTACATCACCTTGGCAGGAAAATGGAGGTCACCCGATCGGGTTAGGTCCATGGCGATCCGCACATTATACGCGGATCATATCGGGGACACGCTTCGGGGAGCGTTACGGATGATGCAGCATTTGCGGAATGGGCTGGCGGCGATACTCGTCGCTGCCGCACTATGCTGGACCGCGAGTTACAGCCGCGCTGAAGGGCAAGCTTCCCCGCCAGGCCTGTCGTCGCTTACCCTCGCCCAGTGGAAACATGTTCAGTGGACGCGCAAGGACGGCGTGCCGACGATCGTGCACGGTCTCGCCGAGACCCCCGACGGCTTTCTGTGGATGACGAGCCGGGACGGCCTTTTCCGCTTCGATGGCCGGTCGTTCGAGCTGATGGACGGCGGCATCGACCGCGTCCGGTACGGCACGGCGCGCAAGATCGCGGTGGGCAAGGACGGCGCGGTATTGCTCTGGTATCCCAAGGGCTGGCTCGCCGAATATCGCGCTGGCGCCCTGCATTTCATCAAGGCACCACCTCCCCAGGGCGAGGTCGGCACGCTGCTCCAGACCCGCGACGGCGCGATCTGGCTCGGCGTGGTCCAGATCGGCGCGCCATTGCTGCGCTATGCCGGCGGCCGTTGGGCAAGGGTCATCGCCAATGCCAGCCGCGAGTCGTTTCATGACGCACTCGAGTCCGCCGATGGCGCGCTCTGGCTGAGCTATAACAAGTCGCTGCTGCGAAAGGCACCGGGCGCCGCGCGGTTCGAGCGGATCGGCATCGACGTCCAGGAAGGCGCGCAGCTGGTCGCCGATCTCGATGGCGCGGTCTGGCTCGCCGGTATCCATGGCGGCTGGCGTCTCACCGGCGCGGGCGGGGGCTGGCAGGGCAAGCCTTCGCGGGCGCTGCGCTGGACCAGCACCGATCAGCGCTGGCTGAGGGCCGAGTTTGACCGCGAGGGCAATCTGTGGACGATGGGCCGGGACTTCGGCCGGATCCCCGGCCTGCGCCAGGCCGAGCGCGCCGGGGTCACCAGCTTCGCCTATGAGGAGGGCAAGGTCCCGCAGATGAGCTCGACGCGGCCCGCCAGCCTGCTCGTCGATCATGCCGGGATGGTCTGGTATGGCGGCCCCCGGAGCCTCGATCGCTTCAACGTGCCCGACGTGGTCATCGAGCCGGCGCTGGTCAACTCGACGCGCTATGGCGACCCGCTGCTCGCCACGTCAGCGGGTACCGTCTATATTGGCCAGAACGACGCGATCTATCGCATCGATCCCGGCGGGCGCCCGATCAAGATCCTGCCGGTGACCACCGATCCTGAGGCGATGTGCGAGGATGCTGCGGGTGCGATCTGGATCGTGCTTGGCGACCGCGTCCTGCGATTGCACAAGGACGTGCCGACGGCGTTTCCGAAGCCGCCGGCTGAGGCAGGCACCTATGGCTGCGGCGCCGATCCAACTGGCCGCCTCTGGATCGCCGCCTCGACCAGCGGGCTCTACTGGCTGGACGGAAAGACCTGGAAAGCCGAGCAACCGGCCGGTGACGCCAACGCGTTCGACGCCACCGAGATGTGGCGCGACCTTGGTGGGCGGACATGGGTACAGACGGCCCCCACGCGCCTCACCCGGCTAAACGGAGGATTGGGCGAGACGCTGTCGCTCGCCACCGATCCCGATCTCGGCCCCGTGACCAGGCTTTTGTCGACTTCGCGCGGCCTGCTCGTATCAACGGCGACCGGTGCCGCCTTCTGGTCTTCGGGCCATATGGTGCCGATGGCGGACAAGCAGACCACTTCGCTGCGCAATGCTGTCGGGCTGGTGCAGACGCAGCAAGGCGACACCTGGCTCTTCGGCGCGGTGGGCTTGGTCCGGTTCAGAACCTCGGACCTGTACAAGGCCTTTGCCGCGCCGACCTTCACGATCCCCGAGCGGATCTTCACCTATGAGGACGGTCTGCCCAACCAGCCCAACGCACAAGGCGGCATCGCCATGGTGCGCGGCGGTGACGGGCGGCTATGGCTCGCCACGATCGACGGCATCGCATGGGTCGATCCCGCGCGCCTTGCCACCAACCAGACACCACCCGGCGTGGCCATAACCTCGCTCAACGCCCCGGGCCTGGCGATCAAGGACCCGATCGCCGTCCATCTCGCGCCGGGCGCGTCCAACATTTCGATCGGCTTTGCCGCACTCGCGCCCGCGATCCCGGAGCGCGTGAAGGTCCTGTACCGGCTGGAAGGACAGGACAAGGACTGGGTCGATCCCGGCGCCCGGCGCCAAGCCTTCTACACCAATCTCGGTGCCGGCGAATATCGCTTCCAGGTCATCGCCGCCAATGAGGACGGCAGCTGGAACCGGGTCGGCGCGCAGCTCACGCTCTCGGTACCGCCGACCTTCGTCCAGAGCTGGGTCTTCAAATTGCTCTGCGCGCTCCTGATTCTGGCGCTTATCTGGATCGCCTATGTCTTTAGGGTGCGGGCCGTCGCCAATCGCATCCGGGTCAGGACCGTGGAACGCGTGCGCGAGCGCGAACGCATCGCCCGCGAGCTGCATGACACACTCCTTCAATCGATCCAGCTCCTGACGCTCCGCTTCCAGTTTGCGGTCGACGCATTGCCGGCACGCGCGAAAGGGCGACCAGCGCTCGAAAAGGCGATCGACGAGGCGGACCAGGTCATCGCCGAAGGGCGCGAGCGCGTGCGCGACCTGCGCCCCCTCCTGGGCACCGTGACCGCCGAACAGATGATCCGGAATATTGTCGACAGGCAGGGCTTCGCGCCCGGTATCGAGATGTCGGTCGTCGTCAATGGCACGCCCAGGGCACTGGATCCGGTCGTCTTTGACGAGATGAACCGGATCTCTGGCGAAGCCGTCTTCAATATCTGGCGCCATGCGGGCGCCAGCCATGTGTCGATCGAAATCGATTATCGTGGCTCTTTCCAACTGCGCTTCACGGATGACGGTTCGGGCATCGATCCGGCCATCTGTCTCGCCGGCGGCAAGCAGGGACATTTTGGTATCGCGAGCATGCGCGAGCGTGCCCAGAAACTTGGCGGTGATTTCGAGATACGGCCGTTGCCGGATCGCGGGACCGAGGTAATCGTGACGATCCCGGCCAGCATCGCCTATGCCCATGGCAGGCGCGATCCCGTGGCGCTGTTGAAATCGCTCCTGGGGCGGCGGCAGTCACTCGACGAAGTTCGATGATTCCGCAGGTGGGGTCGCTATACGCAGGAGGGCTGGCACTCGGCGAAACTCCGGGCGGAGGTCTGGTGACCTCTATCCCCATTCCACTGACGGCCGGAACTCGGGAATAAGGCCATTGGGCCGCCTCCGGGGCAAGGTTGCACCCGGCACCCGCGCTGACAGCAGCATAGGCCGCCATGGCCTCTCCGAGAGTCTCGTTGGCAAGGATATTCGCGAACGCAGTAGCACCGGGACCGATCTGGACACCGCCGGCAAGTCGGGCCACCCGGCCAGATCATCGCAGCGCTCGAATCTCGTCGTCCTTGCCCGTCATTTCCCAGCGTATCAGTGAGATCGGGATCGAACCCATGGCGCGGAAGCGATCGTGGAACGACTTGATGTCGAACTTGTCGCCTTCCTGCATGGCAACGTCGGCGAGCAGCTTCTCCAGCTCCACTTTGCCCATGTAATAGCCAATGCCATAGCCGGGCTGGCGCAGGTACAGTTCAATATCAAACTGGGCGACAGCATCCCCCGGCTTCATCCATTTGGGCGTGCGTGAAACCAGTGAGGCATTGGCCTGCTGCCAGGTCCATTCGTTCGCCTGCATTTTCAGCTCGGGCAGAATGCGGGCGGCACGCTTGGCGCCCAGGATATAGTCGATCTCTCGGGCCTTGGGCCGATCTTCGAGCATACCTGACTGGATCAGGAACTCCTCGAGATAAAAGGCCCAGCCTTCGTTCCGCAGACCGTTGACGAAGAACAGTCGCGGCTGCCCGCGCACCGGGCGGGTGTCGCGCGCCGCCTGGAGCGCATCAAAGGCATGGCCGGGCAGGTTGTGGGCACGCAGTGGGCGGCCATCGCGGAACTCTGCCTGGAAGAAGAAGTGGAGGTGCTGCGGCGGATCGAACAGGCCAGGTTTGGACGGGTCCTTCTCGAAGGGGAACTGGTACGGTCCCTCCTCCGGATCATGCTTCACATAGTCCGGAATCGTCACCCACTGGCCATCGCGAAGGAACTTCAGAAGATCCTCGTCCTCTTTCCTGCGCTTGGCATCGAACTCGGCGCGGGTTTTGACCGGTTCGGGCATCGCGATCGCGCGATTGCGATGCTCCTCGATCTTCAGGAAGGCGAGCTGGCGCTGATATTCGCGCTCGCCGATCACCCGGATCTCCTCCGGTGTGTAGGGCAGCAGCAGGACGTGCTTGAGATACCAGGCGTAGTTCTCGGCACCGACACCGCCATAGGCAGGGAGCCCGGCCTCGACGCTCTCCAGCCATGCCTTGAACCCGGCAGCCGCTGCCTGAGCGCGCTTTGCAGGGGCGACGAGCGACGGCTGGAGTTTCGCCGCCTGCGCGGCCAGCTCGCCATAGACGTTCACTTCGACCTGCTTCTGCACGATCGCCAGCCGGGCAAGGTCGCCGCGCGCATCGGTGAGGTTCGCGCGTGCCTGACGCAGCGCTTCAGGCACCGCGTTGAGTTTCGCGGCCAGGGCCTCGGCCTGGTCCCTGGCGATCGGCAGCTTCGGAATGGCGATGGCGCCGTGCATCTTCGGACCGAAGCCGAGATTGGTGGTGCTGTAGAAGGCCGGATCGCGCTTCCAGGGCTGCATCACCCGGTGCTGGAACTCGAGCCCCCGCATCTCGGCGAGCACGACCATATAGTCGACGCGCTGGGGGATCGGCCATTTGCTGTCGTCGATCGCCGCCAGCCGCGCCTCGAAGCGCTGGAGCCCGGCATAATGCCGCGCCATCGTCGCGGGCGAATAGTCCGGCACGCCCTTGACCATCGGCGGCGGCACGAAGGCGCGGAACTCCTTGTAGAGCGCGACGAGCGCCGCATAGCCCTGCGCCGCCGGGACTTCGGCCTGCGCATGCGCCGGTGCTGAAAATGGGATGGGAAGCGCCGGCAAGGCCAGCAGAGCGACAGCAAGACCCAGACGCTTCTTCATCCCATTTCTCCCCGAATTGAAACCTGTCATCACCCCGGCCTTGAGCCGGGGCCCCGCTCCCTCTCGCCGCGGAAAGAAGCGGGATCCCGACTCAAGGCCGGGATGACGAGAAACTGCGCTTCACAGCGCGTTGAAGAAGCGCCCCAACCGATCCATCGCCTCGATCACCCGCGCTTCCGATTCAGATCCGAAGCAGACGCGCAGATGCCCCTCCCCGCCCGGCCCGTAAAAATCGCCGGACTCGACCACGACATGAGCTTCCTTGAGGATCGCCATGGCGAGTTCCTGCGAGGAACGCCCGGTGCCGCTAATGTCCGGAAAGGCATAGATCGTCCCTTCGGGCTCGGCGCAGGTGACGCCGGGCATCTGGTTCAATGCCTGGACTACGATGTCGCGCTTGCGGCGATCGGCCTCGACCATCGCCTGCATCGCATCCTGCGGCCCTTCCACCGCGGCGCGGGCGCCTTCCTGGATGAAGACGTTGACGTGGGTCACATCGGTCATCGTGATGCGCATAATGGCCGGCAGGAGCTTGGCATCGGCGGTCAGATAGCCGATCCGCCAGCCATCCATCGAATAGGCCTTGGTAAAGGCGAAGCAGGTGATCGTCCGCTCGCGCATGCCGGGCAGGCTGGCGATGCTGACATGCTCGGCCTTGCCATAGGTGATGTACTCGTAGACCTCGTCCGACAGCACCAGCAGGTCATGCTCGATCGCCAGGTCGGCGACGTGCTGCAGCTCCTCGCGGCTATAGACGCGGCCGGTCGGGTTGGCCGGGTTGACCAGCACGATCATCCGGGTGCGATCGGTGATCTTCGCTTCGATCTTCTCCTTCGAGATCGCAAAGTCGTTCGCCTTGTCGAGCCCGGCGATCACCACCTTGCCGCCGGCCAGCTCGGTCTTGCCGATATGCTGGGGATAATAGGGATCGAGCAGGATCACTTCGTCACCCGGATCGATCGCGGCCATGAAGGCGGCGAAGGAAGCATGGGTGAGCCCGTTGCACACCAGCACCTCGTCCACGCCGTAATCGAGCCCGTTGAACTCGGCGAGCTTCTTCACCAGCGCCTGGCGAAACGAGAGCGTGCCGCGGAAATCGCCATAATGGACGATGCCGGCATCGAGCGCCGCCTTGGCCGCCTCCTTGATGTGCAGCGGCGTATCCGCATGCGGCCGGCCGAACTCGAGATGGATCAGGTCCACCCCCGCCGCATCCAGCTTGGACGCTTCGTCATACATGCCGAAGCTCTTCTTCGATCCGCCCGTAAGGCGCTGTGCCGGCCACTTCATTCCAAGACCCCTTCGCGACTCTGATAACCGTGAATAATTGCGTGATATATGATATTTCAAGCTTGAAATTTCATACTTGAAGCACTTACCCTGACGGCGTTAGATTGAGACGGACTGGAGTCGCGGCGATGGAGTTGGACCAGTGAAGATCGCATGCGTGGGCGGCGGGCCGGCCGGGCTCTATTTCGCCATCTCGATGAAGGTGCGCGACAGCGGCCATGAGGTGCATGTCTTCGAGCGCAATCGGGCGGACGACACGTTCGGCTGGGGCGTGGTCTTCTCCGACCAGACGGTCGAGAACCTGATGTCCAACGACCCAGTCAGCGGCGAGACGATCCGCGGCGAGTTCGCGCATTGGGACGATATCGATGTCCATATCCATGGCGAGTGCATCCGCTCGTCGGGCCATGGCTTCATCGGCATCGGCCGCAAGCGGATGCTGGCGATCCTGCAGGACCGCGCCCGCGAGCTCGGCGTGCAACTCCATTTCGAGCATGAGGCGAGCACCGACCTGGCCGATTGGGCGGACTATGACCTGGTCATCGTCGCCGATGGCGCCAACAGCCGCATCCGCGACCGCTATGCCGAGCATTTCGACATCGACATCCAGCCGCGCCGCAACAAATATATCTGGCTCGGCACGCACAAGGTGTTCGACGCCTTCACCTTCGCCTTCGAGCAACTGCCCGAAGGCTGGGTATGGGCGCACGCCTATCGCTTCGATGACCGGCTATCGACCTTCATCGTCGAGATGGCGCCCGAGACCTGGGAAGCGCTGGGGCTGGACAAGGCGGGCCAGGATGAGGCGATCGCCTTCAGCGAGCGTGTGTTCGGCAAGTATCTCGACGGCAATAGCTTGATGTCCAATGCCGGGCATCTGCGTGGCTCGGCGGCATGGCTCAACTTCCGCCGGATCGTCACCGGCCGCTGGTCCTACGACAAGTTGATCCTGCTCGGCGACGCGGCACACACTGCGCATTTCTCGATCGGATCGGGCACCAAGCTGGCGCTGGAGGACGCGATCAAGCTGGCCGAGGTGCTCAACCGCCCCGGGCTCGGCCGCGAACAAGCGCTGGCCGAATATCAGGCTGAGCGCAGCGTCGAAGTGCTCAAGCTGCAGAACAGCGCGCGCAACTCGACCGAATGGTTCGAGACGCTCGACCGCTACCTCCCCTTTGCGCCGATCCAGTTCGCCTATTCGCTGCTCACCCGCTCGCAGCGCGTGAGCCATGAAAATCTCCGCCTACGCGACCCGGAATGGCTGGCGGGCGTGGAGCGCTGGTTCCAGGCCCAGGCCCCGGGCGGCAGGGGCGACAAACCCGTGCCGCCGATGTTCGCGCCCTACCGGTTGCGCGACATGACGCTGGAGAACCGCGTGGTCGTCTCGCCGATGGCGATGTACTCGGCGGTGGACGGCACGCCGACTGACTTCCACCTCGTCCATTACGGCGCCCGCGCCCAAGGTGGCGCCGGGCTGGTCTATACCGAGATGACCTGCGTCTCGCCCGAGGGCCGGATCACCCCCGGCTGCCCGGGCATGTATGCGCCCGAGCATGTCGAGGCGTGGCGGCGGGTCACCGATTTCGTCCATGCGAACAGCGTGGCGAAGATTTGCCTGCAGCTCGGCCATTCGGGCGCCAAGGGCTCGACCCGGATCGGCTGGGAAGGGATGGACCAGCCGCTCGACAGCGACAACTGGCCGCTGATCGCCGCATCGGACGTGCCGTGGAGCGCCGGCAACGCCACGCCCCGGCCGATGACCCGGGCCGATATGGACGCGGTGCGCGACCAGTTCGTCGCGGCGGCACGCATGGCGATGGAAGCGGGCTTCGACATGATCGAGCTGCACGCCGCGCACGGGTACCTGCTCTCCAGCTTCATCACCCCGCTCCAGAACACCCGCACCGACGACTATGGTGGCAGCCTGGAGAACCGGTTGCGCTATCCGCTCGAGGTCTTCGCGGCGATGCGCGCCGCCTGGCCCGCCGAGCGGCCGATGTCGGTCCGTATCTCGGCGACCGACTGGATGGGCGACCAGGGCGTCACACCCGAGGAGGCCGTGGAGATTGCCCGCGCCTTCAGCGAAGCCGGCGCCGACCTGATCGACGTCTCGGCCGGCCAGACCTGGGCCGAGTGCAAGCCGGTCTATGGCCGGATGTTCCAGACGCCCTTTGCCGACAAGATCCGCAACGAGGCGCGCGTCTCGACCATGGCGGTGGGCAATATCTTCGAGACCGACCACGCCAATTCGATCCTCGCCGCCGGCCGCGCCGACCTGGTCGCGATCGGGCGGCCGCACATGGTCGATCCGATGTGGACGCTCCGCGCCGCCGCCCAGCACGGCTATCGCGGCGTGCGCGTGCCGCCCCAATATCTCGGCGGGATGAGCCAGCTCGCCCGCAACCTGCAACGCGCCGCCGAAGCCGACGCGGCACTCCGGAGCTGATGTCGATGCGCCTCAAGGATATCCATGCAGTCGTTACCGGCGGCGGATCGGGGATCGGCGCCGCCATCGCCCGCGCCCTCGCCGAGGAAGGCGCCCGCCTGACCCTGATCGGCCGCCGGCGTGACGCGCTCGAAGCGGTTGCCGCGACCATCCCCGGTGCGATCGCCGTCTCCGCCGACGTGACCGACCGCGCCTCGATCGACGCGGCGTTCGATACTGCCCGCGCTGCGCACGGCCCGATCGGCATCCTGGTCAACAATGCCGGGATCGCCCCCAGCGCGCCCTTCGCCAAGGTTAGTGCCGAGGCGTGGCGCAAGACGATGGCGACCAATCTCGATGCGCTGTTCGATTGCTGCCAGGCGGCGCTGCCCGACCTGCTGGTGATGCCGGCCGGGCGGATCGTCACCGTGGCCTCCACCGCGGGGCTCAAGGGCTATGGCTATACCGCGCCCTATGTCGCCTCGAAGCATGGCGCGATAGGGCTGATGCGCGCGATCGCCGCCGAGTTCGCCGCGACGCCGCTTACCGCCAACGCGCTCTGCCCCGGCTTCACCGACACCGATATCGTGGCCAAGGCGGTCGATACGATCACCAGCCGCACCGGCCGCAGCGAGGCCGAGGCGCTTGCCGAGCTCACCAAGCACAATCCCCAGAAGCGGCTGATCACACCTGAGGAAGTGGCGGCGGCGGCGGTGTGGCTGTGCCTGCCGGCCAGCGGGTCGGTGACCGGCCAGGCGATCCCGATCGCCGGCGGAGAAGTGATGTGACCCGTGCCGCATCGCTCCGCGAGAAGCATGACGGCGCGCTCGATGATCGCGGCAGCGTGCGGCTGTGGCTGCGGCTGCTCACCTGCACCACAGTGATCGAGAAGCGCCTCAAGCGCCGCTTCGCCGACCAATATGGCGTCACCCTGCCCCGCTTCGATGTGATGGCGGCGCTCGACCGTCACCCCGAGGGGATGACGATGGGCCAGCTTTCGCAGGCTCTGCTCGTCTCCAACGGCAACGTCACCGGCGTCGTCCAGGTTCTGGTGCGCGATCGCTATGTAAGCCTGACGCCTTCGCCCACCGACGGCCGCTCCTCGGTCGCGCGGCTGACCCAGCTCGGACGCGAGTGCTTTGCGGGGCTAGCCGAGGCGCATCATGAATGGATCGAAGCGATGCTGGCCGGACTGGGCCGCGAGGAACGCGGCCAGCTCCACCAGCTTCTGGGCGTGCTCAAGGACTCGCTCGCCGCCGAAGGAGGAGAGGAATGACCATAGATCCAACCAGCTCTGTGCCCCGGCATTTCGGCTGGGCGTTTGCCGAGGGCGTGGCGACCGTCACGCTCAACCGGCCCGAGCGCAAGAACCCGCTGACCTTCGAGAGCTATGCCGAGCTGCGCGATACCTTTCGCGAGCTCGTCTATACGCCGCAGGTCAAGGCCGTGGTCGTCACGGGCGCGGGCGGCAATTTCTCCTCGGGCGGCGACGTTCATGAGATCATTGGACCGCTGACCGAGATGGCGATGCCCGAGTTGCTCGCCTTCACTCGGATGACCGGCGACCTGGTCAAGGCGATGCGCGCCTGCCCGCAGCCGATCGTCGCGGCGATCGATGGCATCTGCGTCGGCGCCGGGGCGATCATGGCGATGGCCTCCGACCTGCGGATCGCGACGCCGGCGGCCAAGACCGCCTTCCTGTTCACCCGGGTTGGCCTGGCCGGCTGCGACATGGGCGCCTGTGCGATCCTGCCGCGGATCATCGGCCAGGGCCGCGCCTCCGACCTGCTCTACACCGGCCGGATGATGTCTGCCGAGGAAGGCGAACGCTGGGGCTTCCACAACCGGCTGGTGCCCGCCGAAAGCCTGCTCGACGAAGCGCTGGCGCTGGCACGCGGCATCGCCGCTGGCCCGACCTTCGCCCACGGCGTCACCAAGACCCAGCTCAACGTGGAATGGGCGGTGAGCGTAGAAACTGCGATCGAGATGGAAGCGCAAGCCCAGGCAATCTGCATGGCAACCAAG
>PJUL01000615.1_pt1 | contig 23021 bp, 16 predicted proteins | sample 1512221 | NCBI WGS metagenome assembly PJUL01 (sample SAMN08177667, study PRJNA422409) | Feces metagenome, whole genome shotgun sequencing project.
CGCAAGACCGACCGCGCCAAGCGCCAGGAAGAGGACGCCATCCTCGACCTCTACCTCTCGGCCATCGGCGAGATCTGATTTTGAAAAGGCCCTCTCCCCGGAGAGGGCCTTTTTGCTAGGCTGACGCCATGCGCGCCAAGCCGCCCGATCGCAAAGCCCAAGATCCGCGGGCCCAGGCCAAGAAAGCGGCCCTCAGCGCCCTCAAGAAGGCCAGGCGGATGGCCGACAAGGGCGGGGTCGAGCTCTCCGACTGGGAGGGCGAATTCCTGGGCTCGGTGGCCCAGCGCATCGAGACCTATGGCAGAGCGTTCGGCGACCCGGAAAAGGGCGGCGCCGGCCAGGCCCTGTCGGTCAACCAGACCATCAAGCTCAAAGAGATCACCGCCAAGGCCAAGGGCGAGCGCAAGCCGATGAAGCGCGGCAAGGGCTTTACCCGCAAGGGCCGGCCGGAGCCGGCGACGGAAGAGGCCGAGGACGAGGGGTAGGGGATCGCCCCCTCCACGCCCGTCATTCCCGCCCTTGTGGCGGGAACCCCTCTGTCAGCCGCAGGGGCAGATGGGGCGGCGTGCCGAGCACGCCGCTTGCGCTTCACGTGCGAACGGAACCAGCGATTCCCGCCACAAGGGCGGGAATGACGGGAGGCTGGGGAGAGGGCGGAGCCAATCGTCCTCCTCAGAACGCCCCGCCCTCGCGCAGGTTTATCCCGTACTCCAGATAGGCCTTCATCGCGGCCATCATGTGCATCCAGCCGCCGGCGTTGCCGTGCGAGGCCTTCAGACCCTCGGCCGTGTGCGGCCAGCCGGACTCGCTGATCTTGACCATGGTGCTTCCGTCGTCGAGCGCCACGAAGGTCATCACCACCCGGGTGTCGGGATCGCCGGCGATCGCCGAGCCCCATTCCAGCACGATGCGCTCGGGGGCGACGACCTCGCGCACCACCACCGGATAGCGCTCCTCGAACTCGGGGAACTGCCAGAGCACGGTGGCGCCGGCGACCAGCGGGCCGCTGCCCTCGCGCAGGAAATAGCCGCTGAGCCTCGCTGGATCGACGACGGCGTCGAACACCTCGGCCGGGGGCTTGCGGATCTTCAGCTGCACCTCGAAGGCCAGCGGGGTCTGTCTGGGATCGGCGTCGCTGGACATGGCGGTCCTCCCTTGGCGAACGCCGGCATGTAAGGTTATAATTCTATAACATGTCAAGCGCCGCCCAAGACGACCTGTTGTTCAAGGCCCTGGCCGACTCGCGCCGGCGGCAGATGCTGGACCTGATGAAGGCCGCCCCGCGCACGACAGGGCAGCTGTGCGAGCACTTCGCCGGCGCCCTGGACCGCTGCACCGTCATGCAGCACCTGGGCGTGCTGGAGCGGGCCGGGCTGATCGTCGTGCGGCGCGAGGGCCGCGTGCGCTGGAACCACCTGGACGCCGGCCCCTTCCAGGACATCCACGACCGCTGGATCGGTCCCTACGCCCTGGCCGCGGCCGATCTGCTGAACCGGCTGAAGCACGATCTGGAAGGCGCCTGACGCCCAGATTGCCGAACGCCGTTTGGCGGACTAGCCTCCGGCCCGAAACGGGGGAGGAACCGTCCCATGGTCACCCAACGCGGCGCGACGCGCCCGGCGCTGCTGGTCATCGCCGCCGCCACCCTGCTGGCCGGCACGCTCGACATCCTCGACGCCTTCACCTTCTGGGGCGTGACCATGGCCGTGCCGCCGCACAGGATCCTGCAGTCGATCGCCAGCGGCCTCCTGGGCAAGGCGGCCTTCCAGGGCGGGACAGGCGCGGCGGCCCTGGGCCTCTTGCTGCACTATTTCATCATGTCGGTGATGGCGGCGCTCTACGTGCTGGCGGCGCGGCGCCTGCCGGTGCTGGTTCGCCGTCCGCTGCTGATGGGGCTGGCCTACGGCGCGGCGACCTATGTGGTCATGAACTACGTGGTGCTGCCGCTCAGCGCGGCGGGCCCGGCCAGCGCCTTTGCCTGGCCGCGCTTCATTAACAACCTCGGCGCCCACCTGGTGCTGGTCGGCATCCCCATCGCCCTGGTCGCCCGCTGGGGCCAAGGCCAAGCTGGACAAGGAACTCCCGCCCCTAGGGCCGATGCAATCTGACCGAGCATCTGTGCCGAAAGACACGAAAACAGTCTTTATTTCTTACCAAATACCGCCGTTCGCGGATTGCGATTAAGCTCGCGTTAAGATTGATGCGACAAACTGTCGCCAGCGTAAATCATTACAATCATTGAACTAAGTGAGCGGAGCGGCCGAAAGGCGGCGTCGGAGGGGTCGGTGCGTGGAGACCGGCCTGGCGACCCGTTCACGGGAACGAGGCGATGGCCAACACCTACGAATTCCTCCTGCGCAGGAAAGCCGACCTGGAAGTGCGCATGATCGAGGCCCAGCGCCGCGCGCAGGAGCCCTTCGAGGGCGAACTGAAGGCGATCGGCGTGGCCCTGGGCGCCCTGGAGCGCGCCGGCCTGGCCGCACCCGGCGAACCGGCGACCTTCGCGGCTCCTGCTCGTCGCGGCCGCAAGCCGCGCGCCGCCCGCGACATGATCCTGATGGTGCTGGGCCGCGAGGGCGCGGTCATGACCGTGCCCGAGATCGTCCGCCAGCTGGAGCGACGCTGGAACCGCGCCCTGCCGCTGGCCGCCGTGCTGCTGGAACTGCAGGGCCTGGAAACCGACCATCGCGCCCGCCGCGACGGCGCGGGCTGGACGGCCCTGGACGAGGAAGAGGCGGCCTGAGCCGCCCCTGCCCGGAAAGCCCGCCTACGAGGCTTCCTTGACGTCGACGTCGATGCCCTGCTCGCGAACCTTGCGATAGAGGGTCGAGCGGCCGATGCCCAGGCGCCGGGCGACTTCGCTCATGTGGCCGGCATAGACCTCGATGGCGTGCTGGATGAGGTCGCGCTCGATCTCCTCCAGGGTCCGCAGGTGACCATGGCCGTCGAGGATGCGCACCGGCGCCTCGCCGGCGACGCCGGTCTCGGCATGGGCGGCGGCGGCCTGGATCATCACCGGCAGCGGCTCGATCGGCGAAGGTTCCAGCGGCGGCGCCACGACCCCCGAGATGGCCGGGAAGTCGTAGGGCTGCAGGTAGGGCGCGTCGGCCAGGACGATGGCGCGATAGACCGCGTTCTCCAGCTGGCGCACGTTGCCGGGCCAGTCGAAGGCGCAGAGGATCTGCAGGGTCTCGGGCGAGGCCCCGACCACGCGCTTGCCTTCCTCGACGTTGAAGCGGCGCACGAAGGCCTCGACCAGGGCGGGGATGTCCTCGCGGCGTTCGCGCAAGGACGGAGCCTCCACCGGGAAGACGTTCAGGCGATAATAGAGGTCCTCGCGGAACAGGCCCTGGGCGACCGCAGCCGACAGGTCGCGATTGGTGGCCGAGACGATGCGGACGTCGATCTTGACCGAGCGCTTGGAGCCGATCGGGTCGATCTCGCCCTCCTGCAGGGCGCGCAGCAGCTTGACCTGGACGTCGAGCGGCAACTCGCCGACCTCGTCGAGGAACAGGGTGCCGCCGTCGGCTTCCTTGAACTTGCCCGCGTGCTTGTCGGTGGCGCCGGTGAACGAGCCCTTCTCGTGGCCGAACAGGATCGACTCCACGAGGTTCTCGGGGATGGCGCCGCAGTTGACGGCCACGAACGGCTTGCCGGCGCGATCGGACGAGCCGTGGACGGCGCGGGCGATCAGTTCCTTGCCGACGCCGCTCTCGCCGGTGATCAGCACGGGAATCGCGCTCTTGGCCGCGCGCTCGCCGATGCGCTTGACCATGGTCATGGCCGGCGAGGTTCCGATCAGGTCGGAGAAGGTGGTGCGGCCCGCCACGCGCTTGTTGAGGCGGTCGACCTCGCCCTTGAGGTCGCCCATCGACAGGGCGTTGCGGATCGACACGGTGATCCGCTCAGGCGAAGCCGGCTTGATGAAGAAGTCGGTGGCGCCGGCCTGCATGGCCTTCACCACGGTGTCGACGCCGCCGCTGGCGGTCAGCACGATCACTGGCTGGGCATAGCCGCGCGCACGCATCTCCTTCAGCGCCTCCTGGCCCGGCAGGCCCGGCATGACGAGATCCAGCAGGATCACGTCGGCCGGCGCGCCGGCGGCCAGATGCGCCATGGCCGCGTCGCCGCTCTCGGCGTGGCAGACCGCGAAACCTTCGCGCTCCAGCACCGCCTGGATCAGTCGACGTTGGGTCGGATCGTCGTCGACGACGAGCACCGTCTTGGTCATTGAAGGCCATCCACCAGAACCGGCCGCGCCCACGTGGAGAGCGACTCTTGTTGGTTCAGAGTGATACAGCGCGGGGGTAAACACCGGCTTTCGGAGAGGTGTCGCAGACCTTAACAGTGAGCCTTAACAACGGTTTACGCTGTTGGTTGGATCCGGGCCGGGCAAGGCCTGGAACGCCCTCTCCTTCCCCGTTGCACGAGGGATGAGATGGGCGCTTCATCCTTCCATGGTCGACGATGAAACCCTGCGCGCCCTGGCCACGGCCTTGCCCGAGGTGATCCAAGCCTCCAACGGTCAGCAGATCGCCTACGAGGTGGCCGGCAAGGGACTGGCCTGGGGCTATCTGGCCCGGCCCGCGCCCAAGGCCAGGCGGGTGCTCGTGCCCGGAGTCATCGCCGTGCGCTGCCTGATCGAGACCAAGCAGATGCTGATCGAGGCCGCGCCCGAGCGCTTCTTCGACGACGACCACTATCGCGGCTATCCGGCGGTGCTGGTGCGGCTGGCGGCCATCGAGGCCGACGAACTGGCGGGCCTGCTGCGCACCGCCTGGACGATCGTGGCGCCCAAGAGCCTGGTGAAGGCTCACCCCTGAAACGGATCGCCCCGGGCGTCTCGTGACGTCCGGGGCGATGGGTTTTGTCAGTAAGGCAGTTCCGGCGCCGTCTGGGCCGGCGGGGTTCCGGCCGGCGGCGGGGTCGCCCCCGGGTCGGCCGTCGGGGTTTCGCCGCCGCCCAGGATGTCGCCGATCGGATCCTCGGTCGGCGGCGGGGGCTCGGCCGTGCCGCCGGGGATCGGGGTGGCCTTCAGGCGCGGCAGGGCCGAGCTCATGAACACCTTCCAGATCTCGGCCGGCGGGCCGCCGCCGCTGACGCGCTTCATGGCGGTGTTGTCGTCCTTGCCGGTCCACACCGCGGCGACGAAGCCGCCCGTGTAGCCGACGAACCAGGCGTCCTTGTAGTCGCTGGTGGTGCCGGTCTTGCCGGCGATGTCGTAGCCGGCGACCTTGGCGCGACCGCCGGTGCCGCCGTTCACCACCTGGCGCATCATCTGGTTCATGTACTGCAGCGACGGCGAGCCGATCACCGACGGGCGCGGCTGCTTGTCGACGCTGTGGTCGTAGAGAACCTTGCCCGAGGCGGTGCGGATGCGCTCGATGCCGTAGCCCTTGGCCAGGAAGCCGCCGTTGGCGAACGGGGCGTAGGCCTGGGCCATTTCCAGCGGGCTGACCTCGACGGCGCCCAGCGCCATCGACGGATCCAGCTGGATCTTGCTGGTGATGCCGAGGCGACGGGCGGTGGCCGCGACGTTGCTGGTGCCCACCTCGTTGGCCAGGCGCGCGGCGACCGTGTTGATCGACTGGGCCAGGGCCGTCTGCAGGGTCATGGGGCCGAGGAAGGTGTTGGTGTAGTTGCGCGGCTCCCAGTTGCCGATCTTCACCGGCTCGTCGACCACCATGACGCTGGGATTACGCCCCTGGTCCATGGCGGTGAGATAGACGAACGGCTTGAAGGCCGAGCCGGCCTGGCGGCGGGCGCTGGTGGCGCGGTCGAACTGGCTCTGGCCGTAGTCCTCGCCGCCGACATAGGCGCGGATGCGGCCCTCGCCGTCGATAGCCACCAGGGCGGCCTGCTGGACGCCCTGCTTCAGGTGGCCCTCGACGCCCAGCTGCACGGCGCGCTCGGCCGCCACCTGGATCGGCAGGTCGAGCGTGGTCTCGACCACCAGGTCTTCGGTCGGTTCGCCGACCAGCGAGCGCACCTGGGCGTCGACATAGTCGGTGAAGTACTGGGCGCGCTGGTTGGCCAGGGTGGCCGACACCTGCACCGGGGTCTTGAAGGCCTCGTCGCGCTGCTCGGGGGTGATGGCCTTGAGGCGCACCATCTCGTCGAGCACGACGGTGGCGCGGCGGGCGGCGCGCTCGCTGGCGCTGACCGGCGAATAGCGGGCCGGGCCCTTCATCATGCCGGCCAGCAGGGCGGCCTCGCCGATGGTCAGGTCCTTGGCGGGCTTGTTGAAGTAGCGCTGCGAGGCGGCCTCGATGCCGTAGGCGCCGGCGCCGAAATAGACCCGGTTCATGTAGAGCGCCAGGATCTGCTTCTTGCTGAACTTCAGCTCCAGCCAGACGGCCAGGATCAGTTCCTGGGCCTTGCGCTTGTAGTTCTGGGCCGGGCTGAGGAACAGGTTGCGGGCCAGCTGCTGGGTGATGGTCGAGCCGCCGCGCTGGGGGCCGCCGTCATGGGTGATGTTCCAGATCAGCGAGCGGGCGATGCCCCAGGGGTTGAACCCGAAGTGGTGGTAGAACTGGCGGTCCTCGATGGCGACGAAGGCGGCCGGCACGTATTCGGGCAGGGCGTCGATGTCGACCGGCGGCGCGTACTGGCTGCCGCGCACGGCCAAGAGGGCGCCCGAGCGATCCAGGTAGTTGATCGAGGGCTGGCGGGTGACGTCGTAGAGCTTGGAGGTGTCGGGCAGGTCGCGCGCGAACACCGCGAAGAAGGTGACCACGAAGATCAGCCCCCACACGCCCAGAACCGTCGTCCAGTACAGCAGCGCCTGGAGGGGCGTGCGTTGAGTCTTCGCCGGCTTGTTTCCGCCGAAGGCGCCGTTAGCCATCTGTAACCCTAGGTCTCGTTAGCCCCGCCCGCGTGGCGGTGTCATAGCTCACGACGACCAAACACGCGATAGAATTGACGACAGGTGAACGCGGTTTAACCAAGCGGGGGAGAACCGTCGCCCTCGCCTCAGGTGCGATCCGGATCGGTGCGCCAGACCCGCCAGCTTTCGAAGCCGGCGGCCAGGCCCGAGGCGATCAGACCGGCCATCAGCACGTGGAAACCGATCGGCTGGGGCGCGACCGGCGCGGCCACCAGGCCAAGCAGGCCGACCAGGGTCATCAGCCGCCCGGCCAGGCGGTTGGCCTTGTCCCAGGCCAGCCGGCTGCGCAGCGCCCAGTAGGTGCGCACGCCGATGACGGGGTTGGGCTTCACCCGCCCCAGGAACGCCCCCATGCCCAGGAACAGCAGGGCCATGCCGCCCATCATCAGGCTGAGGAACATCGCCCGGCCGCCCTGCCGGGGCAGCAGGTCGAAGGCCGTCGAGGTCAGCATCGCCGCCGCGAAGGCCGGCGCGGCCAGGCCGACGATCCGTCCCAGGCGATAGGTGAAGCGGTCGCCCCGCCGGTCCCTGACCTGACGCTCCATCGCCGCGCAGACCACCGCCACCGCGCCGGCGACCATGGCGATGACGCCGATGGCCAGACCCATCTCGGCGCGGTCGCCCCAGCGATCAACCTGGCCGGCGTAGTTGAAATGCATCGGCATGGGTCCCGCCGGACCCAGCCGCCAGACCGCCAGGGCCGCGCCGGCGATGGCCACCGTGGTCAGGATCGAGACGCCGTCCAGCGGCGTCAGGCCGCGCTTGTCCGCACTGTTCATGCCTTCTTCCCCTCTTCAGTGGATGGAAGCGCCGGCCCGGCCGCGACGGCCTCGCCCGTTCCCATCAGCTCCATCATGAAGGCCACCGCTTCCTCGACCGCCGAGATCACCAGGCGGTAGCGGACCGAGGCCCCGTCCTTCTCGGCCTCGACCAGGCCCGCGGCCTTCAGCGCAGCCAGGTGGGCGGTGACCGTCGGCCAGGCCATATCGAACCGCGAGGCGATATCCCCCGAGGCCAGCGGCCCGTCGCGCAGCATGGCGACCATGCGGCGGCGGGCGGGATGCGACAGGGCCTTGAACACCTCATTCATGAGCCAAAAGACTAATTAGTCCTTTGGCTAAGAGTCAAGCGATCCGCTTCTCTGCCCTTCTCCCCTTGCGGGAGTAAGGTGTCGACGAAGTCGACGGATGAGGGGTCTCTCAAACTTGAGACGCCACACCCCCGGCCTGACCGCCGCGCGCGGTTTCGAGTCCTGAGAGGCCCCTCACCCGACCTCCTTCGGCGGCCACCCTCTCCCGCAAGGGGAGAGGGATTAAAAAATCCGCCGTTTCCGGCCTTGGCGCGGACTCGCGCCCCTGCCAAAAGAGCGCCGTGTCCACCGCCCTCGCCTCCCCGCCCTCGCTCGACGCCGCGCGCGACGTCCTGCGCCGCACCTTCGGCCACCAGGATTTCCGCGGCCTGCAGGCCCAGGTGGTCGGCGAACTGCTGGAAGGGCGCAGCGCTCTGGCGGTGCTGCCCACCGGCGGCGGCAAGAGCCTGTGCTACCAGATCCCCGCCCTGGTGCGGCCGGGCCTGGGCCTGGTGGTCTCGCCGCTGATCGCGCTGATGGCCGACCAGGTGGCCGGCCTGCAGCAGGCCGGCGTCGCCGCCGAGCGCCTGGACTCAAACACCCTGCCCGAGGAGCGCGCCGAGATCTGGCGGCGTATCGAGGCCGGGCAGCTGGATTTGCTGTACCTGTCGCCCGAAGGCCTGATGCAGGGCTGGATGCTGGAGCGGCTGTCGCGCCTGCCGCTGTCGCTGGTCGCCGTCGACGAGGCCCACTGCGTCAGCCAGTGGGGCCACGACTTCCGGCCCGAGTACCGGATGCTGGGCCGCATCGCGGAAGTCTTCCCGAACGCCCCGCGCCTGGCGGTCACCGCCACCGCCGACGCCCGCACCCGCGACGACATCCGCACCGAACTGCGCCTGCAGGGCGCGGCCGAGTTCGTCGACAGCTTCGCACGGCCCGAACTGGCGCTGAACGCCGAGCGCAAGCGCGGCAAGGGCCATGACCGGGTCATCGAACTGGTCACCGAGCGGCCGGGCCGCGCGGGCGTCGTCTATGCCGGCAGCCGCGACTCCACCGAGAAGCTGGCCCAGATGCTGATCGACAACGGCGTGCCGGCCCTGGCCTACCACGCCGGCCTGGACAAGAACGTCCGCGCCCGCCGGCTGGAACAGTTCCTCGAGGCCGACGAGGCGGTGATGGTGGCGACCATCGCCTTCGGCATGGGCGTCGACAAGCCCGACGTCCGCTTTGTGATCCACGCCGATCCGCCGGCCGCCATCGAGGCCTATTGGCAGGAGATCGGCCGCGCCGGCCGCGATGGCCAGCCGGCCGAGGGCATCACCCTCTACAGCAGCGCCGATCTGGCCTGGGCCGGCCGCCGCATCGACGCCCGCGAGGCGCCCGACGAGGTCAAGCAGGTGCAGGCCCGCAAGCTGCGCCAGTTCTACGCCATGCTGGAGGGCATGACCTGCCGCGCCGCCGCCGTCCGCCGCTATTTCGGCGAGGAGGGCGTGGAGCGCTGCGGAACCTGCGACATCTGCATCTCGCCCCCGAGCGGCGTCGACGCCACCCAGGCGGCCCAGAAGGCGCTGTCGGCCGCCCACCGTCTTGGTGGCCGGTTTGGCCGCGGCCGCCTGATCGACCACCTGCTGGGCAAGACCAAGGACGTCACGCAGCAGGAGGCCCAGATGTCGACCTTCGGCATCGGCCGCGAGTTCAGCCCGCAGGGCTGGCGCGACCTTCTCGACACCCTGGTGTTCGAGGGCCTGCTGCGCGAGGACCCCAACGAGGGCCGGCCGCTGATCGGCCTGGGCGACGGCGAGGGCGTGCGGGCCGTCTATCGCGGCGAGCGGCAGGTGTCGCTGCGCCAGGCCCCGGGCGGCGAAGCCGGCGGCAAGGGCGCGGGCGGCGGCAAGAGCCTGCGCCGGCGCCAGGCCCTGACCGTGCCGCCGGGCGACCAGATGCTGTTCGAGGCCCTGCGCGCCTGGCGCAAGGAGCAGGCCTCGGCCCAGCACGTGCCGCCCTATGTGATCTTCCATGACGCCACCCTGGCCGAGATCGCCGCCGCCCGTCCGCTGACCCTGGCGGCCCTGGGCAAGTCCGGCGGCGTGGGCCAGGGCAAGCTCGACCGCTATGGCGAGGCGGTGCTGAAGGTCGTCCGCGACAACTGACAGGAGCCCGGCGGCCGGTTCGCGCAAAACGTGCGTGATCGCCTCTTGCCCGAACCAAACCCACTCGCCAGGTGTTAGTCTCCAGACGCCCGGCGGCGCGCCTTGCGCCGCGCCCCGGGAACACGCCCTTTCATAACGGGAGACGCCGATGACCGACGCCACCATCAAGACCGACCTCGCCGGCGGCGCCGACACGGCGAAGGCCAGCGCCCGGAAGACCGCCGCCAAGGCCACCGCGGCCGTCAAGAAGGCCGCCGCCACCGTCGCCGAGACGGCCGCCGAAAAGACCCAGGTCGCTCGCGAGTACGTGCACGAGAAGACCGACGCGGCCGTCGCCTGGTCCAAGCCCAAGGCCGAGGCCGCCCACAAGGCCGCCGAGGAACACCCGCTGGCCCTGGCGCTGGGCACCTTCGTGGCCGGCGCGGTGTTCGGCTTCCTGCTGGCCCGCAACTTCGACCGGTAAGCCCGGGCGCGGGCCTCCGCGACCTTCGAGCCTGAAACGACGAACGCCCGGCGGGACCCACCCGCCGGGCGTTTGTTTTTGGGCTGCAGCGCCTCACCCCTGCAACGGAGGAGGTAGCGACGGCCGGCGCGGCGCCCAGCCTCGCCCCCCTCCACCAGCTTCGCTGGTCCCCCTCCCCCGCTTCGCGAGGGAGGAGAAAAGGAAAGGGCGGCGCCGTCGCCGGCGCCGCCCTCCTTAGTTCAGGTCTTCGCCTTCGGTCAGAAGGGCGACTGGATCGAGAGCCTGACGCCCTGGCTGTCGCTGTCCTTGCTGACCATGTTGTCGAAGTCCAGGCCGAACCGGATGCCGTTCTTGATGGTCAGGTCGGCCCCGAGCTCCAGCCGCAGCTGGTCGCGGTCGATCGGATCCACCGTCAGGCGGTAGGTCGGCCCGCCCACCCAGTCGGTGTAGCTGAGCAGGGCGTCGTTGGCCTTCTCGAAGTCGTGCGAGTACTCGACCCGGAAGCGCGGAGCCAGCAGGCCGGCCGCCGTCTTGCGGAGGAACTCGCCACGCAGACCCAGGGTGCCGGTCAGGCTCTTCACGGTCTGCGCGTGGTACGTCAGGCCGTAGGGCCCGCCGCCGTCTTCCGAGAACGCATCCAGCTGCGAGCGGCTGAAGGCGAAGCGGCCGTAGGGCGACAGCAGGCTGGTCGGCGTCCGGTGCTCCATCCCGAAGGTCAGGGCCGCGAACACCTGGTCGCCGTCACGCTCGCCGTTCACCAGCTCGCCCGTCGTGGTGACGTAGCGGCGGGTGTCGAAGTCGAGCGTGCCGTAGCCGAGGACCCCGTCGATGAAGGTCTTCTCGCCCGTCTTCAGGCTGGCGTAGAGGCCCGCGCTGTAGCTTTCGGCGCGGCTCTTGGTGCCCGACTTGCCGATCCGGCTGGAGTCGCGGCCGTAGCCGAGACCCAGGCCGAAGGCGAAGTCTTCGTTCACCCGGTAGTCGACGCCGCCGGTCAGGCCGTCGGTGGTGAAGCGGAAGCCGCTTTGCGACCCGACCGCGTCACGCATCCCGAAGTCCGCCGAACCGGCCGCCCAGACGCCCCAACGCTTGGGACCAGCCTGGCCGTCCTCGCCATCGTCCTGGGCCGAGTAACCGGCCTTGGCTTCGGGCAGCAGGGGGCTGGACGGATCGGCCGCGTCGTTCATGCCGAGGCTGGCGTACTTGCGGAACCGCTCGCGCGCCTCCAGCCCGTCGTCGCGCTCGACATCGCCGCCACGGACGCTGACCCCGAACCCGCGACCCGCGCCGCCGCCGTTGTGCAGCTGCTCGAGGCGACGGTTGAAGTTGCTGATCTGGGCGTCGGCGAAGCGGATGGCCGCCGCGTCCTGAGCCGCGATCAGGCCCTTCACTTCAGGATCCTTCGACGGATCCGGGCGAGCCGTGACGATCACGTTGACCCGACCCGGAGCCGACGTCGCGAAGGCGTTGGTCAGGGTGTAGGTCACCACCGCCGTGCCCGCGAAGGCGTTGTCGGGGGTGAAGGTCAGGGTGTAGGCGCCCGACGAGGGGTTGGTCACCACGGCCGCGCCGGAGCCGGCGGGCGTGACGGCCACCACCGCCGCACCGATGAACGGTCCGCCGCTGGCCCCGCTGACCAGATTAACGACCGCCTTCTGGCCGGCGAGGATCTCGACGGTGATCGGCGGCGCCGTCAGGGGCGCGGGGTTGACGGTCACGGTCACCGGGATCGGAGCCGAGTCACCGAACGGATTGCTGATCCGGTAGGTGAAGCTGTCCGAACCGGAGAAGCCGGTGGCCGGGGTGTAGACGATGGTCTCGCCGTTGACCGCGGCCGCGCCCTTGGTCGGGGCGGCCACGACCGCCACGCCCGTGAACGGACCGCCGGTCGCGCCTTGCGTCGCCGCCAGGGTGACCGACTGGCCGGCCAGGACCGTGATGGTCTGGGCCGACTGGGCCGGGACCGCCAGCGGAGCGACCGTGACGGTGACCGTCGCCGGACCGCCCGTGCCGCCTTCGCCGGTGGCCGTGTAGGTGAAGGTGTCCGTACCGAAGAAGTTCTGGGCCGGAGCATAGGTCACGTTGAGGCCCGAGATCGTCGCCGTGCCGTTGGTCGGAGCCGTGGCGATGGCGATGGTCGAGATCGGGCCGGTGTCGTTGGCGGTCACCGGGATGACCACCGTGGCGTTGGCGTTGAGGCTGGCCGTGTCGTTGACGACCACCGGAGCCGGCGCGGCGACAGCCACCGTGATCGCGGCCGGGGCCGAGGTGCCCCCAGGACCGGTCGCGGCGTACGAGAAGCTGTCGGTGCCGTAGTAGCCCGGGTTCGGCGTGTAGGTGATGGTCACCGGCCCGCCGCTCTGCGACCGCATCCGCGCCGCGCCGCCATTGACCACGGCCGTGCCGTGATCGGCCTGCCGGGTGATGATGACGCTGTCGTAGAAGCCGTCGATCAGGCTCGAGACGTCGATGGTCGTGGGTTGCCCCGGGTCGGTCTCGGTGGAGACCGGCTCGACCACCGGCGGCGGCGCCGGATTGACCACCAGGGTCAGGCTCACGCTCGTCGAGAAGGGAGTCGGCCCCGTGGAGGAGTCGCTCGCCGTCACGACGATCGGGAAGGAGCCGGCCTCGGTCGGCGTGCCCGAGAGGACGCCGCTGGTCGTGTCGAGCGACAGACCGGTCGGCAGCGTCCCGCTCAGGGCGTAGCGGTAGGGGGTGACCCCGCCCGTCGCCTGGAAGGTCAGGCTGTAGGCCATGCCGTAGTCGGCCGCCGGCGCGGAGGTCGGCGACAGGGTCATGGTCGGGCTGGCGATATCCATCGACAGGGCGTCGGCGCCCACGGCGCCGAAGCTGTCGGTGGCGGTCACGCTGAAGCCGAAGGTCCCGGCGGCCGTCGGCAGGCCCGAAAGCACGCCGCTGCTGCTGAGGCTCAGGCCGGCCGGCAGGACGCCGGTGACGCTGTAGCTATAGGGACCCGTGCCGCCCGCGGTCGACAGCACCTGGTTGTAGCTCTGGCCGACGACGCCGTTGGCGGGCGAAGCCGTGACCAGGGTCACCTGGGCGATGTCGACGCTATAGGCCTGCGAGACGGGGAAGCCGTTCGCATCCGTGGCGGTGACGGTGAAGTTGGCCACGCCCGTGGCGCTTTGCAGCGCCGCGCCCGAGATCACGCCGCCCGCGCTCAGGGTCAGGCCGTTCGGCAGGGCGCCGGCGGTGACCGCGTAGCTGTAGGGCGAAGTGCCGCCCGCCGCCGAGAAGGTGGCGGTGTAGGGCACGGTGGCCGTGCCCGCCGGAAGCGGCCCCGCCGCCGGCGACAGGGTCATGGCCGGCGCGCCGACCACCAGGGTGTAGGCGACCCCAGGACCCGGATAGGGACCCGGCGCCACCGAACCGTCGCTCGGCGTCACGGTGAAGGCGAACGAGCCGGTGACCGTGGCCGAACCGGAGAGCGCGCCCGCCGGGGTCAGGGTCAGGCCCGTCGGCAGGGCGCCGGAGGTGACCGCGAAGGTGTGCGGCGCCACCCCGCCCGTGGCCGTGAAGGTCTGGCTGTAGGGGACGAAGGCCGTGGCGGTCGGCAGGGCGCCGGCCGTCGGGGCGGTGATCGTCACCAGGGGAGCCAGGATGTTGATCGGGAAGGTGGCCTGGCCCTCGGCGCCATAGGCGTCGGTGGCCTTGATCACCGCGTTGAACGTCCCGGCCGCGGTCGGGGTCCCCGAGAGGACGCCGGCCGTGCTGAGCGCCAGGCCCGTCGGCAGAGAGGCGCCGACGACGGTGAAGGTGTAGGGCGCCGTGCCCGTCGAGGCCGTGAAGGTCGCGCCGGGATAGGCGGTGGCGACGATGCCGTCGACCGGCGTGCCGGCGACCACCAGGGTCGGGGCCGTCACCGTGACGCTGACCGTGGCCGGGGCCGAAGACCCGCCCGCGTTGCCGCCCGTATAGGTGAAGCTGTCCGTGCCCGAGAAGCCGGCCGTCGGCACGTAGTCGAAGGTGGCGCTGGCGCCCGCCCCGACCAGCGTCGCCGTGCCGTGGCTCGGAGCGCTGGCGATGGCGACCGACGTGGCCGGCACGCCGGTCAGGTTCGGAGCGATCGTGTTGGTGGTGCTGTTGGCGGCCACGGTCGCGCTGACCGCGTTCGCGGTCGGCGGAGCCGGGACGTTCACCTCCAGGGTGAAGGCCTTGGTCGTGGCGTAGGCGCCGCCCGTGGTGCTGTCCTGCGACCGGACCGTGAAGGTGTACGAGCCCACCGCCGTCGGCGTCCCCGAGAGCACGCCGCCGCCGCCGAGGGTGATCCCGGGCGGAGTGGCGCCGGAGACCACGCTGTATTGATAGGGCGCGGTGCCCCCGGCGGTGTCGATCGCCTGGTTATAGGCCGTGTGCTGGACCGCCGCCGGCAGGCCGGCCGCCGTCGTGATGGTCAGAGTCGGCGCGTCGACCACGACGTTGGTGTACGCCCGGGCCACGGTGTACGGCCCGATCCCGGTGGAGAAATCCTGGGCCGCGATCGTGAAGCTGAAGGTCCCCGACGCCGTCGGCGTGCCGGTGATCTCGCCAGTCGTGGACAGGCTGAGACCAGGCGGCAGCACGGTTCCGCTAAGCATGGAGTAGGTATAGGGCGCCGTGCCGCCGCCGGCCGTGATGGTGGCGGTGTAGGCGACGCCGGCCTTCATCCCGCTCAGCGTGCTGGGCGTGAGGGTCAGGGCCGGGTTGTTGAACGTGCCCGTATAGGTCCGCGTGCCGAGGAACGGCGCGCCGGCGCCCGTCGACGAGTCCGTCGCGGTGACCGTGAAGCTGTAGGCGCCGCCATGGGTCGGCGTGCCGGTGATCTGGCCGCTGGAGGACAGGGACAGGCCGGCCGGCATCGCGCCCACGACCGCGTACTGGTAGGGAGCCACGCCGCCGGTGGCGGTGAGGGTCCGGTTGTAGGCGACGCCGATCTGGCCGTCGGCCGGCGAGATCGGATCCAGGGTGATCGTCGGCGCGTCGATGTTCCAGCTGTAGGCCTGCGAGCCCGTATAGGGGCCGGCGCCGGTGCTGGCGTCTTGAGCCATGATCGTGAAGTTGAACGTGCCCGCGGCCGTCGTCGTGCCCGTGATCTGGCCGCCGGTCGACAGGCCAAGGCCGGTCGGCAGCGTGCCGGTGTGCGAGAAGGTGTAGCCGGCCGTGCCGCCGCTGGCGGTGATCGTCTGGTTCACCGTCGTGCCGGTCGCGACCGCCGTCAGGGAGCCGGGCGAGACCGTGATGGTCGGCGCGTCAACCGTCAGGCCGTAGTTCTGGGTGATCTGGAACGGCCCGGTGCCCGCCGAGCTGTCCGTCGCGGTGACGCTGAAGTTGAACGGACCGCCCCCTTCCGTCGGCGTGCCCGAGAGCACGTTGCCGGTAATGGTCATGCCGGTCGGCAGGTCGCCGGCCCAGCTGTAGGTGTAGGGCGCAGTGCCGCCCGACGCCGTGAAGGTGCGGGTATAGGCGCTGGCGATCGTCGCGTTGGTCACCGGCGTGTTCGGCGTCAGCGAGAGCGTCGGCGCGGCGATGGTGATGGCGTAAGGCAGAGCGCCGGTATAGGCGCCGCCCGCGCCGCTGCCGCCGCCCGTGCTGGAGTCGGTGGCCGTGACGATGAAGTTGTAGGTCCCCGCGCCGGTCGGCGTGCCGCTGATCTGCAGGTTGCCGGCGACGAGCGACGGGGTGAGGCCCGGAGGCAGCGACCCCGAGGTGACCGCGAAGGTGTAGCCCGCCGTGCCGCCCGACGCGCTGACGGTGGCGGTGTAGGGAGCCGCGATCGCACCGCCGGTCAGCGGCGAGGCCGGCGACAGGACGATGGTCGGCGCATCGACGATCAGCGTGAAGTTCTGCGTTCCGGAGTACGTGCCGCCGGTGGTCGAGTCCTGGGCGCGGATGACGATCGGGAACGAACCGCCCTCGGTCGGCGTGCCCGAGATGCCGCCGGCCGAGAAGCTCAGGCCGTCCGGCAGCGTGCCGCTGTCGAGGGTGATGGTGTAGGGCCCCGTGCCGCCGCTGGCGGAGAAGCTGGCGCTGTAGCTGGCCGCAACCGTGCCTTGCGGCAGCGGGTCGGGCGTCGACGCCACGGCGATCGTCGGCGCGAAGACCGTGATGCTGTAGGCCGCCTGCCCCTGGTAGTTGTTGCCGCTGCCGTCGGTGGCGGTGATGGTGAAATTGAACGTCCCGGTGCCGGTCGGCGTGCCGGAGATCGTGCCGCTGCTGAGGCTCATGCCCGGAGGCAGGGCGCCGGCGGTGACGGCGAAGGTATAGGGCGCGATCGAGCCCGAGGCCGAGATGCCCTGGCTGTAGCTCGACGCGCCGGCCTGGGCGTTCGGCAGGGCGCCGGCGGCAGGCGACAGGGTGATGTTCGGCAGGGCGATGCTCAGCGAGGCCGAGGCCGTGCTGGTGTAGCTGCCGTTGCCGCCCGAGCTGTCGGTGGCGGTGACGACGACCGTGGTGTTGGTCGCCGTGGTCGGGGTGCCGCTGATGACGCCCGAGCTATTCATCGTCAGGCCGGCAGGCAGGCCCGTGGCCGAGTAGTTGCTGTAGGGCGGGTTGCCGCCGCTGATGGTCACGGGCGAGGCGACGGCGTTGTAGGCGGCGCCCACCTGGCCGGCAGCCGCCGGCAGGGTGACCGAAAACACCGGATCGTTCACGGTCACGAAGACTTGGCCGACGTTCGAGGTGCCGCCGGCGTTGGTGCCGACCCAGTTGAAGGTGTCGGTGCCGCGGAAGCCGACCGGCGGCGTGTAGCTCATCAGGCCGGCGCTATCGACGGAGACCGTCGCGCCATAGGAAGAGGCGCCGACCTGGTAGCCGGTCGGGCTTTCGGTGGCGTGCGGAGCCGCGCTGAAGGTCGTCGCCGTGGCCGAACCGCTGTTGTAGGTCAGGCCGCTGATGGAGAAGGACGAGGCCACCGGAGCCGGCGGGGTGCCCACCGACAAGATCGCCGTGGTGTTGGCGTTGTACGGACCAGCGCCCAGCGAGCTGTCGGTGACGTTCACGGTGACGGTGAAGGTCCCCTGGACCGCCGGCGTGCCGCTGATGACGGCGCCGACGGCGCTCAGGCCCGAAGGCAGGCCGCTGATGCTGTTGACGGTGTAGGTCGCCCGGCCGCCCGAGAAGGTGACGGGGTTGCCGCCGGCGTTATAGACCCGTTCGACGGTGCCGGTGGCCGACGGCAGGGTCACCGAGATCGTCGGATTGCCGACCGTGACGGTGACGGTCGCCGGCGCCGAGGTGCCGCCGGCGTTGGTGGCCGTATAGGTGAAGCTGTCGTTGGCGTTGCGATAGCCGACGGGCGGCGTGTAGGTCGCGTCCCCGCTGCTGTTGACGCTGACGCTGCCGCCCTGGGCCGTGGTCGCCGAACCGACCGCATAGCTGGTCGGCGTGTCGCCCCCCGTGAGGTAGAATGACAGGTTGATGTTCGTCGTCAGGTTCGAGCCGTCGTTATAGGCGACGATCGAGCCGTAGCTCGCCGAGCCGGCGATCGGCGGCGCGACGAACGTGAAGCCGGACGTGGCCGTGCCGCCGGCCGTCGTGACGGCCACGGGGACGGAGCCAGACGCATGAGCCGGGGTGGTGAACACGATCGACGTCGGATTGGTGGACGTAGGCGTCACGGTCGCGCCGTCGACGGTGAGGGTAGCCCCGCTGAGGTTCGTGCCGCTGATCGTCACGGACGTTCCACCGGCCGTCGTACCCGACGTGGGCGACAGCGACGAGATCGTCGGCGCCGCGACATAGTTGAAGCTGGACGAGGCCGAGCCGCCGGCGGTGGTCACGACCACCGGAACCGAGCCTGCCGCGTGCGCGGGGGTGATGAACACGACTGAGGTCGGGCTTGTCGAGTTCGGCGTCACGGTCACGCCGTCAACGGTCAGCGTGGCGTTCAATAGGCCCGTGCCGGCGATGTTCACGCTGTTTCCGCCGCCCGTGGGTCCCGAACTGGGCGTGAGCGAGGAAATCGTGGGCGCGGCGAGGTAGGTGTACTGGTTGGCCGTAGCGGTGGCGCTGGTGCCGCCGACGGTGGTGACCCGGACGTTGACCGTGCTGGCCGAGCCGGCCGGGGCCACCGCCGTGATCTGGCTGGCGCCGTTGATGGCGAAGCCGACGGCGGGCGTGCCCCCGAAGGTCACGGCCGAGGCGTTTAGGAAATTCGTGCCGGCGAGGGTGACGGACGTTCCGGAGGTGAGCGGGCCGGCGTTCGGCGTGACCGAGGTCACCGTCGGCGGCGCGACATAGGTGAAGCTGGACATCGCCGTGCCGCCGGTGGTGGTCACGGCGACGTTGACCAGGCCGGCCGCATGGGCGGGCGTGGTGAAGACGATCGAAGTGTCGGTGTGCGTGCCCGGGGTGACCGTGACGCCGTCAACGGTGACGCTGGCGCCCAGGAAGTTCTGACCGGTGAGCATCACCGAGGTGCCGCCCGCGGTCGGGCCTTCGTTCGGCGACAGGCCCGAGATCGTCGGCGGGGCGGGCGTGCAGGTGGCCGTGGTCGTGGCCGTCCCGTCCGTGCTCGGGGCGATGCGGGTCTGGAACGCGAACTCGGTCGCAGTCGGGCTGTAGGAATAGGTTCCGGCCCCGACCCCGATATTGGTGACCGTTCCGCCCGAATCCGTCGACCGCTGGAACTGAACCAGCGGTCCGGTCGAGGTCATCGTGGTCGAAATCGTGTCGCCGACGGCGAAACTGTGAGGTCCGCCCGGATACCATCTGCTTTGCGCCAAGGCCGCCCCGGTCAGGTTGACATTGACCCCCTGGAAGGTGACCGCGCCCGTGTTCTGCCGCGCGTCGGTGCTAGACACGGCGCTGCTGGCGATGACGGTGGTCTGGTTCAGCGCACCGGCGTTGACGGCGGCGCACCCGGTGGATGCGGCCGCCAGCGTCGGCGCCAGGGTGGTCAGCATGGCGAACAGCGCAATGGCGACGTGGCGAAGCCGCAGGCCTCCCGCACGCCGCTCGAGCTTTTCACCCTTGGTCGCGAACGACGCCAAATCCCGCAGAACGCGGGTCAGCCATCCCTGGAACATCGATTTCCCCAGCCCCAATTATCCACGCGCGGTTGTCCGCCCCGGACTCTCCGTCCGCGCGCATTAACAGCCCACTACACGTAACTGTACATTATGCACAGCTCCAAGGCGTTTCCCGTGTGAATTGTCACATCACGCGCCAAGGGTGTGTTCCAAAGTTGAGACACCGATGTGCGTGACCGGTTTTCAAGGGATTTCCGGGACTTGCCGCGCGCCTGATCGGAGCTGGGGCAGCCGCGTGGAACGAGCGCCTTGCGCGCTAGGGGCGTCGCTGTATAGCCTAGCAACTCAACATTGTGGGAGGGCCCGACACTATGGACTTCTATATGGCGATGATCGTGCAGTTCGCGGGCAATTTCGCCCCGCGTAACTTCATGTATTGCAACGGTCAGATTATCAGCATCGCGCAGAACACCGCTCTGTTCTCGCTGCTCGGCACCACCTTCGGCGGCAACGGCCAGACGACCTTCTCCCTGCCGGACCTGCGCGGCCGCGCCGCGATCGGCCCGGGCCAAGGCCCCGGCCTGCCGACCTACGTCCAGGGCGAGATGGCGGGTTCGCCGACCACCACCCTGAGCATCCTCAACATGCCGGCGCACAACCACGCGGCCGTGTTCACCCCGACCGGCTCGCCGACGGTGAACGTCACCGCCCTGAGCGGCGTCGCCAACGGCTCGCAAGCCGTGCAACCGACCGCCAACGCCCAGATCTGTAACGCCTACGACGCCACCAACTTCTCGTCGGCCAGCATCTTCGCCCCGGCCGGCACGGCGGGCACCGCCGTCAACCTGAGCGCGGGCAACGTCGCCGGCATCGCCGGCAGCGTCACCGTCGGCGTCACCGGCAACAGCCAGCCGTTCGACTCCATGCAACCCTATCTGGGCCTGCAATCGATCATCTGCACCGCCGGCATCTTCCCGTCGCGCAACTGATCACTGAATACGAAAACGCCGGCCCGTGGCTGTCCACGGGCCGGCGTTTTCTATTTCTGATCGCGCTTTTTCGGCCCAGCCGGCGCCGTCAGTTGAAGATGGCCTGGTAGACCCGGGCATTGGGCAGCGGCTTCAGCTGGGTGATGACGATCGTGTGCGGCCCCCCCTTGCCGCAGTCGAATTCGTAGGCCCCGTCGATCAGGCTGATGTTCATCGGCGACTCGAACATCAGCGAGAAGGGCTCGCGGATGTCGTTCGGATAGCCGGGGCGGAAAATAGCCGCCAGGGTGATCTCGACCGGATGCGGAACGGTGGCGACGCGCACCTGCTTGCCCACCCACGCTTCGAAATCTTCCGGCTTCAGCAGCAGCATGACATCCCCCTCGCCTGTCTTGAACTTGGCCTGTCTTGAACTTGTCTTGGCCGATCGCGCAGAAAACGCAACCTATGCGTCGATCTAGCCCATTCACCCGCGAGTCGTCGCGATGAAATCACCATTCGACATGCCGCCCCTGCCCGCGGCGCTGCAAGCCCGCGACGTGACCGTCCGCGCGACCGAGGACGGCGACACGCCGTTGCTGACGCAGTGGCACGCGGCCTTTCGGGGCGCGTCCTTCCTGGCGATGGGATGGAGCCAGGCACAGGTGGCCGCGATGATGGCCGACCAGTTCCGCCTGCAGCAGATCCACATCGCCGGCGCCTATCCCAGGGCGGATCGCTGGCTGGTGCTGGCGGGCTCGGTTCCGGCCGGGCAGTTGCTGCTCGACCGCGCGCGGGACGACTGGCGGCTGATCGACCTGCTGCTAGCGCCGGAGGCCCGGGGTCTTGGCCTGGGCTCTGGTCTGATGGCGTGGATAAAGGACGCGGCCGCCCAGGCCGGCGCCGCGTCGATCACGCTGGATGTCGGGTTCGACAACGCTCCGGCCCAGGCGCTCTACCGCAAGGCCGGCTTCGTCGAGACGCCGTCGGAGACCGAGATCGCCATCGCCATGCGCTGGCGCCCGGCCTGAACCCGGCCGTCCCGACGGGGTGTTCGGCGGGGCACAAACAAAACCCGCCATGCGCAGTTCCTAGTTCTATCCGTGAAGTCCGCCGGCGCCCGCCGCGCGCGTCCTGGCGCGCCCGCGAGGCCGATGATCCTGGTCCTCCCGCTTCCCCTTCCCAGACAGGCCCGCCTTACGGGCGAAGCCTGCCGCCTGAGCCAGTCCCTATGCCCAGGCCGCCGATCTGGCAAGTCGAATCCCGCTTTCTGCGATGTAGTTTCATAAATTGAGAATAGAATGTATCAATAGTTTCAAAATTGAAATTTTACGATATCTAATTGATCGTCAGTTTTCAGATAAGCAAAGACGGCTGAATACGTGGTTATGTTGTCAAAACTCAGACAACAGAGATTGACAACAGCGCCTCTTCGATAAGATTTTTGACGTCGTCGCAGAGATCAAGAGATCCGCGGCGACCGTGAAGACCGCTCATTGCTCGCGACGGCGCAAACCCCCGCCCGATCGCGACACGCCGAAGCCCGACGCCGAAGATCCCGGCGACCGGCCAGCGCTCCGACGCCCGCCGCGCGTCGCCCCGAGCCTCGGCGTCCATGCAAGCCCGCATCGACAGTCGTTCCGTCGCGCCCTGCCGGTCGCGGCCGGCCCCGTCGTCGCGCCTTGCCTCCAGCCATCCAGCAACACGCCGCGGAGCGCGCTCTCGCGGCGAAAGAAGGCGGTTCACCGCCAGTCTCTCATCGGAGGAAACCCATGAAACACCAACTGCTGGCGACCACGGGCCTCGCCGTCGCCATCCTGGGGATCGGCGCCCCCGCCGCCCTGGCCCAGACCACCGCCCCCTCCCCCAGCGCCACGGTCGAGAACAAGGTCGAGGAGATCGTCGTCGTCGGCACCCGCGCCAGCCTGCAGTCGGCCATGGGCCGCAAGAAGCGGGCCGGCACGATCTCCGACTCCATCGTCGCCGAGGACATCAGCCAGTTCCCCGACAAGAACGTCGGCGAGGCGCTCGGCCGGGTGACCGGCGTGCAGCTGGCCCGCGACTTCGGCGAGGGCAACGCGGTGTCGATCCGCGGCGTCGAGCCCGACCTCAACCGGGTCGAGATCAACGGCATGAGCACCCTGTCGACGGCCGGCAACCTGCAGGTCTATGGCGGCGGCGGCCGCTCCAACGACTTCCGCGAACTGGCCTCCGAACTGGTCAAGTCGATCGACGTGTTCAAGGGCTTCACCGCCGACATGACCGAAGGCGGCGTCGGCGGCACGGTCAGCGTCACCACCCGCAAGCCGCTCGACTTCAAGAAGCCGACCCTGTCGTTCACCGGCTCGATGCAGAACCTCGACACGGTCGACGGCTGGAAGCCGCGCGGCAACGTCTTCGCCGCCACCCAGCTGTTCGACGGGCGCCTGGGCCTGATGGCCAACGTCACCTACGACAAGGTCAACACCCGCGGCGACTACGTCCGCAACTCGTCGTGGGGCCGGTTCGCCGACTTCGAC
>PJUL01000619.1_pt1 | contig 22857 bp, 19 predicted proteins | sample 1512221 | NCBI WGS metagenome assembly PJUL01 (sample SAMN08177667, study PRJNA422409) | Feces metagenome, whole genome shotgun sequencing project.
CGCGCACCAGAGCGACCACATCTTCAAGGCCTGCGGCACGCCTGTGTTCTTCCCGAGCAGCGTGCAAGAAATTTTGGACATGGGCCTGCATGCCTTTGCCATGAGCCGCTTCTCGGGCGTGTGGTCGGGCATGAAGACCATCCAGGAAGTAGTGGAGTCTTCCAGCAGCATTTCGGTGGACCCCGACCGCGTGAAGATCATCACGCCCGAGGACTTCGTGATGCCCCCGGGCGGCCTGCACATCCGCTGGCCCGATGCGCCGCTGGAGCAGGAAGCGCGCCTCATGGACTACAAGTGGTACGCGGCCCTCGCTTACATCCGCGCCAACAAGCTCAACTACAACGTGATCGAAGGCCCGAACGACCGCTTCGGCATCATCGCCAGCGGCAAGGCCTACAACGACACGCGCCAGGCTTTGGTGGACCTGGGCCTGGACGACGACACCTGCCGCCAGCTCGGCATCCGCGTGCACAAGGTCAACGTGGTCTGGCCGCTCGAGGCCACCATCACGCGTGATTTCGCACAGGGCCTGCAGGAAATCCTGGTGGTCGAGGAAAAGCGCCAGGTCATCGAGTACCAGCTCAAGGAAGAGCTGTACAACTGGCGCTCCGACGTGCGCCCCCACGTGCTGGGCAAGTTCGACGAGCCTGAAGGCGATGCCACGGGCGGCGAATGGTCGATGCCCAACCCCAGCCAGAACTGGCTGCTGCGCGCCAAGGCCGACCTGACCCCGGCCATCATCGCCAAGGCGATTGCCAAGCGCCTGAAGAAGCTGGGCGTTTCCAGCGACATCATCGCCCGCATGGATGCGCGCATCGCCGTCATCGAGGCGAGCGAGCGCGGCATGGCCGAACTCAAGGTGGACACGGGTGAGCGTGCGCCCTGGTTCTGCAGCGGCTGCCCGCACAACACCAGCACCCGCGTGCCCGAAGGCTCGCGCGCCGTGGCCGGCATCGGCTGCCACTACATGGCCAACTGGATGCCGGACCGCAACACCTCCACCTTCACGCAGATGGGCGGCGAGGGCGTGACCTGGGTCGGGCAGGCACCGTTCACCACCGACCAGCACGTGTTTGCCAACCTGGGCGACGGCACCTACTTCCACAGCGGGCTGCTGGCCATCCGCCAGAGCATCGCGGCGGGTACCAACATCACCTACAAGGTGCTCTACAACGACGCCGTGGCCATGACCGGCGGCCAGCAGGTGGGCGAGCGGCCCGAAGGCCACTCGGTGCTGCAGATCATGAACAGCCTGAAGTCCGAGGGCGTGGCCAAGCTCATCATCGTGACCGACGAGCCGCAGAAGTACGACGGCGTGGCGCTGGCCGAGGGCGTGACGGTGCACCACCGCGATGAACTCGACGCGCTGCAGCGCCAGTTCCGCGAGATCAAGGGCTGCACGGTCATCATCTACGACCAGACCTGCGCCACCGAAAAGCGCCGCCGCAGGAAGCGCGGCACCCTGGCCACGCCCGACAAGACCGTGGTCATCAACGACCTGGTGTGCGAGGGCTGCGGCGATTGCTCGACCAAGTCCAACTGCCTGAGCGTGGAGCCGGTGGAAACCGAATTCGGCCGCAAGCGCCGCATCAACCAGAGCACCTGCAACAAGGACTACTCCTGCGTGAACGGCTTCTGCCCGAGCTTCGTCACCGTGGAAGGCGGCAAGCTCAAGAAGCCCAAGAAGGAAAAGAAGGGCGACCTGGCCAGCCTGCCTGCGATTCCCGATCCCGTGCTGCCTGTGGCCGAAGCGGCCTGGGGCATCGTGGTCGGCGGCGTGGGTGGCACCGGCGTGATCACCATCGGTTCGCTGTTGGGCATGGCAGCGCACCTGGACGGCAAGGGCGTGGTCACGCAGGACGCGGGTGGCCTGGCCCAGAAGGGCGGCGCCACCTGGAGCCACATCCAGATCGCCAACCGGCCGGAAGCCATCTACACCACCAAGGTCGACACCGCCAAGGCCGACCTGGTGATTGGCTGCGACTCCATCGTGGCGGCGCACAAGTACACGCTGGCGGTGATGCAGCCCGGCCGCACCTTCGTGGCGCTCAACACGCACGGCACGCCCACGGCGGCCTTCGTGACCAACCCGAACTGGCAGTTCCCGGGCGCCAATTGCGACAGCGCCATCGCGGCGGCCGTGGGTGCAGGCGGTGTGGGCAGCTTCGATGCCGAGCAGGTCGCCACGCAGCTCTTGGGCGACAGCATCTACACCAACCCGCTGATGCTGGGCTACGCCTGGCAAAAGGGCCGCGTGCCGCTGACCTACGCATCGCTGATGCGTGCCATGGAGCTCAACGGCGTGCAGGTGGACAACAACAAGGCGGCCTTCGAATGGGGCCGCCGCTGCGCGCACGATCTGGCATCGGTGCAGTCGCTGTTTGCGGCCGCTCAGGTCATCCAGTTCGTGAAGAAGCCTTCGCTCACCGAAATGGTGGCCAAGCGCGTGGAGTTCCTCACCGGCTATCAGAACGCGGCCTACGCTGCCGAGTACCAGGCTTTCGTCGAGAAGGTGAAGGCCGCCGAGGCGAAGCTGGGCACCGGCACCAAGTTGTCGGAAGCCGTGGCCCGCTACCTGTTCAAGCTCATGGCGTATAAGGACGAGTACGAGGTGGCACGGCTGCACACCGACAAGGCTTTCACGGACAAGATCGCCAACATGTTCGAAGGCGACTACAAGCTGGTGCACCACCTGGCGCCACCCATCACTGCCAAGAAAAACGACAAGGGCGAATTGGTCAAGCAACCCTTTGGCCCCTGGATGCGCAGCGCCTTCGGTGTGCTCGCCAAGATGAAAGGCCTGCGTGGCACGGCGCTGGACATCTTCGGCAAGACCGAGGAGCGCCGCATGGAGCGCGCCCTGATCGTTGAGTACCGCGCGTGCATCGACGAGCTGCTGGCCAAGCTGAATGCCGACAACCTGGCCCTGGCAGTGACCATTGCGCGCATCCCGGAAGAGATTCGCGGCTACGGCCACGTCAAGGAGCGGCACCTGAAGGCGGTGCGCCCGCAGTGGGACGGGCTGATGGCGCAGTGGCGCAGCGGGGTTCCTGCCGCACAGCCCCTGGCGGCGTGACCTCAGGCGTTCGGGCAGGCTACCGCCAAGCCTTCTTTCGACTATAAAAACAATAGCTGCCAGCGCTTACTGCATAAGCGCTGGCAGCTATTTTTATCCAAATCTCTGAATTCACCCGCCGGGCCTCTGGCGCCCTGCGCAAACACCCGGCATCTGCTTGGGTCTTAGCCCTAGGGCAACCGGCGGGGCGCCGCATACAATGCCCTGTTCTGCTCCGGCTCCTGCGTGCGCGCGTGTCGGCAGCGGGTTTGTAAAAAATTGACCATCCGTTTGTGGAGTCCAGTCCGTGTTTATTTCTTCTGCTTTTGCCCAAACCGCACCCGCTGCTGCTGCCGAAGGCGGCAACATGATGTCTTCGCTCACGGGCATGCTGCCTCTGGTGTTGATGTTCGTGGTGCTGTACTTCGTCATGATTCGCCCCCAGATGAAGCGCCAGAAGGAACACCGCGCCATGATCGACGCCCTGGCCAAGGGTGACGAAATCGCCACGGCGGGCGGCATCATGGGCAAGGTCACGCGCCTGTCCGAAGGCTCCTTGCACGTCGAAATCTCCGAAGGTGTCGAAGTGCAGATGCAGCGCAGCGCCGTGGTGCAAGTGCTGCCCAAGGGCTCTGTCAAATAAACGTCTGCCCGCGGGGCTTGTTGATTGAAACTGTGAAAGGGCGGCAGGCTTGCGAGCGGGCCGCCCTTTGAAGCTTTCCGAGAGGTAAGAGCGCGATCATGAACCGATATCCGGTCTGGAAATACACGATCCTGGTGATCGTGCTGCTGGTGGGGATTCTCTACACCCTGCCCAATTTCTTCGGCGAAGCGCCTGCGGTGCAGGTCTCGTCAGCCAAGGCCACCGTCAAGGTGGACGCGGCCGTGCAGCAGAGGGTGGAGGACGCCCTCAAGGCCGCTGGCGTCACGCCCGACTTTGTGGCGCTGGAAGGCACCTCGGTGCGTGCGCGCTTCGACACACCAGACAACCAACTCAAAGCGAAGGACGCTATTCAGAAGGCGCTGGTGCCCGATGAGAACGACCCATCGTATGTGGTGGCGCTGAACCTGATCTCGCGCTCGCCCCTGTGGCTCAAGGCGCTGCATGCCAACCCCATGTACCTGGGCCTGGACCTGCGTGGCGGCGTGCACTTCATGCTGCAGGTGGACATGGAGGCCGCGCTCACGAAGAAGGCCGAATCCTATGCGGGTGACCTGCGCACTGCGCTGCGCGACAAGAGCATCCGCCACGGCGGCATCAACCGGGACGGCCAGGCGGTGGAAATCCGCGTGCGCGACGAAGCCACGCTGACAGCCACGCGCAACCTCATCACCGACCAGTTCGCCGATCTGCAAACCACCACCAGCCCCGAGGGCAGCGACTTCAAGTTGCGCGCCACCATCAAGCCCGAGGCCACGCGCCGCGTGCAGGAACAGGCCCTCAAGCAGAACATCGTCACGCTGCACAACCGCATCAACGAGCTGGGCGTGGCCGAGCCCGTGATCCAGCAGCAAGGGTTGGACCGCATCGTGGTGCAACTGCCGGGTGTGCAGGACACCGCCCAAGCCAAGCGCATTCTGGGTCGCACCGCCACCCTGGAAGTGCGCCTGGTGGACGAAGGCACTGAAGCCCGCTCCGCCGAAACCGGCCGCGGCCCGGTGCCGTTCGGCTCCGAGCGCTACCTGGAGCGCAGCGGCCAGCCGGTGATCGTGAAGAAGCAGGTCATCCTGACGGGTGAAAACCTGACCGACGCCCAGCCCGGCTTCGACAGCCAGACGCAAGAACCCACTGTGAACCTCACGCTGGACGCCAAGGGCTCGCGCATCTTCCGTGACATCACCCGCGAAAACGTGGGCAAGCGCATGGCCATCATCCTGTTCGAAAAGGGCAAGGGCGAAGTGGTGACGGCCCCCGTGATCCGCACCGAAATCGCAGGCGGGCGCGTGCAGATCTCCGGTCGCATGACCACGGCCGAGGCCAACGACACGGCGCTGCTGCTGCGCGCCGGTTCGCTGGCGGCGCCGATGGAAATCATCGAAGAATTCACCATCGGCCCCAGCCTCGGCGCCGACAACATCGAGCGCGGTATCGACAGCGTGGTGTGGGGCATGGTGGCCATCGCCGCCTTCATGTGCATCTACTACGCGCTGTTCGGCGTGTTTTCCACCGCGGCCCTGGCGGTCAACGTGCTCATGTTGATCGCCATTCTCTCCATGCTGCAGGCCACGCTCACCTTGCCGGGCATTGCGGCCATGGCACTGGCGCTGGGCGTTGCCATCGACTCCAACGTGCTGATCAACGAACGCATCCGCGAGGAGCTTCGCGCCGGAGTGGCGCCGCAGGCGGCCATCCACGCGGGCTACGAGCGCGCCTGGGCCACCATCCTGGACTCGAACGTCACCACGCTGATTGCAGGCCTGGCACTGCTGGCCTTCGGGTCCGGCCCCGTGCGAGGCTTTGCGGTGGTGCACTGCATCGGCATTCTGACCAGCATGTTCTCGGCCGTTTTCTTCTCCCGTGGCTTGGTCAACCTGTGGTACGGCCGCCGCAAGAAGCTCAAGAGCGTGTCCATCGGCCAAGTATGGAAGCCCGAAGGCGCTGATGTGCGCTCCGTGGCTGCCAAGAACCAATAAGAGGAGAAGGACATGGAGTTCTTCCGGATCAAAAAAGACATTCCCTTCATGAAGCACGCGTTGGTTCTCAACGCGATCTCCTTCATCACGTTTGCGTTGGCAGTGTTTTTCCTCGTCACTCGGGGTCTGCACCTGTCGGTGGAGTTCACCGGTGGGACCGTGATGGAGGTGGCCTACACCCAGAGTGCAGACATCGCCAAGGTGCGTGAAACGGTGTCCAGCCTGGGCTATTCCGACGTGATCGTGCAGAACTTCGGCACGTCTCGCGACGTGATGATTCGCCTGCCCGTTCAAAAGGGTGTGACGTCGGCCCAGCAGAGTGAGCAGGTGCTGGAGGCGCTCAAAAAATCCGACCCTGAAGTCACCTTGCGGCGCACCGAATTCGTCGGCCCGCAGGTGGGTGAGGAACTGGTCCATGGCGGGCTGATGGCGCTCGGCGTGGTGGTGCTGGGCATCTCGATCTACCTGGCCATGCGGTTTGAATGGAAGTTCGGCGTGGCTGCGGTGATCGCCAACCTGCACGACGTGGTGATCATCCTGGGCTTCTTTGCCTTCTTCCAGTGGGAGTTCTCGCTGGCCGTGCTGGCGGGCGTTCTGGCGGTGCTGGGCTATTCAGTGAACGAATCGGTGGTGATCTTCGACCGGATCCGCGAGGCGTTCCGCAAGTACCGCAAGATGAACACGCCGGAAGTGATCGACCACGCCATCACCAGCACGATGAGCCGCACGATCATCACCCACGCGTCGACCGAAGCGATGGTGCTGTCCATGTTCTTCTTCGGGGGCCCCAGCCTGCACTACTTTGCGCTGGCGCTCACGATCGGTATCCTGTTTGGTATCTATTCGTCGGTGTTCGTGGCCGCGGCCATCTCGATGTGGCTGGGCGTCAAGCGCGAAGACCTGGTCAAGACGGTGAAGAAGGAGGGGGATCCCAACGATCCCCAAGCTGGAGCCACTGTCTGACCCGCTAACATCTGCCTATGCAGCCCACGCCCTCTTCCGTTCCGCAGCGCCGGCTGGCCCGCCAGGCGCGACAGCGGTTTGTGGAGGGCTTCTGCGCAGGTCTGCCCGACCTGCACAAGACGGTCCTGGAGTTCGTCACCACGTTGATGACCCAGACCGGCACGGCGCGCGAAATGCAGTCGCGCCGTGACACGTGGATGGCCTATCAGCAGCACAACGCCGCGTGGATGGACCGCTGCGGCAAGGCCTTTCGCGAAGCCCTTGCCCCGCATGTGAGCACCTCGCGGGGCGGCAATGTGGCTGCCGGGCACGGGGCCAGCCAGTTCGAGTTGCTGAGCGACGATGTGGTGGAAAACAAGATCATCGCTTCGCGCATGGCGCTCACCGTGAGCGAGCAGGTGAGCCCCCAGTTCGACACCCTGCGCCAGCGCACGCAAAGCCTGGAAGGGCAGGATCTGGACAACAGCGACATCCTGCGTCCGGACACGGTTTGCCTGCTGCTGGTCGAGCAGTGGATCGAATCGGGCCTGCCGCGCAACGACCTGCTGATTGTCATCGACCCCCTGCAGCGCGAGCTCGCCAACCTGCTGCAAAAGCAATACCAGGCGGTCAACGTGTTCTATGTGGAGCAAGGCGTCACCCCGCAGACCGACCTGAAGTCCCGTGTACGGCGCACGGCGAGCGGCGCTGGAGCTGGCGCTGGTGCGACAGGCGGGAGTGAGTCCGGCTCTGGCGGACTTGCTTCACAGGCCCTGGCGCAAACCCGGGAAGCCATGGCAGCCGCAGCAGCAGCACGCGGGGGTGGCTGGCACGGTTCGCCGCAACAACAAGCGCCAATGCGGGGCGCCGGTGCCTCCCCCCCGGGGCAGCGCATGCAGCCTCCCGGTGGCTATCCACAGCGCGGCGGCATGCCCGCGGGATTTGCGACCGGCATGACGCCACTGTCGCGGGCCCGCCAGCGCGCACAGGGTGTGATGGGCCAGTTACGCCGCCTGCTCACGCAGCCCGCCACCGGCTTTGACATGGTGAATGCACCGCCCGCATCTGCCGCCCTGGCCCACGCCTTGACGGCGCACCGCGTGCAGGCGGACACGTACTACAGCGGGGTGGGCACGCTGATGGAGGACTACAGCCCCGCCGCCGTGGTGCAACTGGTAGGCACCGTGCGGGAGCGCTCCACCGAACTGAAGAAAAAGGCCAACACCGCCGGAGAAAAAGCCATCATTGAGGTGGTGGCCCTGATGTTTCAGAGCATCCTTGCCGAAGACCGCATTCCCCCAGCGGTGCGCGTCTGGTTTGCGCGCCTGCAGGTACCGGTGCTGCGCGTGGCTCTGGCGGAACCTGAGTTCTTCAGCAACCTGGACCACCCGGCCCGCAAGCTGATTGATCGCATGGGCGCCTGCGTGATGGGCTTCGATGCCACTTCCATCAATGGCAGCGCGCTGGAGGCCGAAATCCGCCGGGTCGTGCAGGTGATCGAGCAGTACCCCGAAACCGGTCGGCGTGTGTTCCAGCTCGTGTACGACGAGTTCGAGAAATTCCTGTCCAAGTTCCTCACCGAAAAGCAAGCCACCTCGCGCCTGGTGAGCGTGGCGCAGCAGGTGGAGCAGCGCGAGACTTTGGCCATCCAGTACACCATCGAGCTGCGCACCATGCTGCGGGACATGCCGGTGCGCGATGAGATCCGCGAGTTTCTGTTCAAGACCTGGGCGGAAGTCCTGGCGCTGTCTGCCGTGCGCGACGGGCCGCAGCATGCCGACACGGTGGCGCTCAAGCGCACCGCGGCAGATTTGGTGTGGGCTGCCAGCGCCAAGCCCAACCGCAGCGACCGCGCGCAGGTCATCCAGAATCTGCCGGGCCTGCTGCAGCGCCTGCGCCAGGGCCTGGCCCTGATGAACGTGAACGGCGAAGCGCAGGATGCCCAGATCAAAGTGCTGACCGACACGCTGGCGGACGCATTCCTGTCCAAGACCGCTTCCATTCCCCAGGCACACATCGACGCCATGGCCAAGCGGTTGGCCAACCTCGAAGATTTCATCAACGATGCCACGCTGGGCGACATGCCGCTCAATGCAGACAACATCGAAATGATGCTGGGCATCGATGCATCTTCCATCCACGTGGTGGCCGACAACGGTGCCCCCGTGGAGGACGCCATGGTGGTGGAGGCGCAGCAACTGCAGCCGGGCACCTGGTACACCCTGGACCACAACGGTGCCTCGGCGCAGGTGCAGTACGCCTGGCAAAGCCAGCGCAAGCAGCTGCACCTGTTTGCGGCCGTGGACGGCAGCAGCTACCTGATTCAGCTGCGCCGCCTGGCGGCGTATCTGCAGGCGGGCCTGCTGGTGCCCCAGGACGAAGAAGGCCTTACCGTGCGCGCAACGCGCGACGCGCTGGCCAAGCTGGACGCCAACCCCGAGCGGTTGCTGGACTGAGAACTTATTGAATGCGGCGGTCTACGCCGTGCCCATGCGCTGAAACAGCCCGCCGGGCAGGCGGGCCACACGCCCCTCAAGCTCCAGTTCCAACAGCGCGACCTGCAGGGACGCCGCATTCATGCCGGTGCGGGCCACCAGCGCATCAATGCCCATCGGATCAAAACCGAGCGCCCGGAGCAGCGGGCTTTCGGCAACATGGGCGCCCGTGCCATCTTCGTCCATATCCAGAACCACCATGTCCTCGGCCGTCAGCGCCGCGTCGGTGTCACCGACCCGCCCTACGACGGGCACGGACATGCGGAGTTCTTCCAGCACATCCTGCGCCGACTCCACAAGTTTGGCGCCTTGGCGGATCAATGCATGGCAGCCCCGCGATTGCGGCGCATGGATGGAGCCAGGAATGGCGAACACTTCACGGCCCTGCTCCACTGCCGTGCGGGCCGTGATCAAGGAGCCCGAAGCGAGCGCGGCCTCCACCACCAGAGTACCCTGCGATAGACCCGAAATGATGCGATTGCGCTTGGGAAAGTTGGCAGCAAGCGGCGGCGTACCTAACGGGTATTCGCTGACCAGCAGACCGTTGGCGGCGATTCGGCGGGCCAGGTCCAGATTCTTGCGGGGGTAAACACGGTCAAGACCTGTACCCACCACGGCAATGGTGGCTGGCGCCACGGCGCCAGCGCCTGCCTGGCTCGCCACATCCAGAGCACCTTCATGGGCTGCGGCATCGACCCCCAAAGCCAGCCCGGACACGATGGTGAGCCCCGCGCTGTGCAAGGCCCGCGCAAACAGCCGGGCGTTGTCGGCACCCTGGGCCGTGGGGTTGCGGCTGCCCACCATCGCCAGGCAATTCTGGTGCGGAAAAGGTTGCCCTTGCAGCAGTGACTCCGGCCCCATGAGGTACAGGAGAAGCGGTGGGTCTTCGGTATCGAGCAGCGCCTGTGGGTAGCGCGGGTCACCCAGCGTGACCACGGTCCGTGCTGGCGTATCTGTGGATTCTGGGTTTTGGGCACCGGCAAGCCACTGCAGGGTGGTCTCCAGCAATTCGGCCCAGGTTGGCGGCAGCTCACACAGCGCACGGGCCTGTGCAGCCGTCACGCATTGGCGCAGCGCGGCTTCAGGCTGCGCAAAGATGGCGGGGGGAAGGCCAAACTGTGCCAGCAGGCGCCGCGCGGCACCATTGCCCACGCCGGGCGAGAGGGTCAGGCGCAGCCAACCTCCAAGCTCTTCACGGTCCATGCGATGCAGAAGTCAGGGCCAAGGCACTCTGGCGCAGCGCGGGTGCCCGCCTTGCGCCATCGGCCAATGCCTGTTTACTCAGGGTTGACCAGCCGGTCCCCAACGCGCACGCCTGTGCGCACGTCGAGAATCAGCACATAGGACACACGGTCAAACGTGCGGAACACCATGGCCATGCCATTGGTTTCGCTGGGCAGCTTGATCATTTCCTTGGATTCGCTGGTCGAATCCTTGATGCGCTCGCCCTTGGTGAGGAGGTTCAGCACATGGCCAGCCTCCAACCCGTCGCGTGCACCTTTGTTGATGGCAACCACCTGGTTTTGAGCCGCAAAAGAGACGGAAGACCCGCCATAGATCGACACCACGCGCGCGTCCACCGTGCTCTGGGGAGCACGTGGGGTGTAGCTCATGAAGCCACGGCCCGGCTCAACCAGCAGGCGGTCGCCCGCACGAATTTCTTCTTTGGTGCCGGAAATCTCGACAGTGGCAGGGACCTTGTCCGTGGTGAAGCCGCCCTTGCCATCTGGCACGTCTTCGGTGGTCTCGCCACGAACCAACTCGGCCTTGCCCAGGTACTGGGCTTCATAGCCCAGGATCTCGCCGCTGGCGGGGTCCTTCAGAGGGATGGCATTGCGATAGACGCGGTAGTACCGCTGCTCGCCAGGGGCCACCCGCAGAGGCGCCGATTCGATGCCGCGGGCATACGCGCGATCACCATGGGCCATGAGCACACGCTCTTCCACGGTGGCCACGATGCGGGGTGCGCGCTCCAGCACTTCGGCATCCACCACCAGCGGCTCTACGAGGAAGGGCTCGATCAGGTGGGGCTTGAGGGTGGGCAGCGCGGTACCCAGCAGCGTGTCGCTGCGAGTGCGGGGAGAGACACGCACGGTCTCGGACTGGCCAGGCGGGCTGGTGCGCAGGCGAGCGTAGCTACCGTCCTTTTCGAGGTACAGCGTTTGGCCGGGAAAGATCAGGTGGGGATTGGGGATGGCGCTGAGGTTCATGCCCCACAGCTCGGGCCAGCGGTAGGGGCGCTTGAGGTACATGCCGGAGATGCCCCAGAGCGTATCGCCGCGCTTGACGGTGTAGCGGTCTGGCGCGTTGGGCGCCAGCTCAGTCAAGGGGATACCGCGCTCTGCCACCTGCTGGGCCGTGGCGCGCTGGTTGCTGGTGATCGGGAAATTCTGCGCCTGAACGGACGTGGCGGCCAGCAATGCGCCTGCGATGATGGTGAGCGCGCCCAGGGCGGTCCGCCGCACGCCGGTGAATGCCGTCATGTTGTTCCTTTTGTCATGCATTGTGAAACGCCCCCTCACTGGCGCCACGACGCCCGCGGTATGCGTACGTCTGGGCAACTACGTTACAAATCAGCTCAGATTCTCTGCTCAAGCCCTTGATTCGGCAACGATTATTGGCTTTGCGGAGTGCAGCGGGCCTCAAAAGTGGCGAAAATAGCGACATCTCTTACCCGCATCCATGGCAATCCTCCCCATTCTCTGTTACCCGGACCCCCGGCTCCACAAGGTCGCACGCCCCATAGAAGCCGTGGACGACCGCATTCGGGCCCTCGTCTCCGACATGCTCGCTACTATGTACGACGCCCACGGCATCGGCCTGGCTGCGACCCAGGTGGACGTGCACGAGCGGCTGGTGGTGATCGACGTCTCCGAAGAGCGCAATGAGCCCCTGGTGCTGATCAACCCGGAGATTGTCTGGGCCAGCGCCGAAAAGCACCTCAACGAAGAAGGCTGCCTTTCTGTGCCGGGCATCTACGACGGCGTGGAGCGCTTTGACGCCGTGCACGTGCGGGCGCTGGACGCGCAAGGCGTGTCGCGCGTGATCGAGGCCGACGGCCTGCTGGCCGTGTGCATTCAGCACGAAATGGACCACCTGATGGGCAAGGTGTTCGTGGAATACCTCTCGCCCCTCAAACGCAACCGCATCAAGACCAAGATGGTCAAGCAGCAGCGGGAGGCCCGCGCGTGACCCCGGCGGCACTCTGCCTCCCGGGTGGCGGCAGGGTGCTGGCGCGCGCGGCCTGGGCCGCGCTGGGGCTGACGTTATCGCTCCTGCTGGCAGGGTGCGCCTTACCTGCCAAGGTGCAGCCCGGCACGCCGCAAGCCGATGTGATTGCCCGCCTGGGGCCGCCCACCGCGGTCTATGCACTGCCCACGGGCCAGCGCCTGCTGTACTCGGAACTTCCCGCCGGCTTTGCCGCCTACACCCTGGACTTCGACGCCGCAGGGCGGCTGGTGCGCAACGAACAGGTGCTCACCCAGTCCCGGTTTGAAAACATTCCCACGGGTGTCTGGACACGGGGCGACGTGGAACGCAACTTTGGTCCGCCCCTGCGGCTGGAGCGTGTGGCGCGGTTCGATGGCGACATCTGGACCTACCGTTTCCGGCAAAATTCCGACCCCCGCCTGGCGCATGTGCACATCGACCGCGCGGGCGTCGTGCGCATGGTGATGTTCACCGACGAGCTGCCCCTCTTCGACAACGCGCGCGACTGAGCGCGCCCCACCCCCACTGGTTCCCATGAGAGTCATTTTTGCCGGCACGCCGGAGTTTGCCCGCGTGGCCCTGCAGCGCTTGCTGGACGCCGGTTTCACCGTGCCGCTGGTCCTGACCCAGCCCGACCGACCTGCCGGCCGTGGCATGAAGCTGCAGGCATCGCCCGTGAAGCAATGCGCCCTGGAGCACGGCATTCCCGTGGCGCAGCCCCGCAGCCTGCGCCTGGACGGCAAATACGCCGAAGACGCTGCAGCCGCCCGCGAGGCGCTGCTGGCCGCCCAGGCCGATGTGATGGTGGTTGCCGCCTATGGGCTGATCCTGCCGCAGTGGACCTTGGACCTGCCGCGGCTGGGCTGCCTGAACATCCATGCCAGCTTGCTGCCGCGCTGGCGGGGCGCCGCGCCCATTCACCGCGCCATCGAGGCGGGCGACACCGAAACGGGCATCACCATCATGCAGATGGATGCGGGGCTGGACACGGGCGCCATGCTGCTGACAGAGCGCACCCCCATCCGCCCCACCGACACCACCGCCACACTGCACGACCGCCTTGCCGACCTGGGCGGCCGGCTGGTCGTGGAAGCGCTGGAGATGGCCGCCTGTGGCGGGATGCAAGCCACGCCGCAGCCCGACGACGGCGTGACCTACGCGCACAAGATCGAGAAGTCGGAGAGCCCCATCGGCTGGTCGTTGCCCGCCACCGTGATCGCCCAGCGCATCCGCGCGTTTGACCCGTTTCCCGGTGCCAGCACCGAAGCCAATGGCGAAACGATCAAGGTGTGGTCTTGCGAAATTGATAGCACCCAGCGCTTGATGGATAAGCGCTGGGGGCATATTTTGCTTGTTAACGATGACGGCATCACCGTGGCCTGCGGCGAAGGAGCGCTCAGACTCACGCAGCTGCAGCGCGCCGGGGGCAAGCGCCTGCCAGCGGCGGATTTTTTGCGGGGCTTCGCGCTCGCACCCGGTGCGGTGCTGGGTGCCAGCAGCTCGGGTTCCACGATTGCCGCCACTGCGCCATCGGCTCCATGAGCCGCATCGCGCAAATTCGGCGCACGGTGCGCCACCCCTCGTTTCGCATGGCCGCCATCGATATGGCGGGCACCTCGCTGGGCATTGGTGCCTGGGGGCTGGTCACCGGCGTGGCCATGGTCAAGAGCGGCATGCCGGTGGGCATGGCCGTGTTCATGTCGCTCATGGTGTATGCGGGCAGCGCGCAGCTCGCGGTCATGCCCTTGCTCACGGTGGGCGCGCCGCTGTGGGTGATCTGGCTGACTGCCGCCTGTGTGAACCTGCGCTTTGTGATCTTCAGCAGCATGTGGCGCGGCTACTTTGCGCACCTGCCGCTGCGCCAGCGCCTTGCGCTGGGCTACTTCAGCGGCGACGTGATCTACGTCGCCTTCATGAAACGTTTTCCCGAGCCACGGCCGCAGCCCGAGCAGATTCCGTACTTCTGCGGTGCTGCCTCCACCAACTGGCTGGCGTGGCAGGTGCCGTCGCTGGCGGGCATCTTCCTGGCGAACGCCGTGCCGCTGTCATGGGGCCTGGGGTTTGCGGGCGTGCTGGCGCTGCTGGGGGTGCTGCTGTCGCTGTTGTTTGACCGCGCCACATGGCTCGCCACCGGGGTGGCCGCCACGGCCGCCATTGCGGCTTTTGCGTTGCCGCTCAAGCTCAACATCCTGGTGGCACTGGCCGCCGCCGTGGCCGCGGGCCTGCTCATGGAGGCCGTGGACCGCCGCCGCCAGAAGCCCGAGTTGCTGCGCGTGCCCGCGGACACCGCCATGCCGCCCGAGACCCGTGAACACGTCGAAGCAGGCGAGGTTGTGCCCCTGCGCGAGGAGCGCCACCCATGAGCTGGTCCTGGATCGGTCCCGTCATCGCCATCGTGGGGCTGGCGATCATCACCGTGGTCTCGCGGTCGTTTTTCATGATTCCCGAGCGCGAACTGCCCATGCCGGGCTGGCTCAAGCGCGGGCTCAAATACGCGCCGCTGGCCGCGCTGGCGGCCGTCATCGCGCCGGAGATCCTCATGACCCAGGGCGAACTCATCGACACCCTCATGGACGCCCGCCTGCCCGCCGTGGTGTGTGCCAGCGCCTATTACTTCTGGCGCCGCGGCATTTTGGGCACCATCGTGGTGGGCATGGCGGTGTACTTGCCGCTGCACATCGGCCTGGGCTGGTAACTGCAAGCTGCGAGCGCTTGCCAGGGCGCATGGCACGCCAGTTCCATGCGCCGCGATCACTAAAATGGCCGCCGCCAGCCCTCCCAAGAGCCTTTTTCCCCTTTGAGAACTCTGCCATGAACATCCTCCGCTTCTCCGACCTGTGTGCACAAGGCAAGGCCCAAGGCCAGCGCGTCTTCATCCGTGCGGACCTGAACGTTCCGCAGGACGACACCGGCCGCATCACCGAAGACACCCGGATTCGCGCCTCGATCCCCTGCATCCGCATGGCGCTGGACGCCGGCGCTGCCGTCATGGTCACCAGCCACCTGGGCCGCCCGACCGAAGGCGAGTTCAAACCTGAAGATTCGCTGGCGCCTGTAGCGCAGCGCCTGGGTGAATTGCTGGGCCACCCCTATGAAAACGGTGTGCCGCTGGTAGCGAACTGGGTCGACGGCGTGCAAGTCGCGCCAGGCCAGGTGGTGCTGCTGGAGAACTGCCGCCTGAACGTGGGCGAAAAGAAGAACAAGGAAGAGCTGGCGCGCAAGATGGCCGCCCTGTGCGACATCTTCGTGAACGACGCCTTCGGCACCGCGCACCGCGCCGAAGGCACCACCTATGGCATCGCCCAGTTTGCGCCTGTCGCCTGCGCAGGCCCGCTGCTGTCGGCCGAAATCGATGCACTCACCAAAGCCCTGGCCCAGCCCCAGCGCCCTCTGGCCGCCATCGTGGCGGGCTCCAAGGTGTCGACCAAGCTCACCATCCTGCAAAGCCTGGCCGACAAGGTGGACCAGCTCATCGTGGGCGGCGGCATAGCCAACACCTTCATGCTGGCCGCCGGCCTGCCCATCGGCAAAAGCCTGGCCGAGCCCGACCTGCTGGACGCCGCCAAGGCCGTGATGGCCGCCATGAAGGCGCGGGGCGCCGAGGTGCCAATCCCCACCGACGTGGTCGTGGCCAAAGCCTTCGCCGCCGATGCGCCTGCCACCGTGAAGGCCGCTGCCGACGTGGCCGAGGACGACCTGATCCTGGACATCGGCCCCGACACCGCTGCGCGCCTGGCCACCCAGCTCAAATCCGCTGGCACCATCGTCTGGAACGGCCCGGTGGGTGTGTTCGAGTTCGCCGCGTTCGAAAACGGCACCCGCACCCTGGCCGCAGCGATCGCAGAGTCACCCGCGTTCAGCATTGCCGGCGGCGGCGACACGCTGGCTGCCATTGCCAAATACGGCATCGACAAGCAGGTGGGCTACATCTCCACCGGCGGCGGCGCCTTCCTGGAAGTGCTGGAGGGCAAGACACTGCCCGCGTTCGAGATCCTGCAAAAGCGCGCCAGCACGGCTGCCTGAGGAGCCTTCCGGGTGGCGACGAGGGCAGGGTGCCAGCGCCCTCCCTCTAAAATCGCGCCCCATGACCTTCACCGACATGCTGCGCGACGCCACGGCGCAGAACAATTCTCTGCTGTGCGTGGGCCTGGACCCGGAACCCACGCGGTTTCCGGCGCAGATGCAGGGCGATGCCCACCGGATCTACGACTTTTGCGCGGCGATTGTGGACGCCACCGCCGACCTGGTCTGCGCCTTCAAGCCCCAGATCGCCTACTTTGCAGCGCACCGCGCTGAAGACCAGCTGGAACGCCTGATGCAGCACATGCGCGCCAACGCGCCGCACGTGCCGGTGATCCTGGATGCCAAACGCGGCGACATCGGCTCCACCGCCGAGCAATACGCCAAAGAGGCGTTCGAACGCTACGGCGCCGATGCGGTGACGCTCTCGCCTTTCATGGGCTTTGACTCCATCGAGCCCTACCTGGCCTACCACGGCAAGGGCGCGTTTTTGCTGTGCCGCACCTCCAACCCTGGCGGCGACGACCTGCAAAACCAGCGCCTGGCCAGCATCGAAGGCCAACCCCTGATGTACGAACATGTGGCCCGCCTAGCACAAGGCCCATGGAACAAGAACGGCCAGCTGGGCCTGGTAGTGGGCGCCACCTACCCCCAGGAGATCGAGCGCGTGCGCAGCATTGCGCCCACGCTGCCGCTGCTGATTCCCGGTGTGGGCGCGCAAGGCGGCGATGCGGTGGCCACTGTGCGCGCGGGCCTGCGTGCCGACGGGCCGATCATCGTGAACTCCTCGCGCGCCATCCTCTACGCCGCCAAGGGCGACGACTTTGCCGCGGCCGCGCGCGCCGAGGCGCTGCGCACGCGCGCGGTGCTGAACGACGCCGCGCAGGGCTGAGCCCCCCGCACCGCTACCGCTCCCCTCCTGATTTCAGCCGCCCAGCCATGCAGCTCAAATGGCTTGAGGACTTCATCGTGCTGGCGCAGGAGCGCAGCTTCACTCGGGCGGCAGAGCTGCGGCACGTAACCCACCCGGCCTTCGGCCGCCGCATCCGTGCGCTGGAGGCCTGGGCCGGCACGCCTTTGGTCGAGCGCGGCGGCGGGCCCGTCACGCTCACGCCCGCCGGGCAGAGTTTTCTGGAAACTGCAGGCCACATGGCGCGCAGCCTGGCGCAGTCGCACGAAGAACTGCAGAGTTTGGCCGGGCGACAGGCCCGCACGGTGACCCTGGCCACGGGCCGCACCCTGGCGCGCACCGTGGTGGCCGACTGGCTGGTGCGGTTGCAGCCCGTGCTGCACAACGCCGAGCTGTGCATCCGCACGCGTGCCCTGGCCGAGACCGTGGCCCTGCTGGAGCGCAACGAGGCGGACTTCTCGCTGGTCTACCACCACCCGGCGCTGGCCATTCGGCTGGATGCGCGCCAGTTCATGCATGTCACCGTGGCGTCTGACCGCCTAGTGCCGGTGGCACGCGCCACGGCACAGGGGCAAGCCTTGCACCGGTTCGGGCCGGATGCCACGCGGATCCCCTACCTGGCCTATGCACCGCAGCTGGCGCTGGGTCGCCTGGTGGAAGACCACCTGGCCCACAACCCCCATGCGCCGCGGCTGCAACGGGTGGTGGAGTGCGACTCGGCCGATGCGCACTACGAATATGTGCAAAAAGGTCTGGGCGTGGCCTGGCTGCCCTGGTCCATGGTGCATGCCGATTGCCAGGCAAAGCGGCTGGCGCTGGCGGGGGATGCGCGCATGGAGGTGCGTTTTGACGTGCGCCTGTACCGACCCAAACGGCGCCTGGGACCGGTGGCCGAAGCGCTCTGGAAAGCGCTCGCGCAGCGTTGAGCCTGCGGGTTTTCATCAGGTTCGCCAACAGCATTGGCAACAGTTGGTGCCGTTTCGGCACCAACACGGCGGGTTGCTTTTTCACAATCAGGCCTTGGCAAGACCCACCCCATTCAAGGATTTCACCATGCACCAACCCACCTGTTCCCGACTGCGTCGCAGCGCCTTGCTGTGCAGCCTGGCACTCATGTCAGCGCCTTTCGCGTTCGCCCAGGATGCCTACCCCTCCAAGCCCATCACCATCGTCGTGGGCTACCCGCCAGGCGGCAGCACCGACCTGACCGGCCGCACCGTGGCCACAGAACTGAGCGCCAAGCTGGGTGTACCCGTGGTGATTGAAAACATTGGCGGCGCAGGCGGTGCCATCGGGGCGCAGAAGGTGGCGAGCAGCGCACCAGATGGCTACACCTTTTTGGTGGGCGCCAGCAACGAGATCGCCATCAACAAGCTGGTGACCAAGAAAGTGAAGTACGACGTGAAGGACTTCACCGCCATCGGACTCATCGCCTCGCAGCCGCTGGTGCTGGTGGCCTCATCGGGCGCGGGGGTGAAAAACCTCGCGGAGTTCACGCAGAAAGTCTCCAAAAACCCCGGCAAATTCAGCTACGGCAGTTCGGGCGTGGGCACCTCACTGCATCTAGCGGGCGAGATGGTCAAGGAGCAGGGCAAGCTCTTCATGACGCACATTCCCTATCGCGGCGTGGCACCGCTGACCAACGACCTCTTGGGCAACAACTTGGAGTACGGCGTGTTCGTGCTCTCCAGCGGCCTGCCGCACATCAAGAGCGGCAAGGTGATTGCCCTGGGCACCACCGAGGCCAAGCGTTCGGCCATCACGCCCGACATTCCCGCACTGGCGGAAACGCCCCAGTACAAGAACGTAGACATCGGCGTGTGGTTTGCGCTGATGGGCCCCGCCAACCTGCCCAAGCCCGTGTTCGACAAGGTGAAAAAGGCGCTCAACGACAGCCTGCAGTCGCCCGAGTTCCGCAAGAAGATGGAAGCCAGCGGATCCACGGTGGCCTCCCCAGACGCGAACATCAACCAGTTCCTCGCGACCGAAGTGGCCAAGTACAAAAAGATTGTTGAATTCGCGAAGATTGAAGAATGAGACTTGCTACCGACATGAATGCACCCGCCCCCCTGACTACGCCCGCCCCCCTCGCTTTTGAGCTGCCCGCCCCCGACATCTCCGACTGGCGCGCTGGCAACACCGGCACCGAGGGCGTGTGGCACTTCGACAGCGGCCGAGCGGGACGGCATGTGATGGTCAGCGCCCTGGTGCACGGCAACGAGCTGTGCGGCGCCTGGGCCCTGAAAGGCTTGCTGGACGCCGGCGTGCGCCCACAGCAGGGCTCGCTGACGCTGGCGTTCTGCAACCTGGAGGCGTTTGACCGGTTCGACCCTGCCGACCACGACGCCTCGCGCTTCACCGACGAAGACCTGAACCGCCAGTGGATCGACGCACGCATCGACGCGTCGGACACGCGCGAGCGCCGCCGCGCCGCCGCGCTGCGCCCCTGGGTGGCGCGGGCCGACTGGCTGCTGGATATCCATTCCATGCACGAGCGCGGCGCGCCGCTGCTGCTGACTGGCGTGCAACAGCGCAACCTGGACCTGGCCAAGGCCATGGCTGCGCCCGAACACATCGTGGTGGATGCCGGCCACAAGGACGGCGTGCGCATGCGCGACTACGGCCGCTTTGGCCTGCCTGATGCAGAGGGCGGCGACACGCGCTCGCTGCTGGTGGAGTGCGGCTTTCACGGCGACCCGGCTAGCCGTGCCGTGGCGCGGGACCAGTGCGTGCGCTTTCTCGCTCAGTCGGGCGCGGTGGACGGCGACACCCTGGCGCGGCAACTGCCCGGCTGGCGCCAGCCCGACGCTCCGCGCCAGTGGGCGCTGGAGGTGACCGGGCCGGTGGTGGCCACCAGCAGCACCTTCCGCTTCACCGAGCCCTTCACCGGGCTGGAGGTGATCCCCCGCGCGGGCACCGTGATCGGCGACAACGATGGCGTGCCCGTGGCCACGCCGTATGACGACTGCGTGCTGGTGATGCCCTCGGTGCGCCAAGCGCGTGCTGGCGTGACCGTGGTGCGATTTGCACGGCGGCGGGTGCTTTAGCTCGCTCGGGTTGAAACTATCTTTTTGATAGCTGCTGGCGCTTATTCGATAAGCGCTAGCGGCCTATTTGGCTTGAAACCTGGATTGCAGCCGTGGCCCCAGCACCACGCAGGCAAGGGCCGCCACCACCAGCGCAATGCCCGCCCACTGCCAGGGCGCCACGCCCTCGTCCAGCAAGAGCCACCCTGCGGTCAGCCCCACCACCGGCACCGCCAGGCTGAAGGGTGCCACGCGGTTGGCGGGGTAGCGCTGCAGCAGTTGGGTCCACAGTGCATAGCCCACGATGGTGGCCGCCCAGCCCAGGTAGGCCACCGCGGCCCAGCCCAGCAGGGGCACATTGGCCAGCGTCTGCCACTGCAGCCACCGCGCCGCGTCGGGGTCAAACGCCCACGACAAGGCCACGAACGGCAACACCGGCACCGCGCTGCTCCAGATCACAAACGCCAGCGGGTCATACCCCGGGGTTTGCTGCTGCGCCAGCCGTGCAACGATGTTGGACGACGCCCACATGGCCGCGCCACACAGGGTCAATAGCAGGCCCGCCATGGTGGTCGCCGCCGCTGTACCCACGCCAGCGTCTGGGCCGACGTAGTTCATTGCAAAACACACCAGCCCCAGCGCTGCCAGCACCATGCCCCAGCGCAGCGGCGGGCCCGGCCGCTCATGCAGCACGGCAAAGCCGAACAACGCGGTGAAGAACACCTGGGTCTGCAGCAGCACGCTGGCCAGCCCCGCCGTCATGCCCACCTTCAGGCCGATGAACAAAAACCCGAACTGCCCCACACCCTGGAACAGCCCGAACAGCAGCACCCAGCGCCAGTGCACGCGCGGCGGGCGCACCAGCAGCATCAGGGGCAAGGCGGCGCACAGGTAGCGTGCGGCGCCCAGCTGAAAGGGGCTGAAGCTGCGCAGCCCCCATTTCATGAACACGAAATTCACCCCCCACAGCACCACCACCACCAGGGCGGCGAGCAGGTCGCGGGGGCGCAGCGGGCCGGCGCCGGGCGCGGGCCGTGGCGTTGGCGCCGTCACCGGGCGGCGCGCGCAGCGTCGATGTGCGCCTGGGCGCGCTGGGCCAGCGCGATGTCACCGGGGGTCTCGGCGTTCCATGTGTCCACAGGGCGCGGGTTGTCGTCGGCATCCACCCCGGTGTACACGGCCACGCAATGCACCACGTCCTGCAGCGGCGCGCCGTGGATGGCACCGCTGCGCACCTCCACGGCCAAGCTCATGCGGGCCTCGTGCGTGGTGGTGAGGCGGGCATTTACCTCCACCAGATCGCCCGGACGGATGGCGCGCACAAAGTCGGCCCCGCCCACAAACTCGGTGATGCACGCGCCCTTGGCCCACGCGCTGGCACAGGCATAACCAGCCTCATCCACCCAGCGCAGCACCATGCCACCAGGGATGCGGCCCGACTGCAGCTGGCCGTTCTGCGGCGCTAGAAAACGCAAGGTGATTGAGTGCATGCGGCACGCTCCAGGGGGTGGGAAGTGGGCCATTATTCTCCAGCCTGGCATTCGCTGCCGGCATGCCCCTGGTACAGGCCGGCAGCCCCCGGGGCACAGCCCAGTCCCCCCTGCAGACAGCACCGCACATGGCGCATTCACTGCACTATTGATAGCTACCAGCGCTGGATGGATAAGCGCCAGAGGCCGATTTGATTCAAATTTTTACTCCCTGGCACTCAAGGCAGCCGACTCCAGCTCTGCCAACTCTTGCGCCGTGAACACGCGCGAGCGCGTGTGGAAGGCCTTGCCCTCGGACCCTTCCAGCGAAAGGTGCCGCCCGTGCCCTCGATCACGTCGATGATGAGCTGCGTGTGTTTCCAGGTCTCATACTGCGCGCGCCCGATGTAGAACGGACAGCCGCCGATGTCGCCCAGGTACACGTCGCCCGCACCCATCGTGATCTCTCCGGGCAGGTAGCAGTTGGCCGCGCTGTTGTCGCAGCAGCCGCCCGACTGGTGGAACATCAAATCGGGGCCGTGCTTGGTTTGCAGAAAGGCCACCAGCTCCAGCGCGGCGGGGGTGGCGATGACTTTGTCGGCCATGGTTGTCTCCAGCATGCAATGCAAAAGAAGCAAAAGCGGCGCGTTGGAACAACGCGCCGCCAGCAGCGTTTCCAGCGGTTAACAAACCGTTCCTGGCTAGGCGTCTCCGTCGCAGACAGTGGCAGCGCCACGGCAAGACGGAGCAACGACGCCAGGGGCGGTTTTTGGACCGCCACCCCAGATCAGAAGAAGCCGAGCTTGTTTTCGCTATAGCTCACGAGCAAGTTTTTGGTCTGCTGGTAGTGGTCCAGCATCATCTTGTGCGTCTCACGCCCAATGCCCGACTCCTTGTAGCCACCGAACGCCGCGTGCGCCGGATACGCGTGGTAGCAGTTGGTCCACACGCGACCAGCCTTGATCGCGCGGCCCATGCGATACGCCACGTTGCCGTTGCGGCTCCACACACCCGCGCCCAGGCCGTACAGCGTGTCGTTGGCAATCGCCAGCGCTTCGGCCTCGTCCTTGAAGGTGGTCACGGCCAGCACGGGGCC
>PJUL01000620.1_pt1 | contig 22832 bp, 18 predicted proteins | sample 1512221 | NCBI WGS metagenome assembly PJUL01 (sample SAMN08177667, study PRJNA422409) | Feces metagenome, whole genome shotgun sequencing project.
CCGAGGCCAAGGTTGAGACCATGGCGTCCGCTGACATCATTGAATGGTTTGCCGACGAATCGCTGCGTGTGTATGGCCGCATCGTGCCCTCGCGCAACCTCAAGGCCACGCAGATGGTGCTGAAGGACCCGGTGGGCCCCGTGGCCGCGTTCACGCCCTGGAACTTTCCCATCAACCAGGTGGTGCGCAAGCTGGCCGCCGCGCTGGGTGCAGGCTGCTCGATTCTGGTGAAGGCGCCTGAGGAAACCCCCGCCAGCCCCGCCGAACTGATCCGCGCGTTTGCCGATGCCGGTGTGCCCGCAGGCACCGTGGGCCTGGTCTATGGCGACCCCGCTGAAATCTCCAGCTACCTGATCCCGCACCCCATCATCCGCAAGGTCACCTTCACCGGCTCCACGCCCGTGGGCAAGCAACTGGCCGCGCTGGCTGGCAAGCACATGAAGCGTGTGACGATGGAGCTGGGCGGCCATGCACCGGTCATCATTGCGGAAGACGCCGACCTGGAACTGGCCATCAAGATCGGCAGCGGGGCCAAATTCCGCAACGCAGGTCAGGTCTGCATATCGCCCACCCGCTATCTGGTGCACGAGAGCATCCGTGCCGATTTCGTGGCTGCCTTCGCCAAGTACGCGCAGGGCCTGAAGGTGGGCGATGGCCTCACGGCCGGCACGCAGATGGGCCCGCTGGCCAACCCCCGCCGCATCACGGCGATGGCCGACCTGATGGCCGACGCCGTGCAGCAGGGCGCCACGCTGGTGACGGGTGGCGAGCGCATTGGCAGCGAAGGCAACTTCTTCCAGCCCACGGTGCTGAACGACGTGCCCCTGTCGGCCCGCATCGTGAATGAAGAGCCCTTCGGCCCCGTGGCCGCGATTCGCGGGTTTGAAAAGATTGAAGACGCCATTGCCGAAGCCAATCGCCTGCCGTTTGGCCTGGCCGGTTATGCCTTCACTTCGTCGCTGAAGAACGCGCACCTGTTGGCGCAGCGCCTGGAAGTGGGCATGTTGTGGATCAACCAGGCCGCCGCGCCCGCAGCCGAGCTGCCGTTTGGCGGGTTGAAAGATTCGGGCTATGGCTCGGAAGGCGGCCCTGAGGCCATCGAGGCGCACCTGAACACGCGCCTGGTCTCGATCATGAACGTGTAAGGACGAAACGCCGGAGAGCTGGCGCGGCTGGGCTGTCGCGAGCAGCCCGGCTGCGGGTGTGGCCCAGTCAAAGCCTGCGGGCGATCTTTCAGGAGCCTTCCTGCGAGATCGCCCGCAGGCTCTTGTTTTTGCGCGCTGGAACCAGTCTGGCAAGCAGTCCCAAGGCAGCCGCGAAGAAATCGATTGACGTGGTCTTTCAAATACATATCATGATATATATCTAGGGAAAACAACCATGATCGAAGACGTCGTCAAGGAACTCGGATTCCTCACCCTCGGCACCCGCTTCAAGCGTATTGGCGAGGCGCTGCAGGCGCAAACGCAGGCACTGCTGACCCAGCACGGCATCGATATGCCTGCAGCGCACTTCCCGCTGTTGGCGGCGCTGGATTGGCATGGTGCGCTGGGGGTGGGCGAGCTGAGCCAGGCCGTCGGCGTTAGCCAGCCGGTGGTCACGCGCTCCTTGAAAGGGCTGGAAGACAGCGGGCTGGTGCAGTCGGAGGCGGTGGAGGGTGACCGGCGTGTGCGCCGCGTGGCGCTTAGCTCGCAAGGCCAGGCACTTGTGCAGCGGGCGCAACGCGATGTCTGGCCCGTGCTGGAAGCCTCCGTAGCCCAGGTGTGCGCGTCGCTTGAAGGCCCCTTGCTGGACCAGTTGGAGGCGCTGGAGGCGGGACTTGCGCGCACCTCGCTGCTTCAGCGCTCGGCTGTCACCATCGCCGCAGAGCACGCCACAGGCCGTCGCAAAAAAACTCCCCGTGCCCCAGGAAAGGAAACAGCACGATGACCACCACCAACCCCTTCGACCGGCCCGTCTGGGCATCGCTGACCTCCACGCCCGGCCTGGCAGAAGGTGGCGACCTGGCCAAGCGCTACCGGCGGGACGTCAACCTGTTTGCTTCGGCCCGGGATGACGCCGATGACGCCAGCCTTGCCGCGCTGGCCGGCCTGGTGGCCGAGGGGGAATCGGTCTTCGTGCTGCAAGCGCAGCCCATGCCGGTGCCCCAGGGGCTGCAGGCCCTTCGCCGCGCCGAGGGCGTGCAGATGGTGGCCGGGCGGGCTATCGCAGCCGAGCCTGGCGCGGAGGCCGTCGTCGTGCTGGGTGATACCGATGCTGCCGCCATGCTGGCCCTGGCGCAGTTGACTGAGCCCGGCCCGTTCCTTGCACGCACCCACACCATGGGCCGCTTTGTGGGCATCCGGTCCGAAGGTCTGCTGGTGGCCATGGCGGGTGAACGCATGCGTTTTGAAGGCGGCACCGAAGTGAGCGGCGTGTGTGTCCACCCCGAGTTTCGAGGGCGCGGTTATGCCCGCCGGCTTTCATCCGTGGTGGCCCACGCCATTCAACAGCGGGGGGACCAGCCCTTTTTGCATGCCTGGACCACGAATGAAGCCGCCATTGCCTTGTACGAAAGCCTGGGGTTTGAAATCCGCACGGAGGTGCAGGTGGCTGTCTTGGGAAAATAAGGCAGTAGACCGGCTGAGGAAACGCCATCCCAGACCGCCGCATTTTATGCTGGCCATCTCAAGGGGCTAAGCGGACTTGAGACAATGAAATTCTGAAGAGTGAAAATGAAATGCACCAAACCATTCGATATTTTTTGAGGGATCAATTGAGTTAAGCAAAAATTAATCTGGCATGGCTAGCATGAAACCATCATTCCATTGGAGGTCTGTCGATGAACCATGCTGTGAGAAGCGCCGCTGCGAGTGCGGTGGGGGCCTTGGCATTGGCTGTGTCCGCGCTGGCGGCGGAGGCCGACAAGCCGCCCGTCCAGTCGGCGGGGCCATCCAGTTTCAGCCGTGAGCGCACTGAAGATGTGTGTACGCGGGAGCCGCGAAGCCAGTGGTTGCCTGAGGCGGAAATGCGCCTGCTGGCGGAGTTTCGTGGCTACAAAATCGCCACATTCAAAATCGCCAATGGCAGTTGCTACGAAATATACGGATTCAAGAGTGGCAATATGGTTGAGGCCTATTTCGACCCCGTAACGTCGAAACTCGTGCGGCAGAATATTGCCAAATAAAACCGCTGAAAAAAAGGCTGGATGCTGTGGCGTAAAAAAACCCCGCACTCCGAAGAAGTGCGGGGGTAAATAGCTGTATGTCTGCCCTCCCACCAGTTAGGGCAGCAGCGGGATCAGGCCATCAGAAGTTGTGGCGCACACCCATCGCGAAGGAGCTGAAGTCGTTGCCCGCAGTGGCCACGCCGTAGCTGGCGTTGTGGTTGTTGTTGATGCGGGTGTAGTACGTGTAGATCTTGGTGCGCTTGCTCAGGTTGTAGTTGTAGCCCACGGTGTACTGGGTGGCGGCGCTGTCGGCCACGTTGGAGTACTTGCCGGCACGGCCCACGTTCAGGTGGAATTCCGACACGCCCATGATGTAGGCACCCGACAGGCGCACGTTGGTGCGGTTGCCGCCGTTGGCGAAGAACACGTTCTTGTCGCGCTGCACGTAGGCACCCACCACGAAGGGGCCGGTCGAGTACGAAGCACGCACCGCGAACTGGTTCTGGTCGTCCAGCTTGGAGTAACCGGCGCCCAGGCCCAGCTTGCCGATCTCGTAGTTGGCAGCCAGGTCGAGGCTGTTCTTGCCGCCGGTGCCGCTGGCTTGCTCATGCATGGCCCAGCCGGCTTCGAACGTGGCGCCGCCCAGGCTGGGGGCGCGATAGGCGATCTTGTTTGCGTCGCGGGCAGGGTAGGCGTACAGCGCATCCGACGACGAACCGGTGTCGTGGTTGTGGTTGCTGATGAAGTCAGCGGTGGCGTAGTAGGACTCGGAAGTGAAGTTGCCCAGACGCAGCATGCCGAAGCCACCGGCAAGGTTCACTTCGCTCTGGCGGCCGAAGAACGTGGAGCTTGTGGCGCCGGTGCTGGAGTCAAAGCCGCTTTCCAGCTGGAAGCCTGCCATCAAACCGCCGCCCAGGTCTTCCTGGCCCTTGAAGCCGAAGCGGGAGGAGTTGTTGAACAGGCCGGTCTTGGACACATTGCCTTCTTTTTGGTGCTCGAACGTGGTGTTGACCCGGCCGTACAGGGTGACGCTGCTCTGTGCAAAGGCAGCAGACGTACCCACCAGGGCCAGCGCGGCGAGGGCGCAGCGGTTAATCGTTTTCATTAGCAAGGTTTCCTTAAATCAAATTTTGTTTGATGACAAATAATCACCGGCCAAAAACGCACAGGGGTGATGCTTTCGGGCCGTCGCTACAAGCAAGTTTGATGCCTGTGGTGATGTGATCGTTGCACTTTGCAACGGAGGGGGATGCTAATGGCCTATTTGTATGTCCGCCACAGGGGTAAACACCTTTTACCCGTGGGGGTGTTGGTGCTGTGCAACAAAGTGGAACATTTTTCCTGCAGCGCCCCGGCTGGGCTCTCGGGCGCTTCGTCGATGCCGATGGTGCAGGCCCGTCCGGGCGAGCACCGATGCGGCGCACGGGGCTCTGTGGCCGCAGGCTCAGCACGCGGCGGGTAGGTGGTTTAGGCCTGGTCGCGTGCAGCTCCGACGATCAAGTCGTAACAGGCTTCAGAGACTTCGGGCCCAATCAAATGCTCGGATGGATATGGTGCCCATCAGGAGCGATATTTTTGAGGCGGCTAGATAATCGCTTCTACCAAGGCGCGGGCCATGGCGGGTGCTGTTGAGTATTTGCCGGTGTCGACGGATATATAGTTTCCGAGTCTTTGAATGCCATATTCCGACCGGGAGTGCAATGTGGAATCTCGGTCCGAAAGCACACCTTGCCCGACAGCAAAGACCCATCCGCCTTGAATGGTGGAGCGCTCCGCTTGCTCGCGAATTTGCGCTACCCACGGTAACAAGGATTGGAGATGGTCGAAAATGGAGTTTGGCAAGTTCTCCAAGTTCTGGGCAGTCAAATGAGGCTCCGGTGGTGAAATATCGGAGCTGTCCACGCGCAAGCCATCGGAATACCAGGAGAGATAGAAATCCCGCCCATTGTAATTTTTGATGTCTCCGAAGGGGCCGGTGGCAATGACCACACAAGGCGTATGAACCGGTTCTTTGGTGCGCAAGAACAGTGACTGGCGGTATCTGTGTGACCAAACTCCCGTGGGCTCCAGCCCAGCAGTCCGGTCTATGGCCAATCGGCCTTGCCACAGCGAGTTGATGACGTAGTCGAATGGTCCAAAGATGCCTTCGGAAGTTTCAATTTCCCACTTGCCGTCGATTCCATCTTTTGCGGGGCGCACCGCCGTGATGCGGGTTTTCATAAACTGCTGGATCGATGTTTCTGCGTCCATCGCAGGTATGAATCGTTCAGCCACCCAATTGGTGTCAACGGATCTCTCAGGAGTCCGAAAGCCCGCAACAATCTCTGTCGATGAGGTCAATCCAGCCAGTTCAGAAGTGCTCAGCGGGTGAACCCGACTGCCAGACGCATCTGCCAAGTATTGCGCCGCATCTGGGTGATTGCGTACACGCTCGACGACCTTCTCCATGTACGTCTTCATTTCTGCTGCAGATGTCACGGATTTGCGGTGACACAGGTACAGATCATCTTCGGAAGTGATCGCTGGAGCGAGGGATGTGCCGACCAATTCCTCGATCAAGGGGCGAAATTTGAGCCCACCGGGAATGACACGGTCCGCAGTGCTCAGGGACGGATCTGCGCTGTAGAGGCAGCCTAAGTGGATTTTCCCTTCATTCCATCGGCTCGCTGCGCTGAATGGTTGCTCTGCCATATCGAAGACAGATACTTCGATTCCTTTGCGGGCCAGAAATATCGCAGTCGAACAGCCCATGATTCCGGCGCCAAGGATGGCAATTCGGGGAGTCTTTCGCATTTATATCAGTTCCAGGTGGATATATATGACTCTGGATCATACGGTTCGCTGGCCAATACCAATAGTACGGAATTCGAGACGAGGTAAGTCTGGCGGCACCACACGCCTGCGCCCAAAAGGAGGCCTGGCCCCGCTGGGGTGAGCGCAGTAGTGGCTTCTTCGTACCCCTTTCTGAGCAAGAGGTCGATTTTCCCTTGCAGGCAAACGAGCAGTTGTTCCCCACTGCGGTGACCATGCTCCCCCCGGATGGAGCCGGCAGGGACGCCTGTTACCGTGAATACGCGGCGTGGCATGAACGGGAGGCTGTCGAAGTCCAGCGGTAGCAGGTTGCCACGCTCGTCTGAATGAATGGGGAGATCAACCAGGCGAGCTCGCCCTCCAAACCAGCTCGAACAGGAAGCCGGGTCGGTGGTATTTATCACTTGCCCTCGCCGAGTCGATCAGGATTATTGTGGTAGAGCCATCTTGCCAAGGGACTGGCAAGCGTGAGCTTTTGCTCAGTGGTAAGGCCGGATATCCAGATTTCGCGCATTATGGCCGCGTAAACTTCATAGATCTGGTGTTTGGAAAACTGCCAGCTTCTCGATAAGCTTCCAGGCTTGTAATACTTGTAGCACAGGGTTTTGGGAACCCGTGCGAATTCTCCCAAAAGGCTCATATGGAACAGCCATGGCCAGTCTGCCGAAAATTCTCCCGCATGGTGGGTTTTGAGGCCGTTGATTTGCCGAGCTTGACCAAGGCGGAATAACCCTCGGTTGGGCACCCACCATTTATTTTTTCCACTCATCATGAGAACACCCCGCTGAACCGGATCACGAACGCCTTCAAGTTCGGTGAATACCCAGTGTTCTTCCGTTCCGTTGGTGTTTGTGAGGTGAACGTCCGAATAACTCATGACGACCTCTGGCCGTGCGTCAAGCACTTCTGCCAGCAGCGTGATGTAGTCAGGGTTCAGGATGTCATCATGAAATGCAAAAAGTACGTAATCAGCTTCGGCCTGATTGAGCAAAAAGTTGCAGTTGCCCACATACCCTAGCCGCTGCGATTGGCGGATTACTCGGAAACGAGCATCTTTCTGAGCATGGGCGATGCAAATCTCATAGGTCGAATCATTGCACTCATCGACAGAGACGATGACTTCCAGGTGTGGGTAAGTCTGGGCTGAGAGAGAGTCGAGGGTTGCTTGAATGAACGCCGAAGACTGCCACGCCGGAACCAGCGCGGCCACTTTGGAGGGCTTTGAATGGGATTGCATGGGTTGGGTGAAGTGAACGCCAACGCCCAGTGTAGTGGGACTGAACAGGTGGGCGGGGCGGCAACCCGCCCCCATCCACTTCACGCCTGCTGCGTGCGTGAATGCCGAGGCAGAGTGGGGGCTAAGTTGGGGCACCCCACGGCGTACCCCCAGTGCGCTTGGGGTGCCCCTTCCAGTCGTCAGAACCGGTACGTCGAAGTCAGCGTGTACGTCCGCGCCTGCCCATAGAAACAATCCCCTCGCGCCAGGCACTGCGTGATGTGCACCTTGTCCGCCAGGTTCACCACGTTGAAGGCCACGCGCCAGTCCCCCGCGTCATAGGCCACCATGGCGTCGGCCAGCGTGGCAGCCGGGGTGCTGATGGCGCTGGTGCCGCTCCACTGCGTGCCGGTGTAGCGCACGCCAGCGCCCACCGTCCAGCCGCCACGGCCTTCGCTGGCGAAGCGGTGGCTCAACCAGGCGGATGCGGTGTGGCGCGGGGTGCTGGCAACGGGCTGGCCCTGGTCGCCGGTGTTGCTGCGGCTGATCTTGGCGTCGGTAAAGGCGTAGCCGACCGTGAAGTCCCAGTTGCGCGCCAGGCTGGCCTGCACTTCGGCCTCAAAACCTTTGACCTTGACCTCGCCGATCTGAAGGCTGTTGAGCGGGTTGCCCGGGTCGGTGGTCTTGCGGTTCTTTTCGCGCAGCTGGTAGACGGCGGCGAAGGCGTTGATGCCCTGGCCAGGCGGCTGCCATTTCACACCGGCCTCCCACTGCTCGCCGCGCTGGGGCTTGAAGGGGGTGCCGTAGGCATTGGCGCCGCCCAGCGGCTGGAAGGACTCGGAGTAGCCCGCATACGGTGCCCATCCACCATCCATCTGGTAGGTGACGCCCGCGCGTTTGCTCCAGGCCTTGTCGTCGGCTGCAGCGGCGGGTCGGCCTTCGGTGTCGCTCTTGGCGTTGTCGTGGCGCAGGCCCAGCGTGGCGGTCCAGCGGCCCCACTTGATCTGGTCCTGGGCGTAGAAGCCCAGCTGGCGCTGCTCGACGCTGGGCACGCGTGCCAGGGCCGATGCCGATGGCGCCGTGAAGTTGCCGTACACGGGGTTGTACACATCGATGGCCGGTGCCACGGCGCGCCAGCTTTGCTGGCCCCAATGGTTGCGCTGCACATCGAGGCCACCCAGCACGGTGTGCTCGGTTTCACCCCAGCGCAGCTTGCCTTCGACCTGCGTATCTACCAGCAGCATGCGCGCGTTGCCCAGCGTCCACGAGGCGTCGCGCAGCACGGTGCGGTTGTCGGCGTTGAACACGGGGCGCGCGGGGCGGCCCAGTGCGGCATTGGCGGCAAAGCTGGTGTACAGCGTGCGGTAGTCCACGTCGCTCACACTGCGGCGCAGGTTCTGGCGCACAGTCCAGGCGCTGTCGATCTGGTGGCTGAACAGGTAGCCCCAGGAGGTGCTTTCGGAGTTGTAGCGGTCCCAGCCGGGTTCGCTGATGAAGGTGTTGGTCGGGATCTGCCCGTAGCGGTTGGGCAGCTGCGTGCCCTGCCAGGGGAAGAAGCCGATGAGCGAACCGCTCTTGTCCTTCTGGTGCGTGAGCTGCAGCGTGAGCGAGGTGGCGGCGCTGGGCTTCCAGGTGACGGTGGGGGCGATCACTACGCGGTCGTCGCGCACATGGTCCACCTGCGTGTCGCTGTCGCGGCCCACGGCCACCAGGCGGTAGAGCCATTCGCCATCCTGCGTGAGCTTGCCGGTCATGTCGGCGGCGAGCTGCTTGCGTGCGTTGCTGCCCAGCTGCACTTGCACTTCGCGCTGCGTTTCGGCTTGCGGGCGCTTGCTGGTGAGGTTGAGCACACCGCCCACGCTGCCCTGGCCATACAGCACCGACGAGGGGCCGCGCAGAAACTCGACACGCTCCAGCGTGTAGGGGTCGGGCCGGGTGTCGTTCCAGTAGCCGATGAAGCGCACCATGCCATCGAGGTACTGCGTCACGTCACCGCCGCGCGCCTTGAAGGTGTCCTGGCGGCTGTCGAAATAGTTGGACACGGCGCCTGCCGTGTACGCCGTCACCTGGCGCAGCGTCTGCACGCCCTGGGCTTCCATCTGGTCGCGGGTGATCACGCTGATGGCCTGCGGGGTTTCGATGAGTGGGGTGTCGGTCTTGGTGGCGCTCAGGGCGCGCTTGGCCACAAAGCCGGTGACCGGCGCGGTGGGGCTTTCCTGCTCGGCGCCCGCACTCACGGTGACGGGGGCCAGGGCTTTCTCTGCAGCGGGCGCCGTGGGAGCGGTGGGGGCCGTGGGTGTGGCCTGCTGCGCATGGGCGGCGCCGCACAGGGCGAGCAGGGCCGCGTGCGCGATGGCGGTGCGGCAAACGGTGATGCCAGATTGCATGGTGCTGTTTCTCCGATGGTTGAAAAAAGGGGGCGGGCCCGAAGGCCAGACACGGCGCGTGGCGCGCCTGGAGTGCCAGGAGCGCTTGGCTTTCGGGGCTGGCGATGGGACAGGCGCAGCCTTGGCGCCGGTCTTCAGAACGTGTAGTCCAGCGACACCTGCAGGCTGCGCGGCGTGCCGGGCACCACGGCGCCAAAACCGGCGGCGGTGGTGGTGCCGTCGATGTAGTAGCGGCGGTTGCCCGCGTTCTTCAGGTTGGCCTGCAGCCGCACGCCGCCTGCAAACTGGTAGCCCACGGCCAGGTCGACCACGGTGTAGCCGGGCAGGCGCCACCTGTTGTCGTTGGCCGTGAACTTGTCGCCCTGGTGCACCAGGCCACCACCCACCCACAGGCCGGGCAGTTGCGGCAAGCGGTACTGCGTCCACAGCGATGCGTTGCGGCGCGTGGCCAGCGCAACGCGGTTGCCTACGTTGGCACCGGCCGTGGTGTCGGCCAGCACCTTGGGGTCGTGGAAGCTGGCGTTGGCCGTCACCGTCCAGCCGGGCGTGATGCGGCCCTGCAGCTCCAGCTCGATGCCCTTGATCCGCTGGCGCGCGGTGAGCACCGAATAGCCGGGGTGCGCCGGGTCGGTGGCGGGGGCGTTGGTCAGTTCCAGGTCAAACGCCGAGACGGTGGTCATCAGGCGCTGGTTCAGCCATTCCTGCTTCCAGCCCACCTCCAGCTGCTTACCTTCCGAGGGCGGGGCCGACTGCGCGCCCCACACCAGCGTGCCCGAGTTGGCCTGGAACGAGCGCGCATGGCTCGCGTAGAGCATGCTGCCCGGGCGGGGCTCCCAACTGATCGCCGCGCTCGGCTGTGTCTTGCTCACGTCGGTGACGGGCGTGGTGTAGGCGTCTTTGAAGCGGTCGTGGCGCAGGCCCAGCAACAGGCCGAAATCGCCCAGCACCATCCGGTCTTGCACAAACACACCGGTGTTGCGGGCGTCGGAGGAGAGCTTGCCCACGCCGGTGGAGGCCACGGGTGGCAACAGGCCTGTAACGGGGTTGTAGAGGTCGATGGCGCCCAGGTTGCCTGTGGTGCGCGCGCCATAGAAGCCCGCAATGGCGCGCCAGTCCAAGCCTGCCAGCACCGTGTGCTCGACCGCGCCGGTCTGCAGCTGCGCGCGCAGTTCGGCCAGAGCCGTGTCCGACGTGTATTTTTGCCCCGGCGCCATCCAGTAGCCGCGCGCCACGCGGCCGTTGGTCACTGGGCCCATGGGCGACACGATGTTCACGTTGCGAAAGGTCTCGTTGCGCGACAGGTGCACGCGGCCTTCCAGCTGGTCCGAAAAGCGGTGCTGCAGCTCGGTGGAATAAAAGCGCAGATGGCCATCGGTTTTCAACCAGGGCTCGCCGTAGAACGCGCCCACCGGCAGCACATCCGCGCTGCGTGGATTCTTGGGGTCGGGCACGGCCAAACCGGAGGTCGAAGTGCCGTCGATGCTTTGGGTCTCGGCCTGCGCGCGCCAGACGGTGTCGGGCGTGATCTGCCACTCCAGGCTGCCCGCAATGCCTTGCTTGCGCGGGGTGTTGCCATCCACAAAACTGCCGCCCCGGCTGGCGCCGCCGTCCAGGCGGTAGCGCAGCGTGCCGTCGGTGTTGAGCGGGCCGGTCAGGTCGAACTCGGCACTGCGCCAGCCATGGCTACCTGCGCCGATCTTCACGGTGCGCAGGGGCTCGGCCTGGGGCCGCTTGCTCACGTAGTTGATCAGGCCGCCGGGCGCGACCTGGCCAAACTCCAGCGCGGCCGGGCCCTTGATGACTTCCACCCGCTCGATGTTGAACAGCGGTGGGTCCAGCAGGTGGATGAACTTGGCGCCGTCGCGCAGGAAGTTGTAGGTGTTGTTGGCCCACAGCCCCCGGATGGAGAACTGCGAGTACGAGCCGTAGTACTCGCTACGCGACGACACGCCCGAGGCATTGCGCAGCACATCGCGCTCGGTGGTGGCCATCTGCTGCTCCAGCAACGCGTTGTCGATCACGCTGACCGAGCGCGGCGTCTCCAGCACCGACAGGCCCAGGCGCGAGCTGCTTTGCGCGCGCCGTGCGGGCGTGGCGGCTGCGCCTGCCGCGGAGTCGATGACATCGACCTGGCGCAAGGAGGGGGCGGCTGCAGGAGCGTCGGCGGGTATAGGTGCGGATGCTGTGCTGTTCTGCGCGAACGCGGTGCCGCACACAGCCAGCAATGCGGCTTGCGCCACCGCGGTGCGCAAGAGATTGGGGTGAATCATGGCGCTATCGAAGTAATAGCTGTCGGCGCTTTTACGTAAAGCGCTACAGCCCATTTTTAGTGATATGAATGCCAGCCGCCCGAGCGTGCCAAGGCAGTACCACGCGCCCCGAGAGGGCGGTGGTTTGTGCGGCTAGCAAATCGGCGGTGGCGGCAGCCGGGGCTCAGTGGGCCTTGGGCGGCTCGGGCAGGGCGGGCGACGCCATGCCGTCGGCCAGCACAAAGGTGAGCGTGGTCACGTAGCTGGCTTCGCCGTACTTCTCGCCTTGCACTTCGCCGGGGGTCTTGTCGCTGTGCTTTACCTCGGCCACGTACTGGCCCTTCCAGGGGGTGACGAAGGTCACCGTGCCGTCTTCACCGGCCTCGGCTTCGCGCGTCCAGCCCGACGGGGCGGCCAGCTGCACCTTGGCCTTGGGCAGCGGCGCACCCTTGTAGACCACCTTCAGCTCGCCGGGCTTGCCGGTGGGCACCAGGTCCAGCGGCGCGGTGGGTGCCACGGGCTTGGCCAGACTGGCCACCCAGCGGGCCGAGGGCTGCCAGATCATGGCCGGCAGGTTGCGCTTGCTGCGGTCGATCAGCGGGTAGCTGGCGGCGGCGAACAGGGTGTCGGGCGTGCCCGTGGTGGTGTAGACAAAAGCGTCTTTGGCGAGCTGGCCTTCCACGCGCTGGGCGGCGGCACCTGCGCGTTGTTGTTCCAGTGCAGGCACACCCTTGAACTGGTCCAGCCGGCCGGGCGAGGTCTCGCGCAGGTTCTCGTTGAACTCGCCAAAGTGCAGGCGTGCCTGGCCGCCAGCGTTTTCGAGCCAGACCTGGTGGGCATGGACGGTGTTCACCGCGGTGAGGGCGCCGCAGGCCAGCAGGGCGGACAGCAGCGGGGCTTGGAGGCGTTGGTTCGAGGACATGGACGTTTTCCTTTCGGTGGTTTAGTGACAGCAAAAACAGCGGAGCGCAGTGCTCCACACCCCCGGCGCTACGGGGGAAAAATACTCATTTTTTGATAGCTGCCTGCGCTTGATGGATAAGCGCTGGGTGGCTTTTTTGACCCTGAAATGGGTCTTGGCAGTGCCTGTGTGGCGCGGGTTGCCGCTTTAGAAGTCCATGCTCACGCTCAGCGACAAGGTGCGCGGCGCACCCACCACCAGGTAGCCCGAGCCGGGGTAGCCGCCGACTGAGGCCCAGTAGTTGCGGTTGGTCAGGTTGTCGATGCGGGCGCGCAGCGTAACGAGCTTGCCTTGCACTTCCGTCATATAGCGGGCACCCACGTCGAGCCGGTTCCAGCCGGGCACGCGCAGGGTGTTGGTGGCGTTGGCATAACTGGCGCCCGTATGCACCCAGCGGCCGTCCACGGCCAGGCCCGGCACGCCGGGCACGTCCCATTCCGCCCCCAGGTTGGCTTGCAGCTTGGGCACACCGATGACGCGCTGGCCGTCGGTGGCGGCAGCGCCGGTGGTCAGCTGCTTGGCATCCAGCCAGGTCAGGCCGCCCAGCAGGCGCAGGCCCTTGGTGGCCTCGCCTTGCACGGCCAGCTCGATGCCCTGGTGGCGGTCCTTGCCGCTGGTGCTGAAGAGGTTGGCCGTGTTCAAAAACGCACGCGGCTTGGTGGTGGAGAACAGCGCCACGCTGCCGCCCACGCGGCCGGCGTCAAACTTGATGCCCACTTCCTTTTGTTTGGAGACATACGGCGCCAGCATCTCGCCCCGGTTGGTCGCCGTGCTGGGCGCGGTCTGGCCCTGGCTCAGGCCTTCCACATAGTTGGCATACACCGACAGGCCCTTGTTGACCTTGTAGACAGCCGCCAGCAGCGGGCTGGTGCGGCTCTGGTCGTAGCGGTCGGTCTGCAGCCCGGTGCCGTAGTCGTAATTGGCGATCTCCATCTTCTGGTGGCGCAAGCCCACGGTGAAGAGCATGCGGTTGTCCATGAAAGCCATCGTGTCGCCCAGCGCAAAGCTGGTTAGGCGGGTGCTGCCGGTGCGCAGGGGATTGGCCAGGTCGCCGCCCAACAGGGTGTTGGCGCTGAAGCCGGGCAGGTTGGTGGCTATGGGGTTGTAAAGATTGGTGGCGTGCGTGTTGCGCCAGTCCATGGCGTAGGCGTTCTTCTTTTCGAAGTCGTAGTGCGACGCCACCGCCACCCATTCATGCCCCACGCTGCCGGTCTGCAGCTTGCCACGCAGGCCCAGCTCGCCGGTGTTCACGCTGTCCTTGCGGGTGTTGTCAAAGCGGTAGGTGGTGGCGGCGCCGCTGGCGGCGTTGGTCACCGTGAGGTTGGCCAGTGAATTGGCTTCTTCGCCACGGCGCGCGCCCGCTGCAGCCCAGGCCGTGGTGCTGGGCGACAGGTCCCACTCGCCACGCAGCGTGCCGAACACATCGCGTTCGTTGGAGTAGCTCCAGGGCTGGGCAAAGTTGGTCTGGTTGTCGGGCACGCTCGGCACCGTGGTCACAGCGCTGCCCAGCGTGACGTTGGTGCGGGTGTTCTTGAGCTTGTGGTCTTGCCAGCCGATGTCGCCCGACAGGCGCACATCGCGGCTGCGCCAGTCCAGGCCCACGGCCAGCAGGCCGAGCTGCACGTCTTCGTGGTCCACCGCCGTACCGCCATTGCGGGCAGCAGCATTCACGCGGATGCCCGTATTGCCATCGGGCCCAAAGCGCCGGGCAATGTCGGCCGCCACCTGCGTCTGGCCGCCGCTGGCCACGCCAAAGGTCACGCGGTTCAAAGGCTCGTTGGGCGCGCGCTTGGGCAGCAGGTTGATGCTGCCGCCCAGACCGCCGCCGTTGGGGCTGGCGCCGTTCAAAAAGGCCGATGCGCCGCGCAGCACCTCCACACGCTCGAACAGTTCGGTGGCAATGTATTGGCGCGGCAGCAGGCTGTACAGGCCGTTGTAGGCCGTGTCGTCCGAATCGAGGATGAAGCCCCGGATGAAGAACGCTTCCTGAAAATTGCCAAAGCCGCGTGCCACGCGCACCGTGGGGTCGTTTTGCAGCACATCGCCTACGCTGCGGGCATGGCGGTCCTGGATCAGTTCGTTGGTGTAGCTGGTGATGGAAAACGGCGTGTCCATCGCGTCCTTGGTGCCAAGGATGCCCGCACGGCCCCCACGGGCCACCTGGCCGCCGGGGTAGGCGGGCGACAGGCCTTGGGCCGATGCGTCGGCGCTGGCGTTGACCGTGACGGTGGACAGGGTTTTGCCGTCGGGCTCGGTGCCGCTGGCCGTCGCTTGCGCCCAAGCGGCAGGCGCGGCCAGTGTGAAGAGCAGGGCGGCAGCCAGTGCGGCTGGGGTCAGGGCAGGGCGGCGAGGGGAATGGGGATTGCGCATGGCGTGGTGAAGGTGTGGGGAATGTTCAGAGTGGCGTGGCGCTGGCGCTCGCGTTGGTGCCCGCTTCGTCGGCATCGGTGTGGGGTTTGTCATGAGCGCGTTGCGCAGTGGCCTTTGGCGTGGTGCGCGGCCAGCAGGTCCAGCCCATCACCGCCACCGGAATGCCCAGACCCACCCACGACCACCAGTCGCCCCAGGTGTCGGACACCAGTGCTGTGATGAGGCCGGTGGTGGTCAGCACACCCATCACGAAGGGCCAGCCCCACAGCGACCAGAAAGGGCTCGCCTTCATGCGCGGCCCTCCGTGCTTGGCAGCGCGCCGCCAGTGCGTGCGGCAGCCGTTGGCGGCAGGCCGGTGTGGCCGTGCACGGTGGCGGCCGCCGTGGTGGTGCTGGTACTGGCGTTGCTGGCGCTGCCCGCCTGCGCACCTTTGCGCAGCCACAGGTACAAGCCGCTGCCCAGCACCACGATGGTGGCAACGTCGAGCAGCGCCCAGAGGATCTTCATCGGCATGCCGCCGTAGTCGCCAAAGTGCAGCGGCTGCGAGACCAGCAGCGCCGTCAGGTACCACGGCAGCTGGGGCGCTGCTGTGACCTGCGCCGTGCGCGCATCCACCAGCACGGGCTTGAGCAGGCGCGAGGTGAGCGGCTCGTTGCCCCGCAGGAAGAACGTGTTGTGATGCGGGCTGGAAAACGCCGTGCCCGGGAACGCAATGAACGACAGCTTGGTGCCCGGCGCCTGGGCCTGCGCCACCTCCAGCGCTTGTTGCAGCGGGCCACGCTCTGCGGCGGGCACGATGGGCTGGCCCTCATAGGGCTTGAGCAGCACCGACAGCTGGTCGTACTGCCAGTACTTGATGAGCAGGTCGGCCCACGTGTTGATCATGCCCGTGCCACCCACCACGAAGGCCCACACCAGCGTGACGATGCCCAGCAGGTTGTGCAGGTCCAGCCACTTCACGCGGGTCGAGCGATCACGCCGTACCTCGCCAAACGCGAGCTTGCGCATGAACGGCGCATACAGCACCACCCCCGTGACGATGGCCACCAGCAGCAGCAAGCCCATGAAGCCCAGAAACAGCTTGCCCGGCAGCCCCGCAAACAGGTCCACATGCAGCTTGAACATCACGTACATGAAGCCCTCGTCAAACCGTGGCTGCGCCAGCACCTGGCCCGTGCGCGCATCCACCGCCACGGAGCGGAAATCATCCGTGGGCGCCGGTGTGGGCGTGAGCGTGACGAACCAGACGTTGTCATCGTCCTCCGCGTGCGACGCGAACTGCACCACACGATCCGGGTGCAGCGCATGCGCGGTGGCCAGCACCTTGTCGAGGCTGGCGCGCGGCGTCTTGGCGGGCATGGCGGGCGCCTCGACCTCGGTGCCCAGCAGGTGGCCAATTTCGTGGTGAAAGATCAGCGGCAGGCCCGTGAGGCACAGCAGCAGCATGAAGACGGTGCACACAAGGCTGGACCACTTGTGGGTCCAGCTCCAGCGGCGCAGGGCGGTGGGGCTCAGCATGGCGTGGGGGCGGGGTGGCAAGGGTTGGGCTGGCGCACACCCGCAGGGCCGGCCCACAGCGCAGAGGCGGCAATGGCGGCAGCAGAAGGAGTGAAGAAGTGGTTCAAGCCAGACAACCCGAATACATCGAAGGACGGTGGGTGCTGGCTGCAGCCTTAGAGCAGGTCTAAGGGGGAGGCTGTGGCTTGCGGAAACTGAATTTTACATTGCAAATGGGAATTGTTTGTATTTGTGGTGATGTTGTGATTCAGGCGGTTGCGAAAACCGCAAGTAGATGGTGCAGAAAAGTGATTCGAGAGGCTGGATGAACCCTCTGCAGAGCTGGCGGTCGGTGGCCTCTGCGCAAGGGCTAAAGTGCTACGTTCTGCCAGAACCATGCACCAGAAATTTCCGCCTAATTTCCTGTGAAGCTATGCACGGAAACGAAACTTCACGACCGGAGCTTGAACGGCGGCTTGTGGCCATGGTGCGCTCTTCAAGCCACTTGATCGCAGCGCTGTTGGCGGTCCGTTCTCTTGGATTGGACTCTTTGTGCATTGGCGCTGGCGCCGTGCGGTCTCTGGTGTGGGATGCTCTCCATGGCTTTGAAACCCCCTCGGTGCTTGAGGATGTCGATGTCGTCCACTTTGACCGCAAAGTTCTCGGCCCGGAGCAAGATGCATATCTCGAAAACCGCCTCCGCGCGATCATGCCGACGGTGCAGTGGGAAGTCACCAACCAAGCCACGGTGCATCAATGGTTCGCCAGCAACCTGGGGCAGTTGGTGCATCCTCTTGGGTCCCTCGAAGAAGGCGTGGCAACCTGGCCAGAGTTCGCGACAGTTCGCGCTTCGCGTGAGGCACAACCCGATCAGAGCGAGTTTCGCCATCTACCGGCAACGTGTGAAATCGAAGCGGTTTAGCGAACGATGGCCGCTGCTTTCGATAGACGCATGTTGAAGCTGAGCCCCAAAGTTGGCCCAAGCACGCAGCTTGGCTGCAGCCCAAGCTGGATGCCGTTTTCAAGATGGTGCCATGTCAAAATATTCCGATCCGTCGAGCTTGTCTCGCAAGTTCTGCGGGATACGGCGAGCTAGCCGTCACAACGAGCACTGGAGGCCCAACTTGGACCTGATCGTCCGTCAAGCACTTGCAGGCGACGCTCCTGCCGCACGCCAATGCGTCGTAGAAGCCTTCAGCCCTTATATCGCTAGGATCGGCAGGCCTCCAGCGCCGATGCTGCTCGACTTCAACGCACACACCCAGGACGGTCATGTCTGGGTCGCGCAGTACGAGAACGCGATCGTCGGCGCGCTCGTTCAGTACGAAACAACAGAGGGCTTCTACATCGACACAGTAGCCACCGTCCCTCATCTGCGCGGCCACGGGGTCGGCAGGGAGTTGCTCATGTTTGCAGAGCACGAGGCGCTGCGTCGCGGCTTCGACAGCTTGTACCTGTGCACGAATTCCAAGATGGTTGAGAACCAGGCCCTCTACACGAAGATCGGCTACGTCGAGTACGAGCGCAAGCATATGACGGGCTACGACAGAATCTTCTACCGAAAAGCACTTCAAGCTTCCAAAGGGAGGCCCCCGGCTGGGCCGGGGAAAGTTTGACTTTTCAGGGGGGTGTCCACCGTAGAGACTTTCGATCGTGAGCCGCCAAGCAACGAAAGAACGCACACGGTGGACAGGGATGAAAGCGGTTCACATATCGAATGCGCTCGGCTTCGCCGGGGAATGGTTCCCTAAGTGCCGCCGGACACATTTTTACTGCCACAGGTGAGTAAGCAGATGATTGAAGCCCCGACTCCGGACGACTTGCAAAAGATTGCTCTGTCCCTGGTTCATGCCCGGCAAGCTATCGTGGATATTCTTCATGCTGAACTCGATGGATCAAAGCGCGACCTTGACCTGATTCAGCGAGCGCTCGACTCCGGCGTTATTGATGCAGAGGCGGAATACACCATTCACGCCCTTGGCATAGCCTTTGGAAAAGTCTTCGTTAACGCCGAGCCAGACTACGACTGGTGGATGATTGACGATGAATATGGTCGAGACCCGGCCGTCCGGTATCTGCAGTCAAGCTTGACTTTTCATCCGCAGGACATGCTCATTAAACGGATTGAGCGGGGCGAGAAGGTGGACGTCACAGAACTCTATGAAGGTTTGCGTTCGCAACTTCAAGAGATCATCGAGGGTGGTGTGGACGGTGCCTGACAAGCTCGACAAGCTTGATTGCCATGGGCGCCCCCTCCAACAACGGCTGCGTCGACGAGACTCCATACTTCCCATCGTGGCACATGGTGCCGTACCCTGCAACTGCGCGCATCGCTCGGGGCGGGGACGCCACTCTCATTCGTTAAGTGGCACCAAGCCAGTCCTAGCGCATATCAATGTCGAAACCACGCTTGCTCCTCGTTTTTTGGCTAGGTCTCTCTGTGTGCGCTGGAGTTTTCCTGTGGCAAGGGCATCCCGAAGGTCTGCTCCGTTGGCTGCTTCTCGCAATGTTCGCTCCACCGGCCTACCTCCTGCTCAGCGCGGCCGGGGATCTACTGGGGTTTGTCTACTCCCGTTTGCCAGGTCTCCGCCACGCTAATGAGTTTGTTGAGCAAAAAACCAAGCAGCGGTCGATCTCGGGGCTTCGCGTACTGTGGTACCTCATTTCTACGCTTGCTGCCGTTGCATTAGTAGCTGCAGTCGCATGTGTCGTCCGCGCGCATTCCTAAGCAAAAAGCGAACGTCGCAAAATAATCCATCGGTCTGGTCACGCCTCTCATCTCCTTTCAACAAGCCTTGAATCGCATGGGTTGCAGCATTCATTTCGTGGGCCGCGAGGCAGATGTGGAAAGCCTTGTCACTCTGAGTCCGGTTGAGCCGTGCCGCTTTTGGTGGCGCGGTGTGCCGCGCAGTTCCCGGCCGAATAGTCGGCCTGCAGTGACTTCTGGGCTGACCTTGGTGGTGAGTGACGCTGAGTTTGAAGACCTGGAGCAGCAACAGGCCGATGCAATCCAGTTTCTCCGTGCCCATTCAAGCATCTTGAAGAACATGAGCGAAGTCGCAGGCGTGGAGCACGCGACTTTGGACTTTGGGATCGCTATGCGCGATGTGGTCGTACAGTCTGACCATTTCCCCGTCGACCTGATTGCGGCGCTGGCGGTCGCTGGCTGCGGCATGCAGTTAACTCAGTTTCCGACGGGACGCAAGGCGAAGAACCTCAAACGCTATCGCAAGGCGCTGCGTTCCGGTCAGCTTCGACGTTAAACCTCTGCAGTTCCTGCCCCATGCTTGCCTCCGGTCGTTTCGAGCTCCGCCCCTTCGCTGAATCCGATCTCCCTTCCTTCGTCGAGGCCGTTCTGGAGTCCACTGCCACCGTCGGGAAGTGGATGCCCTGGGCCCATCCCAATTACTCAACCGCCGATGCTGCGTCCTGGTTTGCGCATTGCGAGGCCGAGTGGGAGCGCGGTTCCAGCTACGAGTTCGGCATTTTCGACGCCGGGTCCAATACCCTTGTGGGCGGCTGCGGCCTCAATCAATTCAACCTAGTCAACGGCTTCTGCAACCTGGGCTACTGGGTCCGCCAGTCCTGGCAGCGCCAAGGCGCAGCGCTCGCCGCCGTTCAGGCACTCAGTCAGTTCGCCTTTGCAGAGCTCAAGCTGGGCCGCGTTGAAATCGTCGTGGCCCAGCACAACACACCCAGTCTCAGCCTGGCCGAGCGGTCGGGCGCAGTGCGAGAGTGCCTCGCGCGGAATCGGCTCAAGGTGCGTGGCATCTTCACCCATGCCTATGTCTTTTCCCTCGTCCCGCCTCAATACCGCGCCTTGAGCGCCACCGTCACACGCCGGGGCTCGCCATAAAAGTTCTGGCGCGAAATGCCTGACACCTTCTCGTAGTAGGTCTTGTCCAGCAGGTTGTCCACCGACAGGTTCAGAGACAGGTGGTCGTTGATCTGGTAGCCCACCTGGGCGTTGAACACTGCGTAGCCCGGTGCGTTGATGCGCAACGCACCGCTTTGCGCAAAAAACTCGCTGCGGTAGGTCATGCCGCCGCCCACGCTGAAGCCGCGCAGCGCCGGGCTGGTGAAGGCATAGCGGGTGAACAGGTTCACGCTGTGGCGCGGCGTGATGGGGCTGAACACCTGGCCCTGCTGCGCCACGGGGGCCTGGAGGTGCCGGGTGTCGTTGTAGGCGTAGCCCGCCACGATGTCCCAGCCGGGCTGGGGCTGGCCGCTGACCTCGGTTTCGAAGCCTTGTGCGCGCACCTTGCCGCCGGCGATGTAGGCGTTTGTCACCACCGGGTCGGCGATGGCGCGGTTCTCGTCAATGATGCGAAACAGCGCTGCATGGGCCTGCAGGCGCTTGTGCAAAAACTCGCCCTTCACGCCCAGCTCCACCTGCTTGCCTGTGCGTGGGGCAAGCAACTGCTTGGCCGCGTTGAGCTGGCTTTGCACCACGAAGGTCTCTGCATAGCTGGCGTAGCCGGTGTACTGCGGGTGGAAGTCCCACATCAGAGCCAGCGACGGCACGAACTGGCGGCCAGGGTCTGCCGATGCGGTGACTGCGCCCGTGCTGGTGCTGCGCGTCACCACCTCCGCCCACGACAGACGCCCGCCTGCCAGCAGCTTGACCGTGTCGGTCAGGCCGATCTGCGCCTGCCCGTACAGCGCGTTCTCGCGGCGCGTGACGATCGAGGTGAAGCCCGGTAGCCGGATGTCTGGGTAGGCCAGGTCGTAGTGGGGCTGCAGCAGGTTGAACGGTACGCTGGGGCCGTAGGCGTAGTTGCCGTCCCAGCTCTTGCCCTCGTTATGGCTCGCGCCCACCAGCAGCTTGTGGGTGCGGCCTGCCATCTGCACCGGTGTGGCCAGGAAGGCGTCGTAGTTGCGGGTGCGCACGTGAAAGTCGCCGTCCACGGTTTCCATGGTGAAGCTGCCGTCGGCGGCCAGGGCACTGTTGGCGCGGGCCGAGCGGTAGAACGCCGTGCGGTCGATGTCGCGCGCGGACAGGCGCACCAAGCCGCCCCCATCCAGCCGGTGCTCCAGCTCTGCGAAGACGTCGGTGGTCTCCAGGTCTTGCCGGTTAGCACGCAGGCCGGCAAAGGCGCCGCGGGGCAGGTCGGCCAGGCGGCCATCGGCATAGGTGGGCAGGCCCTGGTCGATGGCGGCGCGCACGCGTTGCTGCGCCGCGCCCACCGACACGGTGGTGGAGGGCGCGATGTCCCATTCCAGCGTGCCGTAGCCCAGGCGCTTGTTGTTGAACAGGGTATCTACAAAACTGTCTTTGTCTTCCACCACCGCGACGGCGCGCGCGCGGATCGTGCCTTCGGCATTGAGGCCGCCGCCCACGTCTACGGTGCCCCGGCGCAGGCCGAAGGAGCCCACCGCCGCATCGGCGCCAATGGCCAGCTTGGCCGGGGCGCGCTTGCGCACAAGGTTCACGGTGCCGCCGGGCTCGCTCGCGCCCTGCAGCAGCCCGGCCGGGCCGCGCAGCACTTCGATGCGGTCATACATGGCCGTGTCGAGCGTGCTGTAGTTGCCCTGGGGGATCGGCACGCCATCGAGCTGGATGGAGCCCAGATCGAACCCGCGCGCCTGGAAGGTGTTGTAGTTGCCCGCACCATCAAAGCGCGTGACCGTCATGCCGGTGCTCAGCTTGATGGCGTCTTCCACCTTGGTCAGGTTGCGGTCATCCAGCTGCTGGCGCGTGACCACGCTGAGGGACTGCGGCGTCTCGCGCGGTGCCTGCTGGAGCTTGCCTGCGCTGACTTCGCGGGCGGTGTACTGACCCGAGCCTTCGGTCGCCGCGCTGTTGGCCTCGTCGGTCACCTTCACTTCGGGCAGCGCTGTCGTTGTGGGGGTGCCCGTGGTGGGGCCGGAGCTGGTCTGTGCTTGCGCCGTTGCCACGGTGGCCAGCAGGGCGGCAAGGGCCAGTGGGTGCATTTGCATGGTGCTTCTCCTCCTCGGTGTTTGATATCTGCTATTAAATTAATAGCTTCTAGCGCTTATCCATCAAGCGCTAGCAGCCAAAAATTCTTCAAATTTGCGTGCTGTGCCTGCAGGCGCAGCTTCAGAACCGCGTGCGCAGCGTCACCTGCACCGCGCGCGGCGAGCCGGGCAGGATCAGGTTGTCGTTGCTGCCGTGGGCCGACACGTAGTACTTGCGGTTGGCCAGGTTCTTGATGTTCACGTCCACATCCCA
>PJUL01000621.1_pt1 | contig 22804 bp, 23 predicted proteins | sample 1512221 | NCBI WGS metagenome assembly PJUL01 (sample SAMN08177667, study PRJNA422409) | Feces metagenome, whole genome shotgun sequencing project.
ATAGCCCTTGGTGGTCGGCGGCTCGCCGGCGGCCAGGCCGATCTCGCGCTGGGCCATGGCGAAGCGGGTCACCGAGTCCATCAGGCAGAGGACCTCTTGATCCTGGTCGCGCAGGAACTCGGCTATGGCCAGGGTCATGTAGGCGGCCTGGCGGCGGGTCAGGGCCGGCTCGTCCGAGGTGGCGACCACGACGATGGCGCGGCGCAGGCCTTCCTCGCCCAGGGTCTCCTCGATGAACTCGCGCACTTCGCGGCCGCGTTCGCCGATCAGGCCGACGACGACGGCGTCGCAGGTGGCTTCCTTGGCCAGCATCGACAGCAGCACCGACTTGCCCACGCCCGAACCTGCGAAGATGCCCAGGCGCTGGCCGCGGCAGGTGGTGGTGAAGACGTTCATCGAGCGCACGCCCAGGTCCAGGCGCTCGCCCACCCGGCCGCGGGCGTGGGCCGGCGGCGGGGGCGTCTTCAGCGGGTAGGGAACCTCGCCCTGGGGCAGCGGGCCCAGGCCGTCGATCGGCTCGCCAAAAGCGTTGATGATACGGCCGAGCCACGCCTTGGTCGGACGCACGGTGGCGCCTTCGGGCATGATGCGGATCTCGGCGCCGGGGGCCACGCCCTCGACCGGGCCGAAGGGCATGAGCAGGGCGCGGGTCTCGCGGAAGCCGACGACCTCGGCCGGCAGGGTCGGGGCGCCGATGCGCTCGATCTCGACCCGGGCGCCGACCGCCAGGCGCGTCAGGCCGCCGCGAGCCTCGATCAGGAGGCCGTTGACGGCCGCCACGCGTCCGAAGACGGTCAGCGGGTCAAGACGTTCGACGGCGGCGATGAGACTGCGCAAGACGGCTCCTGGAAGCGACCGGCGCAGACTCGGCCATCATGGTTAATCGGGCATGAAATTCAGCGTTCGCCGAGGCCCAACTGGGTGGCGAAGAATGTCGCAACCCGGGCGTTGAAATCGGCGTGGAAAGCCGCCCGGTCGAAGCCCGGAGCGCTTGCGCACAAGGGGCTGGGCAGCTGTTTGGCCGCCTGCGGGCCACACGGCGCCAGGAAGTCGAAATGTCGCGCCCCCGCAATGACGCGGTAGTCGTGGGCGCGGGGCAGCGCGCGATGCACGGCCTCTGCGTAGTCGTCGCCCGGCAGGATCTCGTCGTCGCCCGCCTTCCACAGCTGCAGCGGCTGGGTGACGCCCTTCAGGCCCTCGCGGCCGAACGAGAAGCCCAGGGCCGGGGCGGCCGAGACCACGACCTTGATCCGGGCGTCGTGGGTCCAGGTCGCCGCCAGGACGCTCGCAGGCAGCGGCTTTCCGGCGCTGAGGCGGCAGTCGTAGTTGGTCGGGTGTTTCTGGCAATGCGCCGGGAAGGTCGCCGCCAGGTTCGGCTCGCCGCCGGCCGCCGCCAGCACGGTGAAGCCGCCCGACGAGAAGCCGAAGGCGCCGATCTTCGCAGCGTCGATCCGCTCGTGCATCGGCGAGGCGTCGAGCATGTAGCCGATCAGGACGGAAAGTTGGCGGGGGCGCTCGGTCATGTCCAGGGCGCGGCTCTGGTCGCGATAGTTGTCGCCGGTGTGGGTCAGGGCGGCGACGACGAAGCCCTTCCTCACCAGCGCGGCGGCGGTGTCGTAGTGGCCGCCGAACCAGCCGCCGTTGCCGTGCGACATGACCACCAGCGGCAGGCCCTTGCCGGAAACCGGTGCGCCGACGGCGACGGGCAGGCTCTCCATGCCGCCGGCCGGCGCGGTCTCGACCGCGTCGGTGGGATACCAGACCCCGACCTCGATCGGCGGACCGGCGGGATCGGGCGCGGAAAGGCGCATGAAGCCGACATGCGGCTCGGCGGCATGAGCGGCGCCGGCCAGGGCCAGCGTGGCGAGCAGGGGAAGAAGAAGGCGAGGGGAACGCATCGTCGGCTCCGGTTGTCGATGCCCCTTCGATGTGGCCGAAAGCCTTGCGCCGCCACGCCCCGTGCGTGAACGGGCGAACGGGTTCGCGAAACGGCGAACGGCGCTATAGATCGGCCATGAGCGTCTCCGGCCCCATCAGGCCTCCTGTCCTGGGAACCGCCCGCGAATGGGCGATCGACCTTTCCGTCGCCACGGCGGTGGGGGTGTTCCTGGGCGTGGTCGGACCGTTCGGCAGCTACTTCAACGGCTCGGTCCTCGTGCGCGCGTTCTATTGGACGGGCTGTTTCTGGGCCGGGATCGTGATCTTCGGCCTTTCGATCCGCCTGGCGATCGCCGGGGCCGAGCGGTTGAAAATCCCGGCCTGGGTGATGGTCGGCGGGGCGATCCTGGTCGGTTGCGGCCTGCAGACGGCGATCGTGGCGCCGCTGGCCACGAGCCTGTGGCCGTTCCTCAAGCGCCTGTCGCCGCTGGACTGGTACGGCCAGTGCCTGGCGATCTCGGCCCCGATCGCGGCCGGCTTCACCTGGCTGCGCGCCCGCCTGCAGGCCGCGCGCGTGGTCCCGGTGATCGCCGGCCCGGCGGTCGAGCCGTCATTGGTCTCCTCGGCCGTCCTCTATCTGAAGATGGAAGACCATTACGTCCGGGTCTGCACGCAGACCGGCTCGCGCCTGGAGGCCGGGCCGCTGGCGCGGGTGCTGGCGGGACTGTCGGGCCTGGACGGCCTGCAGGTGCATCGCTCGTGGTGGGTGGCGCGGCGGGCCGTCGTCGGGGTCGAGCGCGATGGTCGCAACCTGCGCCTGCGGCTGATCGACGGCGAGGCCGCGCCCATCGCCCGGGCCTCGGTGGCCCGCCTGCGGGCGGCCGGCTGGCTGACGGACGGGGAATCGACCGCGACCGGGTGACGCGGAGATCGCCCGCTCAAGCTTTCGGTCCCACGCGGCCCGCACGCGGAAGGCGAAAAAATGGGTGGGAAATTCTCGCGACAGAACGCCGCAATCTCGCCCTAAAGACGAACGGCGCCTTGAGGCTTCTTAACGCGGTAACGGCGTCCGATCCCCTGTTAACCCTTGGGTTTGCTGGCTTTTCACCATGCCAAGGCAGAGCTTGAAAACCGCCTGCGGCCAATGTGCGCAACGGTTTTCTGGGCGCTTGCACCCGATTCGCAAATCATATTAACCATTTCGCCAGACGACGCGTTCACCATTAACCAGTCTTAAATTAACTGTCCGCCAGACTGGTGGACGGGTTTCACCGGCGGTTGTCCGCCTAGCTGTCGAATAAGCGCCGCCTCAGGGCGGGGAGGGTTTCATGCGGGTACTGTTGATCGAGGATGACAGCGCCACCGCGCAGACGATCGAGCTGATGCTGAAGTCGGAAGGCTTCAACGTCTACACGACCGACCTGGGCGAAGAAGGCGTCGACCTGGGCAAGATCTATGACTACGACCTGATCCTGCTCGACCTGAACCTTCCCGACATGAGCGGCATCGACGTGCTGCGCACCCTGCGCGTGGCCAAGGTCAACACGCCGATCATGATCCTGTCGGGCACGGCCGAAATCGACACGAAGGTTAAGACCTTCGCCGGCGGCGCCGACGACTACATGACCAAGCCCTTTCACAAGGACGAGATGATCGCCCGCATCCACGCGGTGGTCCGTCGTTCGAAGGGTCACGCCCAGTCGGTCATCAAGACCGGCGACATCATCGTCAACCTGGATGCCAAGACGGTGGAAGTGAACGGCAACCGCGTTCACCTGACCGGCAAGGAATACCAGATGCTGGAGCTGCTCTCCCTGCGCAAGGGCACGACCCTGACCAAGGAGATGTTCCTCAACCACCTGTATGGCGGCATGGACGAGCCGGAACTGAAGATCATCGACGTCTTCATCTGCAAGCTGCGCAAGAAGCTGGCGGCCTCGGCCCAGGGCAAGCACCACATCGAAACCGTCTGGGGCCGCGGCTATGTGCTGCGCGACCCGAACGAGCAGGTCAGCGCCGCCTGATTTTTCGCCCGCGCGAAACCCGAAATTCGACAGAAGACGCCCGCTGCTCGCAGCGGGCGTTTTTCTTTGCGCGTTCGCGTTTCCCGTGCCCCGCCAACGGGTTAACCATATCCGTGACAAAAGGTCCAAAGCACCGGATAGTCCTTGATCGGCGGCCCTCGCGCCGTCATGTTCCGGCCCGACGATTGCTGGGGGGCTTCCCGGCCGTGCCGTTTCTGTACGAAAACGGCATCGCTACCGAACGGGGGACCGATGCAGGAATTTGATCCGCGACGCCCGACGTTGCGTCTCGCGCCGCGGCTGTTCACCGCCGTCGCCGGCCTGGCCGCCTTGGCCCTGGGCTGGAAGCTGACGGCGGGCGACGCCCCGTCGACCGTGGTGGCCGCCCATGCGCCGCTGGACGCGGCCGCCATGGTGGCCCTGCAGCACGTCGCCTTCGCCCAGGCCGAGGCCCAGCCCGGCTTCGACCGTCCCGAGACCGTTTCCGTCAAGGTCCGCCCCGGCGAGACCCTGCAGGGCGCCGTGCAGCGTTCCGGCGTCGGCGCCGACGAGGCCAGCCAGGTGGTCAGCACGCTGCAGAGCGCCATGGACACGGTCAACATCAAGGCCGGCATGGCCTTCGAGGCCGCCATCGCCCGCCGCCGCGACAACGACCGCGGCCCGGCCCGCCTAGTCGGCCTGTCGATGCGCACCAGCCCGTCCTCGACCGTCACCGTGTCGCGCACCTTCGACGGCGCGCTGAAGCTGCGCGAGATCGAGGAAGAGGTCCGCGACGAGACCAAGGTCTCGTGTGGGGCCATGAACGGCTCGTTCTACGAGAGCGTGGCGGCCGTCGGCGGCAGCCCGGCCGTCATCAGCCAGGCCGCCAAGCTGTTCTCGCACAAGATCGACTTCTCGCGCGACATCAAGGACGGCGACCAGTTCTGCCTGGTGTTCGACCGCAAGGTCACCGAGAGCGGCCGCACCATCGAGGCCGGCGACCTGGAGTACGCCGAGGTCAAGGGCCAGCGCTTCTACGCCTTCGAGCGCGACGGCAAGACCCAGTTCTTCGACGAGAGCGGCAAGAACATCAAAGGCTTCCTGCTGCGCACCCCGGTCGACGGGGCCCGCATCACCTCGACCTTCGGCATGCGCCGCCACCCGATCCTGGGCTATGCCCGCGGCCACAAGGGCGTCGACTTCGGCGCCGGCACCGGCACCCCGATCCTCGCCGCCGGCGACGGCGTGGTGCTGGAGGCCAAGCGCTGGGCCGGCTACGGCAACTGGCTGCGCATCCGCCACGCCGGCAACTGGGACACCGGCTACGCCCACATCTCGCGCTACGCCAAGGGCATCCGCCCGGGCATGCGCGTCTCGCAGGGCCAGGTCGTGGCCTATGTCGGCTCGACCGGCATGTCGACCGGCCCGCACCTGCACTACGAGGTCTGGCTGAACGGTCAGCGCGTCAACCCGATCGGCGCCAAGGTGCCGCAGGGCACGGTGCTGTCGGGCGGCGAACTGGCGGCCTTCAAGGCCAAGAAGGCGCGCGTCGACACCCTGCTGGCCCAGGCCGGCCGCGAAGACAGCAACTACGCCCAGGCCTCGAACGCGACCGCGTCCAGCAAGGACACCCCGCGCCTGGCCCTGGCCGAGCTGAAGTCGCCGAATACCAGCCGGCTGCGCTAACTGAACCCTCTCTCTTTGAGAGAGGGAAACTCAAAACCTCGCCGGCCCGCCCATCAACGGATCGCTGACCGAGTCCTGGCCCGTTTCGACGCGGCCGGCCGCGCGGCGGCGCCAGGACGGCGCCTCGTCGCAGCGAGCCGACAGATCGTACCAGCCGCGATCGGTTTTCCAGTCGCGCGTGCGGGTCTCGCCGGCCTTCAAGGTCGTGCGCCAGGCCTTGCCCGGCAGGCCCTCGACGGGGGCGACCGTCACGGTGCGCGCTTTCGGCCCTGTGTTGGTCAGGCGCGCCGTGACCGAGCGGCCGTCGACGGCCGGAGCGACCGTCAGTTCCAGTCCGTCGGCCGGGTCGCCGGCGAAATGGCGGTGAAAACCGTTCGGGCCCAGCAGCCACAGGTCGTAGCCGCCGGCTGGCCAGGCGTCCGCGAGGCGTCCGCCCGCGCCCAGCGTGTAGCGCCGCGAGGGCTGGTCCAGTCGCAGCCGGTCATAGACGTGCAGCACCGCGCCCGCCTGGCCGAGGTTGGCGAGCTGCAGCGCGATCGCGCCGTCCTTGATGCTCGCGCCGATCTCGAACCGGTAGGGCAGGGCGCGGGAAGGCCGCTCGCCCCGGGCCTGGACCGGCGCGACGGGCGTCGCCGGAGTCGACGGGGTGGTGGTCTGCTTGAGGGCGGCCGCTCGCCTTGCGCTTTCCGCCGTCGGCGGAAGGGGGGCTTGAGGCCGATGGTTCGGGGTCTTGAAGTCGAAGCACGAGGTCAGGTCGCCGCACACCGCCCGTCGCCAGGGCGAGATGTTGGGCTCGGCCACGCCGAACCGGGCCTCCAGGAAGCGGATCACCGAGGTGTGGTCGAAGACCTGGCTGTTGACGAAGCCGCCGCGGCTCCAGGGCGAGATCACGTACATCGGCACGCGCGGGCCCAGACCGTAGGGGCGTCCCATCAGGTGGTCGCGCTCGGCCTTGGCCTCGGTCGGATTGCGCACGAGGTGATACTCGCCAGCCGTGTCGATCGTAGAGCCGCCCAGCGCCCTGCCGGCGGCGTCGCGCGACGGTGGGGCCGGCGGGGGCGCGTGATCGAAGAAGCCGTCGTTCTCGTCGAACATCACCAACAGCGCCGTCCGCGCCCAGGTCGCGGGATCAAGGGTCAGGGTCTCGATCACCCGGGCGATGTAGTGCGCGCCCTGGGCGGGGCTGGACGGACCCGGATGCTCGGAATCGGCGGCCGGGGCGATTACCCACGAGACCTGGGGCAGGCGGCCGGCCAGAACGTCCTGGCGCAGTCCGTCCAGATGCCAGGTCGACAGGGCCAGGTCCTTGAGACGCGGATCCGATCCCGGCGCGCCGGCATGGGCGTCGCGATAGGCTTTGAACCCGGCCAGCGGGTTGTCGGTGAAGTTGTCGGCCATGTCCTGGTAGATGCGCCAGCCGACCCCGGCCTTCAGCAGCCGTTCGGGATAGGTGGTCCAGCGGTAGGACTCGGGCGCGCCGCCCTTCTCCGGCAGGTCGTCGTGCGAGTTCGAGATCGACGGTCCGCCCGCCTCGCCGAGGCCGTCGTTGGTTCCGGTCCACAGGAACAGCCGGTTGGTGTTGGTGCCGGTCTGGGTCGAGCAGTGATAGGCGTCGCAGAGCGTGAAGCCGTCGGCCAGGGCGTGCTGGAACGGGATGTCGGCCCGCGTGAAGAAGCCCATCGAATGGGGATGCTTGGCTGCCGGCCAGCGGTCCATGCGGCCCTCGTCCCAGGCGTCTTGCGCGTCGGCCCAGCCGTGCGGCGTGCCTTCCACCCGCATGTGGGCGAAGGTCTGGGCGGTGTTCAGCGGGAAGGGCGCGATCAGGTCGGGGCCGCCCGCCTGGCCGTAGGCCTGCAGGAACACCGTGCTGTCCTTGCGGCCCGCCGCGTCGCGCGCCGGGATCGGGAAACGGTCGCCAAAGCCGCGCACGCCGGCCAGGGTTCCGAAATAGTGGTCGAAGCTGCGGTTCTCCTGCATCAGGATCACCACGTGCTGCACGTCGGCGATCGTGCCCGTGCGGACGTCGGCGTCGATCACGGCGGCGCGGGCCAGGGTCGAGGCCAGGAAGGCGGGCAGGGCGCCGGCGGCCGCCCCGCCCAGCAGCAGGCCGCGGCGATCGATGTCAGGCAAGGCGAATCTCCCCGTTTTCTTCGCCGCCGGTAGCACGGCGGGTCTGGCAGTCTCGTGACAGTTGGCGCGCGCGGTTGAAGCCCGGCGGCGAGGAGCCTAGAAGCTGGGCGCAGACATGATCGCCGCTCCGCCTTCCCGCGGGGCGGCGATGCTTTTTTCGACAAGGCCGCCTTCGTGACTTCCCCCCGCGCCGACCTCTACAGCGACCGCCGCTTCGTCATCGGCATGGCGGTGCTGTGCTGCCTGCTGTGGGGCAGCGCCTTTCCGGCGGTGAAGGCCGGCTACGCCCTGCTGCACGTGGCCAAGGCCGACACCGCCGCCCAGATGCTGTTCGCCGGCTGGCGCTTCCTGGCCGCCGGCGCGATCCTGCTGGTGCTGGCCGGCCTGTCGCGCAAGCCGCTGGTTCCGCCGCGCGACCAGGCGCCCAAGGTGCTGGCCCTGGGGATCGTCCAGACCACGGTGCAGTACGTGTTCTTCTATATCGGCCTGGCCCACGCGACCGGCGTGAAGTCGTCGATCATGAACTCCACGGGCGCCTTTTTCGGCGTGATCCTGGCCCATTTCCTCTACGCCAACGACCGTCTTACCCCGCGCAAGGCGCTGGGCTGCCTGCTCGGCTTCCTGGGCGTGCTGGCGGTGAACCTGGGCGGCAAGGGCCTGGACTTCGAGTTCACTCTGCTGGGCGAGGGCTTCGTGGTCATCGCCGCCTTCGTGCTGGCGGCGGCCTCGATCTGGGGCAAGACCATCTCGCAGAAGATGGACGCCATGGTGATGACCGGCTGGCAGCTGGCCATCGGCGGCGCGGCCCTGCTGGGGATCGGCTTCGCGTTCGGCGGCCGGCTGGAGGGCTTCGACATCCGCTCGCTGGCGCTGCTGGCCTACATGGCCGGCCTGTCGGCGGCCGCCTTCGCCCTGTGGAGCCTGCTCATGAAGCACAACCCGGTCGGCATGCTGGCGGTGTTCAACTTCCTGATCCCGGTGTTCGGGGTGCTGCTGTCGGCCCTGTTCCTGCACGAGCCGGTGCTGGCCTGGAAGAACGCCGCCGCCCTGGCCCTGGTCTGCGGCGGGATCTTCCTGGTGACGCGCGCGGGGCGGGGGAAGGGGTAATAGGTGATCCTCCCCCTCTGGGGGAGGTGGCCCGAAGGGGCGGAGGGGGAGCGGCGTTCATGCCGGGCAGACCCCCTCAGTCGCTCCGCGACAGCTCCCCCAGAGGGGGAGCATTTCCCTCTCAGTCAAACACGATCACCGAGCGCGCCAGCTCGCCGCGCTTGAGTTCCTCGAAGGCGTCGTTGACGTCTTCCAGCTTGATGCGGCGGGCGATCAGCTCGTCCAGCTTGAGCTTGCCGTTCATGTAGAAGTCGACGAAGCGCGGCATGTCGACCGGGAAGCGGTTGGAGCCCATGTAGCTGCCCTGGATCTTCTTCTCGCCCAGGAAGTCGGGGCCGTGCAGCTCGATCATCGTGCCGACCGGGATCATGCCGATGATGTTGGCCGTGCCGCCCCGGCGCAGCATCTTGAACGATTGCTCGGCGGTGGCCTTCAGGCCGATGGCCTCGAAGCTGTGGTGCACGCCGCCGCTGGTCAGTTCCTGCACCTGCTTGACCACGTCGCCGTCGTTGGCGTCGATCACGTCCGTCGCCCCGAAGGTGCGGGCCAGGGCCAGTTTCGAGGGTTGGCGGTCGATGGCGATGATGCGGCCCGCGCCGGCGATGGCCGCGCCGTTGATGGTGGCCAAGCCCACGCCGCCGCAGCCGATCACGGCCACCGTCTCGCCCGGCTGGACCTTGGACGTGTGGATCACCGCGCCGATGCCGGTGGTCACCGAGCAGCCGATCAGGGCGGCGCGGTCGAAGGGCATGTCCTTGCGGACGGCCACGCAGGCGTGCTCGTGCACCAGCATCAGCTCGGCGAAGGACGACAGGTTCAGGAACTGGGCCATCGGGCCGCGTCCGCCCGCGGCGTTCAGGTCTTCCTTGAAGAGGCGCGGCTCCGAGCCCTTGGGCCGCTTGGTCTCGGAACTGGTGCACAGGCTCATGTGGCCGGTGAGGCAGACCTCGCAGTGGCCGCAATAGACCGACAGGCAGGTGATGACGTGGTCGCCGACCTTGACGGTGCGCACCTCGTCGCCGACCGCCTCGACGATCCCGGCGCTCTCGTGGCCCAGCACGGCGGGCAGGGGATGGGGATAGGAGCCTTCGACGAAGTGCAGGTCGGAGTGGCAGACGCCGGCGGCCTTGGTGCGGATCAGCACCTCGCGCGGGCCGGGCTTGCCGATGGCCACGTTCTCGATGACGAGGGGCTTGCCCACCTCGCGCAGCACCGCAGCCCTCATCCGCTCGTCTCCCGCTTTATGGTTGTGCGGCAGACCCTAGCCCCGGCGGAGGGGCGAGCGGAAGAGGCTATCGAAACATTTGTTTGAAGCGGCGGTTCGGTGCGTCCTTCGAGGCCCGCTGCGCGGGCGCCTCAGGATGAGGAGAAAAGTGCAATCTGTCCCTCATCCTGAGGTGCGACCCGAAGGGGAGCCTCGAAGGACGCAGGGAATTTCAGGCAGGCTTAAGCCGCGATGGCGATCGGGCGCTCGGGCAGGATGGCGTCGACGGTCAGCAGCACCACCATGGCGCTTTCCGTCGTGACCACGGCCGAGACCAGGGCCGAGGCTTCGTCGCCCACCGACGGCGGCGGGCTGATCTGGCTGGCCTCGACGATGAAGCTGTCGCAGACCGCATCGACCAGCAGACCGGCGACGTCGCGGCCGTTCTCGACGACGATGATCACCTGGCGCGGGCCGTCCTGGGCGGGACCCTTGCCGAGGCGGGCCGACAGGTCGATGACCGGCATCACTTGGCCGCGCAGGTTGATGACGCCGCGCACGTGCGGCGGGGCGTCGGGCAGCGGGGTGGGGGGCGTGACGCCGCGGATCTCGCGCACCGTGCCGACCGGCACGCAGTAGGTCTGGGCGCCCACTTCGAACGACAGCACCTGCAGGGCTTCGCCGGGGGTGTAGGCCGTGTTGTTGCTCGACATCGCTTGGTCCGCCTTCGTCGCGTCGATGGCCTTCTGGCCACGTTCGAGGACAAGCATCGCGCAGAAAGGTGAACAAAAAAGGCGCCTTGGGGTCTCCGTCTACCTGACAGGGCCGTTCACACGGGGTTCAGGCGCGGACGCGCAGGCTTGGGACAAGCTTTTCCGAAGGAGGCCGCCATGGCTTTCAAACCGTTCAAGATCCTCGGCGGCGCGGCCGCCGGCCTGGCCGCCCTGACCATGATCGCCGCCAGCACCCAGGCCTCGGCCGACGACTGGCGCCGTGGTCGCCACTATCACCGCGATCGCGGCAACGACGCCGCGGCCGCCGCCATCGTCGGCGGCATCGTGGGCCTGGCGATCGGCTCGTCGCTGAACAACGACCGCCGGGGCGACCGCTATTACGGTCGTCCGGCCTATGGCTACGACTACGGCTATCGCGCCCCGCCGCCGCGCTACTACGGCTACGACTACGGTCCGCGCCGCCATCGCAGCGACTGCTGGACCACGCGCGACTACGACCGCTACAGCGGCACGGTCTACGAACGCACCGTCTGCCGCTAAGGCCTTTCAGCCCCGGCGCCGAACCCTCGGCGTCGGGGCTTGTCATTGAGAACAAAAAATGAACATTGTGGCGCTCCCGGTTCTTGAAGAGGCCACCGCCATGTCCGTCGCCGCCGCTGTTCCCGACCGCCAGGAAGTGGCCCTGGCCGCGCTGCTGGGCGCCTGGCGCACCCTGCGCGCCGCCGGCCTGGAGGAGGCCGAGGTCCAGGCTCTGTTCCACCAGATCGCCGATCGTCCCGAGGACATCGCCCGCCGCCTGCGCAAGATGGTCAACGGCTTCAGCTGACTTTTTCGAGGGGGCGCGCATCCGTCTCGCGACGGCCGCCGTAGCTGCGAACATGGAGGCGGCGTCCACGTGAAGGCGTCGCCCTGCCGCGCGCCCGCCGACCCCCGTCCCCCACCCTGGAGGCGGGTGAGCCGGGGTTCCTTCCGCCTCTTCCCCCGTTTGGAGGCGGAAGGGCCTTGGGCGAGCCGGCGAACCTCTTGCCCCGCTTGGCCGTTTCACCGCCATGGACGGCGTCTCCCTGCAATATGTTCTGCCCGTGCTGGGCGCTCTGGCGGCCGGCGCCGTGGTCGGCTTCGAGCGCGAGTACCGCTCGCGGCCGGCGGGCCTGCGCACCCACATGCTGGTGTCGCTGGCCTCGGCCCTGCTGATGCTGGCGGCCGTGCACCAGTTGAAGTGGATGGGCGACACGCCGCTGGAGGCCGTGCGCATCGACCCCGTCCGCATGGCCCACGGGGTGCTGACCGGCGTGGGTTTCCTGTGCGGCGGGGTGATCTTCCAGCAGGGGGTGTCGGTCCATGGCCTGACCACGGCCGCTTCGCTGTGGATCACCTCGGCGCTGGGCATGCTGTTCGGCATGGCGCTCTACGACCTGGCGATCGCGGGCACGGTGCTCAGCGTGGTGGTGCTCAGCGCCGCCCGCTGGCTCGACCGCCACATGCCGCAGAAGAACTATGCCGACATCGCCGTGCGCTTCCGGCGCGAGGCCCTGGTCGACGAGGCGCAGTTGCGCGGGCTGCTGGCGAGCTTCGAGCTGGAAGGCGGCCGCATCAACCAGCGGCTGATCGGCGGTGGGGCGCTGTTCGAACTGGCTGGATCGTTCTCTGGAAAGGGGACGCTGCGGCTGGGCGAACTGGCCCGGCGCCTGGAGGAGGACCAGCGGGTGGTCGAGTTCGACATCCTGCCCAGAAAGGACTGAACGGCGCTCGCCGACGGCTTCCGGGCGCGCCCGCTGATCGGTTATGATCGGGGCCATGGCGCTTCGTCTGCACATCGACACCGACTGCGGCGTGGACGACGCTCTCGCCCTGGCCCTGCTGGCGCGGGCCCGCGAGATCGTCGAGGTGGGCTCGGTGTCGGCCGTGTTCGGCAACACCTATGTCGACCAGGCCGCGGCCAATGCGCGGGGCGTGCTGCGCCTCGCCGGCTGCGCGGCCGAGGTCTATATCGGCGCCGGCGCGGGCCTGGCCCGGCGACGGGTCGAGCGGATGCGCCCGGCCCACGGTCCCGACGGGCTGAACGGGGCGGGCTTTTCCCAGCGCTGGAAACTGCCGGAACTGGATCGCGGCCACGGCGTCAGCCTGCTGGCCTTCCTGGCGCGGCGACGGGTGAAGGGCCTGTTCCTGGGGCCGCTGACCAACCTAGCGCTGGGCCTGCTGGACGATCCGGCCGCTTTCCGCGGCTGGTCGCCGACGATCATGGCCGGCGCCTTCTCCGTGCAGGGCAAGGCCGCCGGCGGCGCCGACTTCAACAGCTGGAGCGATCCCGAGGCCCTGGCCCGGATCCTGGAGGCGGGGGTCAAGCCGCGCCTCGTGCCGCTGGACGTCACCAGCCAGGTGACCATCACCGCCGCCGACCTCGACAGCGGCGCGCGCTGCTGCGGCAGTCCGCTGTCGGTGCGGCTGACCCGCGCGGCGGGGCCCTACATCGCCTTCCACCAGAAGGCCTGGGGCGCGGAGGGCTGCCACCCCCACGACGCCGTCGCCGCCGCCAGCCTGGCGGCGCCCGAGGCCTTCGCCTTCGAGCCGGCGCGCCTGCGGGTGATCCTCGACGGCGAACGCCAGGGGCGCATCGAGCGCGTCGAGGGCGAGCCCAACGCCGAGGTCTGCGTCGGCGTCGACGCCCCGGCGGTGCGCGCCCTTATCCTCAAGGCCCTGTTCGGCTGGGTGGAGTTGGCGGAAGCGTCCGGCGCGCTCTAAGTTCGGCACATCCTTAGCGCGAGTCGATGCATGAGCCTGACGGCCCGGGACTTCAAAGCCGAAGGCTATCGCTCGCTCATGCGGGTGGCCTATCCGTTCTCGGACCTCGACGTCTTCGTCGGCGCCAACGGCGTGGGCAAGAGCAACCTCTACAGCGCGCTGGAACTGCTGAGGTCGGCCGCGGCGAACACCCTGGCCGGCGACCTCGTGCGGCAGGGCGGCCTGCAGTCGGCGCTGTGGGCGGGGCAGCGTCGCGGCCAGCCGGAACTGACCCTGGCCGTCGGCCTGGAGCACGGCGCGACCGTCTATCGCTACGAGGTGGTGGTCGGCTTTCCGCAGAGGGTGACCGCCGCGGCTTTCGAGAACGAGCCGCAGATCAAGACCGAGAGCCTGTCGCTGGTCACCCGCGCCCGCACGGTGCGGCTGCTGGACCGCAAGGGCGCGTCGGTCATGGCGCGCGACGGCGACGGCCGGCCCGCCGACCTCGACATCGATCTGCTGCCGTCCGAGACGGTGCTGGGCCGGCTGGAGGATCCCTCGCGCTATCCCGAACTGGACGCCGTGCGCCGCACCCTGCTGCAGTGGCGGTTCTATCACGGCCTGCGCACCGACGCGGACTCGCCGCTGCGCCGGCCCTGTCCCGCCGTGGCGACCCCGACCCTGGCCTCGGACGGCGCCGACCTGGCCGCGGTGTTCGCCACTCTGGCCCATATCCGGCAGGACACGGCCGACCTGGACGAGGCCGTCGACCGGGCCTTTCCGGGCGCGCGCCTGCACATCCCGGCGCCCGGTCGCTGGGCGAGCTTCGGCCTCACCTATCCAGACTTTCCCCAGCGCCTGTTCGAGGCCGCGGAGCTGTCGGACGGCACGTTGCAGTTCCTGGGCCTGGCCGGGGCGCTGCTGTCCTATCGTCTGCCGCCGTTCATCGCCCTGAACGAGCCCGAGGCCAGCCTGCATCCCGACCTGATGGAGCCGCTGGCCTCGCTGATCGTGCGGGCCGCCCGTCGCTCGCAGGTCTGGCTGGTCACCCACTCGCGCGAATTGGCCGACGCTGTGGCCGCCAGCGGCGCGGGCAAGGTGCGCACCGTGCTCAAGCGCGGCGGCGCGACCCAGATCGAGGGCCTGACCCGTTTCGGCGCCTTCAACGACGACGAAGACGAGGAGGACTGAACCGGCCTATTTCGGCTGGTTGGCGATCTCGGACAGGGTGGCGAGCAGCCGCGTTTTGTCGTCGTCGCCGATCACGCCGATGGTCAGGCGCGGCTTGTCGCTGGACGGATGATCCTCAAGCACGGCGTCGATGAACTGCCGGGGCGGCAGGTAGCCGTGCTCGCGGATGTAGTGGGCGATCATCACCGGCGCGGCGTAGACGGCGCCGTCGCGCCCGACGACCCGGATCTCGCCGTCGCCCATTCTTTCCGTGAGCGGCTTGATGATCTCCATCCCGTTGCGGATCTCCGTTTCCGGAGGCGGGCAGAACTCGCACAGGTGGCTGCCCCGAAAGAGGTTCACCGGCGACTGCGCCCGTTGGTCGATCCTGGCGAGGAAGCCCTCGGGGCAGGGCCCTTGGGGATAGTCGCGGGCGCTCGACAGCCAGCCGACGTTGTAGACGCCGACCTCGACGATCCCCTTGCCGTAGCTGTAGGGGCTCAGATCCGGAAAATACACGCGCCTGTCCCCCGATCCCTCAAATGCGCGGGGCGCCGCCATGGCGACGACGCCCCGACGCGTTCGACGCCCTACTTCCCGCCCGCGTAGTCCTTGACCAGCGCGTAGAGGAAATCCCGCCCGTCATAGAGCGACTTCACCCGCATGCGCTCGTTGAGGCCGTGCACGCCGTCGCCGTCCGCGTTGCCGAACAGGCCGCTGACGCCATAGGTCGGGATGCCGGCGGCGTTGGTGTGCACGCCGTCGGTGGCGCCGGTCAGCAGGATCGGCACGATCGGCACGCCGGGCCATTGCTTGGCGGCGTTCTTCTGGATCGGACCCATGATCGCCGGCGTCAGGGCCGGGGGCGGAGAGACCGGCTTGGCCTCGTGGGCCAGGGTGACGGTCACGGCCGGGTCGGCGACCAGCTCGGTCAGCTTGGCCTTCACCTCCTCGACCGGCGTGCCCGGCAGGATGCGGCAGTTGATGTTGGCGGTGGCGCGCTGGGGCAGGGCGTTGGGCGCGTGGCCGGCGTTGACCATGGTGGCCACGCACGTGGTGCGCAGGATCGAGTTCCAGCCGGCGTCCTTGGTCAACACCTTCAGGGCCGCCGGATCGCTGACGTCGGCGACCAGCGCCTTCATGGCGGCGGCCTGCTCGGCCGGCACGCGGGCCTGCATCTGGGTGAAGTAGCCGCGCGTGGCGTCGATGAAGCGGGTCGGGAACTGGTAGGCGCCGATGCGGTCGACGGCGGCCGTCAGGTGATAGATGGCGTTGTCGGGCACGGGGCGGCTGGAGTGGCCGCCGGGGTTCGTCGCGGTCAGGGTGAAGTCCTGATAGACCTTCTCGCCGGCCTGCACCTCGAGCACCACTTCCTTGCCGGTCTCGTCCAGCAAGCCGTCGGCGCCTTCGTTCAGCGCGAACTCGGCGTCGACCAGCGGGCGGTGGTTCTTCACCAGGTCCTCGATGCCGTTGTAGCCCTCGCTCTCCTCGCCGCAGGTCAGCGCCATCTTGATGTCGCGCTTGGGCTTGAAGCCGCTCTGCTTGAGGCGGACCAGGGTGTCGGCCCAGATGGCGGCCTGCGCCTTGTCGTCCGACGTGCCGCGGCCGTAGAAGTAGCCGTTCTCCTCGACCAGCTTGAACGGGTCGCGCGTCCAGTCCTCGCGCTTGGCCTCGACTACGTCGATGTGGGCCAAGAGCAGCATGGGCTTGGACTTGGCGTCGGTTCCGCGCAGCACGGCCACCAGGCTGCCCTCGCGCGGATATTTCGGATCGACCACGACCTTGACGTCGGCTTCCGGATAGCCGGCCGCCTTCAGGCGAGCGCCCATCGCCTCGGCCGCGGCGGTGCAGCTGCCCTTCGACAGGGTGGTGTCGATCTCGACCAGCTCCTTGTAGAGCTCGCGGAAGGCGCTCTGGTCGGCGCGGGGCGTGACCTGCGGGCCGGGCGTCGGCTGGGCGTGGGCCAGGACGGGAAGGGCGGCGAGGGCCGCGGTGGTGGCGAAAAGGGCCTTCAGGCGCATGGTCCGACCTTCGAGTGTCGCAAAACGTGGCCGGAACAGGAGCGGGCTTCGCGTCCGCGCGCAAGCCACATGCGCCAAACAAGGGCTTTGCATTAACCCGTGCTTAAGCATGACGCGGCTTTTCCTGGCGACAGGAAAGGGCGAGACTGCGAGAACACATGATGAACGCGAATCGTCCCCTGCGCATCCTCGGTCTCGATCCGGGCCTCCGCCGCACCGGCTGGGGCGTGATCGGCGTGGCCGGCTCGCGCATCACCCACATCGCCCACGGCGTGATCGCGCCGGATGAGAAGGCCGCCTTCTCCGACCGCCTGCTGACCCTGTTCGAAGGCGTGTGCGCGGTGATCGAGCAGCACGCCCCCGACGAGGCGGCGGTGGAAGAGACCTTCGTCAACACCAACGCCCAGTCGACGCTGAAGCTGGGCCACGCCCGCGCCGCCTCGATGATCGCCCCGGCCCGCGCCGGCCTGATCGTGGCCGAATATTCCGCGCCCGTGGTCAAGAAGGCGGTGGTGGGCACCGGCGCGGCCGACAAGGCCCAGGTCGCCTTCATGATCGCCCGCCTGCTGCCGACCGCCGGCTCGCCCACGGCCGACGCCGCCGACGCGCTTGCCGTCGCCATCGCCCACGCCCACGCCCGCACGGCGAGGAGAGTCGCATGATCGGACGTCTGCGCGGGGCCGTCGCCGAGGTCGGCGAGGAAGAGGCCCTGATCGACGTCATGGGCGTCGGCTACATCGTCCGCTGCGGCCAGCGCACCCTCCAGCGCCTGCCGGCCCTGGGCGAGGAGACCCTGGTCCACGTCGAAAGCCAGTGGAGCGAGAACCAGGGCCTGCGCCTGTACGGCTTCCTGACCCGCGACGACCGCCGCGCCTTCGTGCTGCTGCAGGCGATCCAGGGCGTGGGGCCGAAAGCCGCCATGGCCGTGCTCGACGTGCTCTCGCCGGCCGAACTGGCCTCGGCGGTGGCGCGCGAGGACAAGGCCGCCGTCGGCCGCGCCAACGGCGTGGGTCCCAAGCTCGCCCTGCGCATCGTCACCGAACTGAAGGGCAAGCCGATCACCGACGGACCGGTGCTGATGAGCGCGCCGTCCTCGGCCGCCGCCGCCCCGTCGGCCCCCGCCAAGCCCGCCGCCACCGGCGACGCCGTCGCCGCCCTGATGGGCCTGGGCGTGGCCGAGGTGAACGCCCGCCGCGTGGTCGAGGCCGCCGCGGCGAAGCTGGGGGATGACGCGTCGGTGCAGGCGCTGATCAAGGCGGGTTTGCAGGAGCTGGGTCGATGATCTGGCGTAAGACCCCCTCAGTCGCTACGCGACAGCTCCCCCAGAGGGGGAGCATCTTGGCGCTCCAGATCCTCCCCCTCTGGGGGAGGTGGCCCGAAGGGCCGGAGGGGGTCAGCGCATGACCCGCATCATCTCCGGCGAAGCCCAGATGGGCGATCAGGTTCCGTCCACCGACCGCGCGCTGCGGCCCCAGACCCTGGCCGAGTTCGTCGGCCAGGAGCAGGCCAAGGCCAACCTGCGGATCTTCATCGAGGCGGCCAAGGGGCGGGGCGAGTCCCTCGACCACGTGCTGCTGTTCGGCCCGCCGGGCCTGGGCAAGACCACCCTGGCCCAGATCGTCGCTCGCGAACTGGGCGTGAACTTCCGCGCCACCTCCGGCCCGGTGCTCAACAAGCCTGGCGACCTTGCGGCGATCCTGACCAATCTCGAGCCCAACGACGTCCTGTTCATCGACGAGATCCACCGGCTGTCGTCGAACGTCGAGGAGATCCTCTATCCGGCGATGGAGGACCACGTGCTCGACCTGGTGATCGGGGAGGGGCCGTCGGCCCGCTCGATCCGCATCGACCTGGCGCCCTTCACCCTGGTGGCCGCCACGACGCGGGCGGGCATGCTGGCCACGCCGCTTCGCGACCGCTTCGGCATTCCGGTGCGGCTGGAGTTCTACACCCCGCGCGAACTGCGCCACGTGCTGCTGCACGGCGCGCGCAAGATGGGCGCGTCGCTGTCGGACGACGGCGCCGACGAAATCGCCAAGCGGGCCCGGGGCACGCCGCGCGTCGCCGGCCGGCTGCTGCGCCGAGTGCGCGACTTCGCCACCGCCGACGGCGCGCAGGTCATCGACCGCAAGGCCGCGGCCATGGCGCTCGCCCGCCTGGAAGTCGACGAGAGCGGTCTCGACAGCCTCGACCGCCGCTACCTGCGGGCCATGATCGAGCACTACGGCGGCGGGCCGGTGGGCGTGGAGACCATCGCCTACGCCATCGCCGAGGCCCGCGACGCGGTGGAAGACGTCATCGAGCCCTACCTGATGCAGCAGGGCTTCATCCAGCGTACGCCGCGCGGCCGCATGGCCTGCGGCAAGGCCTATCTGCACCTGGGCCTGACGCCGCCCGCCGCCCCTCCGGGCGCGCAGGGCGGGCTGTTCGGGGACGAGGTTTGAAATCCTTCTCCCAGAGGGAGAAGGAGGGGCCCGCGCCCGCAGGGCGTGGGAGGATGAGGGGTTTCGCCCTCGACCGTTTTAACCCCTCACCCTCCCATGCTTTGCATGGGCCCCTCCCTCTCCCTCTGGGAGAGGGAAGCAAAGGCGCGCCATGACCGATCGTCCCGAACCCACCGCCGGCGTCTTCGTCGGGACCGAGCACCAGCTGCCCGTCCGCATCTATTACGAGGACACCGACTTTTCGGGGATCGTCTATCACGCCAACTACCTGCGCTACTTCGAGCGTGGACGCAGCGACTTCTTCCGGATGATCGGGGTGTCGCACACAGAACTGGCGGCCATCGACACGGCCTTCGCCATCACCCGCATGGAGATCGACTTCAAGCGCGCGGCAAGGGTCGACGACGCCTTGGTGGTGCACACGGTGTGGAACCGCATCAAGGGCGTGCGCCTCCTGGCCAAGCAGTGGATCACCCGCGGCGAGGAGCTGGTCTGCGCGGCCAATGTCGAGGCCGTCTGCATCAGCCTGGACGGCCGCCCGCGCAAGCCGTCGGCCGAGATGACCGCCAAGGTCGTCCCCTGGCTCGCTCCCGAAGAGAGCTGACGGCGCCTGCGTGACAATGAAGATCGCCGGTCGGTGAAAAATGGGCCGCCTGCAACCAATGTCATAGTTTCAACATTGCGCCGCTTCATGCAGTAAGGCGCAGACCAATCACCTTAGTGCCTGGGGCGCATTCGAGCGGGCAGACGCACACACTTCGCCCGAAGCGCCCTAGATTGACGCCCCAACGGAACAGGACCCCGCATGGACGCCGCCGCCAGCCCCGAAAGCTTCTCCTTCATCACGCTGTTCCTGAACGCCGACTGGGTGGTCAAGCTGGTGATGATCGGTCTGATCCTCGCCTCGCTAGGCTCCTGGGCGGTCATTCTCGACAAGCTGTTCCGTTTCGCCGCGCTGAACCGCGCCGCCGACCGCTTCGAGGAGCAGGTCGGTTCGGGTCGTTCGCTCGAGGACGTCGCCGGCGAGGCCGGCTCGAACCCGCGCCACGCCCTGCCGCGCATGCTGCAGGCGGCGCTGAAGGAATGGCGCGAAGCCAAGGCCAAGGGCGTGCAGAGCGAGGGCCAGGTGGCCCTGCTTTCCCAGCGCATCGACCGCGTGCTCGACACCCAGATCGCCCGCGAGAGCGCCAAGGCCGAAGAGGGCCTGGGCAGCCTGGCCATCGTCGCCACCGCCTCGCCCTTCATCGGCCTGTTCGGCACCGTCTGGGGCATCATGCACGCCTTCCAGAGCATCGCCGCGGCCAAGAACACCTCGCTGACCGTGGTCGCCCCGTCGATCGCCGAGGCCCTGTTCGCCACCGCCATCGGCCTGATCGCCGCCATCCCGGCCTACATCGCCTACAACAAGTTCTCGACCGACGCGGGCAAGTACGCCGGCCGCCTGGAGAACTTCGCCGACGACCTGTCGACCGCCATCCAGCGTCGCCTGAGCGAGCGGGTCTGATCCCATGGCGATGTCCGCAAACGACGCCTTCGCCACCTCGGGCGGCGGTCGCGGCCGCCGCCGTCGCCGTCGCGGCAAGGGGGCCCTGTCCGAGATCAACGTCACCCCGCTGGTCGACGTGATGCTGGTGCTGCTGATCATCTTCATGATCAGCGCCCCGCTGCTGACCTCGGGCGTGGAGCTGGAGCTGCCCAAGACCGAAGCCGGCGCGCTGAAGAACGAGCAGGAGCCGATCACCGTGTCGGTCCGCCATGACGGCGCTGTGTTCATCGGCGAGGACCAGGCGCCGTTCACCGAGTTCGCCTCGGTGGTCACGGCCAAGGCCGGCGACGCGACCGACAAGCCGATCTATGTGCGCGCCGACGGCAAGGCCCCCTACGAGGTGGTCGCCCAGGTCATGGCGGCCCTGTCGAAGGCCGGCTTCACCAAGATCAACCTGCTGACCGACACCGGCGGCCCGTCGTCGGGCGCGGCCCCGCAGGACGCCCAGCCGGTCGGCGGCGGCGAACTGCGCCCGGCTCAGTAGGGAACGTCCAAGCCTGATGCGGGAAGAACGCAACAAGCTGTCTCCGGCCCTGCTGGGCTCGGTCGCGCTCCACGCCGCGGTGGTGGCGGCGGTGATGATCGGCTGGCCGTGGAAGACGTCCAAGAAGATCGTCATCGGCGAGAGCGTGCCGGTGACCATCGTCACCGAGGGGCCGACCAACGTGCGCCCGGCCATCGAGGATCCGGTCGAACAGCCGGCCGAGACGATCGAGCCCGTGCCCGAGGCCACGCCCGAACCGCCGGCCCCGACGCCCGCGCCGACGCCCCAGCCCGCGCCGCCCAAGCCGCAACCCGCGCCGACGCCCAAGCCTCAGCCGACGCCGCCCAAGCCCGCGCCGAGCCCGGCGCCCAAGCCGCCGCAGCCGACCCCGAAGCCGACGCCGCAGAAGCCGACTCCGGCCAAGCCCGAGCCCGACTTCTTCTCGTCGCTGGAGAAGACGCTGTCGAAGACGGCCAAGCCTGCCGGCAAGCCGGCCTCGTCCGCGCCCAAGGGCCAGACGAACCGTCCGGAGACCGCCGCCCAGGCCCGTCCGGGCGCTGGCCAGATGACGGCCATGCAGGCCGCCGCCATCAGCGGCATGAAGGACGAGATCCAGCGGCGCTGGAACCCCAACTGCGAGGTCGTGGGCGGTGGTTCGATGCAGATCAAGCTCAGCTTCAAGCTGGCGAGCAACGGCCGCGTCTCCGGCCAGGTGACCGCCGGCGGGGCCGAGAACTCCAGCGACGCCATCGTCAAGACCGAGGCCGAGCGGGCGATCCGCGCGGTCTTCCAGTCGGCCCCGTTCGAAGGCCTGCCGCCGGACTACTACAACACCCAGCTAAACCTGAACTTCAAGGCGCGCGACGCCTGCGCCGCGCGTTAGGCGTTCCAGCAACGCCCCAAAGAAGAAGAATGGAAGGAAGCCCGACGATGATCGCCAAGAGCGCCCGCGCCAAGCGGACCCTCGCCACGCCGCTCCTCGCCGTGACCCTCGCCCTGGCGGGCGGCGCGTTCGCGGCCGCCCTGCCGGGCGTGGCCAGCGCCCAGATCGAGATCGATATCGACAAGGGCGCGGTCAAGCCGATGCCCGTGGCGATCCCGGCCTTCGCCGGCGCCCAGCGCGGCGCCGACATCGCCCAGGTCATCAGCGGCAATCTCGAGCGGTCTGGCCTGTTCCAGCCGCTGAACGTGGCCGGCGTGCCCGACAAGCTGACCGACGTGAACATCCAGCCGCGCTTTCCCGACTGGCAGGGCACCGGGGCCCAGGCCCTGATCAACGGCCAGGTGACGGTGGGCGCCGACGGCTCGCTGCGCGTCGACTTCCGCCTGTGGGACACCTTCAGCCAGCAGCAGCTGCTGGGCCTGCAGTTCACCTCGACGGCCGAGAACTGGCGCCGGGTGGCTCACAAGATCAGCGACGCGGTCTATGAGCGCCTGACCGGCGAGAAGGGCTATTTCGACACCCGCGTGGCCTTCGTCGCCGAGAGCGGCCCCAAGCTGTCCCGCGTCAAGCGCCTGGGCATCATGGACCAGGACGGCGCCAACCCGCAGTTCATCACCGACGGCTCGTCGATCGTGATGACCCCGCGCTTCTCGGCCACCAGCCAGGAGCTGACCTACATGGCCCTGCGGCCGACGGGGTCGAGCATCTACCTGCTGAACCTGCAGACCAACCG
>PJUL01000623.1_pt1 | contig 22782 bp, 15 predicted proteins | sample 1512221 | NCBI WGS metagenome assembly PJUL01 (sample SAMN08177667, study PRJNA422409) | Feces metagenome, whole genome shotgun sequencing project.
CAGGTTGTGTTCCATGCCGATCTCGGCGGCGTTCTCAATCTGCTCGGGCGTGCCGCCCATCACGGCGGCCAGGGCGCCCGCGGCCATGGAGCAGGCCACGCCCACCTCGCCCTGGCAGCCGACCTCGGCGCCTGAGAGAGAGGCGTTCTCTTTGTAGATGATGCCGATGGCGCCCGCGGTGAGCAAGAAGGTGGCAATGCCATCCTCGTTGGCGCCAGGCAAGAAGTTGACGTAGTAGTGCAGCACCGCTGGGATGACCCCGGCCGCGCCGTTGGTGGGGGCCGTCACCACGCGGCCACCGGCGGCGTTTTCTTCATTGACCGCCATGGCGTAGAGGTTGACCCAGTCCAGCATCGATAGCGGGTCGCGTAGTGCTGCTTCGGGGGCGCTGCGAAGTTTGTGGTGCAGCTCGGCCGCGCGTCGGCGTACGTGCAGGGGGCCAGGCAGCTCGCCCGTATTGGCGCAACCGCGTTGCACGGCGCCGGCCATGGTGTGCCAGATGGCCATCAGCCTGCGATGCAGTTCGGTGGGGCTGTGCCAGTGCTGCTCGTTGGCAGCCATGACCTGCGCGGGCGTATGGCCGGTGACCCGACATTGTTCAAGCAACTCGGCGCCGGTGCGAAAGGGATGGGGCAGGCCCTGCCCGTGGCCTCGCGCATCGGGCCGGGCGTCGACGGCATTGAGCACGCGTTCGCCTGCTGCATCCACCACAAAGCCGCCGCCGACGGAGTAGTAGGTGCGCTCCGCGATTTCATCGCCCTGCGCGTCGAGGGCGTGGAAACTCATGCCGTTGGGGTGCAGGGGCAGACTCTTGCGGCGAAACAACAGGTGTTCCTTGTCGACGAAAGGCACGGGGTGCTCGCCCAGCAGGCTCAACATCTGGCGGGTGCGGATTTCGGCGATGGCGGGCGCGATGTGGTCCGGGTCGATGCGGTCGGGCTCATGCCCGGCCAGGCCCAGCAGCACGGCTTTGTCGGTGCCATGGCCGATGCCGGTGGCCGAGAGCGAGCCGAACAGTTCCACCACCACACTGTGCACCGCCGCCAGGCCCACGCTGTCGCGCAGATGGCAGGCAAACTGCCGCGCTGCAATCATGGGGCCCACGGTGTGGGAGCTGGAGGGGCCGATGCCGATCTTGAAGAGATCGAAGACGCTGACAGACATGGTGGGTGCGCAGGTGCCGGGTAGGTTCCAGGGGGGATGCAGGACGCCATCCGGTGGGAAAGCAGCGATGGCACGGGTGGTGCCATCGCTGGTCTGTCAAAACAGCATCCTTGCACTGCCAGCACTCTTGGTGCCGGAGTGGGCGCGAGGCTAACCGGGAGCGCCCATGGCGGCACACGTGGAATCCCTGAGGAGCCCGGCCACCCCGCGGGCCGCGCACCTGAAAGATGCCATCTTTTGCTTCAATATGAATAGCGATAGGCGCTTACTAGGAAAGCGCTAGAGCCATTTTTCCGTTTAAATCCGCCTGCCCGCACGGCGCCAATATGGTCCGGCTTGCTGCCCATGAGTTTTTCTTACATTGGCCCGCATCGGCTGCTGTCAGCGCGCCTTGCTCACCGCCATGTTCCACAGCGCGACGAGCTGCTCGTATTCCTCCGAGGCCTTTTCGTTGTCCAGCGGGAAGATCTTGATGGCCTTGAGGTCGGGCAGCGAGGTCAGCTTGGAGACGGCGATGTCGGTGCGCGTGGGGCGGCGGAAGTTCTTTACGAGAAGCGCCTCTTGCACGTCCTTGCTCATCAGGCCGTTGTACAGCGTCTTGGCCGCTTCCATGTTCTTGGCGCCCTTCACGATGAACATGCCCTCGGGGGCCAGGTAGCTGCCTTCAGCGGGGTACACCAGCTTGATCTCTTTCTGGCCGCCGGCGACGTATTCCTGGGCGGCGTATTCCAGCGTCAGGCCCACCGGGTACTCGCCAGCGGCCACGCCTTTGTAGGTGGTGCCGGACGACGATGTGACCACGGCGTTGGCGGCGATCTTCTCCAGCCCGTCTTTGCCGAACTGCTTGAGCAGGCCGTACACCAGCATGTAGGCCGTGGCGCTCTTGCTCGGGTCGGTGATGGTGAACTTACCCTTCCACTCGGGCTTCATCAAATCGGACCAAGACTTCGGCGCGGGCACACCCTTGAGCTGGCGCTCATTGACCATCATCACCATCACGTGCACGTTGGTGCCCACCCACAGGTTGCCAGGGCCGCGGAACTCGGCGGGGATGGCCGCGAGGTCTGGTGAGGCATAGGGCTCGAGCAGCTCCTTGTACGCGCCCATGGTGCCGAAGCCGCCGCTCCACAGCACGTCGCCGCGCGGGTTCTTGGCCTCGGCCTGGATGCGCTTCATCAGCGAGCCCGTACCACCGGTGACCTGCTGCACGTTCAGCGACGAATTCTTCTTCTTGACCACGTTGAGCGCGGTCTCGATGGTTTCGGTGTTGTTGGACGAGTACAGCACCACGGTCTGGGCGTGGGCCAGCGTGGCGGCCAGGCCCAGCGCGGCCAGGGTGCTTTTCAGCAGGGTTTTGAGTTTCATGGAGTACCTCTCTGTGGTGAAGTGAATCGATGGGCCGTGGCAGTTACTTGCTGGAGAACAGGTTGATGCGGAACACCTTGATGGCCACCACGATGGGCACCAGGATCACGCTCACCAGCGCCGCGCCGTAGGCGGACGCCAGGCCCAGCCGGCCGCCGTCGACCTGCCGGAAGATGGTGATGGGCATGGTCTCCAGCCCGCCGGTGTAAACGACCACCGAGGCCGACAGCTCGGAAATGGTGGTCACCCACATCAGGATGGCCGCCGAGATCAGCGAGGCGCGCATGGCCGGCAGGATGACCTTGAAGAACGTCATGAGCGGCGACACGCCCAGGCTGATGGAGGCTTCTTCGATGGACTCGGGTATGTTGAACAGCGTGGACGACGCATTGCGCACCGCAAACGGCAGGCGACGCACGGTGTAGGCCAGCACCATGATGCCCGAGGTGCCCGCCAGGATGAGCCAGCCGGTGTTGAAGGTTTGCACCAGCGCTATGCCCAGCACCGTGCCCGAGATGGTGAGCGGCAGCACCACGATGTAGTCCAGCGTCTGGGTGAACAGGTTGCGCTTCTTGATGGTGAGGTAGCTGACCAGCAGCGCGAAGCTCACACCCACCAGGGTGGCGATGGACGAGAACTTGAGCGAGTTGATGATGGGCTCGGGCGCGGCCTGCAGCGCGCGCTGCAGGCTGCTGAGCGACCAGCTGCCCCAGCGCATGACGGGGCCGCTGGTCTCGGTGAAAGCGCCGATGAACACCACCACCAGCGGCATCAGCGACGCCAGGATCACCAGCCCGACCGTCACAGTGAACATCAGCCCGGCCGCTGAGCGCACGCGCGCCGGGGCGGGCGCGCGGCCCTGCGTCATGGTGTAGATCTTGCGCTCCACCACGCGCTTCTGGAAGAACAACACAACGGCGACGATGGCGATGGACACCACCGACATGGCACTTTGCAGCGCGGGGCTGCCGCCCATTTCGCTGACGAAGGTGTTGTACGTCATCACCGACAACAGCGGTACGCGGCTGCCCAGCAGCATGGACAGCGCGAAGTTGCCCACCACCAGTGTGAACACCACGAGCGCATTGACCAGAACGGCCGGCAGCATCACAGGCACCAGCACGCGCATCTTGGTGACCAGCGGCGAGGTGCCCAGGCTGAGGCCCGCTTCCTCCAGTTGCCCGTCGAAGCCGCGCAGGGCGGCCAGCACACCCAGGTAGATGTACGTGTAGTACACCAGCGTCATCGAAAAGACCATGCCCGTCCAGCCGTAGAACGAGGGCAGTTCGATGCCAAGGTCACCCAGGAAATTGGTCAACAGGCCGTTGTTGCCCAGGATCAGCAGCCAGGACTGGCCCACGATGATCTCGGGGATCACGATGGTCATGATGGGCAGCACGGCCACCAGGTTCTTGAGCGGGAACTCGTAGCGCGCCACCATGTACGCGAACGGCACACCCACCAGCATGGTGCAGGCCGTGACCGAGAAGCCCAGCACCAGGGTGTTCTTGAAAGCCTGCACGTATTCGCTGTCTCGCGCCAGCGTGAGGAACGCGGCCAGCGAATAGCCGCCGCCATCGTCCACCACGCTGTTGCCGAACAGCACGGCCAGCGGGTAGAGCACGAAGAACGACAGCAGGACCAGGCTGACGAGGGTCAGCACGCCCCAGGGCCACCAGTTGATTTTCATGGCTTGCCTTCTTGCGCCGGGGGTCATGCGCTCACGACGCGGCTGTCGGCGGGCACCAGCACTTGCACGGTGTCGCCCGGCTGGAACGCCGCCACGGTGTTGCCCGCGTGCAGTTCCACGCGGATCTCGGGGCCGTTATGCAACTGGATGCGGTAGGCGGTCTTGAAGCCGAGGTACTGGCGGCGCAGCACTTGGCCGGAGAGGGCGTTGGGCACGTGCGGCGCAGGCGCCATCAGCGACAGGTCCTCGGGCCGGGCGATGAGCACGCTTTGGCCGTCGAGCCGCGGGCTGCCCGCCACGCCGTCGAGCTCGTGGCCCGCCAACTGGTAGCGCACGTGCGGCGCGGCACCACTGCCGTCCACGATGCGGGCCGCCACCGGGATCACGTTGGCCGATCCGATGAAGTCGGCCACATAGGCGTTCACCGGCGTTCCGTACAAGTCCTCGGGCGTGCCCAGTTGCGCGATGGAGCCGCGGTCCATGATGGCGATGCGGTCGGACATGGCCAGGGCTTCCTCCTGGTCGTGCGTCACGAACACGGTGGTGATGCCCGCTTCGCGCACCAGGTCCAGGATCACGTCGCGCATCTGCAGGCGCATCTTGGCGTCCAGGTTGGACAGGGGCTCGTCCATCAGCAGCACGCGCGGGCGGATCACCAGCGCCCGGGCCAGGGCCACGCGCTGGCGCTGGCCACCGCTCATCTGCGCGGGATAGCGGTCTGCCAGGGCAGACAAGCCCACCCGCTCCAGCGCTTCGCCCACGCGGCGGGTGATCTCGGGCTTGGCCACCTTGCGCGCACGCAGGCCGTAGGCCACGTTGTCGAAGGCAGTCTTGTCGGGGAACAGGGCGTAGTCCTGGAACACCATGCCGATGTCGCGGTGGTGGGTGGAGACGCGGGTGACATCGTCCTTGTCAAACAGCAGGCGCCCGCCATCGGGCTCGTAAAAGCCCGCGATGCAGCGCAGCAGGGTGGTCTTGCCACAGCCGCTGGGGCCGAGCAGGGTATAGAACGCGCCATCGGGGATGTGCAGCGAAAGGTTTTGCAGCACGGTCTGGCCGCTGAACTGCTTGACGATGCCGTCGATGGTGATGGAGGCCATGGGTGGTGGGGTTAGGGCGGTGACCGGTGGCGCATGATAGGGAGCACTCTGGCGCAGGGACCAGCGCTTTTTTATGGGGCATGCGGTTAGTTTTTCTAATGGAAGTCTCCCCTAAGATGTCCCAATCTGTGCCTGCCCGCGCATGCGGGTCTCCGCGTCTCCTGTGTTGAAAGCTGCCTTGCCCATGCCTGCTGCCTTGCGTTTGACTGTTTCGTGCCCGCGCCGCGCAGCGCGGGGCGCGACGGCCGCAGCTACGGCACCAGGGCGGGCTTGACCCTTGCATGGCGACGCGTGCGCTCCCGCCGCTCAAGGCCCTGCGCGCCTTTGAAGCCGCAGCGCGCCACGCCAACTTCACGGCGGCGGCCGAAGAACTGAGCATCACCCACAGTGCGGTGAGCCAGCAGATCCGCATCCTGGAGGACTATCTGGGCCAGCCCTTGTTCACCCGCGAGGCGCGCGGCGTGGTGCTGCTGCCGCATGCGCGCGAATACTTTGCCGAGGTGCAGTCCAGCCTGGACCGCATTGCCTCGGCCACGGTGGCCGTCAAATCGCCCGGAGGGCGGCGCACATTGCGGGTCTGCACTTCGCCATCGCTGGCGATGAAATGGCTCATACCCCGCCTGGGCGGTTTCCAGTCGCTGGCGCCCGACGTGGATGTGCAGCTGTCCACCATGGGGCGCCAGTTCATTGACCGCGCCGATGCCACGAACGACGTGGTGATCCAGCGAATGCCCATGCAGCGGCCGGAACACACCTGTGTGCGTGTGCTTGATGACTACCTGTTGCCCGTGGCCTCGCCGCGGTTCATTCAGAACAACCGGGTGCATGCTGTGGCGGACTGCCTCGGGCATCCGCTGCTGCAGGTCAGTGACGGTATGGACGCCTGGCCGCGGTGGTTCGGGCTGGCGGGTCTCGACGTGCCGCCGCAGCTACCTGGCCCGGTGTTCGACCACCAGTTTCTGTGCATGCAGGCCGCCATGAACGACCTGGGCATCGCCCTGGTGCCGTGGTGCCTGCTGCAGGAGGACGTGCACGCGGACCGGCTGCGCCCACTGTTCGCCCGCCCGCGCCTGCAGGGCCCTGGCGTTTATGCGCAGTACCGCACGGACAACCCGCTGGCGGGGCTGGCGCGCCAGTTCATCGACTGGCTGGGCCTGCAGGGCCATGCGGGATCTGATGCGCTGCCGGTGTTTCCTTTTTTCCTTTTTTCTGAAACTGCGAGGGCATGACCCATGGCTGACTTTGGCCCCGGCTTGGAGGTGCGCGGCGTTGCGCTGCCTCAGAAATTGCGCGACTACCGCCTGATCGCGTTCGACATGGACTCCACCCTGATCAGCATCGAAACGGTGGATGAGCTGGCCGATGCGGCGGGCTGCCGCGCCGCCGTGGAGGCCATCACGGAGGCCGCCATGCGCGGCGAGATCACCGACTACAAGCAGAGCCTGCGCCAGCGCGTGGCCTTGCTGGCAGGCCTGCCCGCGCAAGCGCTGGACGAGGTGTACGAGCACCGGCTGCGCCTGAATCCTGGTGTGCCGGAACTGATCGCAGCCTGCAAGGCCGAGGGCCTGCGCTGCATCCTGGTAACGGGGGGCTTCACCTGTTTCACCGACCGGCTGCAGGCACGTTTGGGCCTGGACGATGTGCGTGCCAATGTGCTGGAAGTCGTGGACGGGCGGGTGACCGGCCGCCTGCTGCCTCAGGCCTGGGGCGACATCGTCGATGGCGAGGAGAAAAAGCGCAAGCTGCTGGCCACCTGCGCCGAGATGGGCATAGCGCCTGCGCAGGCCATTGCCATGGGTGACGGCGCCAACGACCTGCCGATGATGGGCGTCGCTGGCCTGTCAGTGGCCTACCGGGCCAAGCCGGTGGTGCGTGAGCGCGCCCACGTGGCCATTAATGAAGGTGGGCTGGACAGGCTGCTAGAGGTCCTGGGGTAGGGGGCTTCTGCACGCCTTGGGCGGGCATGACGGGCAAGACGGACGGGCAAGAGGCACTGCAGATCGCAGATGCCTGCGGTGCGTTAGCTCGTGCAGAAATTTCCCGATGTCTGGCTTACCAGGTGCCATCACATCCAGAGCGCTCGCCACACCATCAATCCCCAGTCCCATGGGTGCAGGCGAGGCCGGGTGTGAAGGCTGCCGCCTTTCAACGCATCCACTTTGTCGAGGATGCGCAGGCCACCTTGCACCACCAGGCGCAACTCCCATCCGGCACGCCCGGGCAGGCGGTGCACCAGCGGGGCACCGCTTTGCATGGTGGCGCGGGCCCAGCGGGCACAGCCGGTGATGAGTCGGGCGTTCTCGGGCGTGCTTTGCAGTGCCAGCAACTCGGCCTGGCAAGCGCCATGGGCAGCGAAGTCGCCGCGAGGCAGGTAGTGGCGGCCTCGGGGGATATCGATGGAGAGGTCTTGCCAGAAATTGATGAGCTGCAAGGCGGTGCAGATGGCGTCGCTTTGCTGCAGCGCCTGGGCATCCGTCACGCCATACAGGTGCAGCAGCAGGCGGCCCACAGGGTTGGCCGAACGGCGGCAGTAGTCCAGCAGTTCGTCGCGGTCCGCGTAGCCCTCGGCGTCGCGGGTTTTCTCCACGTCCTGAGCGAAGGCGCTCAGCAGGTCCGCCAGCAACGGCACCGGCAACTGGTGACTGCGCAGCACGGCCTGCAGGGGCACAAAAACGTTGGCCCACCGGGGTGAGGGTGGCTGGCCTGCGGCAATGGCCATCAGGTCGGCGTGGTAGGCGGCCAGGTCGGCCAACCGGCTGGAAGCTGGCGCATCGCCCTCGTCGGCGATGTCATCGGCGGTGCGGGCAAAACCATAGATGGCGGCAATCGGCTGGCGCAGGTGCGGCGGGCACAGCACCGAGGCCACAGGGAAGTTCTCGTAGTGCGTGACTGGTGCGGCCTGGGCCGGGTTGGCTACGTTGGAACCGGAAACGGGCATGGCGGCATCGCTGACCGACTGTGGCGCGGAAGACGCGGTGGCGGGGGGGAGGGGGCGGGGCTGGTCGTTCACACCGGGATTGTCGCTTGACAAAGCAGGGTGCCTTCTCATAGATTACTAACCGGTCAGTCAGTAAATAAGAATGCAGCCCACCAATCAGGGACAAGGGCGCTGGCCAAAACCCAATCCCGAGATATGTGCATCGCAGCCTGCTGGCCTGCGTTGTGCTTTGACCAGGTCCTAGAGTCTGTTGCCCGCCTTTCCTGCCTTTCTTTTCACCACCGGATCTCCCATGCGCACACCCTCCGCTTTGCGGCCCCTCCAACGGCACTCCTGGGCCCTGCTGGTGCTGGCCAGCGCAGTTTTGCTGGCCGCCTGCTCTCGCCCCGCACCGCCCGAGGAGCCTGTGCGCTCCGTCAAGCTGCTCACGGTGGGTGTCGGCGCGCTGGAGTCCAGCCTGGAGTATGCGGGTGAGGTGCGCGCGCGGGTGGAGTCGCGTCTGGGCTTTCGCGTGGCGGGCAAGATCGTGCAGCGCCAGGCCGAGCTGGGCCAGCGCGTGAAGGCAGGGCAAGTGCTGGCCCAACTCGACCCGCGCGACTACCAACTGGCTGCCGATGCCGCGCGTGCGCAGCTGGCATCGGCCACCACGCAGCGCGATTTGGCCGCCGCTGACTACAAGCGTTACCAGACTCTCAAGGACCAGAACTTCATCAGCGGCGCTGAACTGGAGCGCCGCGACGCGACGCTGAAGGCGGCGCAAGCCACCATGGACCAGGCCCGCGCCCAGCTCTCATCACAAGGGAACCAAGCGGCCTACACCACCCTGGTGGCCGATGTGTCGGGCGTGGTTACCGGCATTGATGCCGAGCCGGGCCAGGTGGTGTCTGCTGGCACCCCCGTGGTGCGCATTGCGCAGGACGGCCCGCGCGACGTGGTTTTTGCGGTGCCTGAAGACAAGGTGGCGCAGATCACACAGGGTTCTGAGGTGGCGGTGCGCGGCTGGTCTGGCGGCGCGAACCTGACGGGCCGCGTGCGCGAGGTGGCTGCGAGTGCCGACGCTGCCACGCGCACTTATCAAATCAAGGTGGCCATCGACGGTGCAGACGCGCCTGCGCTGGGCGCCACGGTCTACGTCAAGCCCAAGGCACTCAGCCACGCAGGCATCCCGGCCATCAAGCTGCCCACGAGCGCGCTGCGCCAAGAGGGGCAGTCCACAGCGGTATGGGTGTACGACGCAGCCAGCAGCACGGTGAAGTCGCAGGTGGTGCAGATCGCCACGGCCGATGGCAACGAGGCGGTGGTGGCTGGGGGGTTGACCCCCGGCATGCAGGTGGTGGCTACGGGCGTGCATGTGCTTTCGCCCGATCAGAAGGTGCTGGTTTATCAGCCAAAAACGGCTGTAGCGCCCGCCAGTAAAGCGCAGACAGCTACTAATCCAGTAGCAATGCCTGCAACGCCCGCCCCTGCGGCGGCAACGGCTACGGCTCCCGTCGCCTCTAGCGCCAACTGAGATCGGTCATGACGCAAATACAACCCAAAGAGGGATTCAACCTCTCCAAATGGGCGCTCGACCATCCCGCTCTCACGCGCTACCTGATGGTGGTGTTGATGCTGCTGGGCTTTGCCGCCTACTTCCAACTGGGTCAGGACGAAGACCCGCCGTTCACCTTCCGTGCCATGGTGGTGCGCACCTATTGGCCCGGCGCCACGGCGCAGCAAGTGGCCGAGCAGGTCACGGACAAGATCGAACGCACACTGCAGGAAGTGCCTTACGCGGACAAGATCCGCAGCTATTCCAAGCCGGGCGAATCGCAGATCATTTTCCAGATCAAGGACTCGTCCAAGGCCAGCGAGGTAGCCAACGTCTGGTACACCGTGCGCAAGAAGGTGGGCGACATGCGCTACACCTTGCCGCAGGGCATCCAGGGCCCGTTCTTCAATGACGACTTCGGGGATGTGTACGGCGTGATCTACGCGCTGGAGTCCGAGGGCTTCAGCTACGCCGAGCTCAAGCAGTTTGCCGATGACGCACGACAGCAGCTGCTGCGCGTGCCTGACGTGGCCAAGGTCGAACTCTTTGGCGTTCAGGATGAGAAGCTCTTCATCGAGATCTCGCAAAAGCGCCTGTCGCAACTGGGCCTGGACATGAACCAGGTGCTGGCCCAGCTGGGTCAGCAGAATGCCGTGGAAAGCGCGGGCGCCATTCAGACCCCGCAGGATCAGGTGCAGGTGCGTGTGGAAGGCCAGTTCAGCGCCATCGAAGACCTGCGTGCGATGCCGATCCGCGGCCCGTCGGGGGCCCAATTGCGCCTGGGGGACATCGCTGAAGTCAAGCGCGGCTATGTCGACCCCGCCACCGTGAAAGTGCGCCACCAGGGGCAGGAAGTGATCGCGCTGGGTGTCTCCATGGCCAAGGGCGGCGACATCATTGCGCTAGGCAAGGCGCTGCATGCGGCCGCCGATCGCATTGGCGTTACCCTGCCGGCGGGCGTCAAGCTCGTCAACGTGCAAGACCAGCCCAAGGCGGTGGCGACGTCGGTGAACGAATTCGTCAAGGTGCTGATCGAGGCCGTGGTCATCGTGCTGGCGGTGAGCTTTATCTCGCTGGGCTTGCATAAGCGGCCCGGTAACCAACCCTTGTGGAAGCGCTGGTACATCGACCCCCGGCCCGGGCTGGTGGTGGGCATCACCATCCCGCTAGTGCTGGCCGTGACCTTTCTGGCCATGTGGTACTGGGGCATCGGGCTGCACAAGATTTCGCTGGGCTCGCTCATCATCGCGCTGGGTCTGCTGGTGGACGATGCCATCATTGCCGTCGAAATGATGGTCCTCAAACTCGAAGAGGGCTACGACAAGGTGCGGGCCGCCACGTTTGCCTACGAAATCACGGCCATGCCGATGCTGACCGGCACTTTGATCACGGCTGCGGGTTTTCTGCCCATCGGGATCGCCAAGTCGGTGACCGGGGAGTACACCTTCGCCATCTTTGCGGTGACGGTGATTGCGCTGGTGCTCAGCTGGATCGTGTCCGTGTACTTTGTTCCGTATTTGGGCACGTTGCTGCTCAAGGTGCCACCCCATGTTGCGGCGGCGCAGGCCCACAAAGGCATCACGGATGACCCGCATGAAGTCTTCGACAGCCCGTTTTACCGCGTCTTCCGACGGTTGGTGAACTGGTGTGTGTTGCACCGATGGATCACCATCGGCGCTACGGTGCTGACCTTTGCACTGGGCATTGTGGGCATGGGCCAGGTGCAGCAGCAGTTCTTCCCGGATTCGAGCCGGCCCGAAATCATGGTGGACATCTGGTTCCCTGAGGGCACGTCCTTCACGGGCAACGAAGAAGTCACCAAGCGGGTGGAACAGCGCTTGCTGTCCGAACCCGGTGTGAACACGGTCAGCACTTGGGTGGGCTCGGGCGTGCCCCGTTTCTATCTGCCATTGGACCAAGTGTTCCCGCAGAGCAACGTGTCGCAATTCATCGTGGTGCCGAAGGATTTGAAGGTGCGCGAGTCGCTGCGTGTGAAGCTGCCCGCCTTGTTGGCCGAGGAGTTCCCGGAGGTCCGTGGCCGCGTCAAGCTGCTGCCCAACGGGCCACCCGTGCCGTACCCCGTTCAATTCCGCGTGGTCGGGCCTGATCCGCTGGTGTTGCGTGAGCGCGCGGATGAGGTGAAAGCCCAATTGCGCCAAAACCCCGACATGCGCGGTGTGAACGACAACTGGAACGAGTCCGTGAAGGTGCTGCGCCTGGAGGTGGACCAGGCCAAGGCGCGCGCTCTGGGGGTGACGAGCCAATCCATTGCGCAGGCGTCCAAAACCATTTTGTCGGGCACACAGGTGGGCCAGTTCCGCGAGGGCGACAAACTCATCGACATCCTGCTGCGTCAACCGCTGGACGAACGCAACGCCATCACGGACATTGCCAATGCCTACTTGCCCACGGCCTCGGGCAAGTCGATTCCGCTCACGCAGATCGCCAAGCCGGTGTTCACCTGGGAGCCGGGCGTGATGTGGCGTGAGAACCGCGACTACGCCATCACGGTGCAGGGCGACGTGACCGAAGGCCTGCAAGGTGCCACGGTGACGGCCGCATTGCAGCCGGCGCTCAAAGAGATTGAGGCGAAATGGCGTGCATCGGGCCAGGGTGCTTATCGCATCGAGGTGGCGGGGGCTGTGGAAGAAAGCTCCAAGGGCTCGGCGTCGATTGCAGCCGGGATTCCGATCATGCTGTTCATCACCTTCACGCTGCTGATGCTGCAACTGCACAGCTTCAGCCGTGCCATGCTGGTGTTTCTGACCGGCCCCCTGGGCTTGGCTGGCGTGGCAGCGGCGCTGATTCTGCTCAACCGCCCGTTTGGCTTCGTCGCGTTGCTGGGTGTGATTGCGCTCATGGGCATGATCCAGCGCAACTCGGTGATCCTGATCGACCAGATCGAGCAGGACCGCGCCCGGGGCATTCCCGCATGGGACGCCATCGTGGAATCTGCCGTGCGCCGCTTGCGGCCCATCGTGCTCACCGCCGCTGCCGCGGTGCTGGCAATGATCCCGCTGTCCCGAAGCGTGTTCTGGGGACCGATGGCTGTGGCCATCATGGGCGGGCTGATCGTTGCCACGGTGCTCACGCTGCTGGCGTTGCCCGCGATGTATGCCGCGTGGTTCCGCGTCAAACGGCCCGCACCGGCAGTTCTGGAAGGGGTTTGATTCCCACCCTGCCCGCATCAGGGTAAAATAGAAGGTTGACCGATTTCATGCAGGCGGCAGCTCAGGTTGCCGCCTGTTTGTTTGTAGAACCGCGCGGGTGGCGAAATTGGTAGACGCACCAGGTTTAGGTCCTGACGCCAGCAATGGTGTGGGGGTTCGAGTCCCCCCCCGCGCACCACCCTGTGAGACTTTGCGGAACACGGCGCTGCTGCGCTGCAGCCAGCACGATCCACATCCATAAGAGGAATAGCCATGGCCGTTACTGTTGAAACCCTTGAAAAGCTCGAGCGCAAGATCACGCTGAGCCTGCCCGTCACCCTGATTCAGACCGAAGTCGACACGCGCCTCAAGCGCCTGGCTCGCACGGTGAAGATGGACGGTTTCCGTCCCGGCAAGGTGCCCATGAACGTGGTTGCCCAGCGCTATGGCTATTCGGTGCAGTACGAAGTGCTGAACGACAAAGTCGGCGAAGCCTTTGCTACGGCCGCCAACGAAGCCAACCTGCGTGTTGCCGGCCAGCCCCGCATCACCGAGAAGGAAGGCGCCCCAGAAGGCCAAGTTACGTTTGACGCTGTCTTCGAGGTGTTTCCCGAAGTCAAGATTGCCGACCTGTCCGGTGCGGAAATCGAGAAGCTCTCGGCCGAAGTGACCGATTCCGCCATCGACAAAACCGTGGACATCCTGCGCAAGCAGCGCCGTAGCTTCGCTCAGCGCGGCCAAGGCGCCCCTGCTGAAGACGGCGACCGCGTGACAGTGGACTTCGAAGGCAAGATTGACGGCGAGCCCTTTGATGGCGGCAAGGCCGAAGACTTCCAGTTCCTCGTCGGCGAAGGCCAGATGCTCAAGGAATTCGAAGATGCTGTGCGCGGTATGAAGTCGGGCGAAAGCAAGACCTTCCCTCTGGCATTCCCCGCCGAATACCACGGCAAGGACGTGGCTGGAAAGACGGCCGATTTCCTGGTCACCGTGAAGAAGATCGAAGCGGCCCATCTGCCCGAAGTGAACGACGCCCTGGCCAAGTCGCTGGGCATTGCCGACGGTTCTGTGGATGGTCTGCGCGCAGACATCAAGAAGAACCTGGAGCGCGAAGTCAAGTTCCGCCTGCTGTCCCGCAACAAGGCTGCCGTGATGGATGCACTGGTTGCCAAGGCCGAACTGGACCTGCCCAACGCCAGCGTGCAGGCCGAAATTGCCCGCCTGATGGAAGGTGCACGCGCCGAGCTGAAGCAGCGCGGCATCAAGGACGCCGACAAGGCCGAGATCCCGGAAGATGTGTTCCGCCCCCAAGCAGAGCGCCGCGTTCGCCTGGGCCTGGTGGTGGCCGAGCTGGTGCGTGCCAACGAACTGCAGGCCAAGCCTGAGCAACTCAAGGCCCACATCGACGATCTGGCCGCCAGCTATGAGAAGCCTGAGGACGTGGTGCGCTGGTACTTTGGCGACCGCCAACGTCTCGCCGAAGTCGAGGCCGTTGTGATTGAAAACAACGTGACCGACTTTGTGCTGGGCAAGGCCAAGGTTGTGGAGAAGGCGGTGTCCTTCGACGAACTGATGGCTCAGCAACAAGGCTGATCGGTCTCGGCCAGGTGTGGAGTGCTGTAAGCGCTCCCTCTGGCTGTTGGATTCCTGATGAGGGGCTTGTGCTTTGGTGCACAAGCCCCAATTCATTTCTGGGTACAGTACCTGCTTGTCTGGAGAAAAACATGAGCGCATTGGAAACACAAGGCCTGGGCATGGTCCCCATGGTCATCGAGCAGTCGGGCCGCGGTGAGCGGTCCTATGACATCTACTCGCGCCTGCTCAAGGAGCGTGTGATTTTTCTGGTGGGTCCGGTCAATGACCAGACTGCCAATCTGGTGGTGGCGCAATTGCTGTTCCTGGAGAGCGAGAACCCCGAAAAGGATATTTCGTTCTACATCAACTCCCCCGGCGGCTCGGTGAGTGCCGGAATGGCGATTTTTGACACCATGAACTTCATCAAGCCCGATGTGTCCACGCTGTGCACAGGCATGGCCGCCAGCATGGGTGCCTTCCTCCTAGCAGCGGGTGCCAAGGGCAAGCGTTTTGCGCTGCCCAATTCCAAGGTCATGATCCATCAGCCCTTGGGCGGCATGCAAGGCCAAGCGACCGAGATCGAGATCCATGCCCGGGAAATTCTCAAGACCCGTGAGCAACTCAACAAAATCCTGGCAGAACGCACTGGCCAGCCGCTGGAAAAAATCCAGCGTGATACGGAGCGCGACTATTTCCTGTCGGCGGATGAGTCCAAGGAATACGGCTTGGTGGATCAGGTGATCAACAAGCGTTCCTGAGCACCGAACGCTCGCGCCGCGGCGTTTTCCCCAAGGGAAGACGCCGTTTTTTATTTGGTTATCATCCCGACAACTTTCCGTACGAAACAAGGCATTGCCCCCATGGCCGAGAAAAAAGGCTCTTCCAGCGAAAAAACCCTTTACTGCTCTTTTTGCGGCAAAAGCCAGCATGAAGTGAAGAAGCTGATCGCTGGCCCGTCGGTCTTTATCTGCGACGAGTGCATTGACCTGTGCAACGAAATCATCCGCGATGAACTTCCTACGGGTGAGTCTTCGCGCGAAGGCCGCAGCGATCTGCCAACCCCGGCCGAAATCAAGGCCAACCTCGACAACTATGTGATCGGTCAGGACGTTGCCAAGCGCACCTTGGCCGTGGCTGTTTACAACCACTACAAACGTCTGCGCCACAAGGACAAAGCCTTGAAAGACGAAGTGGAGCTTTCCAAGAGCAACATCCTGCTGATCGGCCCCACGGGTTCTGGAAAAACATTGTTGGCCCAGACCTTGGCGCGCATGCTGGATGTTCCTTTTGTGATGGCAGATGCCACCACGCTGACGGAGGCTGGTTATGTGGGTGAGGACGTGGAGAACATCGTCCAAAAGCTTCTTCAGAGTTGCAACTACGAAGTGGAGCGTGCACAGCGCGGTATTGTTTACATCGACGAAATCGACAAGATTTCCCGAAAGTCCGACAACCCCTCCATCACGCGCGACGTATCGGGTGAAGGGGTGCAGCAAGCCCTGCTCAAACTCATCGAAGGCACGATGGCCAGCGTGCCGCCGCAGGGTGGGCGCAAGCACCCCAATCAGGATTTTCTCCAGATCGACACGACCAATATCCTGTTTATCTGCGGAGGCGCTTTTGCGGGGCTTGAGAAAGTGATCGAAAACCGCACTGAGGCCTCTGGCATCGGTTTTGGAGCGTCGGTCAAGAGCAAAAGGCAGCGGTCGTTGACGGAGGTCTTCACCGAAATCGAGCCTGAAGACCTGATCAAGTTCGGCATCATTCCCGAGCTGGTGGGGCGCATGCCCGTGGTGACCGCTTTGGCGGAGCTGAGCGAAGATGCCTTGGTGGAGATCTTGACCGAGCCCAAGAATGCGCTCGTCAAGCAATACAGCAAGCTGTTGTCCATGGAAGGGGTGGATCTGGAGATTCGTCCTGCTGCGCTCAAAGCCATTGCTCGCAAGGCCCTTGTTCGCAAGACAGGTGCCCGTGGATTGCGCTCCATCTTGGAGCAATCGCTGATCGGCACGATGTTTGACCTGCCGAACACCAGCAACGTTGAGAAGGTGGTGGTCGACGAGTCCACCATCGAAGAAAACAAGCCGCCGCTGCTCGTCTACCGCGAAGCAGCCAAGAAGGCCTGAAATGACCGGAGCGGGCGCCGTGTTGACGCCCCTTGAGTTTGTGTCACAACCCTTGCGCCAGTACGGCTGCGCGCAAGGGTTGAAAATCCCCACATGTGGACCCAAGTCCACAGAGCACTTTGAGGATTTCCATGTCCGGACATACCCCCCTGCCAGCTACCCCTATTGACCTGCCATTGCTGCCCCTGCGCGATGTGGTGGTGTTCCCCCATATGGTGATCCCGCTCTTCGTGGGCCGCCCCAAGAGCATCAAGGCGCTTGAGATGGCCATGGAGGCAGACCGCCGCATCATGCTGGTGGCGCAGAAAGCGGCTGCGAAAGATGAGCCCTCGGTGTCTGACATGTTCGATGTCGGCTGCGTCTCCACCATCTTGCAGATGCTCAAGCTGCCTGATGGCACCGTGAAGGTGTTGGTCGAAGGGCAGCAACGCGCGGTGGTGACATCCATCGAGGACGCTGAAACCCATTTCACTGCGACGGTAACGCCTGTTGAAGCCCATCCCGAGGCGAATAAGCCCAGCGAAATCGAAGCGTTGCGGCGCGCGGTGATGCAGCAGTTTGACCAGTACGTCAAACTCAATAAAAAGATCCCCCCCGAGATACTCACCTCGATTTCCAGCATCGACGACCCGGGTCGTCTGGCGGACACCATCGCAGCGCATCTGCCGCTCAAGCTCGAAAACAAACAGGTGGTGCTGGATCTGTCCGACGTGAAGGCCCGCCTCGAAAACCTGTTCGAGCAGCTGGACCGCGAGGTAGACATCCTCAACGTCGACAAGAAGATTCGCGGCCGGGTGAAGCGGCAGATGGAGAAGAACCAGCGCGACTTCTATCTGAATGAGCAGGTGAAAGCCATTCAGAAAGAGCTGGGCGAGGGCGACGAAGGCGCTGACATTGAGGAGATTGAGAAAAAGATCAAGCTCGCCAAAATGCCGGCTGAAGCCCGCAAAAAAGCCGATGCGGAGCTCAAGAAACTCAAGCTCATGTCGCCCATGTCGGCCGAGGCCACCGTGGTGCGGAACTACATCGATGTACTGACGGGTTTGCCCTGGGCTAAGAAGACGAAGATCAAACACGACCTTCTCAACGCCGAAGGCGTGCTGAACGAAGACCACTACGGTCTCGATAAGGTCAAGGACCGCATTCTGGAATATCTCGCTGTACAGCAGCGTGTGGACAAGGTGAAGGCACCCATCCTGTGCCTGGTCGGCCCTCCTGGGGTGGGGAAGACGTCGCTGGGTCAATCCATCGCAAAGGCCACGGGCCGCAAGTACGTGCGCATGGCCCTGGGTGGCATGCGCGACGAGGCTGAGATTCGGGGGCACCGCCGTACCTACATCGGCGCGCTGCCGGGCAAGGTGCTTCAGAGCCTTTCCAAGGTGGGCACCCGCAATCCGCTGTTCCTGTTGGACGAAATCGACAAGCTGGGAACAGACTTCAGAGGTGACCCGTCGAGCGCGTTGCTGGAGGTGTTGGATCCAGAGCAGAACCACACTTTCGGAGACCATTACGTTGAGGTCGATTTCGACCTTTCGGACGTGATGTTTGTGGCTACATCCAACTCCATGAACATCCCGCCAGCGCTACTGGATCGCATGGAAGTCATTCGCCTGTCGGGTTACACCGAGGACGAGAAGACCAACATCGCCATGAAGTACCTGTTGCCCAAGCAGCTCAAGAACAACGGCGTCAAGGATGAGGAACTGCTCATCACCGAGCCAGCTGTCCGAGATATGGTGCGCTATTACACCCGCGAAGCGGGCGTGCGTTCTCTGGAGCGCGAGCTCTCCAAGATTTGCCGCAAGGTGGTCAAAGGCTTGCAGTTGAAGAAGCTGGAGCCTCAGGTGGTTGTTACCGCCGACAACTTGCCCGATTTCCTGGGCGTGCGCAAGTACACCTACGGCCGTGCCGAGGCGCAGAACCAAGTGGGCCAAGTGGTCGGTTTGGCATGGACTGAGGTGGGCGGTGATCTGCTGACCATTGAAGCCGCAGCCATGCCGGGCAAAGGCGTCATCACACGGACGGGTTCCCTGGGTGATGTGATGAAGGAATCCGTCGAGGCTGCTCGCACGGTGGTGCGCAGTCGCTCGCGCATCCTGGGCATCAAGGATGAGGTATTTGAAAAGCGCGACATCCACATCCACGTGCCCGACGGCGCCACGCCGAAAGATGGCCCGAGTGCGGGTGCTGCTATGACCACGGCATTCGTGTCGGCCCTGACGGGTATTCCCGTGCGCAGTGATGTGGCTATGACCGGAGAAATCACGTTGCGTGGTGAAGTCACTGCCATCGGTGGGCTCAAGGAGAAGCTGCTTGCGGCGCTGCGTGGGGGCATCAAAACCGTGTTGATCCCTGAAGAAAACGTCAAGGATCTTCAGGAGATTCCCGATAACGTCAAAAGCGGACTGGAGATCGTGCCGGTGCGCTGGATCGACAAGGTGCTGGAGGTGGCACTGGCGAGCAAACCTGTTCCGTTGACAGATGAAGAGGTGGCGGTGGTTACGCCGCCGCCAGCCGATAAAACGGCCACGGCGGCCGCAGCTTCGGATGGACTCAAACATTGAAGCAATTTTTTGGTGAGTCCCAAAAAATGCGCTACAATTCATCCTATCGATGCAAACGTTGTACAATGTGAGGCTTCGGTAAAATGCGGGAATAGCTCAGTTGGTAGAGCGCAACCTTGCCAAGGTTGAGGTCGAGAGTTCGAGACTCTTTTCCCGCTCCAATTTCCAAAAAAGGGAAGCAATCGCTTCCCTTTTTTGTCAGAGGGCAGTGGATTCCTGGCGCGGTAGCAAAGCGGTTATGCCCCGGATTGCAAATCCGGTTAGTCCGGTTCGACTCCGGACCGCGCCTCCAGACACGTTGGCTTGCCTGAGTTCGGCTTTATGGACTTTGGCAGTGGCGTTCTGATAAGTTGGTGAGACTGGTTGGTAAATTTTTTTGGCTTGTAATCAGATGGGTCAAAAAATAGCGATATAATTTGAGGCTTGCTGAGTTGCACTGATATTAACGGCAGTGCAAAGCAGAAAACGCGGGAATAGCTCAGTTGGTAGAGCGCAACCTTGCCAAGGTTGAGGTCGAGAGTTCGAGACTCTTTTCCCGCTCCATATTTGCAAAGGGAAGCTTAGGCTTCCCTTTTTTCTTGGTGGCGCAGAGACTTCATTGGTCTATAGCCACAGATGCGACAGGGCATTGCGCGCATGTGCTGCCCGGGTTACGCTGCGACGCAGGTGTGCGCTGAGCAGCAGGCGCCCCGATGGTGAAATTGGTAGACACTGCGGACTTAAAATCCGCCGCTTTCCTGAAAAGGGGCGTGCCGGTTCGACCCCGGCTCGGGGCACCACGAAGAGCCTGTTCAATGTCTTTTGGGAGATTACATTGGAGTCCAATCAATCGCCCAGTTCACTCCAGCCCTTCGAGCAAGGTGCTTGTGAGCCTTCAAACAAAAGACATTGAACAGGCTCTAGGATTCAATCATGTCAAGTTACAACGCTCCCTTCGAAATCCACGTCCATGGGCAGGTTCCCATGCGGGCTGATGTCAGCTTTGACCAGCTTCAAGACGCTCTCAAGCCCTTGTGGAAGTACGCTGGAGCCCGCTCGCTGGTGGACGGTGCCGCCAGTGCCTATGAAGAAGAGCCGGGCATCACCTTTGATGCCAAAGAACATTTGCTTCAAGTGTGTTGGACGGTGCGGGGCGATGAAGATTTCCGCCAGTCGCTCGACGAGATGTGCATGAATCTCAATGAACTGTCGCAGCAGGGTGCGGCCATTGAGGTCACGTTCTACGACACCGATTTCGATGAGGACGAGGAAGAGCAGGGCGCAGAGTCGCGCGATGACTTCGTCATGTTGTTTGTGGGGCCTACACCGGCCGCGATCATGCAGGTACAACGGGACCTCCTGGTGCAAGACGTGGTGAACATGATGGAGCGCCACTTCGATGGCGCGGAGCTGGGTGGCGTGGTGACAGAGATCGACAAACTCTTCAGCCAACGGTTTGATGCGCTGGTGAATTCACTTGAAATTGGAAAGCCGCCACGCGGCTCGGGGGGACCGGGTGCGGGCCATGGCGGGGGCGGCGGTCGCCGTCCGCGGCACCTGCACTGATTTTGTTTCTGCCACCCCAGCGTTTCCGGCGGGGAGGTGCTGACATCTCAGCGCTGTGTGGCAGCCAAAAAATCCCTCTCGCTTGCCGTTAGTGCCCCGGTCTGGCTCGGCCGGATCGGGTTTTGCTGCTCTTGCACTCCATGACTGCTTCCGATCTTCCGTACCTGCGTTCCTACCCAGCGGCTTTGCAAGATCAGGCGCGTGAACTGCTTGACCAAGGTCGGTTAGGTGAGGTGCTGCAGCGCAAATACCCCCGGCCGCACGCGGTGCGCAGCGATAAGGCGCTGTACGACTATGCGCAGGAACTCAAAGCCCGCTACCTGCGTAACGCCGGGACGGTCAACAAGGTGTTGTTCGACAACAAGATCCACGTGGTGCGCCACGCCTTGGGGCTGCACACGGCGGTATCGCGTGTGCAAGGCAACCGGCTGGCGGCCAAGCACGAGATCCGGATTGCGGCGATGTTCAAGCAGTCGCCGGAAGAGTTTCTGCGCATGATCGTGGTTCATGAGCTGGCGCACCTGCGCGAGAAGGAGCACGACAAGGCTTTCTACCAGTTGTGCACCCATATGGAGCCGCAGTACCACCAGTACGAATTTGACCTGCGGCTGTACCTCACGCATGTGGAGCATGCGGGCACCCGGCTGTGGGCGTGCGAGACGCCCTGATCCGTTTCGCGGAATTTGGTTACTATATTTTTGATAGCTTTGAGCGCTTATCCACCAAGCGCTAGCGCCATTTTTTATATCAAATCAAGGCACTTGGACGGACTGGCAGCACTGCGCTGGCAGCCCCAGCCAGCGCTGGGCAGCGGCCTCAAGCATCGCCACAGGCCCGGTGGTCAGCAAGCGTATGTGGCCGGAGTCGCCATGCGGGCCCTGCGACAACACCGGGCCGTCGGCATGGTGCAGCAGTCCGGCTGCGTCCAGCACGCGCCGTGTCTGGCGGGCTACAGGTTCGCCGGTTTCGATGAATTGCACGTGTGGACCCACGAGCGCTCGCAACTCATGGGCTACAAAAATGTAGTGTGTGCATCCCAGCACCAGGGTGTCCATCTGGCCGGGGCCGGTGCCGAAGGCGCCCATGGCTCCGATGTAGCGTTCGCAGAGGGTGCCGGTTTCGGTAGGGCTTGTTGGCGACTGAGACGCGGTGTTGCCAGCGGCTTCAGCCGCAGACACGGGGTGCGCCACGCTGCGCTCAATGGCATGGGCCAGGCCGTCACAGGGCTGGACCACAAAATGGGCTTCATCGGCCAGCGAGGCCATCAGCTTGCCAAACTTGGCGCTGGTCAACGTACCTCGGGTGCCGATGACGCCCACGTGCCCGGTTTTGGTGACGGCCAAGGCGGGCTTGATGGCGGGCTCCAGGCCGACCAGAGGCAGCGCGGGGTGGCTGCTGCGCACTTCATGGATAGCGGCCGCAGTGGCGGTGTTGCAGGCCACCACCAGGGTCTTGATGCCGTGGTGCTCGCACAGGTACTGCGTGATGGCGTGGGTGCGTGCAGCCACGTACGCGTCGCCCCGCTCGCCGTAGGGAGCGTGCGCGCTGTCAGCCAGATACACAAAACGCTCTTGAGGCATTGCGGCCAGCAGCGCGCGCAACACGCTCAGCCCACCAACGCCACTGTCAAAAACACCGATGGGGGAAGAGGCTTGTGGCATCAAGAAACCAAGCTCTGGCTGTTGGATAAAAGCGTGGATTGTAGGTAAGACGCAGTTGCTGCGCAGGGCGCTGTGGGCGCCCATGAAAAAACCGCCCGAAGGCGGTGTCTCTGATGGACCGCGGCCCTGGGGCTAGGCCAATGCCTTGCCTCAGGGCCTGCGTTCTGCGTCAGGCCGTGGCGACTTCAATGCCCTTGAACTCGCCCGATGCGATGCGCTTTTGCCACTCGGCAGGGCCTGTGATGTGGGCGCTGGTGCCGCCGGCATCCACGGCCACGGTCACGGGCATGTCCACCACGTCGAACTCGTAGATCGCTTCCATGCCCAGGTCTTCGAAGCCCACCACCTTGGCGGTCTTGATGGCCTTGGAGACCAGG
>PJUL01000627.1_pt1 | contig 22668 bp, 22 predicted proteins | sample 1512221 | NCBI WGS metagenome assembly PJUL01 (sample SAMN08177667, study PRJNA422409) | Feces metagenome, whole genome shotgun sequencing project.
GCAATGGCCGTTCGTCACGGAGACGGATTTTCCACGGGTCCGGATTCAGGCGGCACCAGTATTGCAGGTCCGGCTGCCGAGCTTCTACCCGCGCAAAGAGGCGCCCCTCTTCCCTTCCTCCCCGCCCGACCCTGCGTCGGGGCCGCGTGTGTGACGGGGATGGCCAGATTATGCGGACGGATTTGCTGACGGGGATAAGTTTTTGGATCGGGAAGGTTCCGACGATTTTCGACCCCAATTCTGTCCAAGGGAATTCTCGACAGCAATCCGGAAGGCCGCCGTTGGCGACAAATGGGCCCGAGCCAGATCAATAGCCGCTCGCGTCCCCGAGATTATAATAGGCGCGCAACTTATTGCGCAGGGTGCGCAGCGAGATGCCCAGCATCCGGGCGGTGTGCGTGCGATTGCCATTGCACCGGCGCAGGGTTGCCAGAATGAATACCTTTTCAAGATCAGCAACGGTTCTTCCGACCAGCCCGGAAATGGTCTCCACACAGGCCGGCATGGTCCGGCTGGAACTCGCACGGGCAAAGTGAGCCAGAACGAAATCGGTCATCCGATCATGGTCTGCGGAACGGAACGTATTTCTTGAAGTTTCCGCGAGTTCAGTGGCCACGAACATACCCGTCCTCGCGTCCATTTCGACGCTCAGAACTGAGCCTAACCGCATTTCGGGCAACGGATCTGCACGGAACTCGACAGGCAGCGCGTGTCCCGGAAAGGCTGCATCTTCCAGCAGGAGCCGAATCCCCAGATAGAGTTCCCGCAAGCGCTCGTGCTGCAGCGAGATCGAAAGGTCAGGTGGCCCCGACCGGCGTCCAAACGTCATGGCCGGTTTGGATGGACCGTTCTCTGCGCCTTGTCCCCTCTGCCCGAACCGACGCGACCGACTTAGGGTAAGAGCATTGCTGTCAGGCATTGAACCGCCGGGCCAACCAGCCGATGGCAATTCCCGAAATCATTGCGACCAGCACTGGACCAGCCATGCAGGCCCCATCGCCATCTTCGGCATCCGAGGGGTTTTGGTAATACGGGCTCATCGGCGTCCATCCACGCAAATAGAAAAAATGCTGGCGCACCAAAGGGGGCGGTGCACCATGCATGAAGTTTGCGGATCGAAGCGGCATTGGGGATGCGGCTGGCTAGGCGTCTTTCCGACATATTATTCGCGCGACAGACGGGGGCGAATCCGCGTCGCTCGATCCAGCGCCAATTGTCCGCACGATTGTCCGGATGGAGAAGGTGTCGCGCAGATACATACGGTATCACCGCAAGGCGTTACGGCCCTTGCAGGATGATATTGGGCGAGGCGCCACCCGCAGCGGTCAGCCAGACCCGCGAGGCGCTTTGAACGGGCACACCTACCCGTTACGTAACGGTATGAACCTGCCTCCGGGCGTTATATCGGGGCAATCTCTGCACAAATATGGACCTGTTGCGACTGCGCGCCACGCGGGCATCGGCAACACGATGTGCGGATATGAGATGTTTGAAAAACTAGAACCAAGGCCGGTCGAGGCGCTGGCCTCCATCATGCGGGACAACCGGCTTGGCTATGCCGTGCAGCCGGTCAAGTCGATCGCTGATCCGGCTTCCCTGCTCTATGGCGAATGCCTGGCTCGCCTCGTCGACGAAGGTGGCAATGTAAAAGGGCCGACGCCGCTCATCAGCCATCTTGAACAGACCGGTACTATCGACGCTCTGGACGAGTGCATGCTTGGCCTGGTTCTGAATGGCCTGTCCAATTCTCCTCGTGGTGCGCTGGGCTGCAATATTTCCGCTGCGACAATGCAGCGGAATGCCAGTTGGAGATACCTGCGAACCCTTATTGCGGCACGGCCTGACCTGGCTGCGCGGCTGGTCATCGAGGTGACCGAGACCCACCCGGTCGAGGACGTGGCGAGCTTTATCGGCAACCTAGCCGAAGCGCGCGCGCTCGGCTGCCGGATCGCTATTGACGATTTTGGCGTGGGCGCCTTTTCCCCCTCGCTGCTGCTTGGCATCGACGTTGATATCGTCAAGATCGACGCCTCGATGCTCAAGGTCATCCATAAGGGTCGCACCGGCATGACGACGCTCGAACATATTGTGGGCTTCGCTGCCTGTATTGCCCCATTCGTCGTGATCGAAGGCGTTGAAGATGCCGATGATCTGGGTCTGGCCACATCTTCGGGCGCAACGCACGCACAGGGATATTTCCTGGCGCCGCCCGGCGCCCCGTGTTTCGACCGACATTCGGCCAGCCTGCATTGAGCCATATGGCGGATGGCCGACACCGACCATGCAACCGTTACATCACCGTATGTAGCCTGCGGAAACAGCCGACGATGCTCTACCTGACAGTCAACCGCCCGCGCCAATTCTGGCCGTGGGCAAGGACTCATACGCCAGTGTGGGACCGTCATTTTTGAGGCGGCTCTTTGGGGAGCGGCCTCGCGGTCCGGAACAGGATTGATAATGTATTCTCCTCTAAAGACGGTGGCCCTGGCCTCGTTCTTGATCATCGGTAGCGTGGCCACAATGGCCCAGGATGCCCTCGCTCAAGCCATGCCCGATGGTGCATCGGCCATTACTGAAGTCTTCGGCGACTGGGTCGTCGGATGCGATGTGGTTGAGGGCACGAGCCACTGTGTCCTCTCCCAGAAACAGACGCTGGAGGATGGCCGCCGACTGGTGCTGGTCAACCTCTTTCCCCAGCCCTCGGGCGACTTCGAGGCCGTAATGGTCCTGCCATTTGGCCTGCTGCTGGCCGAGGGACTGGTGGCCCGCGTCGATCAGCAGCCCTGGGGCAGCGGCACGCTGCAATTCCATTCCTGCCAACCGGTCGGGTGTCTCGTCGAGCTGTCGTTCGGGCTTGCAGAAGCGCAGATGCTGCGGGCGGGGGCGGTCCTGCAACTGACGGGCGTGACCGACGAGCGGGAGCCATATGGCTTCCAGATTTCCCTCGCCGGCCTGACCGCGGCGATGGACCGGACCCTGGTGCTGAGACAATAGCACCGCCCCACCAGCCTGCCGGTATCGTGAGCCCCCCGCTCCGGCAACATCCAGATCAATAAAAGACCACACGGCCAGACGGCGCACAGCGCTCGGCCGAGGCCCGGATTGCTGGGCATTCTCAAGAGGCGCGGATTATGACTTTGGCAAAACCGGCAAGTGACAAAACGAATTCGGCCAAAGGCGATTTCGCATCGTCTTGGTTCGTGACAGGAGCCCGGCGGGGCGTTGTCTGTCGGCGGCTCTATGCCATGCTGCGCATGTCGTGCCGCGTGCTGGGCATGAAATCGCCGCGCGGTCTGGGCTTGCTGGGCATTGCCGGCGCGGTAGCGGTGGTTTCCTTGGCGACGCCTGCAGCTGCGCAGCAGGCCTTCGACTCAAATGGCATTTTCATCAATGCCAATTGGGACGGCCAATGCACCACTATCGGTGACGATCAGGGTGGGTTCTCTGTCGGCACCCCCACCTTTGCCCAAGACGGAGCGAGTCACATCAAATTCCGCAACACGACAGCGGGATGCAGTTCCACCGACAAGGCGAGCCAGACCAATCGCGTCCTCTTCTATCGGCCGAATGGCGTCAGGGGCGTCGGCGCCACATCGCTGAGCCTCGGCGGGGAACTGTATGTTAACGGAAACACAATTTCCACGCCGAACCATTTCACCGTGGATATAGCGAACACAGGTGGTTCTATTCGTATCGGCAATCGGACGGCTGCTTCGGTAGGCAGTATCGCCCTCGGAGATACGTCGTCCGCAACAGGACCATCCAGTATATCGTTCGGATACTTGTCGGAGGCCACAGGCGAGTATTCAATTGCAGTAGGCAATACGGCTAAGGCAATCAATACGTATGCCACGGCCTTCGGATCGGCCTCTAATGCGCGTGGGGACCGCTCTGTGGCTTTGGGCGCAAGCTCAATTGCCGCGACCGACAACAGCGTCGCCGTAGGCCGTTTCGCTCAGGCTCAAGGGATCAACTCCGTCGGGGTGGGGCGATCGACCATTGCGCGGGGCCTCGACTCCACCGCATTGGGCTTTGGAGCCACGACCACAAACGCAAATACTCTGGCGCTGGGTACGAGATCGAGTGCGATCGCGCTCGACTCGGTTGCCATGGGTCTTGCCGCAACATCGGAGCACGATTCCAGCGTCGCTCTCGGCGCCAATTCAAGGACAGACGCGCCAGTCCCCCATCCCACCGTGTCGCTTGCCGGCACCAGCTATGATTTCGCGGGTGGCGCGCCTCTTGCCGTCGTCTCTGTTGGCAGCCTCGCCCAGCAGCGCCAGATCATCAATGTCGGCGCGGGACGCATCAGCGCCGACAGTACCGACGCCACCAATGGCTCGCAGCTCTTCGCCGCCTTTAGCGAAATCGGCAAGACCGCGCGCGACCACACCGCCCTCCAAGCCCAGGTCGACGCGCTGGCGGCGCAAATGGCGGCGGCGCAGGGTGGCGGCAATGGTGGCGGCACCGCCGAAGCCGTCGTGGCGGCGATCGGGCCCGGCGCATCCGTATCCGAAGCTGATGGCAGCCTGATCTTGCCCGCCATTGATCTGGCCAGCGCTGGTGCGGTCGACCGGAATGGCGAACCAAAACCTCAGCCCACAACCATCCTCGGCGCAATTGATTCCCTGGACGACGAATTGGTGAAACAGGATCGTATGGTAGGCGTCCTTTTTGAAAATGCCCTGCTGCGCGATGAAGAAAATCCCGAGCAGTTCGACGCCCAGAACTCCAAGATCGCCAATGTCGCACCCGGCACCGCCCTGACAGATGCGGTTAATCTAGGCCAGCTCGAAGCGGTGCGGGCAGACGCCGCTAACGCATTGGAAATTGCTGAGTTGGCACAGCGAACCGTGAGTGACGCTGAGACTGCCGGTAGAGAGGCTCAAATGGAAGCCCGACGAGCCGTTGTAATAGCGGATTTGGCCCAGGACACTGCGGAGAACGCGCAAACCGCCGCCGCAGCAGCACAGGACACCGCGGATGGTGCAGATGGCAAGGCCGATGCGGCCCTCGCCGGTCTGGGCGGTGGCGCGGCAGTCGCAGCCGATGGCACGGTAACGCCACCAAGCTATGGCGTGGCCGTCATCGGGCCGGACGGCGCCATCGACCCGGCCGGATCGACCCACAACACTGTCGGCGATGCGCTTGATGCCCTTGGTGGCAATGTCGTCAATCTGGCGGGCGTGACCGCCGATCAGGGCGAGGCCATCGCTGCGCTCAACCAGAATGCGCTGCTATGGGACGATACGACAGGTGCGTTTACTGCAGCCCGCGATGGCGCGCCGCAACGCATCGCCAATGTCGCAGCCGGCACGGCCCCGACCGATGCTGTCAATGTGAGCCAGCTCCAGGCGCTGCGTGATGAGGCCGGCGCTGCATTGACTATCACCCAAAACACTCTCAGGGATTCGTTCGATGCCATTAGTGGCCATGTCGTCAATCTGGCTGGTGTCGCTGCAGAGCAGGGCGAGGCCATCGCTGCGCTCAACCAGAATGCCTTGCTCTGGAACGACGATGCCGACGCCTTTACGGCGGCGCGCAACGGCGCACCCCAGCAGATCGCCAATGTCGCTGCCGGCACCGCCCCGACCGACGCGGTCAATGTCAGCCAGCTTGAAACACTGGGCGACGAGGCCATGAGCGCAGCAGAAGCTGCACAAGCCGCAGCCAATGCGGCGCAAGGCGCGGCCGAAACGGCGCAGGCCGCCGCCGAAGGCGCACAGGGTACGGCCGATGCGGCCCAGAATGCTGCCCAGAATGCCCAGAGCGCTGCTGAAGGTGCACAGACCACGGCCAACGCCGCGCAGGCCGCCGCAATAGCGGCTCAGACCGCTGCGGACGGCGCAGACGGCAAGGCCGATGCGGCCCTGGCGGCCGCTGAAGGTGCCCAGACAACGGCCAATGCCGCACAGATAGCCGCCGACGGAGCTCAAACCACCGCTGAAGGCGCGCAGACTGCGGCCCAAACAGCGCAGAGAGCCGCTGACGGCGCACAGACCACGGCCAACGCCGCACAGACCGCTGCGGATGGCGCAGATGGCAAAGCCGATGCTGCGCTGGCGGCCGCTGAAGGTGCGCAGAATACAGCTGATGCGGCACAGACCGCAGCCTCAACTGCTCAGACGACTGCCGATAGTGCAGATGGAAAAGCCGACGCGGCACAGACTGCCGCTGAAGGTGCGCAAGCCACAGCCAACGCCGCGCAGACCGCCGCAGCAGCGGCTCAGGACACTGCAAACGGCGCAGATGGCAAGGCCGATGCTGCCCTCGCCGGGCTCGGCGGTGGCGCGGCGGTTGCAGCCGATGGCACGGTAACGCCACCAAGCTATGGCGTGGCCGTCATCGGGCCTGACGGCGCCATCGACCCAGCCGGATCGACCCACAACACTGTCGGCGATGCGCTCGATGCGCTTGGCAACAATGTCGTCAATCTGGCGGGCGTGACCGCCGGGCAGGGCGAGGCTATCGCTGCGCTCAACCAGAATGCCTTGCTCTGGAGCGATGATGCCGGTGCCTTCACGGCGGCGCGCAATGGTGCTCCCCAGCAGATCGCCAATGTCGCTGCCGGCACCGCCCCGACCGATGCGGTCAATGTCAGCCAGCTTGAAGCGCTTGACGACGAGGCCGTGAGCGCAGCAGAAGCTGCACAAGCCACGGCTAATGCGGCGCAAGGCGCGGCCCAAACGGCGCAGGCCGCCGCTGAAGGCGCACAGGGTACGGCCGATGCTGCCCAGAATGCTGCCCAGAATGCCCAGAGCGCGGCTGAAGGTGCGCAGGGCACAGCCAACGCCGCGCAGACCGCCGCCGCAGCAGCTCAGACTGCTGCCGACGGCGCAAACGGCAAGGCCGACGCGGCACAGACCGCTGCGCAGACCGCACAGAATACGGCCGATGCTGCGCTGGCCGGTCTCGGCGGCGGCGCGGCAGTCGCGGCCGATGGCACGGTAACGCCACCAACCTATGGCGTGGCCGTCATCGGGCCAGATGGCGCCATCGACCCGGCCGGATCGACCCACAACACTGTCGGCGCTGCGCTCGACGCGCTTGGCAATAATGTCGTCAATCTGGCGGGCGTAACCGCTGAGCAGGGCGAGGCCATCGCTGCGCTCAACCAGAATGCCTTGCTCTGGAGCGACGATGCCGAAGCCTTCACGGCGGCACGCAACGGCGCACCCCAGCAGATCGCCAATGTCGCTGCCGGCACCGCCCCGACCGATGCGGTCAATGTCGGCCAGCTTGTCGAGGTGAGTGACGACGTCGCGGCGCTGCGCCAAACGACGGGACAGGAACTTTCGGCGGCCAATGATGGCATCGCGCGGCTGGAGCAGGCAGGCGCCATGGCCGTTACCTATGACGCCGCTCCCGGCGGTGGCCGAGGCAATACGATCGGCCTTGTGGGTGGTGACCCCAATGCACCTGTGTTGATCGCCAATGTTGCCCGAGGCAGCGCGGATAACGACGCCGTCAATGTGCAGCATCTCAATGAAAGTCAGGCGAACACCGCCGCGCAGGCGGAAGCCTATACCGACCGGGTAGCCGACCAGACGCTCGCTTCGGCCAATCACTACACGGACTCGGCGGTGTCGCAGGTGTCTAACGCAACGAGCGCCCTGGCCAGGGACGTACGGGACGGTTTCGGCCAGCTCGCTTCCGATATCAGCGCCGTGAGCATCGAGGCCAAGCAGGCAGCGGCCATCGGCCTGGCCGCATCGTCCCTGCGCTTCAACGACGCGCCCGGCAAGCTGAGCCTGGCTGCCGGTGGCGGCTTCTGGCAGGGCCAGGGCGCGCTCGCGCTCGGCCTTGGCTACACCAGTGAAAATGGCGACGTTAGGATGAACCTGACGGGCGTAACCAGCGGCGGACATATCGGCGTGGGCGGCGGCTTCAGCGTGACGCTGAACTGATGCGGAAGCAATTGGACAATCACATGCTACGCGCGCCAATCATCGCCTGGCTTGCATTGCCGCTTATGCTGGCCTCCCAGCCAAGCGCGGCGCAGGCCCAGGGGCCCTATCTGGTCAAGCCATCCCAGGTCGCTCTTCCACATGGGGCCGAATTGGGAAGCTATCGGCGCACCATACAGCCCTTCGAGAACTGGGAACTCATCTGTGACGAAGATCTTTCTGCGATGACCAAGGTTTGCAATGTCACGCAGACCATCACCGATGCCACTGGCGCACTGATTTTTGGGTGGTCGCTGGCCGCCACGGAGCAGGGTGAGCCGATGATGATCATTCGGACCAATAGCGACATCGCCGCCGGACACCCCGTCCGGCTGCATTTCCCGACAACGGAACAGCCCGTTGTCGTTGACGTGACTGGATGCGACGCATCGGTTTGTACCGCGCTGCTGGCAGTGAATCTGCCTCTGAAGCAATTGATAGCGGATGGCGCAACAATCGCCGTCTCATATGCGACCGGCGCGGGCGAGCGGGTGCTCCACGCTCCGCTGGAGGGCCTCAACACGGCCCTGCAGGCCATATAATAGCTCGGCTGGGAGGGGTGCCCCACCAGCCAGATTTCAGGGAATTGCCAAGCCTGCTTGTCGCAAGCCACTGACAATTTTCTCTATTATTTCTTCGTCCATGTTGTTGTGCCGCAGGTCAGCATAGACATGTTGCCCATAATCAGGCCGCTGTTCCAGCAGTCGCGCGATTTCTTTTTCCGCGTCAGCGCTATTTCCCAATCCTGCCAAGGCAATGCCGCGCAGCAGCGGGACGAGGTAATAGTCTTCGTGTCCAGCGCGGTTCACCATCGCTAGGGTCGCCTCGAAATCCGCCGCGAGGAACCGCTCCAGCGCCAGAAAAATATAGGTAATCCCATCGCGCCCCATCGCCTCTTCGAGGCCGAGATTTATCAGCTCCAATCCCTCTTCGATCATGCCGATCATTAGGTACGAACCACCAGTCCTCATCTTGAGATGTGGATCGGCGTGGCGCCAAAGCAGTTCCCGCGCCATAAAGTCGAAATCGTCGAGCTGCCCCATTTCGAAGGCCGCATATAATTGTGCCAATTGTGATGTGTAGGACTGAGGCGCGAGCCGTCTTGCCTCTGCCGCTGCTTCGCGGAGGAGTCTGCCATATTCTTCCGGATTTCGCCCGAACGAGGCAGCATCCATGCTGAGCCGGTAATAAACCTGCGCCAGAGCGCCCCAGGCATCTGAGTTGGCGGCGTCCTGTGCAATAAGTGCTTCCAGACAGCCTTTCATGAGCTGAAGCGTTTCGTCGGCAATTGGCGCCAGACGTAGCGGGCGGGTGAGACATTGTCTTGGATCGTCGGGGCCTGTGCCCGCGAGGCTGGTGAGGGTGGGGATCGCGCCCTCAAGGCCGAGGACAACGGACACCAGAAGATCTGCCGCGTGTTCGGGTGTAACCAGCGATGGCGTTCCCAGAAGGTTTTCTCTCGCCCAGACCACTTGACTGGATTTGATGTCGCTCAACCGCCAGGCCAGAGAAAGCGAGCCGTCATATTCTCGTATCGCCGCGTCCAGGGCATAAATTTCGTCACTGGCGAAGGTTTCGATCAAACCAGCCGTAATCTCGCTATCAGCCGGATCAGCGATCACCCTGTTCCGACCTTGTGCGGCGAGGCCGCCAACAAGCAATTTTGACAGTCCTTCTACTATTCTGGCGGCGTCTGTGCTGTCTGTCGATGCCTGAACCGGCCGAACGAGCAGGACGTTCTGGCCTGACGGTGCTGCGGGCTGCGCATTGTCGGTAAACTGCGGTGCAAACAGCAATGCAAGGGCAAAACCTGCAAAAGCCACGCCCGCAATCAGCGCCGCAACAATTTTCGTTCGCCTGCTATTGCGGGAACGCGCTTGAATGGCGTGGCGATCAGGCACCGCATCGACTACGGGCTGAGAGGTTTCTGTCAGCTGCGCAAGCGCATTGCTGCTTTGTTCCCGGTATTCAAAGACTGGAATATACCTGCCCTTGGGAATGCTGATGATCAGTTCGTTGGTGTTTTCGGGGGAGTTATTGAATCGTTCCAGAGAGGCGCGCATTCGATTGGCCGTCGTGCGCACGATGGGGTCCGATGAGGGATCAAAACCGGCATTTCGCTTGAATACCTCAATGCCGATTGAGTAGGATTTTATCCTGTCGCCTCGCCCCTCCAATGTCTCATGAACTATGTATTCAAGAAATTCGCGGATTCGCTCTGAATCGCGAAAGAATTCGGATTCAAACACTTTCTGCAGTGTCAGCCTTATTGCTTCGACGTCGTGAGGAAGATCAACATCGACCGGCTTTCGCAATCCGTTTCCCTTCGTCTTGAGGCCTTTGGGCCGCTATGGCGCTGGCACCCCCGCCATATGGCGGGGCGCCCCGGTCAATGCCGCCAGCACATGCATGACGGTTGAGAGCAACCGGACTGAATGCCGACGAGGTCGAAATCGGCATCGACATTCATACCTGTAGCGTCCTTTTTCGATCAAGGGAAACTTAGCTTTGCTGTGCGCTCCACCCGCATTGCGATGCGGACGGGCTGGTTACCTCGTGAGTAATTAGCGGGGGCTGCGCGCCCATTCCGGCAGCCAGTCGTCGTGGGCGGCGATGAGGTCGTCGACCAGCGACCAGATCTGGTCCAGATCGAGTTCCGCCGCCGTGTGCGGGTCCATCATGGCGGCGTGGTAGATGTGTTCGCGCTTTTCTTCGATGAGGGCGCGAACGGTCAGTTCCTGCACATTGATATTGGTGCGGATCAGCGCGGTGAGTTGTGGGGGGAGTTCGCCGATATAGGTCGGTTGCAAGCCATTGTCGTCGACAAGGCAGGGCACTTCCACCGCCGCCGCATCGGGCAGGCTGGTGATGACGCCATTATTGCGCAGATTGCCGTAAATCACCGAAGGCTCGCCGGTCCACACCGAATTGACGATGGAGCTGGCATATTCCTGGGATGGCTTGACCACGATCCTGTCGGCCTTGCGATAATCCTCAGAGGTCTTTTTCCAGCCCTCGATCTGCTCGACGCAGCGCTTGGGATATTCGTCCAGCGGAATGCCAAATTTCTCGATCAGGTCTTCGCGGCCCTCCTTGATGAAATAGGGCGTATATTCGGCGAAGTGTTCGGAGCTTTCGGTGACGAAATAGCCCAGCCGCGTCATCATTTCATAACGCACCTTATTGGGGCAGCGCGGGTTCCAGCCGGGCTTGGGCGCGCGGCCGTCGCGGTATGCGCGCAGCAGTTCGGGATACAAATCCCTGTAGGACCCATCGGCCTGCCGATGCTCGAATTTGAGATAGAAGGCCATGTGGTTGATGCCGGCCGAACGATAGCGGATATCGGCATAGGGAATGCCCAGATCATGAGCGAGCTCATGCGCAGTCCCCTGCACCGAGTGGCAGAGGCCAACCTGCTTGATACTCGGATATTTCTCGGCAATGGCCCAGGTATTGATCGCCATCGGGTTCACATATTGCAGCATGACCGCGTCCGGCGCGACCGCCAGCATGTCCTCGCAAATGCTCCACAGATGCGGCACCGTGCGCAGGCCGCGCATGATACCGCCGACTCCCAGCGTATCGGCAATGGTCTGGCGCAGATTGTATTTCTTGGGCACCTCGAAATCGACCACGGTGGACGGCTCGTAACCCCCGATCTGGAAGCACACGACGACGAAATTGGTGCCATCGAGCGCCGCGCGTTGATCATCGAAGGTTTTGACCGTCGCCGATACGCCCAGCGTCGAAATCAGCTTGCCGGCAATGATGGCGCTTTCTTCCAGCCGGGTCGGATTGATGTCCATGAGCCGGATTTCGGCACCTGCCAGAGCGGGGCGCTGCAGGATATCGCCGACGATGTTCTTCATGAACACGGACGAGCCAGCACCGATAAAGGTGATCTTGGGATTTGCCATGGGGAATGTTCCAAACTGAGCCGTAGCGGCCCGTTTCTCCTCCGGCCGCTTTGATGCAATGCTTAAGGCTTGCGCCTGCCAAAACAATCCGGAATAAAAGGTCATTCTTCCGGGTTTCTAAGATATGGCGATACGCCAGCCAGCACAGCGGCCCAGCCCGCGTTCAGAACGGCGCTTTTATGCGACGAGCAAGGCGTTCGGGCGCTTCGGCATGCGGGCTTTTGCGCCCCAATTGATGCAGGCCGCCCATGCTCACGGCCATATCGAGTTCAATTGGTTGACCGAGGGAGAGATGGACTATCGTTTCGATGGCCACCCCGTCACCATCGGCGCCAATTGCCTCGTCGCCTTCTGGGCCGGTATTCCACACCAGACAACAGAGCTGCGCGACGCTGAAAAGGCGCGGCAACTGAACCTCTATCTGCCGATGGATGCATTTCTCGAAATGCCTCAACTCGGACGCCTCACCGAAACGCTGATGGGGGGCGGCGTGATTGCGCTTACTCCGGATAGTACGAGCCTGTCGAACATGGAACGCTGGTATGCCGATTATCGCAGCGGCAATGCCCAGCGCAGCGATCTGGTGCGCGCTGAAATCGCGCTTCTGTTCCGGCGCGCCGCTCTGGTCGGCTGGACCGAACTGCTGCCGCCCTGGATCGAGAAAACCGAACACCGGGAGCGCCGTGCCTCACCCACCCGCTATGTGGTGCAGATGGTGCGCCATATCGTGGAAAACATCACCAGCCCGCTCCTGACCGAAGATGTGGCGGCTGTGGCTGGCCTCCATCCCAATTATGCGACCAATCTTTTCACCGCGGTCATGCATATCCCGATGCAGAAATTCATCACGCGATTGCGGCTGATCCGCGCGCGGAGCCTGTTGTTCGACACCAATCTATCCGTCGCCAATATCGCCATAGAAGCCGGATTTTCCTCGCAAAGCCAGTTCTACGAGCATTTTCGCAATGCCTATGGAACGACACCCAGCCAGATGCGCAAGGGGTGAGATCATCGTCCACGCGTGGGCGCGACATCCCCAGCACCATCAAAATCATTGCATGGATTTTCCGGGCGATTATAAGATGATAAAAATTATCATCTTAAGGTCGATCCAATGCTTGTGGGCCAAAATAATCGCATATCAACAGCCGTTCTCGCCTCCGCACTCCTGACGATGTCGCTATCGGCAGCTCATGCAAATGATGCAGCGACCAGTGCTGTCGGCCAAGGAACCGGCCATTGCGCCCATTATGCCCTTCCGGCCTTTCCTGACCTGACCCCGATTGCTGGCGCTGATGGCACACATAGTGTCACCTCGCCCTTCGGTGAGGTGGAACTGCCGACCAATCCGGCGGCATCGCTGGGCATGTACACTACCGATATCGATATTCTGATCTGGCTCGGCTTCCCGCTGGCCAAGCAGCAGCCTATTCGCGGCGACAATAATTATCAGTCCTTCCCCTGCTTCTTCCCGCTCGCGGCATTGGAAAATGTCACGCCATTCGGCAATTACCCCGAATATAATTTCGAGCAGGTTCTGGTCGCAGAACCGGACTTCATCCTGAACGGGCTGGGCTATGACGCTACAGTCAATGAGCGCCTGCCCCAGATCGCGCCGACCTATAGCGTCAACGCCTATGACGGCCGCTCCTGGCAGGAGCACTTCAAGGAAACCGCAACCGCGCTCGGTCGTCTGGATCGGTATGAGGCGTGGCTGGCGCTCTATCAGGCCCGGCTTGATGAGGTGCGTCAAACCATCGAAAATCCTGCTGACATTGTGGTGTCGCCGCTCGCCGCCTGGGACGGCAAATTTGCTGCGAGCTGCTATGCCGGTGTGGAATGCACCGTATTCCGGGATCTGGGACTGACCATTTTCGAGCCCGCCCTGGTCGACAGGGGCACGGGCACAGAGTTCGGCCCCGAGGATCTCGGGCAATTGACCGAAATCGACTATGCCTTCTCTTCGGCCGCAGCGGGCGAAGAAGGATTGGCCAGCTTCCGGAAATCCATTGCCGATTTCGAGAAGAACCCCCTCTGGTCCACGCTCAAAATTGCGGGCGAGGGACAATATGTGCCCTTCGATATGGAAATGGTCTACGGCTCGCCCAGCGGGCAACTGGCCTTCCTTGAGGTGGTTGCGGCCACCCTGGCCAAGTAAACCGATCTTCTCGAAACCAACAAAAAGGGCGCCACTCGGCGCCCTTTGATTTTTCGCTGATGCTCGCAGCGATCAGACGTTGAACTTGAACAGCATCACGTCGCCATCCTTGACGACATATTCCTTGCCTTCATCACGCGCCTTTCCGGCTTCCTTGGCGCCCTGCTCGCCACCCAGCGCGACGAAGTCGTCGAAGCCGATAGTCTGCGCCCGGATGAAACCGCGCTCGAAATCGGTGTGGATGACGCCTGCCGCCTGCGGAGCCTTGTCGCCCTTGTGGATGGTCCAGGCGCGGGTTTCCTTGGGGCCGACCGTGAAATAGGTCTGCAAGTTCAGCAGATCATAGGCTTCACGGATCAGCCGGTTCAGGCCGGGCTGTTCCAGATCGAGCGAGCTGAGATATTCGGCCTGTTCTTCATCGGAAAGCTGGGCGAGCTGGCTTTCGATTTCAGCCGAGATGACCACGACGCCAGCATCATTGGCCTTGGCATATTCTTCCACCTTCTTGCTCAGCGCATTGCCGGTGGCCGCGGAGCCTTCATCGACATTGCAGACATAGAGCGCGGGTTTGCTGGTCAGCAATTGCAGCTCGGCAAAGGCTTTTTCTTCTTCGGCATCGCGCTTGACGAAGCGGGCCGAACGGCCATCGCGCAGGACGGCCAGCGACCGATCGATCAGGTCCAGCGTAAGCTTGGCGTCCTTGTCATTGCCCTTGGCCTTCTTCTCGATGCCAGCGCGGCGCTTCTCGAGGCTTTCTAGATCGGCCAGCATCAATTCGGTCTCGACCACTTCGGCATCGGCCAGAGGATCGACGCGGTTGGACACGTGAATAACGTTGGAATCTTCAAAACAACGCAGCACATAGGCGATGGCATCGGTTTCGCGGATATTGGCGAGGAACTGATTGCCCAGCCCTTCGCCCTGCGACGCGCCTTTCACCAGACCGGCAATATCGACAAAGCTCATGCGCGCCGGCAGCACATTGATCGACTTGCCGATCTCAGCCAGTTTTGCCAGCCGCGGATCGGGCACCGACACCTCACCCACATTGGGCTCAATGGTGCAGAAGGGGAAATTGGCGGCCTGCGCCGCAGCGGTGCGGGTCAATGCATTGAAAAGCGTCGACTTGCCGACATTCGGCAGGCCGACAATGCCCATCTTGAAGCCCATAACTGTCTCCGGGAAATATTTGGGTTCCAATTGGGTCGGATCGGCGCAGATGTCAATGTTTCGGCATGCCTAACCCGCAGGGCTGCAGATGTGATGAGCCCCGGCGACGCACATTAGGAAAGCGTTAACCATTGCGATCCACGCTTGCCATGCTGGCTTGGGAACGAAGGAGAATGTGAGAAGAGAGAAGCAATCGAGATGCACACTTTTGCGCCGGATATGACTGCCGCCGAGGACCTTGTGGGCTTGCCCATGGCCGACGTGGAAAGAAGCCTGATATTGGCAACCTTGCGGCAAACCGAGGGAAACCGCACCCATGCCGCCCATGTTCTGGGAATTTCGATCCGAACGATGCGGAACAAGCTCCGCGACTATGCCGAACACGGCATAATCATCCCACAGAACACCCACCAAGAAACATGAAAAAGGCCCGCCATCAGGCGGGCTCCTTTTTTCAGGCCTGCCCGCCCTGCCCTTGCCCTGCCCCCGTCATCATGCGAAAACGCCGTTGACGCATAGGGCAAGCAAATGACCAATCCTGTCACAAAAGACCGGCGCCACTTCGAGGATCTCTCGACCGGCGAAATCATCGATCTCGGCAAGACCAGCGTGAGCAAGGAGATGATCATCACCTTCGCCCGCGAATTCGATCCATTCCCGTTTCATCTCGATGAGAAAGCCGCCAAAGAAAGCCTGTTGGGTGGCCTCGCCTCCAGCGGCTGGCAGACAGGCGCATTGAGCCTGCGCATGCTGGTGGACAATTTCCTTTCGCAGATCGCGTCCTGCGGCGGCCTCGGCTTCCGCGATCTGAAATGGAAAAACCCGGTCATGGTTGGCGACACCATCGGCGGCACCGCCACCATTGCCGAATTGCGGCGCTCCGGCAGCCACCCCCATTGGGGCATCGTCACGCTGGATTTCGACATTCGCAATCAGAAGGACAAGCCGGTCATGTCCATGCGCCTCGCCAATCTGGTCGAATGCCGCCAGCCCGAGGTGCAGGCATGACCCGCTGGTTTGAAGACATTACCATTGACGAGGTTTACCCCCTCGGCAGCCACACTTTCACGGCTGAGGAAATCATTCGCTTCGGCAAGGCCTATGATCCGCAATATTTCCATACCGATCCCGAACTGGCCAAAAACAGCCATTTCGGCGGATTGATCGCCTCCGGCTGGCACACGGTCAGCGTCGGCCATCGCAAAATGGTGGATGCGCTTTTCGCCGAAGAAGAGCGATTGCGCGCGCTGAGGCAGGAACCGGGCGTGTCCGGCCCGTCTCCCGGCGTCAATGCCATGGATTTCAAGGCACCTGTCCGCCCCGGCGATACGGTGACCTATCAATTGGTCATCACCGACAAGCGGCCATCCAATTCCATTCCCGGCTGGGGCCTGTTGTTCAATCGCATCAGCGCGCTCAATCAACAGGGCGAACTGGTCTATTCCGCCGATCTCGTCGGCTTTTCAAAACTGCGCGATTACCGCATGCCATTGCGGCTGAAAGTGTTGCTCGCACTCACCAAAGTGCCTGTTCTCGGAAAGCTGATCCGGCGCGGCTCTTGAAAGAGGCAAGGCGCATCGGCACTGTGCATCCATGCGCCGATTCGCCCTTGCTCTCGCCCTCACCGCCCTGTCCGCCATTCCTGCCGCCGCGCAGGTCTATCAGGGCAATTGGTCCTGCCGCGACGCCACCACGGAGCGCACGGGCATTTTCACCCTGTATGGAGAGGTCTATGGCTGGGCCTCTCGCGTGGCGGGCGATCCCAATTCCGGCACCGGCACGCTGATCCCCTATCAGGATGGCGTTGGCCTTAATGACGGCAATCTGCGCATTACAGCGGGGATTCAGGCCGTGCGGGTGGTCAATGATCTCACCTATGGCGTCGCCCTGCAGATGGAAACCGCCGAAGCCATCGTCATGCTCTGTACCCCACGCTAGGATGCAGGTCCGTCTAGAGCCGCAGACGGAAGCGCATGCCGAAGGTCTTTTCGCGGCAATGCAGGCCGCAGAAATCTACACTTTCTTAGGCACAGAGCCGCCCGCCACTATCGATGCCGTGCGCCAGCGCATTGTCCGGCAGAATAAAGGCCCGCAGGACGAGAGCGGCGAACGCTGGCTGAACTGGATCATATTGGTCGATGGCTCGATAGCGGGCTATACGCAGGCCACGATCAAGGCGGACCGAACCGCGACACTGGCCTATGTGCTGACGCCCGCCTTCTGGGGCAGATCGGTGGCCTACGACGCCTGCCGCCAGACGCTGACTGCACTTTTGAACCGGGGCGACGTCACCCGCGTCATCGCCGATGCCGAAGTGGGAAACAGCCGCTCAAGAGCCTTGCTGACCCGTCTGGGATTTCGCTTGATCCGCGAAACGGGCGGCGATGCATTCTATGATGGCGGCTCCATCCAAACGATTGTCGCTCATAATAAATAGCGCTTTTTGGCCCCACCAGACGCTCCGCTCTTTTGCACCGGGAAGCGTCAGACCAAAGCAGGGGCTTGAAACTTTTTGGCCTTTGGCGCATTTTTAGCGCGTAACGCCGGGCCCCTCTGGTCATGGATTCTCCATGGCGATGTCGGAGTTACTCCACCAATTACATGGAGAAGGTCCGGCGATGGAATCGCTTCTTGCCGCCCTTTCGGGCGATTTTCTCGGTACCCCCGTTTATTTCTGGGTCGCATTCATCACACTCGTGATCGGCCTGCTTGTCTTCGACCTCGGCGTGCTCCACCGCGACGAACACGAGATCGAAGCCAAGGAAAGCCTGCTGCTTTACGGCTTTTATGTCTGTATTGCCCTTGCCTTTGGCGCCTGGGTCTGGTTCCAGCGCGGCGCGCAGGCGGGGCTGGAATTTTACACCGGCTATCTGATCGAACAGTCCCTCGCCATGGACAATATGTTCGTCATCGCCACCATATTTGGCTTCCTCGGCATACCCCGGCTCTATCAGCACCGCGTGCTGTTCTGGGGCATTCTGGGCGTGATCCTGTTCCGCGCCATCCTGATCGGCGTTGGCGCGGCGCTCGTCTACCAGTTCAGCTGGATTCTGCTGTTCTTCGGCGCCTTCCTGATTTTCACCGGCTTCAGGATGTTCCGGCATCAGGACGAAGAGCCGAACATGGAAGACAACAAGATCTTCCAGTTCCTCAACAAGCGCTTCCGCATCACCAAGGAACTGCATGGCCGCAAATTTCTGGTCAAGCAGCCCGATCCCAAGACCGGCAATATCGTCACCTGGCTGACGCCGCTGGCGGTTGCCCTGATCATGGTGGAAATCGTCGACCTGATCTTTGCCGTCGACTCCGTTCCGGCTGTGTTTGCGGTGACGCAGGATACGTTCATCGTCTACACCTCCAACATCTTCGCCATTCTCGGCCTGCGCGCACTCTACTTTGCGCTGGCGGCAGCGATGAACCGCTTCCGTTATCTGCAGACCTCGCTGGCGATCATTCTTGTGCTGATCGGTATCAAGATTTGTCTCGTGCCCTTCGGCTACCACGTGCCGACCGCAATCTCGCTGGGCCTGACCATTTCGATCCTGGCCGCTGGCGTCTTCTACTCGCTGTGGAAGACCCGCAACGAGCCCAATATCAGCGCCGAGGACGAGCCCAAGACCGGCCAGCTCGAACCCTGATCCGAGCGCAGACCTCACAGATGAAAGGGCCGGCGGTTGACGCCGGCCCTTTTGCTTGCCTATGCTGACCTCATTATTACGGAGGTTTCGCACCGAAATGATCTGAGAACTTGTCCCGGACGCCCGATTTGCATCCTGCTCCGCGCCTGGCGCGTGATCGGCTTGTGATGGCTGCGCAGTTCGACGAGTTCGGCAGAACAGGTGCCTATCCGGCCTGACCCGGCCTCTCCGTCTCCTCGCATCCCCCGCGTCCTCCCAAAACCGCTCGCATCGGCCTGGCTCCGCCATGCCGCAATTTCACCACAACCAGCCCGCGCATCAGAGCCGGGCGGGAAGGATATCCTCATGCCCAAAAATCAGTTCCAGCGCCCCCTGCCGGTCAAACACACCTCAAATGTGCCACGGCACGGCAAGCCGCAGCCGCCCTTTGCAAAGTCAGGCGCGAGGCCGGTTCTGACCGCGCCACAGGCCAGTCTGCCGCCACTTGCGGCCTTGCTTGAAACACCGCCGCGCAAATGAGCGGACAAGGCCCGGCTTCCACAGGCCGGGCCTTGCACCTTTCTTGCCGCATTTTCTCGTTAACGCTTTGTTAGTACGACAAAGGAGACCGGCAAATGGGTGCCATCCACGAAATCGTTTTTGACTGCGAACAGCCCAAAGTGCTGGCGGAATTCTGGGCGCATCTGCTCGAAGGCTACGCAGTCCGCCAACCCGACATGACCGCCACGGCCATCAGCGCCGCCCTGGGTCTCGATCCCGAAGAGCCCGCCACGATCATGCTTGATGGTCCCGGCCCCTCGCTGTGTTTCCAGAACGTCGATGGGCAGCGACCCGACAACAATCGCGTGCATTTCGACGTGCAGGTCAATGATCGCGCCACAGAAGTCGAGCGGCTGAAACAGGTCGGCGCCAGCGTTGAGCGCGTGCTGCCCACCTATACGATCCTGCGCGACCCCGAAGGCAATCAGTTCGTACTTGTGGATCGGCGCGAGGCCATGGCGGCGTAGGACGTGCGTGCTGACATGCCCTGTCAGCGCTCCGGGCGAGGTTGGTTCATCAGCCAGCCGGAGAGCCCCGTCCATGACCCTTCATGCCACCTGCCATTGCGGCGCAACCAAGATCACCCTGCCCGCGCAGCCGACGACAGCAAAATCCTGCAATTGCAGCTTTTGCGCCCGAACGGGTGCAATTTGGGCCTATTACGCTCCGGGCGAACTCATCTTCGTCACCAATGAAGATGACAAGCTCTATGCCCCCTCAGGCATGAACGCGCATCATTTCTGCGGCACATGCGGCATGCAGACCTGGGCGATTCTCCGGATTGGGCCTCGCTTTATAATGCCGATGGCACACCCAAGAATGGCGACGCCAATGCCATGCCGAGCGAACGGGTCTATGCAGTCAATCTCAACCTCGTTGACGATCTGGACTGGTCCAAGATCGTCGTCGAGCAGGTTGATGGCCGCAATAGCTGGTAGCGCAGGGTTTAGTGACCCTCAAATGCCATCAGCGACGAAACCTGCACGCCTTCCGCTTTGAGCTTGGTCGCCCCGCCGATTTCTGGCAGGTCGATCACAAAGGCAGCATCGTCGCATAGGGCACCCGTGCGCCGCAGCAGACCCACGGCGGCAATGGCGGTGCCACCGGTGGCGATCAGATCATCGACCAGCAGGACCTTATCGCCTGCCGAAAGCACATCGGCATGAATTTCGATGGTGTCGACGCCATATTCGAGCGCGTAATTCTGCCCGATCGTCTCACCGGGCAGCTTGCCTTTCTTGCGCACGGGCACAAAGCCCGTGCCCAGCGCGATAGCGATACCCGCACCAAAGATGAAGCCGCGCGCTTCGATACCGGCGACATGGGTGATGCCCCTGCCCCGATACTGCGCCGCAATGCGCTCCACACTCTCGCGGAACCCCTCGGGATGCTCGATCAGCGTAGTGATATCCCGAAACAGAATGCCCTTCTTGGGATAGTCGGGAATCGTGCGGACGAGCGACTTCAGGTCGAGCGACATCGAAGGCCTTAGCATGGAGGAGAGATCAGGATTTATTGCGGCCAAGCAGATGTCGGGCAATGACACCCGCATTATAGGCAGCGTTTTTCGTGGTGTTGATGGCCGTTTCGCGCGCCTTGGGATTGGCGACGACAGCCTGCACGCCCGCGCGCACCGCCGGATGGCGGCTGAGGGCAACAGCAGTGCTGACCATTGTGACGGCCAGGCGGATGGCGGACATTGCATTCCCTCCAACACCGGAATTACCCGGGAATATCGTGGCATTCAACCGGCTTGGCAAGGGCTTCACGCAAAGACGAATGACGCTTTTTGCCGCAAACAAAAAAGGCCCCGAAGGGCCTTTTTATCATCATCGTTCAGAGCATGCCCTGCGAGCGTAGCTCTTCGGGCCTGACCGTCTAAAAACGCCCCACCGGGGCGTTTTTACCGCGAGCGGCCGATGATCAGTGCTCGATGCCGGCCCAGAGCTTGCGCTTGGTGGCGTACATCAGGCCCGAGAACAGCACGAGGAACAGCAGGACGACAAAGCCAGTCTGCTTGCGGCTCACCAGATGCGGTTCAGCCATCCACATCATGAAGGCCGAAACGTCTGTCGAGTACTGCTCCAGCGTCTCGGGAACCGTCACGCCATCTTCACCCGGCGTATAGGTTATCGAGCCATCAGCCAGCGGCGGCGCCATGCCGATCGCGTGACCCGGGAAATAGTCGTTGTAGTACTGACCATCGCCCAGAACGAAACCTTCAGGCGCGTCTTCGGGCACTTCATCGTGATAACCGGTCAGCAGCGCATGGATATAGTCCACGCCACCTTCCTGATAGCCGGTGAAATAGTTGAACGCCCAGGTCGGGAACGGATCCTTGACGCCGCGTGCCTTGGCCAGAACCGAGAAATCGGGTGGCAATGAGCCGCCCATGGCGTCGCGGGCTTCCTGATCATTGGCGAAAGGCGAAGGCCAGCGGTCAGCAGGAACGGCAGAACGCGTGCCGCCATCGACGGTAGCGTCGGCAACTTCATATTCGGCTGCCAGCGCCTTGACCTGCTCTTCGGAGAAGCGCGGGCCACCCGGTTCGCTCAGGTTGCGGAACGCCATCAGACGCGCGCCGTGGCAGCTTGCGCAGACTTCGCGGAACACCTGGAAACCGCGCTGCAGCTGGTTTTCGTCATAGGTACCGAAAATACCGGCAAAGCTCCAGTTGACGCGCTCCGGGTGCTTGCCTGCCTCGGCGGCATGCGCCGAAGCCATTGCGGACACGCCCATGACAGCAGCGAGAGCGGCGATGATGATCTTGTTCTTGAACATGATTTTCACCCCGATCACGCGTGTGTCTTGCCGAGAACACTCTCGGAGATGCTGGTCGGCAGCGGCTTGGGCGTTTCGACACGCGACAGCACCGGCAGGATAACCAGGAAGTACAGGAAGTAGTAGGCCGTGCAGATCTTGGCGAGCGTCGTATAGGGCTCGGCCGCTTCCTGGGCGCCGAGATACATCAGGCCAAGGAAGTTGATCACGAACAACGCATAGAACCACTTAAACAGCGGGCGGAACGTGCCCGAGCGGACCTTGGACGTATCCAGCCATGGCAGGATCAACAGCATGAGCATCGATGCGCCCATGGCGATCACGCCGCCAAGCTGCGAGTTGATGAACAGCACGTTGAAGTCGATGGCGCGCAGGATCGTGTAGAAGGGCAGCAGATACCATTCCGGCACGATATGGGCTGGCGTCACCTGGCTGTTGGCCATGATGTAGTTATCCGCGTGCCCCAGAATATCGGGCGCGAAGAACACGAACCATGCGAAAGGGATCATGAACAGCAC